>Ga0075419_10000785_pt1 | contig 20357 bp, 22 predicted proteins | sample SoiMetdeltSBSDD3_FD_76900 | JGI IMG/M metagenome (GOLD analysis project Ga0075419, IMG submission 76900) | Bulk soil microbial communities from a Populus tree surrounding site in Tennessee, USA - Soil MetaG P. deltoides SBSDD3 | ecosystem: Environmental > Terrestrial > Soil > Tree plantation... | reverse complement strand
GCACTATCGGCAAGGTCGCGCTTCACCCTCGGCGGTATGAGCGTGCCCTGCGCGGGGCGCTCGCCCGCTGCGGGGCCTCGCCTACGCCGCAGTCTCAGAAGTGAGCAGATCGCCTGTTTTCCAGTCGCGAGCTACCAGTCGCCTGTCGAGCAGTGCAGCTGTCAGGGGTTGCCTCCCAGTTGGCCAGCTTCGGAGAACTCGCAGAGTCTGGGCGTCGATCGCCACCACGTCGCCCGATCCAGGCCGCGCGATCAGGAGTTCTCGCTCGTGCCGCGGCATCCAGACATCTCCGAGGAACATCCATTGTCCATCGCTCGTCGGCTGCTGGCCAAGCCAGCGATCCTCAACCGTCAGTGAATCGGTGTTGAGTCTTACGACGGTGTCGTAGTCGATAGCCCACAGCTCTGATCCGCTAGCTCGCAGGAACGGAGTGGGATTGCCAAGACGCCCCGCGAGTGGAACGTCGCGGATCACCGACAGATCGGTCGGGTCGCACACGACAAGGTCCGACGACCGCTGGACCCCGAACACGTACTCGCCGCCAGGAAGTGCAAGGACGGACATGACCTCTTGGTACACGGGGTCGTACTTGTCTTGATCGAACCAGTCGAGGCGACGAACGCGAACCTCGCGAGCACCCACCTCAGTGAGGAAGTACCCAGCCGCGCCGGTAGCAGCATCGTCGAGGTAGCTGACGAACAACCGTTGGTGGCCGTCAAATGCGTCGAGGTCTCCAGTGACGCTCGCAGTCCAGCCGTTCACGTCAACGCGCACCAATGGCTCTGCCAGCGATAACAGCGAGTGAATGGAAACCGCGAGGCGGCCACTAAAGCCGTGTTGCACGACAACGGATTCGGCGGCCGGCCCGGCTGTCAGTCCAAGGTGGGTGCCGTTGCTAACCGAAACGCGATCCTGCGTTCCGTTCGCACTGTCGAAGCGCCAGATAGTGCCCTTGTCAGTCCAGCCAAGATTCGAGAGGGCGAGGGTGTCTCCCGGGCTCGTGATCACGCAGCAACCCTGGTGGAACCGGTGTCGGCTGCGCAAGCGGTTATCGGCATGATCGCGCTTCACTATCGGCGGCAGATGAGTGCGTTGGCGCGTCATGATGAGCGACATGAACGACCGCTCGGCGCAGGACGCCTACCTGGGAAGAGTTCAGGGTCTGCGCATAGCGATGGGCGATTACGTGTCCGCAGAATCGCTCACCCAGGTGGACTCGCTTATCGACCACGGTGAACCAGCCGAGGGCGTGTGCTCGCTTGCCTGGGCGCTCTACAACGCGCAGGTCGCCGCGCCGGGGTGGGTGAACGACGACATCCGTGACCTGACCGACGGCATCGTCGACCGGGAGCACTTGCCTCCGCCCCTCCCCGAGATCCGGGATTGACCCACGCTGACAGGCACAGCCCGAGCGGACAGCGGCATAGAAAGACGTTGCATCCGGCTTCAACCGCACGGGGCGGCGCCGCTCCGTCAATCGCGGCGGAGTGACGTACTGGCTACGGCACGAGTGTGCGGGCCTAAACGTCCGCTGTGCTCGAGGCCGCATTGAGTGGCGGAACCGACCCACCGCTGACTCCGGGCTGGGCAGGGGTCGGGTGGGGGGGAGCCTGGGGGGCTCCTCCCGATGTGCCGACAGGTGCCATGCCGCGAGGGTTGGCCCATGATCACCGTTGACTCACTGACCCGGAGGTACGCCGGCTTCACCGCCGTCGACAACGTCTCCTTCACCGCCCAGCCCGGCCGCGTGACCGGCTTCCTCGGTCCGAACGGCGCTGGAAAGACCACCACGATGCGCGTCACGGTCGGTCTCACCGCCCCGACGTCCGGCTCGGCCACCATCGACGGCGTTCGGTTCGCCGACCTCCCCAACCCCGGCCTCGAGGTCGGCGTCCTCCTCGACGCCTCCGCGCAGCACGCGGGACGCACCGGCCGCGAGATCCTCAGCGTCGCCGCCGACACCATGGGCCTGCCCCGCCAGCGCGTCGACCAGATGCTCGAGCTGGTCAGCCTGACCCCGACTGAGGCCAAGCGCCGCGTGCGCAACTACTCACTCGGCATGCGCCAGCGCCTCGGCATCGCCACCGCGCTGCTGGGCGACCCGAGGGTGCTGATCCTCGACGAGCCGGCCAACGGTCTCGACCCAGCCGGGATCCGCTGGATGCGCGACCTGCTGCGTGGCTTCGCCAACCAGGGCGGAACCGTGCTGCTGTCCTCCCACCTCCTGCACGAGATCGAGGTCATCGCCGATGACCTCGTCGTCATCGGCAACGGCAAGATCGTCGCCTCCGGCACCAAGGAGGAGCTGCTCGCAGCCGCTGGCACCCTCGTCCGCTCCACGTCGCCGCGCGACCTCGCGCACGCCCTCGAGCAGGCCGGGATCCCCAGCACACTCGCCGGCGACGGTTCGGTCCGTACCGACGCCGACCCCGCCCGGGTAGGCGTGGTGGCGCTGGCCGCCGGCATTGCCCTCACCGAGCTCCGCTCCGCCGAAGGTGCTGGCCTGGAAGACATGTTCCTGTCGCTCACTGCCGAAACCCAACGCGAAGGAGTTGCGGCATGACCGCCACGACCATCTCTGCCGGCACGACGGCGGCCATCCCGGTTCGCGAACCGGTCCGCACGATTCCCACGGCTCGCCTGATCAAAGTCGAGCTCCGCAAGATGTTCAACACCCGATCGGGCTTCTGGATGCTGATCAGCATCGGCGTCCTGTCGGTCGTTGCGACCGGCGCCGTCATCATCTTCGCGCCCGAGGACGCAGTCACCTACGAGAGCTTCGCCACCGCGATCGGCTTCCCGATGTCGGTGATCCTGCCGATGATCGCGATCCTCGGCGTCACCGGCGAGTGGAGTCAGCGCAGCGGGCTCACGACGTTCACTCTGGTGCCGAGCCGCGGCCGCGTGATCGGGGCCAAGGCGATCGCGACCTTCCTGGTCGGCATCGTCTCGATGGCCGTCGCCTTCGCTGTCGGCGCCCTGGGCAACCTGGCCGGTTCCGCGCTCGCCGGCGTCGACACGGTCTGGGACATCTCGCTCTCGACCGCGCCGCAAATCGTGCTCGGCAACCTCGTCGGTATGGCAATCGGCTTCACGCTCGGAGTCGTTCTACGCAACTCCGCAGCCGCGATCGTCGGCTACTTCGTCCTATCCCTCGTCCTGCCGGGCATCCTCGTCCTGCTCGCCCAGGTGCGTGACTGGTTCAGCGACCTGCAGCCGTGGATCGACTGGAACTACACGCAGGTCGCACTGTTCGAGGGCGGCACGGACACGGCCAGGGAATGGGCCATGCTCGGCTCGACCACCGCCATCTGGATCGTGCTACCGCTCGTCATCGGGCTGTTGTTCCTGCGCCGCTCCGAGGTGAAGTAGCTCCCTGCCGGGGAGCATGCGCCGCGCTGCACCCAGCACGGTCCTCCATAAGGGGTCCACGCGTGAAGACGGTCAGCCCAGGGCAGGGGCGCCAACAGGGGAAGCGTGCAAACCCCGCTCAGCTTGCCAAGCGAGCGGGGTAGGCGTCACCGGCAAGCAGTCGAAGCCTGCAGAGCCCTGGCTGCTCGGCGGCCATGTCGCGGCGGAAAGACGTGGGTCGTCGATCTTGCACACTTTGAGTGGAGCCAGAAGGCTTGCGACGTGGCAACGACCGACGACCTGGTCGCGCTGGGTTTCACCTCTTCCAGCGTTGCCGTCGTGACTCTGAATCTTCCACACCCCGATCCATTCGGTATGGGGCCGTTCTGTCGCCTTCGCGTGCAGACGGCAGCCCCGCAGGAACCAGGCGTCTATGCGTGGGTCGTCGACGGGCAGGTCCGCTACGTCGGCAAGGCGGTTGGAGGTTTCGGGCTGGTCCAGAAGGTGAAGGGCCAGAGCCTAGGAAGGGCCTACGACGACTACACCTACTGTCCGCCGTCCAAGGCGCTCAAGCAGTCGCAGACTCGCGCCCGCGTCAACGGGTTACTCAACGCATCGCTCGCTGCTGGTCACGTCGTGGAGTGGTGGTGGCTCGTCGCCGCCCGCCCTGGGGAGGTTGAGGAGTTCCTCATCCAGCGCTGGGATCCCCCTTGGAACATCCTCTTGCGCAAGCAGCAATGAGAGTGTTCGAGCATGGTCGTTCGGATCGACTCGCCCGACTACGGCGGAGTGACGCACGGGAGTCCGTCGTCTTCGAGGCTGGCTCTGAAAAGAAGTTCATATGTACCCTGCTCGCATAGACGGAGACAGACACGCTCCGAACCGGGAAGAGCGCCTTCCGGTGGAACCCACTGTGCCCGGGCCGGCATTTGGCGGGCTGAGCACGCGGCCACGAGGGAATTGTCGCGGTGCTCGATTGCCCGAAGAAGCCCTACGCAAGTCAGTGGGCAGCGGAACGCGCGCTGCATGCCATACAGGACTCCGTCGATCGCCCGGTCGCAAGACTCCAAAAGGGTCATATTGGTGTGGTTCCTGCAGGGCTTGACACCTCACCTCGAAGTCGAAGAGTCGACCTGCCCCTTGGGTCGAAAGAAGGCGATTTCGAGGCGAGGTTGGATGGTCAGGGGCGGCGGAAGTACGTAGGCAGTGGCTTTCTCGATTGCCTCCTTGGGTCAGGATGGGGCATGACCAGTGACGCACTGATCGCGATAGCGCTCGAATCGTTGGCCGGCATGAGGCACGCACACAGCGATGCGGTCCAGCTCGTGCCGAAGCAACCGGGCCTCTATATGCGTTCTACGGCGACGACCGCACGTGGTTCGACCTCGGGCTGAGTCCCGCCTATGACGGCCAGCATCTATATGTCGGCAAGGCGGAGAGGAGTCTCAACGGACGTGATGTCGGCACTCACTTTGCGGCTGGCAAGACCGGCTCGTCGACTGTCCGTCGCAGTCTTGCAGCTCTGCTCGTGAACGAGCTCGCTCTCATTGCCGTGCCGCGCAACCTGGCCAAGCCTGATGGCAGCGCCAACTTCGCGCTCGACTCGGCAAGCGAGGTGCGCTTGAGCGGCTGGATGGAGCAGCGGTTGTCATTGGCAACCTGGATTAAGCCCGGGGACGCCATCCTCGACGGTATCGAGACCGGGGTCGTGCGCCGACTACGCCCCCCGCTGAATCTCGACAAAGTCGGGGAGTCCAGACAGCGACTTCGGGAGGCCAGGAAGCACCTGGCAGACGTCGCGAGAGCTTGGCAACCGAGCGATGACCGCGGGGCCGGCCCCGCGATGTGACTCAAGCGCGAAGTCGCGGCGAAATGACGCACGACGGTACTCACGGGACTCGTGCTGGCGGGCGAACGCAGCTCCCGCGACGGAGTCACCCGCGGAACGTCATCGTCGGGACGTAGTCGTCGAACCCGACGTGGTCGTAGACCGTCGTGTCCGGCATCAGGTTCCAGTCGTGCCCGAGGAACAGCGCCACACCCGCCGGTGCGGCCAGGAACAGGTGCACCCGGGGCGGACGTAACTTCCCGGCCACCCCGCGGGCGCGCTCCCGGGCATGCCGGACCCAGTCCGCCGCCCAGCCCGGCCCGGGAACCGACGTGGGCGTGGCACCTCCCGGCGTCGAGAGCGTTAGCAGTTTGGCAACCGGCAGACCGGCCCCGGTGATGTAGTCCCGCACCTGAGAAGTCGGGTCGTGGGTCAGCCCGATGGCGAGAGCGAGGTCGCCGCCCAGGTCCAGGTCCTCGTCGCACAGCACCTCGACGGCGGCGTCCTCACGTTCAGCGATCGTCGACCACAGCACGCCACGAAGTTCCGACGACAGGACCCAGCGACCCACGTCGGGAACGTCCGGCCGACCGCGAAGTACATCGACAGCCGCATCTCCGCGGCGATGTGCAGGTTCCTGCTCCCGAAGCCCTGGAGGTCCTTCTTTGGCCGCCGCCAGCCTCGGCATGACGACCTCGTCCCACGCGGCCGGGTCCAAGAGCTGGCGCCGCTCGAAGGGATCACCGCCACGGTACAGCTCGACGATGTCGATCTCGGCGTTCGGGTGGTGCGGCAGGGCAGCCCGGTCGACCGCGTGGATGGCGAGGACGAGCTCGCCGGCGCGCGCGAGCAGACCCTTGGTAGCCATCTCGGCCTGAATGTCTTCGCGGGTCCGCGGGCCGGCGCAGTTCTTGACCCAGCCACGAACCATCTCCACGCCGCGGACGACAGCGTCGTCGTCTCCCCGGAACCCGGCGTTGCGCATCAGCGCGGCCGCTCGGTCGGCCCAGGAGCTCTCGGACTCCCCGTGCACGAAGATGACCTCGGTCAGGAAGTCCTTCAGGTCATCTATCGGGACCTCGAGGTGCTCGGCCCACGCCGCTAGGTGCTTGCCGCCGGCGCTGTTAGGCCCCAGCCCGTCGAGCTTCCACCGCGGAATCCTGTCGGTCAGGTTGTCGATGAGCCCCAGGATGGGGTCGTTGTGGTCGAAGTTCTTGTTCGACACCAGGCGCAGGATGAACGGCTCGCCCTTCGCGGTGACGTCGACCCAGGTGCGGTGGAATGCTGCAACGGGCTCTTGCTGCGCACGGTCCGTGTCTTGACCAGCCAGTCGTTGTCGATGACGGTCTCGCGGTACACACCCGACTTCACCTGGTTGTACTCGTGAGCTCGACCCGACGACGCGGTCGCGCGGACCACAGCGTCGTCGAACGCGCCGCCGTCGGCGTCCTCGATGCTGACCGACTCCAGCTCCGGGTCGGTCAGGATCCGGCCGGCATTGTAGAGCCCGATGACGTGCTGGTAGTCGTCGCCTCGGATGGAGGCGGCCCGGGCCGGAAGCGTCACGACGCCGCCATGTCGTTGAACGGCGGCGTCGGGCCGAGGTCCTCCGCGACCGTCAGGAGCAGGTCTGCGGAGAGCGCCGCGTCCGGGTACGCATCCAGGATGGCGGTAGGGACCAGCCGCTGTGTCAGGTCGGAGTAGGTGAAGCCCGGCCGGCCGTCGCCACGGTCACCGGTCGCGACGACCAGCTTCTCAATGGTCTCCTCGGCCAGCTCGAACCCTGCGAACGCGTTCGTGAGGACCTGACGGCGCTGGTCCTCTTTTGGACGTCCGAACTCGAAGATCGCCGCCAACGGTCCGCGGCTTTCTGGGCGGAAGGACACTCGCTGCACGGTTGCCACAGGGCAGCTCCATCGCACGCGGGCAACGCTCTGTCATCGGCATGAGCGGACGTTGCCTGAGCAGAGGTTCGGGCCACGGTGAATGTCGCCCGCCACGGACTCCAGCAGACCAGCCCGATGAACAGTCGAAGAGCACAGGTGACCGACCCGACCTGGCTCGGTCGGTCCTGTTCAGCCGGTGGCAAGGTTCCGCAGCTGCCGCACCCGCTCCGCACTCTCCCCTGCGTCGCCAGCTCCGCCGTCGCTGTCACGGCCGTTGGCGACCGAGGATCCGCGGACTGTTCGGGAAGCTCACACTGCTGACGTCCACGACCTGTGGATCTCCCAGCTCGGCGGCAACCGTAACGAGGTACTGGCCCGGGTCCGCAACGCCCGCGACCACGCCCGTCAGGCCACCCGGACCCGCTCCACACCGACAAGATGACCGGTTCCGGGTGCGCGCTGGCCGTTCCTCGTTCCTGAGCTACGCGCGTGTACGCCGCTCCAGCATCGACCCGGGCGACGCGCGAAGGCGACCGAGGTTGCCTTCGAGGTGGCGCGCCGTCAGCGCTCGCCGCAGCGCGTTGTGCGGGCGTACGGTATGCCCGTCACGGGATGGTGATGGGGTCGTGTACGTCTGTTCGCGTCGGCGATTCGCACTGGTTCTGATGACAGTGGCCTGCGCCCTGAGCCCGCTGTTGCCGGGCGTGCCAGCGGACGCGGCGGTGCGTCCGCCGAACGACGATTTCGCCAGCTCGGTCGCCGTGAGCGGCTCGAGCGGCTTTGTGACCGGGAGCCTAACCGGTGCGACTGTGCAGGCGGGTGAGCCTGTCGCCGACTCGGGTAGCGGCACGATCTGGTGGACCTGGACCGCGCCTTCCGACGGCACGTGGCGGTTCTCGGTCGAGCCGAGCGGACAGGGCCTGACGGCGTGGAGCGGTACGGCGGTCGACCAGTTGACCCCGGCGACCACCTCGTACTGCAGGGCAGGGGCGGCCGGCGGGCCGTACATCCGGGCGACGGCCGGTCAGCAGGTTCGACTGCGGGTGCACGGGTGGGACGGCGCGGTGACGCTGTCTTGGTCGCCGGCGAGCCGCCCGGCTAACGACTCCTTCACGGCCGCGGTGTCCATCAGCGGCTACAACGGCGAGACGCCGACATCGACGTGCCTGGCCTCCCGGGAGACGGACGAGCCGCAGTCGACCGTGGCCTCCGAGCACACGGTGTGGTTCCGCTGGCCGGCGCCAGACCGCGTCCGGGTGGTGTTCAGCACAGGGACGGACGACGCGGTGGTGAACGTCTGGCGCGGGACGTCAGTCAGCGCGCTGACCGCAGCCGGGCGACGGCTGAACAGCCGCGAGGTCGAACTGGTACCGGACAAGGGCGTCGTGTACTACCTGCAGGTGGCGACCAGCGCCGACCTCGACTTCTACGCCGGCGTACCGACCTCGCTGGTGTGGAAGCACTACGTCGCGACGAACGACTTCAACTACAACGCACCGGGCCTCCCACCCGCCGAGGTTCCGGACTGGTACCGATCCAGTGTGATCTGGACGGACAACGTCGCCGCCACCCGACAGTCGGGCGAACCGGCGCTCATCACCGGCCAGACCGGCGCGACGCTGTGGTGGTCGGTGCAACCGCTGGCGGTTCCCGCCACCTTGACGCTGGACACCTCAGAGTCGACGCCCGACACCGTGATCGGCGTGTTCTCCGGCGCACCTACCGGGACGCTCACCAGGCTGGCTGTTGCCGACGGCGGCGGCAGGACGCCGGGAGCGGCGCGGCTCGCGGTCGCGCTGACCACCGGGCGCACCTACACCGTGATCGTTGACAGCAAGTCCGGTCAGAGCGGGGCGATCCGGCTCTACTGGCATCTTGGGCACCCCAAGCCGGGCAACGACGACTTCTCCGCCGCCTATGCAATCGGCGGCACGAGTGGCACATCGCGTTCCTGGACGTGGCAGGCGACCCGGGAGTACGGCGAGCCGTATCACGCCGGCGCCCGCACCACCCGCACGGTGTGGTGGCGCTGGACCGCGCCGAAGGCAGGACGGGTTGTGTTCACCGGGCCGGCGTACGGGCCGTTCGTCGCCTACCGCGGTAGCACCATCGGCGGCCTGACCCAGGTGGCCAAGGGAGTGAAGCCGGCCGACCCGTTCGCGCCCCAGCGAATCGAGTTCATCGCCACGAGCGGGCTCGTCTACCGCATCGTCGTCGGCACCGACCAGGAGGTCGGCGGCAATGGCAATCCCGGACCGGTGACGGTGGGCTGGACGCTCTACCCGGTGCCACCGCCCAACGACAACCTGGCCGGCGCGAGGCCGATCAGCGGCCCGAGCGGCGGGATCATCGGTACGACGTACGGCGCCACGCCGCAGCTGGCGGACCAGGTGATCGGCTCCGGCAGTTACCCGTCGACGGTCTGGTACCGCTGGACCGCGCCGGCCACCGGCTGGTGGCGGTTCTCGGCGTGGTACTCCGACGCCGCGGCGTACATCGGCGTACGGGTGCCCTGGACCGAACGGCTCCACGAGGTCGACCGACGGCACCATGAGCCGGAGTTGTGGTCGCCGGCATACCCGGGCCGGCAGGGCCTGGTCTACGTGCGTGCCGTCGCCGGGGCGACGTACAACATCGTGATCGGCACCCCAGGACCGCCGCTGGAGTCGGAGATCCGGCTCTACTGGTCACCGGGACCGCCCAGCGGCACGCCGGCCAACGACGACGTGGCCAAGGCACAGGTGCTCAGCGGGAGCAACGGTGCCGTCGCCGGCCGGCTGGCCAACGGCACCAGCGAGGTCGGCGAGCAGCACGGCTACGAGATCGGCGGTGTCTGGTATCGCTGGACCGCACCGGCAACCGGCCGGATCACCTGGCACACCGCACCGACCGACTCCAGCCAGCACATCACGTTCTACCGCGGTGGCGGTTCGCTCGGCGCGCTCACGAAGCTCGCCGAGAACGCCAACCACCCGAACGCCCGCCAGGCCGCAAGGGTCGACGTCGACGTGGTCGCCGCGACGACCTACTCGATCCGGGTGTCGCAGCTGAGCGTGGGTGACGCGTTCACGTTGACCTGGGGCCGGCCGACGCCGCGGCCGGCGAACGACGACTTCGCGGCCGCGACGACGCTGAGCCCACAGGCGGCCGGCTCGACGGCCGGGACGTTGCTGTGGAGCACGCGGCAGAGCGGCGAGTCCGCCCCGGCGTACCAGGATCCATCGGCCACGGTGTGGTACCGCTGGCAGCCGACCGCGTCCGGACTCGCCACGGTCGGCGTCGACCGGTACCGCTCCTTCGTCCGGGTCTCCGTCTGGACCGGGACCAGCCTGACAGGACTCACGCAGGTCGCCGACACGCCCTTCGAACCGCGCTACACCCGCCCGACGTTCCACGCCGTCGCCGGTCAGACCTATTGGATCCAGGTCGCCGAGGACGGGTACGCCGGACCGTTCACGCTGGACTGGAGCATCGTGCGGCCGCCCTACGACGACTTCGCCGCGGCCCGGGTGATCTCCGGCCCGGCGTCGTACGCCAGCGACATGTCCACCGTGCGGGCGACCGCTGAGCCCGGCGAGCCCGAACTGTGGCCGGGCCGGCCGGCCGAACGGTCGGTGTGGCTGCGCTGGACCGCGCCGTACGCGGGGAGAACCGAGTTCCAGCTCGGCAGCGGCCTGAGCACTCTGTCGGTCTTCACGGGTAACACCCTCACCGCGTTGAGCAGGGTCGGCGGCGCGAGTGCCACGACGTCGGTAACTTTCACCGCGCAGGCCGGCGTCACCTACCGGATCCGGATCGACGGCATGGACGATCAGACCGGCGTCAGCTGGCAGCAGCATTGGGACAGCACCGCGCCGACCGCCGGCGTGCGGGCGGACCGGACGCTGGCCACTACCCGCTGGGTCGGGCTGACGCTCAGCGGGGCCGACGGCAGCAGCGGCCTGCTCGGCTGGTACGTGACCAACCAGGCACCGGTGGGCGGTCAGCTCTACAACACCGCCTGGGTACCGGCCAGCGCGCCGACGCTGACCTGGTCACTCACCCACACGGCGTACGGCGGACGGCCGGTCGACGGACAGAAACGTGTATACGTGCAGGCCGTCGACCGCCAGAACAATCGCTCCACACCTGCCTCGGTCGCCGTCACACTCGACCGCTAGCAGCCCGCCGGGTGCGCGGCAGGCATGGTTGAAGCCAAGAGATCATTCCGGGGTGTGAGAGGCATCCGCCAGATGCCCAACCTCTTCCCTCAGCTCCGATCTCACGCCGAGACTGTCACGCCTCTTCCAGTTCAGTTCATTTCCTGGCGTGTATGGGATGGGTCATTGGAATCAATCATCCAGGTTGCCAGGGCACACAGCACCTGTGCTGCCGTCGCCGCGCCGGCGGCGGGCTTAGCCGATCTTTGTCGTCGTGCAACCCGGCCAGTCGGCCGGAGTGAGCCGTCACCATGCGCACCGATGATGACCACGTGGCCAAGCACGCGGCCGCCACTAGTACGGCAGCCGGACTTCGTGATCGTCATGCGGGCACCACTATCTTCTCGCCCACGCTCGGCTGGCCTGGCTGGGCGACTCTGGTGGTTGACGTGAACGTGCGCACCGAGACGATCGCGGACAGGGACTTCGTGGCGTCTGGGTCATACTTCGCGCGGTCGGGTCAGCAGCCGCTCGGCCGCTGAGGAAGCCTGCTGTTGCTCGACCGTCCGCGTTTTGAACCGCGAGGAACACGCCGACGCATCGCCGGCGACCGGTCTCACCGAGGTTGTGCGGCAGTTGAGGGCGGCGAGGACGCGAGTCGAGCGCAGGCGCCTGCAGGCAGACTGACGAGAAGGGCAGGGCGACCCGCTTCGGCCGGGCACGACGATAATGTTGCCTATAGCAACGTCTCTGGCAATGGCGGTGTCAACGAACGGGAGTCAGGACATGCCACAGATGACAGCCGATGGGTCAGCCTGGGACGCTGTAGACAGCCAGTCGGTGCGAACCAGCGGACTTTAATCCGCAGCTGCTGCGTTCGACGCGCGCGCGGTCGACTGACCGTCGGAGCGATGAATCCCCGTCCCGGCGGCCGTCGCGCCCTGCCAGCGGGACGACCAGGGAACGCATCGCCACGAGCGCCCGGATCGCGGCTGCTTGTTGTATTGCTCCTAGGACCGGTGCCCGGCCAGGCTCGGTCCAGGCGCCCGGCCCATCGCTCTTATCGCGGCTGCCCACGCTGGGTCGTGTGGCTCTCATTTGGCCTGCGTGGGTCGGGCGTCACCGGGCAGGGAGAGGTTCAAGAGAGGTTTGCACTGCTCGAAGCAGCGTTGCCCTCCCGGCTCGACAACCGACTGGATCGAGCAAAGGGAGGACGCAGATGGGCCGTGTCGTGGTCGGGATGGATCCACACAAGCGCTCAGCAAACGATCGAGGTGATGGACGCCGAGGAGACCGTCCTCGGCGGCGGCCGGTACGGCGCGCCGAGGCCGCCGGCTACGCGGCGATGAAGAAGTACGCCGCGCGGTGGCCAGACCGCATCTGGGCGATCGAGGGCTGCAACGGCATCGGTGGCCACATCGCTCGCCGGTTGCTCGCCGACGGTGAGCAGGTCATCGACGTGCCGCCGAAGCTGTCGGCCAGGGCTCGGGTGTTCTCGACCGGGCAGGGCCGCAAAACCGACGCCCACTGCGTCGCGCTGGTGGCCACCCGGATGATGGGACTGTCAGCGCCTCACGGCGCACGTGGATCCGGGCTTAGTCGAAGATGTCAGCCGTCATCGCCTCGAGTCTTGGCGCGAGCCGCACGGCCCCCTGCCGACTCCTGGTCCCGCAGCATTGCCAGGGCCGTCTGGATCCGCCGCATGCGCGTCTCGGGCTTCTTCGCGCCCTCGATAGCCAGCACATGCTCCCGCTTGCGACCGTAGGACAAGCGGTCGTAGGCAGCGCGGGCGACCGGATCGGCGTCCAGCGCGCGAGCGAAGTCCGCGGGCTCGACCACAACACGAGGCTCGGCATCGATTTCCACCTCGACCTCGACCTCGTCGCCGGTCACGACACCGGCGGCTTGCCGGTTGGCGTTGCTGAGGCCGAGCAGGTAGCGGCCACGCATGATGGCCACCCTGCTCCTCCATGAATGCTTGTTGATCGTGATGGTCACCGCCGGCCGCTTGCCTCCACCGAGCGCCTCGACAACCTCTGGAGGAACCGCCAAGCCCCTCATGGGCTCCGGAGGCTCGACATACGATCGAAACTTCATCATCTGCTCCTGCCAACTTGTGTCAGCTCGCCGTGCGATCCGGCGCCGCCGGGAGAGCGCCGGCGTCCTTGGCGAGTGCACGGCGGCCGTAGAGAGCGCCAACCTGACCGGACCCGGCGCGGTGGCGACCCGGCGCTTGCGGCCAAGGCCTCGCCACCGCCGCGGGCAACGTAGCACCGCCGGCCCGCTACTCCGCGTAGGGCTGGTCCTTTCCCTGGGCGCTGTAGCCGATGTTCCAGATGTAGCCGTCCGGGTCCGCGAACGAACCGCCGTACCCACCCCACTGCAGCTTCGCCGCGGGCTTGAGGATCTTCCCGCCGGCCCTCTTGGCCTCGTCCAGAACTTCGTCGACGCGGCCCTCGCTGCGCACGACGTAATTGAAGACGACGCCGTTGAAGCCGCTGCCGTCCGGACTCGCGCCCACCATGTCGGCGAGCCCGTCGCGGCCGTAGAAGCCGACCAGCGAACCACCGTGTGGAACGAAGAACACGGAGATCTTGTAGTCGTTCTGGACCTCCCAGCCCAGACCCTCTGTGTAGAACCGCTTGGACCGGTCCATGTCCTCGACACCGAGCAGGATGGAACTCACGTGCGCTTTCATGCTTGTCTCCTTTGGGGCTTGGTGGTGATGCATGACAGTCACGCTACGTACGGCTCGGTGATCCGTGCTTCTCGATTCCTGATCGCTTTGGTCACCTGTTCCGCCATGCCCGGTGGCGTCGTGTTGAAGCCCGCTCATCGGCCGTGTGCGGATGTTCGCCCGGCCCCGGTTGCTCGAGGAGCAGTGCATCAGGCCACCCTGACAGGGCCGGTGGTGCTGTACGGGTGGCAGCCTGCTGGTGAGCTTGACCGGGCCTCAGGCGCGATGCGGGCGGGGTGGTGGCTGCGGCGGTGGGACCAGGGTTCACTCGGTAGCGGCCTCAAGGTTGTGGATCAGCCGCGCCGTCACGTTCAGGTAGCTGGCGATTTCCGCGTTGGTGAGTCCGTCGGAGGCCGAGGCGTTCACCAAACGGGCGGCGGCGACGAGGTCGTGTTCGATCGCTCGGGCCTGATCGGTCAGATACACCCGGATCCGTCGTCGGTCGTCCGGGTCGGGGTCACAGCGGACCAGGCCGTCGCGCTGCATGCGCTGCAGGGTTTTTGCCATGGTGGCCTGCTCGATCCGGACCCGGTCACACAGTTCGCGTTGTGTCAGGCCGTCTTGTTCAAACAGCACGAGCAACTGGGCGAACTGCCCCGGGACAACGCCGTATGGCGCGATGTGGGCGGCGAGAGTGTGCGCGAGTAGGCGGGCGAGATGGTTCACCTGATAGCCCAGCGACTCCTCGCGGAACCGCGCGTCGGTCACGACCGGCGTCCCTGCTTGCGAGCCCACCGCCGAACCTTCGGCCATTGCCACATCAACACACCGGACCCGGCCAGGACGGGCAGGATCACCCAGCGGACCGCCGCCTCGAGGGCCGCGCTGGGGCCGCCCGGCACATACACGTAGGCAACCAGCGCCACTCCGGCCATCAGATGAGCCAGGCGCTGCCGATCGCGGATCTTCTTACCGCCGCCGGTGCGGCGGGCTGTGATGGCAGTCATGACAACCTCGATATCAATTCCATAGCTTGCTCTCAGTTTTACATAGCAAGCTATGGATTGCAAGATAAAGGTTGACTGTGATCCAGGTGGCGCCTGCCGCAGCCCGTCGGCGAAACCACGCACGTCGCTGCGCTCCGCGCGTTCCCCACGGCCTGCACCGCCGATGCAGGAACCGGAACCACCGCAGCAAGTCGTACGCGTAACCGCAGCGTCCCCGCGAGCAGTCCGGCCCTCGAGTTTCCGCAGAAGCGCCGATGCCGCTAGGTGCTTGAGATCCGGAGCACCCCCGCCAGCGCAAACCCCGACCGAACGCCGCTACAGAACCCGGCTCCCCAGCTGACGCCGGCACACCCTCTCCGTACAAGGAGTGTCCGACCAAGGGTGTAACTGGTCTGGCCTCACACGCCGACCGTGGATTGCCCAGCACATGGTTTGTTCACGGTTCCGTTTGCCGCCGGTGGGGCTGGCTCAAGGCGGTGTTTTGCGACTCGGGGAGGGTGATGGTGACGGTCAGGCCGCCGCCATCGCGAGGTTCGGCACGGACGGCACCGCTGTGGGCTCGGGCGATCGCCTGGACTATGGACAGCCCGAGTCCGGCGCCATGTGTGGTGGTGGCCAGGCGATCGGCGTGGAGGCGGCGGAAGGGTTCAAACAGGCTGGGTACCTCATAAGGGGATATGACTGGCCCGGTGTTGCTGACGGCCACGACCGCGGAACCGTCGGGCTGGGTGCCGGTCGTCACTCGCACCCAGCCGCTCTCGGGCAGGTTGTGCCGTACGCCGTTGTCGACGAGGTTTTGGACGAGGCGTTCGAGGAGTATTGGGTTGCCGGTGGTCGGTGCCTCCTTCGTCTCGGTGAGCACGCTGACCGTGCCGCGCGGAATCTGTGCTGCCACGTGTTCGGCGATGTCGGCGAGATCGACGAAGGGACTGTCGGTGACCTCGCCTTCGGCGCGTGCCAGCAGGAGCAGCCCATCGATCAGCCGCTCGTGGCGCAGGTTTATCTCCAGCATCGTCTCGCCGAGTTCGCGGATCTCGGCTGAGGCGGGTCTGCGATGCACGGCGACCTCGAGGAGGGCGCGGTTGACGGCGAGCGGGGTGCGCAGTTCGTGGGAGGCGTTGGCGATGAATCGGCGCTGGCTGTCGAAGGCGTGGTCGAGGCGTTGGAGCATGACGTCGAAGGTGTCGGCCAGCTTCTTGAGCTCGTCGTGTGGGCCGTCGAGGGCGAGGCGTTCGTGCAGGCCGCGGTCGGTGGCTGGGGCGTCGGCGATCCGCCGGGCGGTCTCGGTCATCTTGTTCAGTGGTTGGAGCGTCGGCACCGCCGCCTGACGGTCCGCGACGGGTCGATTTCGGCTTAGGTGCGGCACGAAGGTGCCCTAGCCGCGCGGTGGGATGTGTCGCTACCCCGAAGCGGGCCGCCGTCGTCGGCGCATCGGCCGGCGGGCTGCACGCTGACCACCTCGGCTACTGTCCGGCTCTGGATCGCGATCGCTGGCCTGTCGGCCGTCGCGGTGGGTCTGTTGCTGTCGCCGTTCCGGCACGCCCGTGCGGCGGACATGGCGCTAGGGTCGGCGTGAAGCCCTGGCGTGCGGGTTCGTGACCGAGCTGGGGCCGCGACTGACCCGGAGCACAGGAGCTGTCGGTGTCGGTCGGCGACACCGTGGTCCGGGCGCTCGCCTGCCCGCACCTGGTCGGCACCCCGCTGGTCGCCGACCGAGCAGTTCCCCGCCCATGCCCGCGAGCGGGCGGAACAGCCCGGACCCGCGCTACAGCGAGGTCCGGATCGTGTCGAGAGTCTGCACTGATGTCGCGGCCTTCGCTCAGTGGTCTTTCCTCCGCAAACCTGTCGCGGACGTCAGCGGGTGGCCGCCCGGGCGGCGAAGGCTTCGACGACCCGCGGCCATCCGCCGGCCCACTGTCGTGCGAGCGAGGGGCCGTCCGGGCCGAGGCGCTCGAACCCCCGATGCTCGAGTTCCACGGCGGTGCCGCCCTTGACGCCGAGGAAGCGGACGTCAACCTCGGTCTCGGCCGGCCACTCGGGACTGCGCCACGTGAAGACGATGCGATCCGGCGGCGAGCATACGGTGACGGTGCCGACCTGGAGCTCGTCGCCGTCGACGAACCGCTCGTAGAACCGGCCACCCTCGGTGGGTTCCAGGAAGATCTCCCGGGCGCGGTCCCCGCCGTACGAGTAGCCCTCGTCGAGTGGCCACCACTCGCCGATCCCGCCCGTGAACAGCCGGAAGGCGGCATCCGGCGGAAGGTCGACGAGCACGGTCTGTCGGACGGTCGCGCCAAGGTCATCGAACATCGGCGTCACCCTCCTGGTGGGTCGCTGCCCGCTGGGCCGCCCGCTGGTAGCGGGTCAGTGCTGCGGACCAGAACGAGCGCGCATAGTCCTGCAGCGTCTCCAGCCCGTCCGGGTTGATCTGGTAGACGCGGCGGGTGCCGACGGCCTGGTCCACCACGAGGCTCGCCTCCTTCAACACCTTCAAGTGCTGCGACACTGCCGGCCGTCCGACGGACAGCCCCCGGGCGATCTCGACGACCGGCTGCGGCCCGGCCCGGAGCCGCTCGAGGATGGCGCGGCGAGTCCGGTCACCGAGGGCTTCGAGCACCACGTCAGAGGAGTTCATCAGTGCGTCTTGCCTAACCGTGCGTGCAGAATTACCGTTAGTCTGAACTAACGATACACGGTCCCCTGTGTGGCCGGGAGGGAGTGGATCATGCCGGTCCTGCAGATCGAGTATGACGTGTCGGACTTCGGCGGCGGGAAGGCGGTGTTCGATCGAGACCCGTTGGGTCGCGCGACCCATGGGGTGACCCGCCACTGGGTCTATCGCGACGCCGACGATCCGAACCGGGTTGTGCTGAACCTGGAGTTCCCGACTGACGAGCAGGCGAGGGCATTTCGCGACGTCCTGCAGCCCGTCTGGGACGTCTCCGGCGCGCAGAGCGCCCGGATCTTGCAGGAAGCGGACGCAGGCACCGCAAGCGGGTACTTCCTCTACAAGCTCATCCCACCGCGTCCGACCTTTGCCACCGACATGACCGACGCGGAGGCTGCCGTGATGGCCGAGCACGTCCGCTACTGGCATGACCTGATCAGCGCGGGAACCGCGGTGACTTTCGGGCCCGTCGCCGATCCGGCCGGCGTCTGGGGGCTCGCCGTCGTCACGGCCCGCGAGGCGGACGAGGTCCACGCCCTGGGTGCCAAGGACCCGGCGGTCGGCTCCGGGCTCGCCACCTTCGAGGTGCACCCAATGCCCGACGCGATCGCCCGGTCATGACCGGGCGATGACACCGCTGGTTCACCGACGACGCGGCGCGGGCGCATGGAATCGGGTCCTCTGCCTGGAGCGCCCCGGCATCGGGGCATTGAGACAGGCCGCTTTGATGCTGATCTACGGTGGGGTTCGTGGTTGACGTTAGCTGGGAAACTGAAGAGCAAACCGATCGGCGACTGCGCCAGGTGATCGCGGCGGCGGAGCTGGTCGTACATGATGGGTTCTGGCATTTCGAGGAGTCGCCCGCGGCAAGCCCGCCGCCGCTATCGGGGCAGACGCTCGCGGTCGTGCGAGACGAGGACTCGTGGAGCGCGCTGATTCCCATGATTGACGAGCCGTCCGAGTCCGTTGAGCGCTTCGGTGTGTTCTCGATCCATTTTCCGCCCGGCGTAGACAACAGTGGCTTCGTGGGGTGGCTCGCCACCCATCTCAAACGCCGCCTCGGCACGGGCGTGTTCGTCGTGTGCGGCAGCAATCGCGCCCGTGGCGGCATCTACGACTACTGGGGCTGCCCTCACGACCTGCTCCTCGAGGCCGTCGCTGTGGTCACGGAGTTATCGACACAGTAGGGCCGCGGCACTCGGCTGCTTGTTGTATTGCCGCTGGACCGATCCCGGCGAGGCTAGGTCCAGGCGCCCGGCTGGTCGCTCCCTGTGCGGCTGCCCGCGCTTGGTTGTGTGGGTCTCAATTGGCCTGCGCGGGCCGAGCATCGCTAAGGCCAGGAGAGGCTCAAAGACGCGCGTGCGCGGCTCGAAGCTCGACCTGCTCGTCGGTGATGCTGCGCGGCACGCCGACCGCCAACGACCACTAACACCGTTCAAGGAATCAACCATCTAGGCCGCAGCGGCGCGCCGGTGGGCGGTTGGTGTCGTACCGCGGACCCGTTTGAAGGCGACACTGAGGGCGAACGCATTCGCATAGCCGACCCGGCGGGCGATCGTGTCGACGGTGTCCGGGCTGTCGCGACGCAGGTCGGCGGCCAGGGTGACGCGCCAGCCGGTCAGGTACGACATCGGTGCCTGGCCGACGACCGCGTTGAACCGCCGGGCCAGGCTCGCGCGGGAGACGCCGACGCGTTGCGCCAGTTCGACCGGGCGAACCAGGCCCGCAGCGTGGTGATCAAGGCGAGGTCGAGCCATCGGTCCAGCACGCTCTGCTGGCCCGGTTCGTCGCGCTGGATCTCGCCGAGCACGATGTCCATCACGGAGCCCGCCACCTCGGGCCCCCGGTACGACGAGGACGGACGGCAGCGCCGTGAGCAACCGCCGGCCGACGCCGCCCGAGGTCGGATAGGTGCCACTGACAACCATCGCCTCGCCCTCGGCTCGTCCGCCGTGCGTGCGCACGCCGAGCCTGACGCTGTAGTCGACAGGTGCCCCAGGCAACGGTTCGCAGAACCGCCCGGTGGATCCGCAGCTGGGGCTCGGTGTCCGGCTGGTCGCCGAGGACGTACGGCGAGGGGCCGGTGAACACCGCGGCGTCACGCTCCGACAACCGGACCGGCTCGATGATGTCGCGCCGGACCCAGGCCGAGCCGCGGACCAGTGTCGCCAGCGCGAGCGGCGCCTCCTCGCAGATCTGCAGCGCCCGGGGCGGATCCATGCTCGTCAGATTGAACACCCGCCGTGCACACAGGTCCCGACCAGCAGGTCGTCGAGCACGTCGAAGACCGACAGTCTGACTCGACGGTGAGCGCCTCGAACATCAAACTGCGCATTTCAACCATGGTTCGTCTCAGGCGGTCGCGGTCGACTGGGGTCATGACAAACACACCGATCCTCATCCTCAGCGGCAAGGGCAAGACCGGCCGCCGTGTCGTCGAGCAGCTCGAGGCCCGCGGCGTGCCGTTCCGGCTGGCCTCCCGCTCGAGCGAGCAACGCTTCGACTGGTACGACGACAGCACCTGGTCGGCGACGATCGCCGGCGCCGACACGGCGTACCTGGCACCTCCGGTCGGCCCGACCGGTCTGAGCCAGGCCGGGCGGTTCATCAAGCAGGCCGCAGCCGAGGGCCTTGGCCGGGTGGTCCTGCTGTCGGGCCGCGGCGTGGGCAGCCCGGGCCGCGAGTTCGCCGTTTATGAGAGCGGTCTCGAGCTCGAGCACGCGGTCAAGGACAGCGGCGCCGACTGGACCATCGTCCGACCGTCCTGGTTCGCGCAGGGGTTCAGTGAGGACTTTTTCAGT
>Ga0075419_10000784_pt1 | contig 20387 bp, 14 predicted proteins | sample SoiMetdeltSBSDD3_FD_76900 | JGI IMG/M metagenome (GOLD analysis project Ga0075419, IMG submission 76900) | Bulk soil microbial communities from a Populus tree surrounding site in Tennessee, USA - Soil MetaG P. deltoides SBSDD3 | ecosystem: Environmental > Terrestrial > Soil > Tree plantation... | reverse complement strand
GCTCATCGTGCTACCCACCCTTTATGGAGCATTTGCAGGCTCCCCCAACGCCATGATGGCAGGCTCTCCCGCTCGTCAGCGGCATAGCCTTCCAGCGGATCGACCGGCGCCTTCCATACGCTGACAACACGCTGACAACTTGTCCCGAAAGTTTCCTAGTCCGGACAGCTTGTCCTGACTTCATCAGCACTCGCTGAGCTACCTCGGCCCTAGGGAAGGCCATGGGGTTCCCCCCAGGGATGGTGCGCTTCTTGCTGACGGCTTGGCATGCTCCGAGTGCGGATCGCCCAATGATAATGGTCGGGCAACCGCTTTCGCATACCATCAGTTCGTTTGGATATTGAGGAGGCTTTCGTCATGCCAACATCCCCAGCGCCGCTCCTTTCGACTTTTTGGGTCCGTCTCAGCCTATCTGCTATCGCCGGCGTCTGCTTGATCTTCCAGCTTCAATGCGGCGGAGGCGGAGACAGTACCGGTGGGGGATCAGGTCCCGGCGTGACCGGTGACGTCAAAGCTATCGCAAAGGAAAACACCTTGCCGGGAACGTCGGCCTGGCGTATTCAGAACCCCGAAACCGGCGGTGAAATTGCCGCCTATCCGGACCGTGAAAGCTATCCAGGTGGTGCTGACGTCCGTATTGCTGTCTCTGCAAACCCGCCCGGAAATTTTAGATGGCAGGTATTCAGGATGGGTAGTTATGGAGGGATGGGAGGTCGGCTCTACGCTGAAGGTGGACCCCATGCGGCACCGCGCCAGCCAGATCCCACGTTCGATCCCGTGACCGGTCTCGTGGTGGCCGGATGGCCCGCGACCTTCTCCTTCCCAACAAGGCGCAGCGACGGTACGCCGTGGCTCACTGGTGTCTATCTCGTGTTGTTGACGAAAGACGATGGCCGGCAAACCGCCGCGCTCTTCATCGTGCGCGATGACACGCGTGATGCGGAGGTCGGTGTGCAACTACCTACGGCGACATACCAGGCCTATAACAATTACGGCGGCGAAAGCCTCTACGAGTCCTCCCACGGTTTATCGGGAGGGAAAGCGCGCAAAGTCTCGTTGGATAGGCCTATTGCAAGGCAATATGGAAATGGCACCGGGACCTTTCTGTATCAGGAACACGAAGCGGTGATGTGGCTCGAGGATCACGGCTACGACGTCGAATATCAAGCCAGTAGCGATACCGGAGGGGCCAACGGTCGCATCGGAGCGCACCGATTGTTTACCCTCCTCGGACACGAAGAGTACGCAACGATGGCTGAGTTCGACCGGCTACAAAGCGCGGTTGCAAACGGCACGAGTCTGGCCTTCCTTACAGGGAACACGCTGTATTGGCAAATCCGCTATGAAAATAATGATCGCGTCATCGTTGGCTACAAAGATAACGCAGCGGAAGACCCCATGCGATTGACCAATCCAAGCCTGGTTACGTCCACCTTTCGCAATCCTCCCGTGAGTCGCCCTGAAAATCAGCTGGTTGGTGTCATGTCAGACGGCAGCTTTATCACTCAGCCCTCGGATTGGGTCGTGACCAATGCTAATCATTGGGTGTATGCCGGGACAGGCCTCAGCAATGGGAGCCGGATTCCGAATCTGGTCTTTACTGAATGGGATGCACTCGTGAACAACGGGCTTACGCCAGCAGGCATTACCGTACTGGCGTCATCCGTCGTGCCGAACAACATCCCCGCCATACCCAGTCGACACGAATCGACCATTTATGAACGAGGTAACGCATTCGTGTTTGCCGCGGGTTCAATCTTTTTTAGCCAGCATATTCGCAACCAACCCGCGGTGGGACAAATGGTTGCGAACCTCTTAAATCGCGCCGGCGCTGGCGCACATCAACCGTAAGGGACAGTACTGATCTCAGTGACAATCCGGATGACGGGGCGAACAGGAGGCAGGAACGCTCTCTAAGCAGCTCGGCGGGTCATTCCCACGGGAGGGGTCATGACTGGAAGAGACCAGGCTCGGGCCTGGCGCTCGTAGCAGACGGGGCAGTAGGTATGACTGAGCCTGACTTCGATAAGAGTCAGGTGATGCCGATCAAGATATGCGGACATCGGCGTCCAATGAACAGAGGAGGAAATTGGATCGGCAACGTGTTTGCAAACACAGCACACGCTCAACATAGGAACGGTTACTGTCATGGTTGCCATGAGTCCCCCCTGAATGGAGGACACTGTAAGCAAACTCCGGCGCTCGTCCAACTAGGCGGTTCCCTAGGTGCGAACTGTGCAGGTCATGTGACAGAGTGGGCGCATGGACACAACCGGACAGGGAGCACTCTCCACTCTGTCACCGACGAATAATTCGCAAGGATGTCGAGGGGTTATTTACCCGTGGGTGATGGAACGCAACGAAAGGAGTTCTATGTGATCTCTCGCAGTTCAGCACCGCTCTTGCCGTCGCCTAGAACGAGCCGGCTCGAGGGTCGGAATGCCGAGCCTGCCCCATCGCTCGTATCCTGTCGGCTGCTGCTTGCCGATGATCACACGCTGCTGAGGCAGGGTGTGAAGGCTCTGATCGAGACCTATGGTGTTACCGTCGTGGGTGAGGCCGGGGATGGACGCGAAGCGGTCCGCATGGCGGAGGAGATGCAACCCGATGTGGCGGTGATCGATGTCATGATGCCATTGCTGAATGGTCTGGACGTGGTGCGCGAAATACGTCGGGTGTCGCCGGGGACAAAATCGCTCTTACTCACAATGCACACAGACGACGCCTTCGTCCTTGAAGCATTAAAGGTCGGCGTCAAAGGCTACTTGCTCAAATCGCAACCGGTGACCGATGTCGTGCATGCGATCCGCGACGTGTCCAAAGGCTCATTTTATCTGAGCCCGGGCATATCCCAAACCGTCATTCAAGCATTCCTTTCCAAGAGCGACATTCCCTCGGATCCATTGACCACCAGAGAACGGGAAGTCTTGCAACTGGTCGCTCAGGGCATGTCGACGAAAAAAGTCGCTGGTATGTTAGGTGTCAGCGTAAAAACGGCGGAATCCCACCGGCATCGCATCATGGACAAACTGGACCTTCACGACACTGCCAGTCTCGTGCGATACTCCATCCGCCGCCGCTTGATCGAACCTTAAATTTTCAAAGCCGCTCATGCCAAAGATACTCGTCGTCGAAGACATGGACAGCGTCGTCGACCTCCTCCGCAGCTTATTGCAACGCGAAGGTTTCGAGGTGGCCGTCGCTCAGGACGGTCCGGAAGCGCTGGAAGCGGTTCGTCGTGAAAAGCCCGACCTCATCTTGCTCGATCTGATCCTGCCGGGTCTTGATGGGTTGGAGGTACTGCGCCGCGTACGGCAGGATCCTATCACCGCCCATCTGCCCGTGATCGTGCTGAGCGGAAAGGATGAGGAGAGGGACAAGGTCATCGGCCTCGAGATCGGTGCCGATGATTACATCACAAAGCCCTTTCAAGCCAACGAGCTGATTGCCAGGGTCAAGGGTCGTTTACGTCGATCAGCTCCCACCGATCCGGCTCGGGTGTTGAAGGTCGGCTCGTTGGAAATGGAACTCGATCGTTACCAGGTGACGCTTCGCGGAAAGCCGATCCACTTAACGTCGAAGGAATTTAGCCTGCTGCGTGCACTACTGATGACCAACGGGCGCGTCCTGAGCCGGGATGCGCTCTTCGAATCGGTATGGGGAGCCAGCAAGGACGCGGATCTGCAGTCGCGCACGATCGACGTCCACATTCGCAGTCTGCGCAACAAGCTTGGCACGGAAGGTCGCCGCATCTTCACGGTCCGTAACGTCGGTTACCGTCTCGATCCCGCTCCCACGGAATAGCTTCTTCTTCGCCCTTCACTCGTCTCTTTCCTTCCGGAAGACAAACTCGTTGCATCCTAATCCTACGGTGGATTTCAATCGGCGGAGGCTGAAGCCTCGAGCCTTATAAAATTCGAATATCTGCTCCGGCTTCGCCACCTCGTACGGATATCCGCCTATCCAATCGACGGCATCGCGCCAATGGCTCATCCCTCTCTCATTCTTGTCCGTCCAGCGTCTGATATAGCGGCTTGGATGCCCGGAAACCAACGCGCTGAGACCGGCTTTGAATTCCAATGGTGCGGCAACGACCGCCGTATACGGCCACCGCAAAGGGCGGGGCAAGGCATTGTAGAGCTGTTTGATGCGGCGCCACCGCGCACTCTGCGTTCCCGTATCGTTATAGATCGCGATAAAGAGCAGCCCTCCGCCAGCTACCGACCGGTGGACGTTATCCAGTGCCTGCCACATCGCACCCGTATGGTGAAGGACGCCCCAGGAATATACGACATCGAACCGACCAAGGGACGCGAGATAGTCTTGATCCAGTACCGATTGATGCTCGATTCTCCACCACGCATCATGATGGGAGTAACGTCGGCGGAGTTCCTTTGTACAGGCGACCGATTGTGGGTCATAATCGAATGAGTGTACCTGAGCGCCCAGCCGACGCGCCGCCAGGCTGAATAGCCCGCTGCCGGACCCCGCATCCAGGAATTTCTTACCGGTCAGGTCGGTGACCTCCAGCATCTCACGAAGGGACGTTTCCGCCGCCACGATCTGTTCTTCCTTCAAATTTTGCAGGAACTTGTACCAGTTATCCCCGAATTCAAATCGCCTCCCCTGTCGCACCTCTTCGAAGTGCCCGTCCGCAAAATCCTGTCGGCTCCGCTCTGCGATTTCCATAACCGTCCCTCCCTCGCTGCTATGCTTCGCTGTCGTTAGATTGTCCGGCAATCGTGAAAGTGCCCGACATCTCTCGAACATCGCCCTTCCAACCTATGCCACGGCGAACTCACGATTTTACCGGCTCTTCATGTAGTTCTTTCCATCTACTGACATTGCATTTACGCATCTTCACTGAGGGTTTGTCTGGCGATGATACCGTCCCTCTGGAGGACCACCTACCAGGAGGAAGGCGCCATGATGTTGGTCAGAAAAAGTACCGTAATCCTTCGTGCTGCCGTATGTTGTTCGCTCCTCATGCTCGTCGCTACCGCCGTCGTGGGACAAACAACCAGTTCCTTTCCCGGCGGCTGGATCGAAAAACAAGGCACGTATACGCGCGCTCGGTACACGGCCTCCCAGATCCAATCCTTCGTCCCTTCGGCACGGGGCACCTTCACCTTTCCTGCCCCCTACAAAACCAAAGGCATTCGCATTACGGACGCCTCCGACTGCGGCGGAGCAGACTGCGTCAATTACATCGGCTACTCCTATTGGCGAAACACGAATGCGCACGAGAGCAGCCCTGACATGTGGATCTTTGTAGGACTGAGTACCGCCAGGGGCGGGCCAGGTCCGACGTTGTTTAAGCTCAATAAAGCGACCGATGTCATTACCAAGGTAGGTCCCCTCTTTCCGGCTGGGAGCCCATTCAGAACCCAATCCGGCGAGACATGGTATTTCAGCGCCAGCCGGCCGAACAAACTCTACATCAACGACGGCCCAAGACTCCTGCGATATGATGTCGTCTCGAAAGTCTCCGACACGGTCTTCGATATCACAGGGCAATTCGGCGCCGGCCGTTACGTCTGGCAGACGCATTCCAGCAACAACGACTTGGTTCATAGCGGGGCGTTGCGGGTCTCGGCCACCGGTGAGGATTTAGGCTGTTTCGTCTTTAATGAAACGACTGGAAAGTTCACGTTCTTTTCAAAAATCGGCACGTACAACGAATGCCACCTTGACAAGAGCGGACGTTACCTTTTGATTCAAGAAAATACCGATGGCCAATACGGTGATGAGAGCGTGTTCATCGATTTGGAAACGGGAAAGCAAAGTATCGTCATGGATCAGAACGGTGGCTTGGGACATGCCGATATGGGATTCGGCTATGCTTTAGGAATGGATAACTGGAATTCCTTGCCGGGCGCAGCCATCACCTTCAATCTTTCCGGCATTGTGAAAGGACCCGCGGTATTCTACAGCAGCAATTGGAACACCAATCCCGTCAACCATGTCTCCCATTTGAATGCCAAACCCGCGGTTCCCATGTCTCAGCAGTTCGCCTGCGGCAGTAACGCTGATTACGGGTCAGTACAAAATGAAATCGTGTGCTTTCGCCTCGATGCGTCGCACGATGAACTGATCGTCGCACCGGTAATGACCGATATGAATGCGCCGGGTGGAGGAAGCGAGTACGCGAAATATCCCAAAGGGAATCTGGATATCAGCGGCAGATACTTCATATGGACCAGCAACATGGGCGGAAACCGGTTGGATGCCTTCTTAGTGAAGGTTCCCTCTCAATTGCTGACCGGATCGAGTGACATCGCCGCTCCGGCGGCGCCTGTGAACCTTCGAGTGACGACCCGTCAATAAACATGACCTGACACGCGTTAAGCCGCCGGGCGCTGTTTTTCAACCGCATCGTCCGGCATCACCTCAGACCAGTCATCCCCTCGCGTCGTCACTTCTTCCGGCCGCCTCGTGCGGTTCCATGTCGGCCGTGCCCTCCCAAAGAGGAATTTCAGTGAGCCCAGTGCCAAGGCCGCGTTAAGGACCACGAAATAGCGCGCTCCAATGGCCGCTTTGCCGACGAGAGGCACGGCGCGCAACCATCCGGCGCATAAGGCTGCCCCATAGAAAATCGCCTGGGAGATAAACAGCCATTGATAGAACGGATAGTGCCGCAGCAATATGGTTCCGGCTAGTAAGGCCAGCAGCATCCATGGCGCCAAGAGCCGCAGAGCTTTGTGCGACCACAAAGCCAGTGAGACCACGCCCCACTGGGGCAACAGCAATCTCCACGCGTGACGGAGCACGTGGGCGATTCCAGCGCCGGATCGCACGCGCCGATGAAATTCGTCTGCGACTCGCTCTGGAATGAGTTGCCAGGCGCGAGCGGCTCCATACTGGACGACATCGCCGTGTGTGCGAAGCCGGACCAGCAACGGTTCCAACAGATCGTCTGCCACCGTGTCCGGAGGGAGCGGACAATAGTCCTCTCGACGAACGGCGTAGATCGTGCCGCTCGCCCCGAGCCCGGCGCCAATTTCGGACTCGAGCCCCTTCAAGAAGAGTTCGTACCGCCAATACCATCCGTCCAGATTGCGGGAACTGCGAGACGACCGCATTTCAAGTTCTCCCACCACGACGGATGCGGATGGATAGCGCCAAAATCCGGTGACTAATTGCTTGAACGCATCGGGATAAAATACCGTGGCGGCGTCCGTAAAGATCACCATTTCGCCACCGGCCAGCCGGACCAGGTCGTTCAAGACACTGGCTTTTCCCCGTCGGGTGCGAAAGGCTGCCAGTTGCACGCCGGCAGACCGGTGACTCTCGACAACCTGACACGTGGCATCCGTAGACCCGTCCGAACCGATGAGAATTTCTACCTGCCCGCTCGGATAGTCCTGGTCCAGGAGATTTTGGATTCGCCGTGCGATCACCGCCTCCTCGTTGTAGGCGGAAATCACAACCGTCAGTGATGGCCAAGAGTTCGTCGTATCGCCTTCCGTATTCAGCGGGTGTTTGAGTCGGCTGATCAGCCAGAGCAAGGCCGGGTAACCCGCATAGGTGTAGACAAGCACGACCATTGCCCAGCATGTGAGAATGATCAACGTCATCGATATACCTATAGTAAAAATGGAAGAACGACCGTGCCGGACATGGGTAATGGACTCAGGGCTTATGAATTTCGAAAACCCGGATTGCCGCGTAGTACGCCAGCGCCGGAAAGCGGGCAAGCATGGCGCGATCCCACCGGCGCAGCGGCATCAGGCTCGTCCGGAGAAGGGGAATTCGTTCAGCCGCACGTGACCAGGGCAGCTCGAAACTTCTCGATCTGCCCGCAATGAATTGCGTCGAAAACTCGGCGAGTTCGCCAAACGTCAACGGACGCTCATACGGCGACACATTGGCGGGCAGCGGGCAGGGCACCATCTTCCGTAATGCGCGCAATGTCGGCGAGTTCCGCATCGGCTCACTGAAGATCGCCCTGCCCCCCGGTCGCAGCACCCGATACACCTCGCGCGCCGCCCGATCGAGATCCAAGTGGTGTAGAATCGCCATTCCAAAAACGACATCGACTGAACCGTCTGGACACGGAACCTCATAAGCCGATGCCACACTGAACCGTACGCCACTCGTGACCCCATTGACCTGCATCCGCCGACGGTTGATCGCTATCAATTCCGGCGAAATGTCGAGAGCATGGACCTCGGCGCCTAGCCGGGCCAATATAATGGTGTTCTCCCCCCAGCCGGAACCGTACTCCAATACCTGCTGTCCTTTGACATCGCCGAGCAGATGAAAAGCATATTCCAGGTGAAATAGCGTGTCGGCTGGCGGATTGACATACCTGGCCACATTGTCTTCGGATGCAAGCAAGGATGAGGCATCAGCCGATTCAGCCTCCACCGCGCTGCGCCTGATTTCCGCCTGTTCCCATTCGTGTAATACTGTTTGATGCTCCATAACATCCCTTTCGGTTCATTCACTCTTGGCAGCCTGAGAGGAATTGCCTCGGTCCTTTGCTAGAGGTTTCGAGCAGACGGCCTCCCTCCGGCCAATATCGCCGAGTGCGGCGCACAAGGTCTTCGCGTCTATTCCAGGGACTTCGTGCGCGGGAGAGCCGCTCACGGCGCTGCTCGCTGCCATGCGGTAATCACCAGCCGCGGCATTGATGAACGGCACTGCCTCTACCGAAGCAGGAAATGTGTTGTCCTCCGGATACCTCTCAGCATAGGACTCTCCGCCGATCATCATGTTATGGGTGACGATCGCGCCGGGAAAATGGCGTTCCAGGGTCGGCCTGCCCACACCTGTCCCCTCCCCTTCCATGCCATATTCGTTGTGCGGCGTGATGTTGTACCGATATACGAACCCTTCATGCGGATCGCCGGCGGCCATAACGGTATGCCCCGTATGGAAGCCGACATTGTGTTCGATGACGACATGCTTCGTGCCTCTCAATAATTGAAACAATCTGCCCTTCCCGCCCCAACGCGGACCGTTGATATCGTCAAAAATATTGTTCTTGATCAGGATGCGTTGGCCTTGTCCGCTCGGGGGATGAATGTCATCCGACCCCATAATGTTGACGCCGCTCGGACTATGACGGACGATATTGTTGGTAAAAGTGACGTCTTCGATGACCGCCCAAGGAGAACGACCTTCCTCGTTACGGACCGTAAATGTGATCGCGAATCCATAGCCGGGCCGCTGCCAGTTATGTTCAAAAATATTGCCGTCCACGAGGACCCGGCGCGCATTCTTCAACTCGAAGAGTATTTTCACCTGCCAGTTGCCACCGTCGTGCTCCGGCTCGCCCGGCCTCCATGACAGCGGCTTGACCACGTAGTTATGACGGATTTCAATATCCGATGGCACGAGATCACGAATCGAGGGATCTCCTCCGCCAAAAAGAAGGTTTTCACCGGCTCCTTCGAGCAGGTTGTTCTCGACCTTGAACGGTCCGCTCCCACCCCACCCGACCACGGCTTGTGAATCCTGTCCCTCTTCCCTGAAGCCCGAAACATGTGAGTCAACGATCGCCAGGTGCCGGCCGTTCATCACAACGCCGCGGCGCGCGCCTTTCTTCGGATCGCCGTGCACGAAGCAGCGGTCGAGAATGATGTGGTGAGGCAAGTCATCGAGCGCCCGGGCGGTATTGTCTCCGAGCAATACGAGGTCTCGGAGCAGGGTGTTGTCTTCAGGCTTGATCTCAATGCCAATGAAGCGATAGTGATGCGCCCGTGGCTCCGCGAGAATGACGCCGTGCTGATTGGATACCAGAGCAGCCATCCTCCCCGCATGCGAGGGTTGGACACGTGTTCCCGGCGATGGAAAGTCCTTTCCGGTCCCACCCGAGCGGATGGTGATCCAGCCCGAACCCGCTTTTTTGTACGGCAAGGTAAAGGGCCCCTTGTACCGGGCGCCAGCCGTGAGAACGATCTCGTCTCCGGGTTGCGCCTCATCAAGCATGGCCTGGAAATCACCGCCGGCTGGAACGGTGAGCGTGCGCCCCGGTGAGGATTTCACGGTCGTATCGACGTACTCATGCGGTAACGCTGGGCGTACGCCGGAAGCAGTCGTGGCACATCCTTCACCAGCAGGTATTGCCAGCATCACGATCGCTACCATGGAAGGACATATCCAGGACGATCGGTAACTCATGCCGCCTCCATGAGCCGCTCTTCGACGAGGCTCGACATTTCGCCGACCCGCGCCTCCCAGCCTTCACTCCGCATCATCTCCACTCGACCACGGTCCCGCTCGCCGGTTCGCTCCTTCAATGCGGCTTCGATTTCACCTAAAAAACTTTCTCGATGGGTTGCAATGTGCACGACGCCTTGGTATCGCACGACTTCGGGCAAGGGCGTGGACACCACCGGGAGGCCGGCGGCGAGATATTCGCGCAATTTGAGAGGATTGACCCGCAATGTCAGTTCGTTCATACGAAACGGGATCAGGCCGACATCAAAACCCCGGCAATAGCCCGGGAGTGCCGAGTAGGGTTGTTGCCCGATGAGATGCACGTTGGGCAACCCCTGCACCGCATGCAGATCAGTCTGCGCCTTTCCCACCAGCGCGAAGGACCATTGCGGGCGAGCCCGTGCCAGTGCGCCGATCATGTCTAGGTCCACCCAATCTGCTAACAGCCCGAAAAACCCGATCACCGGCTTGGGAAGGGTGGCGATTTCCGACGCCACCGCCGTGGCGGGGTCCAAGGCTCTACTAAAATGAGCGACATCGACCCCATGCGGAATAAAATGGGTCCTCGGATTGATCTCCCGGCGCTCAGCACACAACTTTTCGGCCGATGTGAACACCAGGTCGGCACGTCGAATGAGCTCCCGTTCCATGCGAATGATGACATCTTTCGGGACGCCGGAAAATTGGGAGTACTCATCGACGCAATGATAGATCACCATCCGTTCGTGCAGGCGGCCCAGGAGCCAATTGACGTTCGGCAGGAATGTCCAAATGATGGGGCGTTGCATATCTAATCGGCGGCAGAGATGTCGAAGCCGGGCCGCCAACACGATACGATTTACCCGCTCCGCCACCTTGATACCTGGCAGCGGCAACACGGGAGGGTCCATGACATAGATGTTCGGCTCGACTTGGCGGACGCCCGAGACGATGCGCCGCAGCTTGGCGACCAATCGCCGGAGGTCGCTTGCGGCCGCCGTGGGGCGACGCATGCCGATGGAGTTCACCCACAGCACCCGGTTCCGTTTGGAGAGAATCCGCATGATGTGCTTCTTGCTGGTAGGATCGCCTTCCCAATCTTGGGAGATGCAAATAATCGATTGCCCTTCAATCATGACGGTTCACTCCTTTCACACGCTCGCAAACAACCCTCGGGAGATCAACAATTTCCCCCCACGTCATGCCGGCACCGTTTCGGCTTCCACCTGCTCTTCCAATGGCTGAGGCATCTCCCCGTCGATGGCCATCCGCTGCCACATTTCCAGGTTCACCAAGAGCCAGAGACGATCCGCATGAGCCCGGGTTCCTGATAGGTGCTCGTCGACGATCCGGCGGACCGTCTGGGGATTGAAGAGTTGGCGATCCAATGCGCGTGTGCTCAGGACGTATTCATCGAGGATCGTTCTGAAAGTCCCCCGCACCCAGGTCCCGAATGGAACCGGAAACCCCATTTTGGGTCTATTCATGACTGCCGCTGGCACCAGATTGCGTAGCGCCTCACGAAGAATGACCTTTGTCTGCCACCGCCTCATCCGCTGGTCGCCAGGGATTTGCATCACCTGCTCGACCAGCAGATGGTCCAGATACGGCACGCGGCTTTCCAAGGACGCGGCCATGCTCATCTGATCCTGTTTCATGAGCAACTCCACAAGGTGCGTCCCGACGTCGGCATAACTCATCCGCTCAAGCAACGTGCCGTGATGCTCGTGCCAGTAGCGAAGACCTTCCGCGTAAGGATCAGAACCCGCTGCGGAGCTTTCCTTCAGCAGCGTGCGCTGCAGCGACTCGGGAAACACGGAAAAATTATCGAAGAACAACCCTCGAGGTCCGGGTTCATAGGCTAACGCGCTTCGCAAGGCGTACCGCTGTATCCGCAAGGGCAGATGCCCCAAGGAATCGCTAATCCGTCGCCTGAGAGCGCGGGGAACGCTGCTCCAATAGAATCGACCGATACGATCGTTCAGGGCGGTGACACGATAGCGGTAGTCGTATCCGAGAAACAGTTCGTCGGCGCCCTCACCGGTCAGGACCACCTTCACATGTTGTCTGGCCAGGCGGGAGACGAAATACAACGGGACGCTTGATGGGAACGCAATGGGCTCGTCCTCATGCCAGACAAGCTTGGGCAACGCCTGCATGAACTGTTCGGGAGATACGAGAACTTCGTGGTGGTCTGAGCCAACGGCCTTCGCCACCAGTCTGGCATACTGAAGCTCGTTGGCCTCTCCCTCGGCAAAACCGACCGAAAAGGTTTTCAGTCCTTGCGGCATCATCGGGGCCATCAGCGCCGCAAGGCCGCTGGAATCCAGACCACCGGAAAGAAAGAGACCCAGTGGCACATCACTCATGAGATGGCTCTGCACGGCCGTCTGCAGTCCGACCCGCAACTGATCGGCCTGCTGGACGAGCGATGCTCCGTCGTCTGCGCTCACCTGCGGCGGCTGCCAATACCGGCGTGTCGTCGTCCCCTGCTCCGCCGACCATTCCAGGAGATGCCCGGGCAACAATTTCAAGACACCGCGATAAAATGTTTCAGCTCCCGCCACGTACCGATTCGCAAGAAATTCTGGCAGGATGGACTGATTGAACGACGCGTTCGGGATGCCGGAAGCCACGATGCCCTTGATCTCCGATGCAAAGAGCAACTCGTGATCGGTGCAGGCGTAATACAACGGCTTGATGCCGAGCCGATCCCGAGCGAGCAGCAACCGGCGCTGGCGACGATCCCAGACAGCAAATGCGAACATGCCTTGCAGCCGGTCGACGCAACGGGACCCGTAGGTTTCGTAGAGATGAAGAATGGTCTCGGTATCGCTCCGAGTCCGGTAACGATGCCCCGCTCGTTCCATTTCGTGACGGAGCACCGCGTGGTTGTAGATTTCACCGTTGAAGACGATCCACAGGCTGTCATCTTCATTGGTCATCGGCTGATGTCCGCCGTCGACATCGATGATGGCCAGGCGACGATGCGCCAGACCTACCGGTCCGTCCAGCCATACCCCCGATCCGTCCGGACCACGGTGCTGCTGCACCGCCGACATGCGTCCCAGGCGTGACCGCTCTGCCCGCTCCCGCTGATCGAATTTCAGAATTCCCGCTATAGCGCACATCGTCAGGCGACCTCCCGTTCGGAGAACCGTGTTGCGAGGCGACGGTACAACTCAGCCCAGGCCGGCCCCACGGTTGACCAATCGTATTGCACAAGGGACTCTTTGGCGCGCTGCGCCATGAGGTGTGCGCGATCCGGTTGCTCGAGTAGCAGTATCGCAGCCTTCGCCAGCGCGGATGGATCGGCGGGGGGGACCAGTGTCCCGGACTCGCCGTCCTCAATCATATTGGGAATGTCACCGACACCGGTGCTCACCACGGGCATACCCGTTGCCATCGCTTCCAGCACCGACAACGGCTGGTTGTCCACGAAGGAAGAGTTGAGGAATATCGAGTGGGTGTCGTACAGGGCCGGCATTGACGCCGGTTCCACCGGGCCGAGGAAACGCACGTTTCGAAGAGCGAGTGCTTGACCGAGATGCTTGAGTTCAGCTTCCTGCGAACCGTGGCCGACTATCGTCAGGCTGGCATCAGGACAGGCGGTCTGGATCAAGGCAAAGGCCACGAGCGTATTTTCGACCCCATGATGGGCTTCGAAATTCCGTACGGAGAGAAATTGCGGGAGCAGGGGGTCGCGCGGCCGATACCGAAACTGGTCCATTGCGATCACATTGTGAATGACCTGCGCCTCGTAGCCGTGACGGGCAAACACTCCGCACAAGAATGCCGATGACACGACGATGGCGTCGACCATCTTCAACCACGGATGCACGAGAGATCCCCAATCAGCACGGTAATCGTCCGCCTCAACGCTGGAATAGTGCAGGAGGATCGGCTTCCCCCACCGATGCGCTGCGACGATTGCGGGGGGAGGGGCCAGGAGAAACGACCCGTAGGATGCGGCCGTGACATGCACGACATCGGCACGTCGCAACTTTCGCAGAGTGGGCAGATAGAGTCCTTCGTTTGCCACCGCTCGGACGTACCGGAGTCGCTTGAGCCAGCGCGCTCCGCGCGGAAACGGTGGGTTGATCGGCACGACTTCGACGGTATAGCGGTCCAGTCGTAAATAATCCGCCAGCACCTTGGCTTGCAAGGCTTGTCCACCGATGCTGCCGAAAGTCGGCGCCACCATGGCGATGTTCGGAGGGTGCAGGGTCTTGATCATGGCTGACGTTGCGTGAGTGAGCCTACGACGAGGCCGCTAAAGGCCGACGCCCACGTGAGGCGGCGATCCGGGTTGAATGCGAGGCGGGCCGAATGCGGGGCGTGCGTGGCCCATCCAGGAACGTGCGGCACCAGAGTTCAAACGACATGAGCGTCCAGATGTGAGGATCCAATTGGCGCCCCTGTTCCTGCCGGGCGAATAATCGACGGAGGAATTGCTCCTCGAAGATGCCGCGCTTTCGACAGGTCTCAGACAGCAGAATCTCCCGGAACAGCGGACGAAGCGGGCCACGAAACCACCGATCGAGCGGGACAGCGAAACCTTGTTTGGGACGATCGAGAATTTCGTCGGGAAGCCACCCTCGTAGGGCTTTGACGAAGATATGTTTGGTCCTCCCACGACGCATTTTTAAACCGGGAGGAATGGTGGCCGCAAACTCCACAAAGTTGTGGTCTAGCAGCGGAACGCGCGCCTCCAGGGAATGCGCCATGCTCATCCGATCGACTTTCGTGAGAATGTCGAGCGGGAGATAATGGTCCAAATCCATCGATTGAAGGGTGGACAACCAGTGCCCTACGCCGTTGGTGAGCCGCTCGAGACGTGATCGTTCGGTTTGACAATTCGACAGCTGAGCCTGCATCTCTTTCGTCAACAGGCCACTCCGGTCGGCTTTCTTGAACATTGTATTGGCATCCAGATATCGTTCCGCGTCGGAGAGGGAGAAATGATGCAGCCAGTTCTTGCCTCTTACACCGTCCGGCAGGGCTTCAGAAATCATTTCAAGCGCCTGTCGGGCGACCCCGGGAAGAAATCGGGCCCACCGTTCCCTGCGCTCGACGACATATTCGGTGTACCCGGCGAACAATTCATCGCCTCCATCACCGGACAGCACCACCTTCACATGCTGCGCAGCCATTTTGGAGACCATATAGGTGGGAATCGCGGAAGCGTCCCCGAACGGCTCATCGAGATCCCAGGCAAGATCGGTGAGAAGTTCCACGACGTTCGGCTCCAAAATCAATTCGTGATGATCGGTGCCCAGCCGTTTGGCGACCATCCGAGCAAACGGAAGCTCATTGAACTTCTCGTCATGAAATCCAATGGAAAAAGTCTTGACCCTGCCGGCACCGACGGCCGTCATTGCGGCGACGACTGCGCTGGAATCAATGCCGCCGCTCAAAAAGGCGCCCACCGGCACATCGCTCACCATATGCAGCCTGACCGATTCCATGAGACGTTGTCGCAATTCCTCTGCGACGTCTTCTTCCGTCCGCCCCGCCTCCGGTTCAAATCGCAACGACCAATAGCGCTCGAGGCGGGGATCGCCAGATCCAGTGAGGGTCAGGCAATAGCCGGGCTCCAGTTTCCGAACGGCTGACACGATGCTGTGCCGCTCAGGCGTGGTCTTGTAGGCCAGCAGATGGTCGAGCGCGGCCACATTCACTGTGCGGTCCACCTCGGGAAGCTGTAAGATGGCTTTCAGTTCGGACGCGAAAAGCAACCGGCCTTGGACCATCGCGTAATACAACGGCTTGATGCCGAGCCGGTCGCGGGCAATCAGCAGCCGGCGTCGGCGTTCGTCCCACAGCGCGAAAGCGAACATCCCTCGGAGGCGGTCAACGCATCGATCTCCAAACTCTTCGTACAGATGAACGATGACTTCCGTGTCGGTAGCGGTCGAAAACCGATGGCCGCGCTCGCTCAATACCTCTCGTAGTTCCTGAAAGTTATAAATTTCCCCGTTCAATACCACCCATATCGATCCATCCTCGTTGGATACGGGCTGATGTCCTGTTTGCAAATCGATAATGCTCAAGCGGCGCATCGCGAGACCGATCCCTCGGTCGAGATACACCCCCTCATCGTCTGGCCCGCGCGCAATCATCGCCGCGCACATGGCCCGCAACTCATCCTCGAGAACGGGACGACCGTTCACGCTCATGATGCCGGCAATACCGCACATACCGAACCGTCCTCCCGCAACTTGCTACATCGAAGGGCTCGAGCAGGGTGAGCCCTCGCTCAACGATGAGATGAATCGCCCGGACTCGTGACCTAACTGCTGGTGAACATCCCCTAGATACAATGAGGCGGCATGGGGCCGATGGGCGAACGTACGGTCACGTCACGCCGCTCTGGCTCTGACGACTTCACGGGCCACCGTCTTGCCCGCGTTCAACTTGCGCGATGCCCGCATGAGCCTGCCGATGAAAATCAGTATTACATTCACATCGAACGCGAGTGATAATTTGAAGGAATACCCGATGTTGTTCAGGTTTTCGATCGCAAAAGTCTTGGTGAACTTATCAAACCCACCGTGTTTCAGCTCTTCAAATGTTCCGTTCACCCCAAGGGTATCGAACCCGTAAGGAAACTTGAAAATGAACGCCAACGATTCAGAATGCAACGCAATTTCCGGCTCAACAGCGGCCGGACCAATCTTGCGCTTCGCCAAATCCACACGGACGATTTCTCCCGTATCCACAAGCTTCATCGTGATTGGCCTGAACGCGATGCGCAAATACCTGCACAAACGGATCAACCACCAGGCATTCTTCTTTTTCAGCCTCTCACAATAGGTCTTGAACAATTTAGACAGTTGATCCGTCGAGTACGAGTCCTCATATTGAATGTATGTTTTATTGGATGATGCATACGCATTTTCCCAAAACGACAAGGACGACTCCTGCTGTTTCGGTCGGTCATTGTCGTCCAAATCGAGGGACTCCATTGGTTTGAGAAAGACACACCGAAAATCGGCGTTCGAGGCGCGACAGAATTCCCGGACGCGTCGAGGCGTGTTCACCGCATCATTCAGGTAGCTGTTCAAGACATTGGCAAAGTAGACAAAGCTTGCGAAGGGAATGACAGTCTTGGCTTGCAGCGTTTGCCCTTGCCTCACCAGGTTCGTCAGTTTATCGTGCGCTGCCGACCGACGCCACTCGATATGGTCCCGTCCGCCTTTCCACGCCGCATAACTGAACTGGGTGAGTAAGACATCACAGCAACCATATTGGTCCTTAAAAGCCGTAATGCGTTTCTGGGAATGCATGGCACAATCGTTCAAATTGAAAATGTTGATCCCCGCCACATTCACAAGCAGCGCGGAGTCGTAAAATTCGTCCTTGACGACGCGAATGGTGAACTTGTCTTCCAGAGCGAACGGCTCTCCAGACGCAAGTTCCATACTTTGGAAGCCGCCCTTTTTGAGAAAGCTGACGACGCGCTTATCTTTCGTATGCTGAAATATGACGACGATCTTGTTGTCAATGATCAAGCTCTTGTACTTTCTAAAAAATCCGATGGAAAAGTGGTCCGGATGCTCATGCGAAATCCAAATGTACTTGGTGTTATTCAAGACATATTCAATCTCGTTCTCCTTGTTTTCATAGAGCAAGCGCCATCCTCGATGAAAAGCCTCGCCGTCGTACCAAGGATCCGTCAATATCGATTGGTGTTTTCCTTTAATCAGTATCGATGCATGATTGACCAATGTCAGCGTGTTCGTGACCATAATCTTCTCCAACGATCAAAGAGACCACCGCGTTTGACCGATGCCTGCCAGTACACTCGTACGGTCAACCTGCCTCCGCTTGACCTGTCGCTCGAAAGTTGAATAGGGCTGACTCAGGGCCGTACAGACAGGGACCGAGCGTGAATCGGGAAGAGGCGTATCTCGTGTGCTGCAAGCTCGAAGTGACTTACTCCTCGTGGACTTTCAGTCCAGAAATCCCGCTTCGAAGAAAGCGATAGGCCGCATATTTCTGCAGCCGCGGCAAGACTGAGAATTTCAATCGATGCAATAGACGCAGCGGCGGGCGGTTCGGGAATATGTATACCCACGAGTGCGGCCGGCTCTCGTGGGCCCACTCGAGCTTCCAGCGTTCTGAATTCCCGAGGAAATCCACCTCAGCCAAGCCGCGTTTCCAGGCATCACGCAACATCATTTCGCACAACAGCAGAGAGGGCGCGAAAGACGCAAAGTGCGGATCATAGCCTGACTTGAGGATATAGAGCTTCCGCTGAACGAGGAGAGTAATTTGCACAGCGATCCGTTTCCCCCCGACCGCCAAAAAATGCAGCTGCAGCCATCCTGCCTCCGACGCTCGAGTCAATAGTGTACGGTAAAACGCAAGGCGATCGCCTCGATTCAGGATCGCGGTACCCGCTTTCCCCTTCCAAGCGGCCGCCTCCAACAGGAAGGCTTCGTCCAGCGCGCGTTTCAAGTGTTCACCGCCTGTCACAATCTCGTGCTGGACTTCTCCGATTCGGTTCAGTCCCTTCGCGCGCCCGCGCAGGTTTGATAAATGTTTTTTGGACAGGGTTTTCGCATACGCTTCCCATGGTTGATCAATTGGAATAAATGGACCGTCTGATGAATGCCATTGGCCAAGCAGAAAATTGCTTTCGAATGCCCAGAGGCGGAGATGCTCCACCCCCCGCGCACCGTTCGGGATTTGCCGCAGTTCCAACAGGTCCCATGTGGATGCTTCGGCGGCAAGCCGTTTCCAAATCGCTCTGGAGGCTTCTTCCGCCCGACGGGTCAGAATGATGTCAAACCGCTCTGTATAGACATTGGCGATGCCCCGTAGACGGCGGATGGGACAACCAAATAGACGGCCATGGTCGAACATCAGGGGCGCTATGGCTATCGGCTCAGTCCCTTCCCGGACGACGAGTATGTGCAAGGTGGCGTGGTGTTCGAAACACTCCCACCAGGTTCGAACCCACTCATGCCGGATGAAAGGATGATCGATGCCCGCCTCGGTGACGAGCCGATTCCAAACCGATTTCAGGGCGACAAACGATTCGTAGTCACGAACGACGTCGACCGATAACTCTTTGACCGGTACCTCCTCCGGCGGGCCGGTCATAATTTGTTCATGTGGCTGCACCGACTCCTGCTCCTCCACCGGACTTATCGCCGCCGTTTGCATGCCACTTCCCTCCTTTTTGCCTCGGGTGCGACCCGAAGACGCTGGCATTCTGAGTGGATCCATAATTCGTGTTCAACCTCATCGCATGGATCAGGCCGGCTGGAATTCACGCTCGCGAACAGACCAGGAGCGAAGCGCGATGCCCAAGTCCCTCACCTGTCGTGCCATGTATTCGAGGTGTTCCTGATTGAGGTCCTGATGAATTGGGAGTTCCAAGACATGGCGGCGAAGAAAGCGCGACGCATCCCCTTCATGCAACCCGAGGGACACATCACCCTCATTCCACAGTGGCGTCGCCATCACGCCACGGCTCCAGAGTGCCTGTGTCGCTCTCTCCTTGTCCGACACGAGCAATGGAAAGAACAATGGACAGACTCCTGGCGCAAGATCCATGCGAACCGCTTCTGCAGTGAACTCCTCAGCCAAGAGATGAAAATGTTCCCGCCGCCGTTTTTTGATGTCATCGTAGTCCAGCCGAGTCAGCAACCGCCGCGACACAGACGCCATCCCAATATCGACATTCGCAACATCGAAACCGGTATCCCCGACCGGAACCCGTTTAACGCGGAGCCGGGTCAGCAATCGGCCGGCAGCGAGTTTCCAATCCATCAGGTATCGCCCCATTTGCGGCCTGCGGCTGCGAATCCGTTCCAAACCGAGTTCAGCGATGCGGCCGGCCGTGAAGATTCGACCGCTTTTCCGCAACGGTAGAGCAGTCAACTGGTCGAATCGCCCTCGATTTTGGACGAGGACGGCTCCATCGGGAAGCGGAAGCGTCTTATAGAGACAGAAGATCGCATAGTCGCCCGAGGTGCCGACCGGTCGCCCCTCACGCTCTGTGAGGAGAGCCATCGCGCAATCCTCCACCAATATCAACCCGTACTCGTCGCAAAACGTTCTCAAGGCTTCGATCGGCTGCGGCCAACCGGCATAGTGAATGACAAACAGCACTTTGGCACGCGCGCGCTGACAGGACCGGCGCAGCCCGTCCACGTCAATCTCGAACCGCCTGGTGGCTGGATACCAGACGATCTGCGCTCCCGACGCACGAATCGCCCGCACTTCGT
>Ga0075419_10000780_pt1 | contig 20434 bp, 25 predicted proteins | sample SoiMetdeltSBSDD3_FD_76900 | JGI IMG/M metagenome (GOLD analysis project Ga0075419, IMG submission 76900) | Bulk soil microbial communities from a Populus tree surrounding site in Tennessee, USA - Soil MetaG P. deltoides SBSDD3 | ecosystem: Environmental > Terrestrial > Soil > Tree plantation... | reverse complement strand
TTGAATTCGCCGTCCTCTTCGTAAAGGACGTTCATGCGCCGGGAACGATTCCTGCAAACGCGAGAATTCGAGGAATGTGCTCGGGAAAGCTGCGCAGCGTATGGTCCCCGCCGTCGCGAATCACCATCCGCGCGCCCGCGTACTTCAGCGCCGCCTCGCGCCAGTCGAGCACCTCGTCGCCAGTCTCCAGGAACACCAGGTAGCGCTCCGGATCGACGCGCTCGACAGCGAGCGCACGCCAGGCTTCGAGATGCGCACGGGTGAGCTCATAGCGCTCTCCGGTATGCAGATTCTGCTGCGTGCCGAGGAACGCTTCGAGGCCGACATGAGGGGATACTGCCGGCTGGAGGAGTACCGCCCGACAGTCGTGCTTTTCGGCGATGTACGTGGCGTAGAAGCCGCCGAGCGAGCTGCCGACAACGGTCGTCGCCTGCGACGCAATCGTGGCCAACGTCCCTTCGATCGCGCGCAGCGCTTCCTCGGGACGATGCGGCAATGCCGGGCAGGCGAACAATGAATCGAGGCCGCGCGCTTTCATGTAACTGTGAAGCGTGCGCGCCTTGTGCGACTCCGGAGTGCTGTTGAACCCGTGGAGGTAGAGGATCACCGCCCGCCTTCGAGCAGGGCGGACAGCAGCTTGGCGTGAATTCCGCCGAACTCGCCGTTCGACATGACGACGACATGATCTCCGGCGCGCGCCTCCTGCGCGATTGCCTGGACCAGTGCATCGATGCTTGCCGACCACTCCACTTGCCGACCGCTGGCGTGAAAGAGCTGCGCCGGGTCCCAACCCAGCCGGACCGCGTAGAGATACGCTCGATCGGCCTGCGCAAGGCTTTCCGGCAGCGCCTCCTTCATCCGCCCGACTCTCATCGTATTCGAACGCGGCTCGAGTACGGCAAGAATGCGGGCGCCGCCTACCTTCGCCCGCAGCCCTTCGAGCGTGACGCGGATCGCCGTCGGGTGGTGCGCAAAGTCGTCATAGACCGTGACGCCGCGCGCGGTGCCGCGAACCTCCATCCGACGCCGCACTCCTTTGAATGAGGAGAGTGCGGCGAGCGCTGACTCAGGCTCGACTCCGGCGTGCCGGGCGGCGGCGATGGCGGCAAGGCCGTTCATCCGATTGTGCTCGCCGGCAAGCGCCCACCGTACGCGGCCGACAGGCTTGTCGCGCCAAAGCACGTCAAAGTGACCGTCCGCATCCGGCACCCCGGCCGCCCAGCCGGTGGGACTACCGAACTCCTCGACGGGGGTCCAGCAATCATCAGTCAGCACTCGCTTCACAACCGGGTCTTGGCCGTTGCTGACGATCAATCCGGAGCGAGGAATGATCCTTACCAAGTGACGAAATTGCCGCTCGATCTCTGCCAGATTGGCGAAGATGTCTGCATGATCGAACTCGATATTATTTAAAACTGCTGTTCGGGGCCGGTAGTGGACGAACTTCGAGCGCTTATCGAAAAAAGCGGTGTCATATTCGTCGCCCTCGATGACAAACAGGCTCGATGGAGTCAAGCGCGCGGAGATCGAGAAGTCGGTTGGGATGCCGCCGATCAGAAAGCCTGGGGCACGGCCCGAATCCTCGAGGAGCCATGCCAACATCGACGAGGTAGTCGTCTTGCCGTGTGTTCCAGCAACAGCGAGCACCCACTTATCGAAAAGGACATTCTCTTTGAGCCACTCCGGGCCCGACTGATATCGCTGCCCGCTGTCGAGAATCGCTTCGGCCAGCGGATTGCCCCGGGTGATTGCATTCCCGATCACCCACAGGTCGGGCTTGAGTGCGAGCTGATCGTCGCCGTAGCCCTCGATCAGCTCGATTCCGAGCGCGTTCAGTTGCTCGCTCATCGGCGGATAGACGTTGGCGTCGCAGCCGGTTACCCGGCACCCCGCCTGGCGCGCGATCGCGGCAATTCCGCCCATGAAAGTGCCGCAGATCCCCAGAATATGAATGTGCAAGACGGCCGCGCTCGTGAAAAGGCGGCGATTGTACGCGACGGCTTGCGCGACTATGCTGCGGCGCCATGGCAAGACGCGGAGATCCGTCGCGCAAGAACCTGCGGCCCGGCAGCACCAGAGAGCGAATTGCCGCCGCTGCCGCACGCATCATGGCCGAGGACGGGGTGGACGACTTCGCGCTTGCAAAGCGCAAGGCAATACGCCAACTCGGCCTGCAGGGTCGCATGACACTTCCCGGAAATGACGAGATCGAAGCAGAACTGCGTGCGTACCGGTCGCTGTATCAGGCGGACGAGCATCCGGTACGGGTCGCATCGCTGCTGCGCGCGGCTCTCGACGTCATGCGCGCGCTCGAGCGGTTCCGTCCCTACCTGACCGGGCCGGTGCTGAAGGGGACCGCCGGGCCCTATGCCGAGATCGACCTTCAGCTCTTTCCGGAAAGCCCGAAGGAAGTGGAGCTCTATCTGCTGGATCACCGCATTGCTTATGAGACGCACGAGGTCACTCGATACTCAGGTGACCGTGCCAGAGCAGTTGCGGTGCTTGCGCTGGACTGGCAAGGCGTCCCGCTCAAGCTTTCCGTATTCGATCCGCGCGACGAGCGCCTGGCTTTGAAGACCACCGCCGCCGGGCGCGTGTCCGAGCGCGCCGGGTTGGCTGAGGTCGCCTCGCTTGTGGCTACGCTCGATGACGCCTCGCAGACGTGACGTTCTGGTTTCGCTCGCAGTGGCGACGGCAGCCCTCGCGGCTGGCGTCGGTGCACCCAAGCTTCTCGAGCTCACCCGCGGCGAAGCAGATCCATTACGTGCCGCGAGGCTTGTGGATCTGAACGGAAAACCGCGTGCGCTTGCAGAGTGGGCGGGAAAAATCGTGGTTGTGAATTTCTGGGCGACCTGGTGCGCGCCCTGCCTAGAAGAGATCCCGTTGCTGATGGCGGCGCGACGGTTCCATGCCGGCAAGGGCATAGATGTTGTCGGCATCGCCATTGATCAGGAATCTAAAATCGGCGAATATGCTTCTAAATTGTCGATCGACTACACCTTGTTGTTGGGCGGTACGGAGGGCCTCGAGCTGATGCGAAAGCTGGGAAATCGATCGGGCGGACTTCCGTTTACGGTCTTCCTCGATCGGAGCGGGGCCCTCGTCCGGAGAAAATTGGGCGTGCTGAGGCAGCCCGAGCTCGACACGATTCTGAGCGACCTGGCAAAGGGGAGGCGCCCAATTTCGTCTAAAATGCCGGGTACTGCGGTCAACGCTTAACAACTCGCGAGTAATGAGGCGCCCACGCCTTCTCAAGGCGTGATTAACCGGGCGCATCGACTACCTGCAGCGAGCCCACCCGCGACGTGCAAGGGGGTCGTCCGAATGGATCTGCGGAAGCTGAAGAAGCTGATCGACCTCGTCCAGGAGTCCGGAATCGCCGAGCTCGAGATTACCGAGGGCGAGGAAAAGGTAAAGATCGTAAAGGGCGGCGCCGTGGCCGCACCCGGAGCAGCGACAGCTGGGTCGACCGCGCCCCCCGATTCGGTGCCGGGCGCAAGAGAGTCCGCCGCGCCAACGCCCGCGCCCGCTACTGCTCAAGAGCTCGAAGCCGCCCCGGAAGGCCAGCTCGTCAAGGCGCCGATGGTCGGTACCTTCTACCGCTCACCCTCGCCGGAGGCAAAGCCGTTCGTAGAAGTGGGGCAGGCGGTCAAAAAGGGCGAGACGGTCTGCATCATCGAGGCGATGAAGCTGATGAATGAGATCGAAACCGATGTCTCCGGCGTCGTCAAGGCGATCCTCGTCGAAAATGGCCAGCCGGTCGAGTATGGACAGCCACTGCTTGTGATCGCCTAGCCGAGCCGATGTTTGAGAAGATCCTGATCGCGAACCGCGGGGAGATCGCGCTTCGCATCCAGCGTGCATGCCGCGAGATGGGCATCCGTACGGTCGCAGTGCACTCGGAAGCCGATACCGAAGCGAAGTACGTAAAGCTTGCCGACGAATCGGTGTGCATCGGCCCAGCGCCTTCCGCCTCGAGCTACCTCAACATTCCGTCGATCATCAGTGCTGCGGAAGTGACCGACGCGGAAGCGATTCATCCGGGCTACGGCTTTCTCGCCGAGAACGCCGATTTTGCCGACAAGGTGGAACGCTCCGGGTTCGTGTTCATCGGCCCTCGCGCCGAGAGTATTCGCCTCATGGGCGACAAGGTCAGCGCCAAGCAGGCCATGCTCAAGGCGGGCGTTGCCTGCGTGCCGGGCTCGGACGGCGCTTTGCCGGAGGACGCGAAAGAAATCGTACGGGTCGCGCGCAAGGTCGGCTATCCGGTCATCATCAAAGCGGCCGGAGGCGGGGGTGGACGCGGCATGCGCATCGTGCACACCGAGGCGGCGCTCCTCAACGCGGTCGCCATGACGCGCGCCGAGGCGCAGTCCACGTTCGCGAATCCGACCGTGTACATGGAGAAGTACCTCGAGAACCCGCGGCACATCGAGGTGCAGGTACTCGCCGACGAGCACCGCAACGCGGTGTATCTCGGCGAGCGCGACTGCTCGATGCAGCGGCGCCACCAGAAGGTGATCGAGGAGGCACCCGCACCGGACCTTCCGCCCAAGCTGCGCGACCGGATCGGCGAGCGCTGCGCCGACGCCTGCCGCAAGATCGGCTACCGCGGCGCAGGCACGTTCGAGTTCCTGTACGACGAGGGCGAGTTCTTCTTCATCGAGATGAATACCCGCATCCAGGTCGAGCATCCCGTGACCGAGATGGTGACGGGAATCGACCTGGTGCAGCAGCAGATCCGGGTCGCCGCTGGAGAGAAGCTCGCTTTCAGGCAGAAAGACATCGAGCTGCGCGGCCACGCGATGGAATGCAGGATCAACGCCGAGGATCCCTACAGCTTCACGCCTTCGCCAGGGCGCATTACTTCCTATCACCCGCCGGGCGGCCCCGGAATCCGCGTAGATTCGCACGTCTATGCAGGCTATACGGTGCCTCCGTACTACGATTCGATGATCGGCAAGGTGATCGCCTACGGCGCCACTCGCGAGCAGGCAATCCGGCGGATGCGCATCGCGCTCTCGGAGATGGTCGTCGAGGGAATCAAGACCAACATTCCTCTGCACCTGGACCTCCTGCACGATATGCGCTTTGTCCGCGGAGGCACCTCCATCCATTATCTCGAGCAGAAGCTTGCCCAGGAGTCGAAGAAGCCGAGGTGATGGCCTGGCTGAGGCTCCAGATGGAGGTCCGGGCGCCGCTGGCCGAGGCGCTGTCGGACGCGTTGCTCGACCTGGGCGCGCACTCGGTCACGATCGAGGATGCTCGCGCCGATACCGTTGACGAAACCCCGCTTTACGGCGAGCCGGGAATCGATGCGATCGCGGGCTGGCAGGACAGCCGGATCTCTGCCCTCGTCGACTTGCACAGCGACGCCGGGGCGTTGATTAAAGCCGCGGCGTGCGCAGCGGGTCTACCCGCCGCGCCCGAATACGACATCGCGCATGTCGACGACGACGATTGGGTACGGCGCACGCAATCCCAATTTGCGCCGCTGCAAGTCGGAGAGCGCCTGTGGATCGTGCCGAGCTGGTGCGCGCCGCCCGCGGCTAGCGACGCGATCGTCGTGCGGCTCGATCCGGGGCTTGCATTCGGCACCGGTTCGCACGCGACGACGCGCCTGATGCTGGGCTGGCTGGAACGAGCGCTCCGAGAACAGCGAGCCGATGGACGCACCGCGTGGCGTGTCCTCGACTACGGGTGCGGGTCGGGCATATTGGCGCTTGCTGCCGCAAAGCTTCGCGCCTCCGAAGTCGTGGCCATCGACGTTGATCCCCGGGCGCTCGAAGCGTGCGCGGAGAATGCGCGCGCAAATGGCGTGTCGATTCGGATCGGGCTGCCACAAGCGCTTCCCGCCGGTCGGTATGACCTGGTCGTGTCGAATATCCTCGCTCGGCCGCTGGTCGACCTCGCGCCGCTCTTTGCGGCCTGCACGGCCCCGGGGGCGCGAATCGCGCTCTCCGGCGTGCTTGCAGAGCAGGCAGCGCAGGTGGCGGCCGCATACGCCGGCGATTTCGACCTGAGCGTCGAGGCCGTCAGCGAGGGCTGGGCGCTGCTCGGTGGCGAGCGCAGATGACGCTCGTTACGTGCTGCCCGAATTGCGGCACCGCATTCCGCGTGCAAGCTGCGCAGCTTGCCCAAAAGAGCGGCAGGGTGCGCTGCGGCAAGTGCTCGGCGGTGTTCGATGGCGTCGCGGCGCTGAACGAGCCTGCGGCGTCGCGCGATTCGGCGCAAAGCGAGCCCTCGCCGCAGCTCGCGCTGTTCGAACCGAGCGAGCCGTTGCGGATCCCCGCGACCGATGCCGGGCCCGCGTCCGTATCAGAAGCTAATTTTCTGCGCGATGCACCGCCTGCGCGCGGTGGCGCGGTGTGGCTTGCCGGTGGAGCCGTGGCACTCGTTGCACTTCTTTTCCAGGTGTTGCTGCTGTATCGCACCGAGCTCTCTGTACTGTTTCCCGGCACCCGCGAACCGCTCGCGGCGACCTGCAGGCTGCTCGGCTGCACGCTCTACCTGCCACGCAAGCCCGATCTGATGTCGATCGAAACCTCTGACCTGGAGTCCGATCGACGTCAGGAGAGCATGATCGTCCTCAACGCCGTCATTCGCAATCGGGCGCCGTTCGCGCAGGAGTACCCGGCGCTGGAGCTGACGCTCACCGATGAGCGGGATCAGCCGGTACTGCGGCGCGTGCTCGCGCCGGCGGAATACCTGCAGAACCATCCCGGTGCGAGTCCTGCGCGTGGAATCGCTCCGGGCGCGGAAACGACGCTGCGTCTGCATTTCAGCACCGGCGGCGTGCGCGCCGTCGGCTATCGGCTCTATCTGTTTTATCCCTGAGCGCGCCCTGGCTGCAGCCGCTCGACGATGCGCGCGGCGTATTCTTCGAGCTTTTCGCGCGGCGGGTTCTTGACCGGCCAGGTCAGCTGCATGCCGTCGCCGTCATGGCGCGGCACGAGATGTACGTGGTAATGAAATACCGTCTGTCCCGCCGGCTTGCCGTTCGCCTGGTACACGGACAGCCCGGCGGGCGCAAACGCTTCGCGGATCGCACGTGCAATGCGAACGCTCGCCAGAGCGATCGCCGCGGCCTGCGCCTCCTCGAGCGCGTAGAGATTCTCCGCGTGCCGCTTCACCGCGACGAGTACGTGACCTGGATTGACGTGGCCGATATCCATGAAGGCGACAACGTGCTCGTCCTCGTACACGCGGGTCGATGGAATCTGCCCGGCAACGATCCTGCAGAATACGCAATCGCTCATGCGCTCTCTCCGACGAGTTGATAGCCGGCGCAGGGTACCTGCACCAGCCAGCGGTCTTCAAGTCGCAGCGCACTCAGCGCTCCACCCCAGACGCAGCCCGAGTCGAGCAGGGCGTAGCGCTCATTCAGCTTCAGCCCGAGCGCCGACCAGTGGCCGCACACGAGCACCGGTTCGTCGCCCGCCGGGCGCGTGTCATACCAAGCGCGGTAGCCGTCCGGCGGCACCGTGCCGCCGGCTTTCAACGCCATCCGTCCCTGCAGCGTGCAAAAACGCAGCCTCGTCAGCGCGTTCACGATCACCCGCAGCCGGTCCCATCCGGTGAGCGCGTCGTTCCACTCTGCGGGTTGATCGCCATAGAGGTTGGCGAGGAATTCGCGATAGCCGGGAGCAACGAGCGCCTGCTCCACTTCGCGCGCGAGCGCAGCGCCGCGCTCAACGCTCCACTGCGGCAGCAAGGCTGCGTGCACCATCGCATGGCGGCCCTGCACATGAAGCATCGGCCGCGCCCGCAACCATCCGATCAGCTCGCGCGCATCGTGCGCCGCGAGCACGTCGCCGAACGTGTCGTCCTTGCGCGTCGGCTCGATGCCCTCGTACTGGCAAACGAGGTGCAGATCGTGGTTGCCGAGCACCGTGACGGCGCTCTCGCCGAGCGAGCGCACGTAGCGCAGCACGTCGAGTGACTTCGGGCCGCGATTGACGAGATCGCCGACGAACCACAGGCGATCGCGCGGGGGATCGAACCCGACGCGCGCGACGAGCTCCTGCAGCTCGTCGAAGCAGCCCTGCACGTCGCCGATCGCGTACGTTGCCATCGGCGGACGGCTAGGCGCGCACTTGCACTACTTGTGCGGAACGATCTTCGGGGCGGTTTCTTCGAACGTATACGGTCCCTTCGGACATTTGATCTTGGGATTGGTCGGCGCGAACATGCCGGCGGGATTGTCCTTCCACAGCCACACATGCAAGTCGTAGTGATGCAACCCGTGCGGCATGAGCGGATGATGCCCTTCCATCGGGCCGTCGAACGGCCTGCCGAAGAGCTCGGGCTTCCCCTTGAGCTCGGGTGTCAGCGGGACGAACCATTCGGCCGCTACGAGTTGCAGCTTGCCACCCGCTCCCGGCTCGTACACAAGAACCTGAGGTTTCGTCGGGTCGAGCGGCGCTCCCATCAGCGCTCCGTTGAAGAAATGAACGCCCATGCCGCCGGCGGGGTAAGGAACCTGGCCCGCGGCACCGGGCTTCGGATACGTTACGCAACCGAGCGTGGAGAAGTAGCCGTCGTGAATCGCTGCTACCGGATCCTTGTATTTGTCGAGCGCCTCGCGCGCCCGCTTCAAGTCCGCCGCGGAATCCTTTGGCGCTTGCGCGAATGCAGGCGCGCCGATGCCAAGAGCGCATACAAGCGTCAGCGCGATCGAACCGGTCTGAAACAGGTGTCTTGCCGCCATGACGTTCCTCCCTTTTTTTGATGGGGCGACTCTAATATACTCGCGCCCTCTCAAAGAGGAGGGGTCAATGAAGAAGTCCATTCTGCTCGCGGCTTTGCTCGCCGCGACGACATCGGCTTTCGGTATTACCGGTGACTGGCTCGAGGACAACGTGCACCCTTACGTGGGTCTGGTCGTGTTCTATAACGCTCAAGGCAGCTTCATCTGGCGCTGCAGTGGTTCGCTGATCAGCCCGACCAAGCTGGTGACCGCTGGCCACTGCGCGGATACGACCGAAGGCGCTGCCTCTGCACGCGTGTATTTCCAGCAGGATGCGGGAGCGAATTTCAACACGTCGACCGGAGAGGACCCGATCACCGGTTACCCGAAAACGTGCGCTGCCGGGACCCTAGGCACGCTCTGCGCCACGTCCAGCAGCATTCACAACTACGGCTTCGCCAATTTTGCCGGCTTTCCAAACACACGTGACGCGGGCGTCGTGATTCTCGATCAGCCGATCACGCTGCCGAAGTACGGTCAGCTTCCAACGGCGGGCGCACTCGACAACGTTACCGCGCGAGGTGCAAAGAACACGCTGTTTACCGTCAGCGGCTACGGGCTGACGTATCGCGTAAACGTGCACACGAAGCTCTCCAACGTATCGTTCCGCGAGCGTCTGATGGCCAGCTCTTCGCTGGTGAATCTCGGCAGCGCTTACACCGATGGCTACAACCTGCAGACGCAGGGGAACGGCAACAACCGCGGCGGCACCTGCTCGGGCGATTCCGGCGGGCCGGTGTTCCTCGGCGGTGCAAGCTCGAACACGATCGTGGCAGTGACGTCGTTCGGCCTGAACCAGCTCTGCCGCGGTACCGACTACGGCTATCGCATCGACCGTCAGGAAGTGCTCGACTGGATCAACAGTCAGTAGGCCGGTTCTAAGGCCCGGCGTCCATCCGCCGGTACTGGATCGCTTCCGCAATGTGCGCGGGAGCGATTTCGCCCGGGGCGCATCCCCTAGCCTCGGCACGTTCCATCATCTCCGACTCTCGCGTCCGCTAGGTCCCCCGCCGGCTCGTGGGCGCCTGCGCGCATGCAGGAGCGCCATACCCGAGGCGTAAGCGCAATCGAACTGGTCTCAAAAAGACGTTTTGCCGCCTTGACGTACCTCCCTTTCTTGCTAAAGTACCTTAACTCCACTATAGTCGCGCCCACTCCCCACTAAGAGAGGAGCGGCAAATGAAAAGGCTCATGGGGCTCGCGGCTCTGCTCGCGACGACATCCGCATTCGCCATTACCGGCGATTGGATCGAGGACACAGCACATCCCTACGTTGGGCTTGTCGTCGTCTACGACAAGAATGGCAGTTCCATGTGGCGTTGCAGCGGCTCGCTGATTAGCCCCACCAGGCTGGTGACCTCAGGGCATTGCCTCGATACGGCCGCGGGAGCTGTATCCGCGCGCGTCTACTTCCAGCAGGACGCCGGAGTGCACTTCAATCCGAGTACTGGGGTTGATCCTGTCACCGGCTGGCCGGCCACGTGCGCGCCGGGCACACTCGGCACGCAGTGCGCAACGTCGGTCAGCATCCACAACTACGGCTTTGCGAACTTCGCCGGCTTTCCGAATACGCAAGACGCTGGCGTAGTGATTCTCGGGCAGCCAATCACGATGCCGAGGTACGGCAGGCTTGAGGCGGGCGCGCTGGAAACCGTCGTCGGCAAGGGCAGGAAGAACACCTTGCTCACCGTGAGCGGCTACGGGCTGACGTTGAGCGTGGGTGTGCACACGAAGCTCTCGAACGTTTCGTTCCGCGAGCGCCTGATGGCCTCGTCGTCGCTAATCGATTTCGACCGCAACCAGTGGACCGACGGGTACAACCTGCAGACGCAGGGCAGCGGCAACAACCGCGGCGGCACGTGCTCGGGCGACTCGGGCGGCCCGGTGTTTCTCGGCGGCTCGAACTCCAATCTAATCGTCGCGGTCACTTCGTTCATGAGGGGTAACGCGATGTGCCGCGGCAGCGACTTCGCTTACCGCGTCGACCGCCAGGAAGTGATCGACTGGATTCTTAGTCGCTAGCGGCTCGCCGCTAGAACCCGGCGTCCATCCGCCGGTACTGAATCGCTTCCGCGATGTGTGCGGATGCGATTTCGCCGCAGCCGTCAAGATCCGCAATCGATCGCGCGACGCGTAACACGCGGTGATAACCGCGCGCGGAAAGCGCGAGCCTCGCAATCGCCTGCTTGAGCAGATTTTCCGCGTCGCGATCGATCCCGCAATAGCGCACGGTCTCTCTCGGCTGCAGCCACGCGTTTGGCTTGCCCTGGCGCATCACCTGGCGCTCGCGCGCAGCGCACACGCGGCTGCGAACCACCGCCGACGATTCGGCTTCGGCACGTTCGATCATCTCCGACTCGCGCGGTCTTGGCACTTCGATTTTCAGATCGATGCGATCCAGCAGCGGGCCGGAGACCTTGCCGCGATAGCGCGCAACCTGATCCGGCGTACAGCGGCATTTGCCTGAAGGATCGCCGAGATGGCCGCACGCGCAGGGGTTCATCGCGGCCACCAGCTGAAAGCGCGCCGGATAGGTCGCGTGCCGGGCAGCGCGCGCGATCGCGACGCTTCCCGATTCGAGCGGCTCGCGCAGCGCTTCGAGCGCATCGCGCGGGAATTCGGGCAGCTCGTCGAGGAAGAGCACGCCGTGGTGCGCAAGCGAGATTTCGCCCGGGCGCGGCGGAATGCCGCCGCCGATCAGCGCCGCCGCCGATGCGCTGTGATGCGGAGCGCGATAGGGCCGCGCGGTCCAGCACGCGGCATCGAAGCCGACGCTCGAAGCAGAGAGCACCGCTGCGCTCTCCAGCGCCTCCGCCTCGCTCATCGCCGGCAGAATCCCCGGCAGACGGGAGGCGAGCATCGACTTGCCGGTTCCCGGGGGCCCGAGCATCAAGAGCGCGTGCGCGCCGGCAGCGGCGATCTCGAGCGCACGCTTGGCGCGCGCCTGGCCCTTCACGTCGCAAAGATCCGCGTACGACGGCGCAATCGGCGCGGCGCCATTGCGATACGCCGCGAGCGGCGCTTCGCCCGCGATGTGCGCACAGACTTCCAGCAGGCTTTTCGCCGGAAGCACGCAGACGCGCTCCGCCAGCGCAGCCTGCGCTGCGCTTTGCGCCGGGAGCACGAAAGCCCGTCCTGCCCTGCCGGCTGCGAGTGCCATGGCGAGGGCGCCGCGGATCGGTCGCAGCTCGCCGGTGAGCGAGAGCTCGCCCGCGAACTCGTGGCCGGCGAGCGCGTCTGCTTTCAGTTGACCGCTCGCAGCGAGAATGCCGAGCGCGATCGGCAGATCGAAGCGGCTCGAATCCTTCGGCAGATCCGCGGGCGCGAGATTGACTGTGATGCGGCGCGCGGGAAACTCGAAGCGCGCCTCCTGCAGCGCGGCGCGCACGCGGTCCTTGGCTTCGCGCACCTCGGCGTCGGGCATCCCTACGATATGGAACGCCGGCAGCCCAGGCCCCAGGTGGACTTCCACGGTCACCTCGGGCGCGGCGATCCCCGCGAGCGCACGGCTCGCTATGGTTGCAAGCGCCATCGCGTCCCCTCCCGGTGAAACGCGCCGGGCGACGAAGCGGTTTACGGCGTGCGGTCGCTGCTAGAGCGTGCTTCGAGTTCTGCGATGCGTGCTTCCAGCGCAGCGAGCTTCTCCTGCGCGCGCGCGAGAAGCTTGCGTTGCACGTCGAAGTCCTCGCGGGCCACGACGTCGAAGCGGTCGAAGAACGCGACCAGCAATGCGTGCAGATTCTTTTCGAGGTCCTGCGCCGGTGACGCGCGCATCGCTTCACCGAGGCGCGATCCGAGCTCGTCGAGCAGATGCTTGTCCATGCGGTTCGCAGCCAGTCTAGCGCACCCGCGCTAGCTCGCGAGGCGCGCAAGCAGATCGAGGAGCTGCGCGCGTTCTGCGGAGGAAAGGCGTGCAGTGACGCGGCGTTCGTGGATCGCGATCGCGCGCTTGGCGCGCGCCAGCCGCGCGCGCCCGGCCCGCGTGAGCCACAGGCCGTTGGTGCGGCGGTCTGCGCCTCTGCGGCGCTCGATCAAGCCCTTCGCCTCTAGCTGATCGAGCACTCCGACCATCGTCGAGCGATCGCGGTTCACCGCGTGCGCGAGCCGGCTTTGCGTGACTCCGGGATTCACTTCGATGAGCAGCAGCATTCCCACACGGCCGGGCGAGAGCCCCGGCACGCTCGCCGCAAAATCGCGGAACACGTGCTGCTGAGCCAGGCGCAGACGGTATCCGACCAGTCCAGGCAGCAGCCCTTCCTTCAATCTGAGCGCGGCCGCCGCGCCTCGTCGCTTCATATCCGTTTTGCTTTCAAGCAATTGGCGGTTCCAGCGAACGGCGGCATGCTACGCTCCTTTGATGAATCTCGCCGAGCATCTGCTCGGGCCGGCGGCGCTGGCGAGTCACGGCGGCCGCACCGCGTTTCGCTGCGCGGGAGCCTCGATCACGTACGCCGAGCTCGCCGAACGGGTGGCGCGCGCCGCGTCCGCCTACCGTGCACTCGGCGTCGCGCCGGGCGAGCGCGTGCTCTTGTTGCTGCGCGACACGCCCGAATACGCCGCCGCGTGGCTGGGCGCAGTGCACGCCGGCGCGGTTGCGATCGGGCTCAACACGCGCCTTTCCGAAGCGGAGTATCGATACGTCTGCGCCGACAGCGGAGTCCGGATCTCGCTCGTCGAAGACCGGTTCGTCCAGGCGCATCCGGACCTTGCCGCAGAGTTCGCCGAGCGCGGCATCCTCGCCGTGGCGGGAGAAGATGTTCCTCCCGGAACACGCTCCTGGCGTGCACTGCTTGATCGCACGGCGCCTGCCGAGTGCGCCCATCCAGCTCTTCCCGGAGATCCGGCGTTCTGGCTGTACTCCTCGGGCACCACCGGAAAGCCGAAGGGCATCATCCACTCGCACAAGGACGTGCTTTCGGCAGGCCAGGTATACGACGAGACGCTCACGCTTGCACCCGGCGACAAGGTCTTCGTCACCTCGAAGCTGTTCTTTGCCTATGCGCTCGATCATGGATTTCTCGGATCGCTGGCGCACGGCCTGACGACCGTGCTGTATCCGGATTGGCCGGATATCGACGAAGCGTGCGAGATCGTTGCGCGCGAGCGCCCCGCCGTATTCGCGAGCGTGCCTTCGTTCTATCGCCGTCTCGCAGCGCTTCCGGAGCGCAAGCTTGAACCGTTCCGTGCCGTGCGCTATTTCCTCTCGGGCGGCGAGCGGATCCCGGAGTCGCTGGCGGTGCGCTGGATGCAGGCGACCGGCGGCGAGCTGCTTTCGATCTATGGCATGTCGGAGACATTCGGCGTCTGCATGGTGACGCCGCGCGGCCTTGCAGGCGCTGCGCGGCCCGGAAAGCCGCTGCGCGGAGTGCAAGTGCGGCTCGCGGCGAAAGAGGGCGCAGCAGCAGCGCAGGGCGAACCGGGAGTCCTGTGGGTCAATCATCCCGCCCTTGCCCTCGGGTATGCCAACCTGCCCGAAGCGACGCGCGCGCAGTTCTGCGACGGCTGGTTCTGCACCCATGATCTGTTCCAGCGCGACGCCGAAGGGTTGTACACCCACCACGGGCGCAGCGACGAATTGCTGAAGATCGCCGGACAGTACGTGCAGCCCGCCGAGATCGAGCAGGCGGTTGCGGGCGAACCGTTGATCGCCGAGGCCGCTTGCGTCCGCGTGGTCGATCTCGATGGATGCGACCGGCTGGCGCTCTTTGTCGCGGCGCAGGGCGATGCCGCTGCAGCGCTCGAGGCGGCGCAGCGGGCGTGCGAAGCAAGGTTGCCGCGCTTCAAACGGCCGAAATGGGTGCGCGGCGTCGCCGAGATTCCGCGCACCGCCACCGGCAAGGTGCAGCGCTATCGGCTGAGCGAGATGCTGGCGCGCGAGCTCGCCGGCAAGGGCTAGAATTTGCCCTCTGCGCATTTGCGCAGGTTCGTTTTGATCCCTTTGAGAGAGCCCAGCATGGCCTACGTCATTCCGATCTGGAACCCGCCGGCGCTACCGATCCTGGGCGCGACCGATTCCTTTCCGGTGCGCCGCATCTTCTGCGTCGGCCGCAACTACGTCGAGCACCAGAAGGAAATGGGCGGCGACGGGCGCGAGCAGCCGTTTTTCTTCATCAAATCCGCGCACGCGCTGATACCGCTCGGCGGCGACGTCCACTATCCGCCGAAGACCTCGAATCTGCACTACGAGACCGAGATGGTGGTCGCGATCAACCGGCAGGGGCGGCGGATCGCGGCGAAGGACGCCACCGGTTACGTGTTCGGCTACGCGGTCGGCCTCGACATGACGCGCCGCGACCTGCAGCAGATCGGCAAGGACAAGGGCCGGCCGTGGGACTTCGGCAAGGATTTCGACGAGGCCGCGCCGTGCAGCGCGCTTGCGCCGGCGGCGAAGATCGGCCACCCGGCGAGCGGCGCGATCCGCCTGCAGGTGAACGGCAAGGAGCGCCAGAAGTCCGACCTGGCCGAGATGATCTGGTCGGTCCCCGAGCAGATCGAGTACCTGTCCCATTTCTACACGATCGAACCCGGCGATCTGATCTACAGCGGCACGCCCGCAGGGGTGGGCCCGGTGCAGCCGGGCGATGAGTTGCACGCTTCGGTCGACGGCGTCGGCGAGCTGAAAGTCAGGATCATCCCGGCACTGTGAAGCTCTACACGTTCTTTCGCTGGTCGTCGCCGTTCCGGGTGCGCATCGCGCTCAATCTGAAGGCGCTCACCTACGAAGCCGCGTTCGTGCATCTGGCCAGGGGCGAGCAGCGCAGGCCCGCGTATGCCGCGGTCAATCCGCAATCGCTGCTGCCGGCGCTCGTTCTCGACGACGGGCACGTGCTGACGCAATCGCTGGCGATCATCGAGTACCTCGACGAGACCTTCCCGCGACCGCCGCTGCTTCCCGCCGACCCGCTTGAACGGGCGCGCGTCCGCGCGCTTTCGCTCCTCGTGGCCTGCGAGATTCATCCGCTCAACAACGCACGCACGCTCAGCCATCTGCGCAAGGCAATGAATCAGACCGAGGAGCAGGTCAACGCGTGGTACCGCCACTGGGTGGCGGACGGGCTCGCCAAGGTGGAAGCAAGCCTCACGCACTTTTCCGGCACCGGGCGGTTCTGCCACGGCGATGCGCCGACGATGGCCGATTGCTGCCTGGTTCCCCAGGTCTTCAACGCCAAGCGCTTCGAGTGCGACACCGCGTCGTTCCCGACGGTCATGCGCATCTTCGACGAATGCATGAAGCTCGAGGCGTTCGACCGCGCGCAGCCTGCGAAGCAACCCGACGCCGAGCCCTGAGCAGCGAGCTTCGATGCGCACGCAGGTAGGAATCGTCGGCGCCGGCCCGGCCGGGCTGCTCCTGTCGCACCTGCTGCACCTGCGAGGCATCGAATCGGTGGTGCTCGACAACCGCAGCCGCGCGGAGATCGAAGCCACGATCCGCGCAGGCGTGCTGGAGCAGGGCACGGTCGACATCCTGAACGCCACCGGCCTGGGCGAGCGGATGGCGCGCGAAGGATTTCAGCATCACGGTATCGAGCTGCGGTTCGGCGGTCGCGGCCATCGCATCGATTTTCCGTCACTCACCGGCGGAAAATCAGTGATGGTGTACGCGCAGCACGAAGTGCTCAAGGATCTGATCAAGGCGCGATTGGACGCAAGCGGCCGCGTGCTGTTCGAAGTCAGCCACGTCAGCGTCTACGACCTCGACACCGCGTCGCCGCGGATTCGCTTTCGCACGCAGGAGGGCGCGCTGGAGGAACTCGCGTGCGACTCCATCGCCGGCTGCGACGGAACCAATGGCGTGTGCCGGCCCAGTATTCCGTCGGGCGTGCTGACCGTTTACGAGAAGACGTATCCGTTCGGCTGGCTCGGGATTCTCTGCAACGCGCCGCCTTCGTCGAGTGAACTGATCTATGCGCTGCACGACAGCGGCTTCGCGCTCGTCAGCACGCGTTCGCCGGACATCCAGCGCCTGTACCTGCAGGTCGATCCTGCCGACCGGTTGGAGAATTGGTCGGACGATCGCATCTGGACGGAGTTCCGCCGGCGCCTCGCGACGCTCGACGGCTGGGCGCCGAAGGAAGGATCGATTTTCAGCAAGGTGATCGTCGGCATGCGCAGCTTCGTCGTGGAGCCGATGCAATACGGGCGTCTGTATCTGGCGGGCGACTGTGCGCACGTGGTGCCGCCCACCGGCGCCAAGGGACTCAATCTGGCCGTCGCCGACGTCTGGGTCCTGGCTGAGGCATTCGCGCAGTTCTATGCCTCCGGCAATGCGGAATCGCTCGACGCCTATTCCTCGGTCGCGCTGCGGCGCGTCTGGAAAGCGGAGCGATTCTCATGGTGGATGACGTCCATGCTGCACCGCTTCCCGGGCGGCGACGAGTTCCAGTACCGGATGCAGCTTGCCGAGCTCGACTACGTGACCAGCTCGAGCGCCGCCGCGACCGCGCTCGCCGAGAATTACGTCGGCCTGCCGATGGGTTAGATTCCGCTCTGGGCGCGAAACGACGATGATCGACAAGACCGTACATTCGTTCGAGGCCGCGGTCGCCGACATTCGCGACGGCGCGACGATCCTGATCGGCGGCTTCGGCAATGCAGGCATGCCTTCCGAGCTGATCGATGCGTTGATCGGCCACACGGCGAAGGACCTGACGATCGTCAACAACAATGCCGGCAACGCCGACGCCGGTCTTGCGGCGCTGCTGAAGACCAAGAGGGTAAGGAAAATTCTCTGTTCCTTTCCGCGCCAGACCGATTCGTGGGTGTTCGACGGCTTGTATCGCGCCGGAGAAATCGAGCTCGAGCTCGTACCGCAGGGAAACCTCGCCTGCCGCATCGAGGCGGCCGGCGCGGGACTCGGCGCCATCTTCACGCCGACGGGCTACGGCACGCTTCTCGCACAGGGCAAGGAAACGCGCAGGATCAACGGCCGCGACTACGTGCTGGAAATGCCGATCCACGGTGATTACGCGTTCATCAAGGCGGAGAAGGGCGATCGCTGGGGCAATCTCGTCTATCGCAAGGCGGCGCGCAACTTCGGACCGATCATGGCGCGCGCGGCGCAGTGCACGATCGCGCAGGTGAAGGAGGTCGTTCCCCTCGGCGCGCTCGATCCGGAAATCATCATCACTCCCGGAATTTTCGTCCAGCGCGTCGTACCGATGAGGAAACAGCAATGAAACGCCGCAGCCGTGATGAGATCGCCGCTCGAGTCGCGCGCGACATTCCGGAAGGCGCGTACGTCAATCTGGGCATCGGCCTGCCGACCTTGATCGGCAACCACCTGCCGAAAGACCGCGACGTCTTTCTGCAAAGCGAGAACGGCATTCTCGGCCTGGGGCCGGCGCCGGAGAAGGGCAAGGAGGATGAGGATCTGATCAACGCCGGCAAGCAGCCCGTAACGCTGCTCACCGGCGGTGCGTACTTCCACCATGGCGATTCGTTCGCGATGATGCGCGGCGGCCATCTCGACATCTGCGTGCTCGGCGCGTTCCAGGTGTCCGCGGAAGGCGATCTCGCCAACTGGCATACCGGAGAGCCGGATGCGATTCCGGCGGTCGGCGGCGCGATGGATCTGGCGATCGGCGCGCAGCGCGTTTTCGTGATGATGGAGCACGTGACCAAGGCCGGCGAGCCGAAGATCGTCGGGCGCTGCACGTACCCGCTGACCGCGATGCACTGCGTTGATCGCATCTACACCGATCTTGCAGTCATCGATGTGACGGATCGCGGGCTGACGGTCGTCGAAATGGTGGAAGGGCTGGAGTTCAATGAGCTGCAGCGCATGACCGGGGCGCCGCTCGCGATGAAAGGAACGGAACGATGAGCAGGCTGCGCGCCTACCGGCGCCCGCACCCGGGTACCCAGCCGGAGTACGACTTCCCTCCTTATGCCTCAACGCGAAAGCGCCATCCGACCCAGCCGCTCGTCGTGGCGCCGCAGACGTTGTCGGAGCTCACCGGTCCGGTCTTCGGCTACGAAGATGTAAAAGAGAGCGACCATGACCTGACGCGCCAGCACAAGGACGCGCCGATCGGCGAGCGCATCATCGTCGCCGGCCGCGTGCTCGACGAGAACGGCAAGCCAGTGCCGCATACCCTGATCGAGATCTGGCAGGCGAACGCTGCCGGCCGCTATCCGCACCGTACCGACCAGCACGATGCGCCGCTCGATCCGAACTTTTCCGGCGCCGGCCGTACGCTCTCCGACGCGCAGGGGCGCTACCGTTTCGTGACCATTCGCCCGGGGGAGTATCCGTGGCGCAACCACCACAACGCCTGGCGGCCTGCGCACATCCATTTTTCGCTGTTCGGGCCGGCGTTTCTGACGCGGCTCGTGACGCAGATGTATTTCCCGGGCGACCCGCTGCTCGAGTACGACCCGATGTACTGCTGCATCGCCGACGAAAAAGCTCGGCGCCGCCTGGTGTCGGTCTTCGATTGGGAGAGCACGATTCCCGAGCACGCGCTCGGCTATCGGTTCGACATCGTGCTGCGCGGACGGGAGGCAACACCGATGGAGAAAAACGCCCGATGAGTCTCCATGCAACCGGCAATCAAACCGTGGGGCCGTTCCTGCATATCGGTCTCGCTTGGCTCAATACCGACCGGATTGCCCCGCCCGGCGTGCAGGGCGAGCGCGTAAGCATTCAGGGACGCCTGCTGGATGGCGATGGGGTCGGCGTCGGCGACGGGATGATCGAAGTGTGGCAGGCGAACGCCCAAGGCAAGTACGCGCACCCCGAGGACACGCAGAAAAAACACCTCGACCCCGGGTTCAAGGGATTTGGCCGGATTCCGACCAACTCGAAAGGCGCATTCCGCTTTTCAACGATCAAGCCGGGCAGCGTCCCGGGGCCGGGCGGAGTGGGTCAGGCTCCGCACCTCGTGATCGCGGTGTTCATGCGCGGCTCGCTCAAGCATCTCGCCACACGGATCTACTTTCCCGGCGAGCCGGCCAACGCGAACGACCCGCTGCTCGGATTGGTCCCGGCCGCACGGCGCGCAACCTTGCTGGCGAAGAGGCTCCCCGGCCGCAGGAACGCGTTCGAATGGAACGTGGTCCTGCAGGGAAAGAACGAGACGGTGTTCTTCGACTTCTGAGACTAGCCCGCGCGGCGCAACAGCTCGATCAGCTTGCGCTGCGGATCGACGCGCACCCAATCGCCCGTCTTCAGTACTTCCGCAGGGTGCGGCAGCCATCCTTCGCTGATCGTGATGTTCGCAAACACGGCGCCTTGCACCATCACCGGGTTGGTGACTCCAAAGACGAGCGCCTTCGGTGCGATTCCCTTGTGCTTCAGGTCGAAAAACGCCCAGCCCGCGGCAATGCCTCCCTTGGCGGTCGGGAAGAAGCAGATCTTGTCGCGGAGGCTCGTGCCTTCCAGCTTGTGCCCGGGCTTGGTGATCACGCCGCTCCAGCGGTCGAGGTCATAGCGCGGCGAGAATCCTTCCGCGGACACGATCGCCTCGCCTTCCACGACCGGGCCGAACGCGCGCTGCAGCCGGATCGTAGCGAGCACCGCGCTCAATGGAGCTTCCCGGTGCAGGCGATCTCGACGCAATCGCGAGTGCGCCTCAGGATCGTGTTGAAGCGATGGGCGCCGATGATGTTGACGATCTTCGCGGAGTTGGAGATCAGGTTCGTCCAGCCGTTTCGCACACGCATTTGCGAGAGATTCTGCAGGAT
>Ga0075419_10000779_pt1 | contig 20460 bp, 14 predicted proteins | sample SoiMetdeltSBSDD3_FD_76900 | JGI IMG/M metagenome (GOLD analysis project Ga0075419, IMG submission 76900) | Bulk soil microbial communities from a Populus tree surrounding site in Tennessee, USA - Soil MetaG P. deltoides SBSDD3 | ecosystem: Environmental > Terrestrial > Soil > Tree plantation... | reverse complement strand
CGGCGCGGGCTGTCCACTGCCGAGTTCGTGGCTGGCATCAGGGAAACGTTCGGCCCTGACGCGACCGAGCCGATCCTCGCCTTGCTGTATGGGTTCTATAAACTGCGAACCAAAACACTGCCCATCGACGAGTCCGGGCACGTCCGGTTGTGCCGTATTCTCGCCATCGTCCCGGATCCACAGTTACCGGGCTACACGACGAGTCAGACGCTGCACTCCATGCATTCCATCTTTCGAGACCGCAGTCTCGATCACTATGCCATGCGCGAGACCTGGATCGACGTCGACGAGTGGGAACGTCAGCATCCCGACAAGGTGTGGAACACGACTGACTCGCAGCGAACCGACAAATAGCAGGGTGTTCGGCGCTACTAAAGTCAGCAAGTTCGCCCCTTCGGTATCTGGGCGTGTCGGAAGTTCGACCGTACCGATGTCAGCGGGAGCGAGAGGCTCTCCGCCCGGGCTTCGGCGTCAGACGCCCGTTCAGACGGCGGGTCCTGTTGTGCCGGCGCTCCGATCGCTGGGCGGGGTGGGTCATCTGGGGTTGGCTTCTCGCCGTCGCTGGAGCGGGGTCACGGTTGCGGAGGGGGCTCGGAGCTGGTTTCGGAGGGCTTGGTTGTCGATGGCGAGTTCGTTGATGACGACGGCGTAGGTCTGGACGAGCGCTTCTAGCCCGGCGCAGTGCTGGCGGAGTCGGTCGTGTTCCTCGCGGAGCTGGTCGCGTTCCGTGCTCGCCTGGTGTGCCGTGCCGCAAGTGCGTCCGGTTGCTCGGACGAGGGCTTGGAAGTGATCCCGTAGGTCGGTGTGGCGTTGGGCGATCACCCAGTACTTCACCTGGGCTTCGATGGCGAGTTGGACGACGGAGAGGTTGCCGCTGGAGAAGCGGGGCGTCCCAGCGAGGAGGCGGTCGGCTGCGGCGAGGATCGCCTTGCGCTGCGGGTCGGTCTCGGAGGTCGGCCAGGAGGTGGTGGCGGTCGACATGCTCATTTCCCGTGGTCGTGGCGGCGGATGATGGCGCGCAGCCGGTCGAGTTCGGCTTGTTCGCGGTGGTGGCGCAGGGACGGCGCGAGGTGGTCGTTGACGAGGTCTTGCAGCGCGGCGGCGTTGCGTCGGACGTCGGCGATGTTCCGGTCGGTGTAGGCGATGTTCTGGCAGGTGGGTCGGCAGTCGTCCTGGTCTGGGGTGCGGCGGGCGTCGTCCTCGGCGGGGCGGAGCTGGCACAGTGCCTTGGCCGGGTCGAACACGCAGGTCATGCCGCGGCCGGGGAAGATCTGCAGGAGCGGGTTGGTGACCAGGTCGCGGACGTGTGTGGCGCTGGTCAGCACGCGGCCGGCGAACGTCTGCTGGGCGGCGTTGACGCGGTGCCGGTAGTTGTCTGCGGCTGGGCCGCTGACGTGTTCGCCCTGGGTGAGCTGGTGGTGGTTCTCGGCGAGGGTGTCGAGACGGAAGAGCCAGTCCTCGTAGGCGTGCTCGTCGGGGAAGCCGGAGTCGTAGGTGCCGGCGTAGCCGAGGGTGATCTGGACGTGCAGGTGGCCGTACTGGATCGCGCCGGCGATGAGGCCGCGGGGCCGGCGGACGATGTGCCAGGCCAGCGTGCGCCGGAACCGGGACGCGGTGATCGGGCCGTACGGGTCTGAGGGGATCCGCTGGTCCGGCAGGCCCCGTCGGTCGCAGTAGGTGTTGACCCACTCGATCAGGTTCTTGATGTCGCGGGGCAGGTCGCGGGCGGTGCGACCTTGGCCGAAGCGCAGCCTGTGATGTTGCTCGGGCCGGGCCTGGGCGTGGCCAACGCGGGTGGGGTGCAGCTCGGCGGTGAACAGCAGCTTGTGCGGGTGGAGCCGTTCCAGCACGGTGACGGCGTCGGCGACTGGCTGGATCGTGGTCCAGGGGTCGGGTCGTTGTTCGCCCTCGGGAAGTTTGTTGCCGTTGTGGTCGCGGGCGCTCTTCCAGTTCCTGCCGGTGACGAACCACAGTCCGGTGGTGGGGTCATGGGCGGCGCAGCCGCGTTCGAGGTTGAGCACCTCGCCGGTGCGCATCCCGGTCAGGTAGGCGATAACGACTGTCGCGGCGGTGCTGAGCACGCGGGCCAGTTCGGTGGCCTCCTCGTAGCGGATCCGGGTGGTGCGCCAGGGCCGGTCGTGCAGTCGTCCGGTGATCGGGTTGTCCAGCAGCGCCGGCCCGGTAAGGGGCAGGCGAGCGCCGTCGACGATCCTCCACAATGGTCGCTCCGGCCGGAAGGCGTAATCGTCGAGGTTGAATAGCCGGCACAGGTGCGGCCAGTCGACGTGTTGCTGGCCGTCTGGCCCTGGCTTGCTGGGCAGCCCTTCGCCGGCCTCGCCGAGTCGGCCCAGCCAGCTCCGCAGCGCGGGTTCGGCCTGGCGGGTGCTGGTGTGCTCTTTGGTGTAGCCACGGGCGCTGTTGTGGGCGGACGGTGAGCGGCTCCACAGGTGCAGGTACTCGTGGTAGGCGGTGATGATGTCGTCGGCGAAGTCCTCGACGAGGCGCAGGCACCACATCAGCAGCGTCTGCATGGTGTCCGGCGCGATGCGGGGCGTGAGGTTCTCCCGGGGGAGTTTGGCGGCGCCGATCAGGTCCGATGGGCGGTCGTCGCCCCAGGGCGGCGCCTCCGGCAGCTGCAGGTCGTCGGGCAGCAGCGACCGGTATGACCAGAGCCGGCGTACCTCGACGAGCAGGCACGCGCGGTAGCTCACGGTGGCTTCCAGCGCGGCAACGTCGGCGGCGTAGTCGTCGAGGTCGCCGGCGGTGACGTCCGCGACGCGGGCGATGTCGTGGGCGTCGAGCCAATGCAGGAACGCAGCCAGGCGGGGCAGGGCCAGGGCGATGCTGCGCAGGGCCAGCCGCCGGCCGCGGGTGGTGCGCTGGTTCGGGTCGTCGCGGTTGATGAGCTGCCAGATGTAGTGCTTGGCGTCTTCCCGGAACCTGGCAGGAACCGCGGTGAAGTTTATCTTCGAGTTGGGGATGTGCGCCTCGAACAGCCCGGGGCTGAGGTCCCACCAGTCGTCGGCGAAGACGGACGGCGGTTGCAGGCTATTCGGGTTGAGTTGCCGGTCGGCCAGTACCGACGTGTCCGCGGCCGGGAAGGCGCGGTGCCCGGCCGCAGCAAGCTTGACGGTCGTCATCGCAGGTCCAGTTCTCGGCGCAGGAAACGTGCCACGAGGGCGCGGTCGGAATCGGTGATCGCCGCACGCGCGTCGGCGACCGCAACTGGTCCCGCCCGGTCGAGCAGGTCGGCGAGTTGGGCGTGCGGGCCGGCGAACCGCCGCGTCCAGCGCAGCGGCGTCATCGCCGCGCGGCGAGCGGCGAGCTCGTCGTGGACGAGAACCTGTGTGGGCAGGTGCTGCGGCGTCGCGCGGGCGCAGGGGCAGCTCAGGCACAGCATGAACGAGGCCCGGCAGGGCTGGCCCGGGTCGTGTGGGCCGCCGGTGTTGTCGATGCACCCGCCCAGCACGGTGTCCAACTTGCCGGCCAGCAGCCGTTGGAGGGTCGCCGTGTCCATGCCGTGGCGGGCGGCGACGCGGGCGGGGTGCTCGCGGGCCTCGGCAATGTCCGCTGCGGACAACGCGCTGATCCTGTCGCGGGTCTTGGCCTTGGCGACCTCCTGCGCCAGCGCTGCCGCGACGACGCGTTGGTACTCGCCGAGGTTGCCGCGGTTGCGGGCCAGGTACTCGTTGGCCAGGGTCGGCTCGGTGTGCGCGACCGGTCGCTGGTGCAGCTCGATGTATGTCAGCCGCAGGCGCTGCAACGTGACCCCGAGCGGCGCCGCCGGGCTGCCATCGGCCGGTGGGTCGGCCAGCACACCCTGCCGGCCGGCCCAGTTGGCGACCTGTACTGCGGTCAGCCCGGTGCGGAAGCCGCGGCCGACGCGGCCTCCCCTGCCGGCCCACCAGGCGATCAGCTTGTCCGAGCCCAAGCGTTGACGAGCCGGGCCGGCCAGGTCGTGCAGCAGCATGTAGACCCCGAACGGGGTGCGCAGATCCTCGCGGGTCTGCTCGCCGGGATCGGCGGGAGCCGGCACCCAGTCGGGCAGGTCGACCAGCGCGAAGTCCATGTGCCGGTGCCGGCCGCGGCGGGGCTTGTCCAGCTCGATGACAGCGGTGGCCGGGCCGCCGGCGTATCCGTCGGCCCGGTGGTGGACGGCGGGTGCGTTGAGGATCGTGGTCCGGTTCTGCCCGGTCAACCCGACCAGCAGGACCACGAAGGCGGCGATGTCGTCGACCGTGGGGTGCAACATGGCGAAGTGCTCATCGAGCGGGCCGAGAGCCCGGACCCACAACACGGGCAGCCGGTGGGCGTCGTCGTAGCGGGGAACGTCGGCATCGCGGTCGATGAGATCCAACAGCAGTCCCCGGCGCCCGACGTCGGGGGGCTCACCGTCGAGGTCGCCCGCGCGCCAGCGACCGAGCAGCGCGCGACCGGCGCGGATCCGCTGGGCGGCCTGGCGGACGTCTCTTCGGGCCGCGGCGAGGATGCGCGCGAACTCGTCGCGGCTGTAGCTGCTCAGCGTCGACCTAGGCGGCGGCGGGTTGCGCTCCGCGAGGCAGGCCGCGAACTGCGGCGTGATCCCGGGGATGCGCCGCAGGGAGCTCTTGAGGGCAGCCAGCTCGACGGACAGGCTCCTGTGGTCACTGCGGGCCATCGCCCAGCTCTTGACGTGGGCGGGAACAAGCTCGTCCGGCTTCTGCGGGGGATGACCGGACGCGGCCAGGTGTTTCGCGAAGGCGCGCAGCAGCCGAAACGCGCGCCCCGCCGCGGCCCTGGCCCGGATCGGCCCGCCGGGGCGGGTCCGGAACGCGAATGCCTGCGCCAGGGCCAGTTGCAGCTCCGCGGTGACCGGCCAGGTGGAGAAGTCGAAGACCTGTGACGGGCCGGGCGTCTCGGGTGTGAAGGTGACCTGCGGTGCCGCGTCGGCGGCCAGGCGCGGCGTGGGGCGGTAGCCGGCGGCGGGTACAGCCGCCAGCCGCGAACCGTCGCCGGCGCTCACCGCAGCCCCGGCACTGGATCGGTGCGCACCAGCGGATGGTCGGCGAGGTAGCCCGTCAGGAACCCGTCGACGGCGGCCTCCTGCGCGTGGTGCAGCAGCAGTTCCAGCTCCAGCGTCCGGAACGGCTCCAGGTAGTGCTGCCGGGTCGTCTCGGGACTGCGGTGACCCAGCATCGTGGCGACCAGATCCCAGGTGCTGCCGAACTGGACGCGGAAGTCCCGCTGCTCCTCCTCGTCCAGGTGCGCGAACCGCCGCTCGTAGATCAGCCGTCCTACCGCGTACCAACGCAGCGCGCAGCTGTGTCTCAACATGTGCGGCGTGCAGGCGAAACCGGGCAGGCCCATCCCGGCGATCCGTGCGTTCGCGGCGGCGAACGTGTGCTCCCAACCGTGCGCCGCCCGCGGCATCCCGTCCTCGTTCAACCACAACGCCAACGGCTCCAACCCGGCCGAGGCCGGCCGGAACAACCGAGCGCGCGTCCGCGGGCCGATCGCGTTCACCGCCGGCGAGTTCTGCCGGCCGTCGGGCTCCTGGATGCTCAGCCGGCCGCCGTGCTGGGCAAGCAGCAGCCGCTGGGCTCGCACCCGCTGGTAGCTGCCCGCCTGCTGGGCCCGGCGCACCGCCCTGGCCCGGGCGCCCTCCACGTAGTCCAGGACGCCGAGCAGCGCGGTCCGCGGTAGCCAGTACCGGTGGCCGTAGCCGCCCTTGGCGCACGCATTGGCCAGGTGCAGGGTCGTGTAGCCGCGGGCCGGGTCGTCCTCCGGCAGCTCGATCAGCAGGACGCTGGCCCACTCCGCCAGCCGTAGGCCGGAGCCGTAGAGGCCGTCGGCGAACGCCACGTCCCGCTGGTCGTTTCGGCCACGCCACTGCGGATCCGGGCGGCCGTCGATGCCGTGGCCGCGCAGCCCGAGGTCACGCCACCGGCGGTAACCCGCCGGGTCGAACCACTTGATGTCCCGATCGCGCACGCCGTGTGGACGCAAGTCCAGGTTATCGGTTCCCGCGACCGGGTCGGCAATCCCGTAGGTCAGGGCCGCCCACCGGTAGAAGCTGCGCAGCGCTGCCAGGTCGCCGGCGAACGTCGACGTCTCCACTGGTCGCGGGTTGGAGCGGTCGGTGAGCCGCCACTCCTTGAAGTACTCCGCGTCGCCTTCCGTCGCGGTGTCCCAACTACGGCCCATCGCGAGCAGGAAGTTCAGCCACAGCCCCAACGCGTACGCGTACTTCTTCCACGTCAGCGGTGACCGAGCCCGCATCCAACGCGAGAGGAAGAACGCGTTGACCCGCACGTCAGGCCGACCGTCCGGCCCGAGCAAGAACGGCCGACCCGCTCCCCGGTCCTCCTCCCGAGCCCGGTCCAACAGGCCACGGTGGACTTCCACCAGATCGTCATACGGGAGCGGAGTTCCTCCGGTGGGGTACCAGAACACGACCCATCGCCCAGGTAGATACGCGTATCGCACCGGCCGACCGTAGGAGTCGATCGCGGATCAACAACAGTTGAGCGGGTAGAGACCAATGCGGTCCACGCTGTCCAGCGCGGCGGCGGCCATGAACGGTTGCGGCGCGATGCCAAGGAACGACTCGACGGCGCACTTGGCAGAGTCACCGCCACCAACGACCGCGGCACGGCGCACACCACGAAGCGGCCACATGCTGGCCATGCGCTGCATGAACAGAGGAAAGGTGAGGATCGTGGTGCCGTTGGCGACGTCCTGGCCGGTCGGGTCACCCAGCCCTCGGGCGTCGATGACCCGTCCGGCGAACAGCGGGTCACGGTCAGCGATCTCGATCTGGACCCCGGTGCCGTCCCGAACGACGGACACGACCCTGGCGTCGGTGACCACGTCGGCGAACTGCGCCAGGGCCAACCGGATGACGAAGGCCATGTCCGTGTTCGCCTGGAACTCCAGCATGGACACGTTCGCGGCCTGGATCGGTGCGCCGGGCAGGTAGTTCAGGGCGGCCCCTTGGTCGCCGGCCAGTCCGCCGCTGCCGGCGCGGTTACGGGAGTTGAGGTAGAACGTCGGCCGCGCGGTCATCGCGAAGGTGCCACCAACACGCTCGTTGCGTTCCAACACCAGGGGCTTCGGGTATCCACTCAGGACACGGACAGCGGCGTAGACCGCGGCGTGGAATCCGCCGCCGATAACGACTTCGCGGTCGGTGCTGCTAGAGGCCAGTGTGGTCTGCTGACGCGGCTGGTCGGACCAGTAGGCGTCCAAGACCTGGTCAGCGAACTCGCGACCAGGCGGGTCCAGGGCAATACCGGTGAGCTGCGCCTGCAACGGGCTGGCGAACTCGGACTCGCGTTGCATCATCGCCCGCATTCCGGCAGAGGCCGACTGCCTCCCGGTAACGGCGGTCAGAACAGACTCGACGGGCGCGGACGGCGCAAACAGTGCTGACGTGTCGGGCACGGTGGTCCTCCCTCGGGAGTTCACCGGGGCTACCGCACCGGGGCCGCATGTGCACCCGGAACGCTTCCGGGGTCGCGGCACACGGCCGGCACGATTCCCGGAAGGGTCAATGGGTGGTGGGTTGGCTGGGTCTGGCGGTTCGCCGTCTCTCCGGCGGGCGACTCGCCCGACCTGGCCGGTGTGGAACTGCACGTGGTCGGCGCCCGACGCGCGGAGGTGACGCGTCATCGCCGCCATCTCGGGTGACGGGTGTCGGGATGGTCGACCGCGGGCGTGCGGGCCGCGCTGCCCTGGCGGCGGGATGCCCGTTCTGCAGGTGAACCGACCGCTTCGGTCAGGACAGGTGGAACGCCGGCGACGCAGTTCGGTCAGCGGCAGCGGGCGCGGCGCTGCGGACACATCCGGGCCGGGAGTGCGGGCTTGTGGGGCGGTCGCACGATCGGGTCGGTCATGTCATCCACCGCCAGTGCTCCCAGCCTCTGCCGGAGTCGCGGTGGGCGAGCCGCTCGGCGACGTACTCGGTGAGGGTCAGCCTCCGGCCGCCGTGCAGCCACAGTACGGTGAGGCGGGCGTGGTCGGCGCAGACCTGCCGGACCCGCGGCGCTTTGGCCACCGCCGCGGCGGTGCAGTTCGTCCGGCTGCAGACGCGTGCCGGGTCGGGGCGCCACCAGCCGGGGATGTAGCCGTAGTGGCAGATGCGGCAGTCGGCGTCGTCGTCGCGGCACACGACCGAGCCGCACAGTTGGCAGCTGGCCGGCGGGCAGTCATGGTCTTGGGCCCGGCCGCAGAAGCGGCAGTGCGGCCAGGGATAGTCGCGGGTGGCGTGCGCCCCGCCGTACACCCAGCGTCCCAGCGAGGATGGCGCGCTCATCCGCGCGCCTTCCCCGAGCGCCGGGAGGCCGGCGCCGTCGCGTAGCGGCATGCGACCTGTTGGCCGTGGTGGCGGCCGGCGCACTCGATGTCGGCCAGCCGTCGGGTCGGGTCGACGGTTTTGCGGCGCAGTTCGGCTTCGAGGTCGTCGATCTGTCCGCCGAACAGGTTCTCGTAGTGCACCTGCTGGTCGGCCTGGTCGGCGGTGGCCGGGTGCTGCGGGAATGCTTTCTGCCAGAGGCGGAAGTACAGGCCGGCGGCGGGCCCGTGCATCGGGGCCTGCTGACTGACGTGGCAGCAGGCCAGGCATAGCTCCGCGGCGGTCGCCGCTCGGGTGTCGCCGCCGGTGGCGAGGCGGTCGAGCAGTTCGGCGGCGTGGGAGCGGTAGACGAACTCGGTGCCGATGCCCGGGCCGAGGTCGCGGGGCAACAACAGCATGAACGCGTGGTACAGCCGGTCGGCGTGGCCGGGGTGGCGGCGGCTGGCCCGGGCGATCTCGTCCTCGGCCCAGGCCATCATCGCGAACGGGCCGGCGAGGTCGCGGGTGAGTGCGGCCACCAGCCGGTCGAGACTGGTGTCGGGTTCGGCGCCGCCGGTGCGGTCGCTCGACGCCTGGTGGGGCGCGGTGCGGGATTTGGACAACATGGGTCTCCATCCATAGTGGATGGACGCCGCTGAGGCTGGTCGACCCGTCACGGGTCGGCGGCCATCGGCGGCGCCCGTGACGGGGTTGACAAGGCATGATGCTGCGGCGGCCCGCGACCGGTAGGGCTACGCGGACCGCGGCGATCGGGTGGACATGCGGGCCGCCATGGCCGCGGCGATCACGGCAGGCAGTGGTGGTTCAGGCGGCAACTGGTGGAGTGCCTGTATTCGAAGCGTGCGGTATTCGACGTCTCCGCAAGCTTTGGGTGGGACGTGCGTCAGCAGGGCTGTGAACGCGTTCGTGAAGATCGTTCTGGTGTCAACGCCGCCGCAACCTGCTTCGCGATCGAGTGCTCATCGCGCCCAGCCCGGCATGTTGCGACGGCCACGGCGGCGATGGCCGCCTCGGAGGACCGAGCGAGGCCAAGCGTCACGGTTCCAGCGAGCCCCGCGTACCAACCGCCCCAGCCACGTCGAGGCGGCACAACACCACCGACCCCGGGAGCCGACCTCCCGCATGACACTGACGCGACGCCCCGCTGTGCACGTGACCTCACCCGCCTGGTGATGGCCATCGCCGCCTGGCCTGCGCTCATTTACCAAGAGGCGCCTCGTCGACAAACGCACCGTCGACCGGAAGCCGCTTGCCTCGGTGTGATACCAATGAGTTCTACGAGTATCGTACGGCGGCTGCGAGGTGCCCATGTCTGTCGTAGACTCTCCGCGTCGCCGGACGTGGCCGTGGGCCGCAGTTGGTGCGCTCTCGGTCTTAGCACTAGTTGGTGTGATCCCCTGGTTTATATCCATACTTGTCGAGTACAGCCGGCGACCTACTGCCGAACGGGCAGGTCTGGCCACTGATGTGAACATCTATGTGAGTCTTAGCGGGCTACTCGTAGCGCTCAGTTCTCTTCTCGTTGCGATTTTGCAACTAAGGCAGGCGTCAAGGCCCTCACCAACAGCTCCATCATTACCACCCGGTGCCCACATCAGGCAGGACGTAACAGCAGCAGTGCCCGGCGCGATTGCACAGGGTGTAGTGGTCGGGAGCATTCACAACCGGTTCGAGAACGCCGGCGACGTCGGCAAGCCTTCGACAGAGGAAGGCGCAGAGAAGACGACGTAGACCCCCGCCCCCCGTGACGTGCCAGGCCCCTGTCGGGCGGGCAAAGGATACGGTATGAATCCGGATAACCAAGACATCACGGTCGTTCAGAACGTTACGGCTACTGGCGGGGTAGCATATGGAGTAGTTGGAGCCGATCTCCACGTATATGGCGACGGCGTGCCGGTGTATCTCCTCGAAGAGTTCAGGGTGATGGCGCTCCCGGACTCTGGCTGGCTCCGCGAATTGCCAAGCCGGATCCTGAATGCTCACTACCGGGTCGTGCCACTCGTTGGTCGGGGCGACGAGTTCGCCCGGCTCGTTGAATGGCGACAGAGTGCTCCACGCTTGGCCGTCGAAATGATCCACGGACCCGGTGGCCAGGGAAAGAGTCGTCTTGTCGAAGAATTCAGCACAGTCTCATTAGCAGACGGATGGAAGGTTGCACGCGCGACACTTGGTTCCGGCAGCCTACTTCCTCTACCAGGCAGTCAAGATCTGCGTTTGGGCGATGCGGCTGGCCTCGTCATCGTTGTGGACTATGCGGACCGCTGGCCACTGTCGAGCCTGGTGTGGCTCCTCAGTAACTCTGTCGTGTACGGCACTCATCCAGTGAGGGTCCTGTTGCTCTCAAGGACCGCTGGGCAATGGACTGCCCTTCGTGGAGCGCTTGACCGACGGCAGATAGCTCTTTCTGTGCACTATCTTGAACCATTGTCGAGAGCAACCGACAGTCGGAATCAAGTGTACTCAGCCGCCATCGAAGCGTTCTCCTCGGTGTACGGGTTGCGTTCTCAGCCGGCGAATGAGCCTGCCTTCGACCTGACAGAGTTCGCGTTTGATGTGACGCTCGCCATACTCGTCGCAGCTCTGGTGGCAGTCGATGTTCATTCATCGAGATCAGTGGAACCGACGAACCAAGCCGATCTCACCAGCTACCTACTTGATCGTGAACGCCATCACTGGACCATCCTGTACGAAAATGCCGTTGGAGGCATTGGGGCGCCCGGTTCGCGACTTGACTTCATGACGCCACCCACTGTCATGGAGAAGGCGGTATTCGTTGCGGCACTTACCGGCGAGGTGGCCTATAGCATGGGCGTAGAAATCTTGGACGGACTCGATCTGGAGTTGCCAGCAACAAGGGTCATTCAAGATCACGGAGTATGCTACCCGTCGCCATACGGCACTGCGGGCGCTGTCCTATCACCGCTGTATCCCGATCGTCTAGCGGAGGACTTCCTTGCGCTCACACTTGCAGGTTCGCTATCCCAGACCACCTTCCGTCCCTGGGCTTCGCACGTCTTACGTACCATGTTGGCTGAGCACCCGATTGCTAGACCGGAGGCATGGACAAAGCGCGCAATACTCTTTCTGGTCGCCGCCGTGGAACGTTGGCCAGGTATGGGGCCCATCGCGTACGAGATTCTCGTGTCCAGGCCCGAGCTGGCGATGATTGGGGGCAGTGATGTGCTTGTCACGCTCTCGAAACAACCCGCGCTTCCATATGAAGTGCTAGAGGCGGTAGAGAGCGTACTACCAGACGGGTCGGATCCAGATCTCGACCTCGGAATTGCGGCCGTCATGGCGCGACTTACCGACCACCGCCTCATCGCGTCGACGAACGACATTGATAGAGCTGATTCACTGAACACGTTGGCGGTTCGGCTTGGCTACGCAGGCCTCTGGGATGAGGCCCTGCGTAGGACTACTTCGGCCATTGAGTTACTACAAGGGCTAGGCTCAGCGCTCCCGACCGAAGTTGCACGTCAGTACGTACGCACTTTGAACTCGCACGCGGTTAATCTTAAGGCCGTGGGAAGAGACCAAGACGCGCTGTCTGTAAATAGGGCCACATCACGGATCTACTCACAGTTATGGGAACAGAGTGGGCTAGTGGAGGATGCGTCTGGATACGCATTTTCGCTTAACAACCTAGCCTTGTCGCTGTTAGCTGTCGGCGAGCGTGAGGCGGCATTGGAGGCAATCAGCGAAGCCGTCCGAATACGTCGTGATCTAGTTGTTCTAAGTCGAGCAGCGTTCGAAGGAGATCTTGCAAGTAGCGTCGCGAATCTTGGTCTTTGTCTGGCAGAACTCGGAAAGGGCGGCGAGGCGCTCGATGCAAGTCGCGAGGCGCTTGAGTTGTATCGCAACCTCGGTGCGGGCACACTTACGCGCTACGCACAGGATGGCGCACGCACCTTGACCAATACTGCCGCCGACCTAATCGACGCGCGTCTTCTTGATCAGGGCTTGAAGCTTGCACGTGAGGCGGCAGACGTACATCGGAAGCTGGCTAGCACCAATCTCCTGGCTTTTGGTGTCGACCTTGCCAGAACCCTTATTACCCTCAGTACCGGTCTTACCCACGCCGGTCTTCATCAGGACTCTGCTGACGCAGCAGCAGAGGCGGTCGATGTCATGAAGCGCTTCCGCCGGTCATATCCAGACACGAGCGGCCATGACTTGGCGTCCGCTCTCAATAATCTCGCCGACAGTCTGGCCCGTCTCGGCCGATGGGCTGAGGCAAGGTCAGCCGCCGCCGAAGCGCTCGACCTCTCCGCAGACCTAGTCAATATAAATGCCCCGGCACACCTGGACGTGCTGGCCCAAGCACTCGATTGGCTTGCGATTTGTGCAGCCGCGACGGAACGCCTTGAAGAGGCGGCATCACGAGGCAGGGAGTCGGTCTGGATTCATGAAAGGCTAGCTGAGGCGTACCCGCGGCGATTTCTGCGTGAACTAGTCAACGCTGTCACTAACCTAGGCGGCTATCTTCAGGCACTGGAGTTGTGGGAAGAGTCCGCGGGTGCCATCGAGCGCTTGATGGAAATCTCTATCGACCTCCAGCGACACAGAATGGTCGCCGACAACTTGCATCTTGCCCTGGCTGCTGTGCGTTTGTCTCGCCAGATCTCAGAGAGGGTCGACTTCCAGGTTGGGTTGGCGAATTCGCTCAACTGCTTGAGCGTAGCTCTGCTTGAGTCTGGCCGGGCAATAGATTCGTTCGCCGCCGCCGATGAAGCTGTCTCCCTCTTCGATCCGCTCGTGGCTGCTAGCTACGCCGTGCGGATCCCGCGCTTCGTTGCGATGCTCGCTAACCGAGCTGCCGCGCTCATCGTTCTTGACAGAAGTGATGACGCGCGCGCGAGCGCTCTACGCGCGCTGGAGTTATGCCAGGGCTATCATCTAGCCGAGCTGAGTTCGGAGGAAAGGCAACCACTCCTGGGGTTGAGCTTTCTGGCCTATTTGCTTGAGCGTTTAGACTTGATCACCGAGGCTGAGTGGGCCCGATCAATAGACAGAGCGTCGCTGCCGTAATGCGATGTCGGTCGAGCGGGGTCGCGATGTTGGCGGTCCAATAGGTTCCAGCGTGTCGCGCCATGCGGCGGCGGTCTGCAGGTGCAGGCCGAGTAGGCCGGCCAGAACCGGGGCGGTGAACACAATAGTTAGTTGATCGTTTTAACCGGTGGCGTGCATGTATTCGAGCCGTGCAGTATTCGTCGGATCGGTCGCCACACCTGCTTCAAGTTGACCTACGTGCCATCCCCTGTGGCCGAAGTCTTCGGGCCCGGGTGATTGGTGATTGGCCAGGCCGGACGCCACAAGCGGCGGTCGGCCCTCGTCAAACTCCCGACGCGGCACGGCTGTAGCCAGGACAAGCGCACCAGCCTCAGCGGGTCGCAGCGTCCGGTGAGCAGGCGTGACAAGCACAGGTCAGCGGCGGGCCTTCGCGCGTGGCCTGCCGGCGTTCAGCAGCTAGCGGCTGAGGGTTTCGCGGGGCCAGGCCTCTGTATTCGGCACGGTCTATCCGGCGTAGCGGGTCAGCGGGCGTAGCCCCCACGGTGTCCGGTGCCGCGCTGCCACCGGGCCGGTTCGGCCACCGGTAGGGACGATCGGCCGAAGCGGTGAACCTGGCCGTGGTGTCTGATGTACCAGCAGAGCCCTGCCTGTCGCGACACGAGATGCGAGGCTGAAATGGATCGTCGACCTGCGCTTCGGAGACACATCAAACGCGGAAAGTCCCGCGGGAGGACGGCGGACGACCTGGCGGTTCCTGGCGAACCGCTCGAAGGCGAGCTAGAGCATAGTCGTCGATCTAATAGTGGCCAAGATCAAGATGCTGGCCCTGACGTGGCCCTGGCTAGACCGGAGTCAACTGACAAAACTGAATCCGACCTGGAACCTCGGAAGTCAACGTTTCTGATGTGGTTTGACACGACCCAAGGTACCGTAGCGGTCGCGCTCGTGGGCTTATTGATTTCGATCGCTTCCTTCTTAACCACGACAAGCATTGCACAACTCGCTGCCTTGGGGCCGCTGGCGTTTGCCTGTGTCTTGTGGGTGAGTCTGCGCCGCGGCGGATATCGTGTCATCCTTGCGGCCGTTGTATTGCTGCTGTCTGTAATCTTTGCTGTTCGCGTTTACTCCGCACCGGGGAGTGAGGAATTCTTCTACGGCGGTGAGCAAATGGACACAAGTGGTATTCCGTTCGTCTCAGTTGGTTCTATACCGCTAACCGACGACCCGGCGGTGGGATACCAGGTTTCTACAATCGATCCGCTCCCGTCTGATGCCGGACCTATCGACGTTTCGTGTACGTTCGATGGAGTGATTAGCACCGGCGCGAGAGCGACGAGCATGGAATGGGCGCATGTCGTAGGCGGCAAGTATAAGACACTATGGGTTCCTGTGCCGTTCCTGAGGGGTCTCGCTCCTGGAACTGCCAACTCACTCTCGTCGTGTTCGAGCTGGCGGTGGCGACTTCAGAACCTCGACTTTTCGTAACGATAGTAGACGCGCCTTCGGCCGATTCGGCATCCGGCACTGGGTCCAGGCGCATGCTCGACTGCGCCGCGTGCTGCATCCGCTGCAATACCTAATCTTTAACGATGCGGCGGATGGTGGCGATCTGGCTGGCCCACGCCGACACATTCGTAATCTTGACGACGTCGCCGGTGTGGGGGGCTTGGACGAGCAGTCCTTGCCCGATGTAGAGCCCGACGTGGCCGGGGTCGGCCATGGTGCCGTCGGCGCCGGGGATGAAGATGAGGTCGCCGGGGCGGATGTCGGCCAGGCTGGCCACGGGGGTGCCGGCGTGTTGCTGGTCGTCGGTGACCCGGGGCAGGCTGATCCCTGCGGCGCGGTAGGCCTGCTGGATCAGCGATGAGCAGTCGCATTGGTGGGCTGGGTTGCCGGAGTGCGGGTCGGTGCAGTCCCCGCCGAAGGTGTAGGGGGTGCCGAGCTGGTCGAGGGCCCACGAGATCGCGATGCCGACCGGCAGGGGTGTGTCGACGGGCAGGGTGAAGTCGGGCGGGAGTTGTTCGCTGGCGCCGGACATGCCGTCGCCGCCGGTGCAGCCGCCGTACATGCCGACGCTCAACGCGACCAGCGCGGTGGCATCGGTCTCCCATTTCGCGTACGCGCCGGGCGTCGCGGACACCTGGACCCGCTGGGCTGCCTCGGTCAAGGGCAGCTGTTCCCATCCGGGGATGGACAGCAGCTTGTCGTAGAACTTGTTCGCGGCGTAGACGGGATCCATCACCTGTTGCGCGGTGCCCCAGCCTTGGGAGGGGCGTTGTTGGAACAGGCCGAGCGAGTCGTGGTCGTTGGCCGCTCCGAGGTCGCCGAGGTTGCGCAGCGACGACTCCTGGATGGCGGTGGCCACGGCGATGACCAGTCCCCGGGCGGGGACGCCGCGACCGGCGCCGACGGAGACGATGATGGCGGCGTTGGTGAGTTGGTCGCTGTCGTAGCCCGCGGCCAGCTCGGGTGTGGCCCCGGACGCTACCGCGGAGGGGTCGATGGTGGGGGCGCAGGCGGCGGCGCCGCCGGCGAGGCCGATGAGTCCGCCGACGCACAGCATGGCGGTGCCGACGACGATGGCGACGAGCAGGGTGGCGGCGCGGCTGGTCATGGCCGGCCACCGGCGGTGAGTCTGACGTGGTGGGTGTCCACTGTGGTGGTTCCTTTCGAGGCGGTGGTATGCGCCGCGCCCGATGCGCGGAGCGGCGATGTGCCTCCGTCTCGACATGCCGGCGGGCCGGGCCACCGTGGTGGTGGCCCGGCCCGCGCGGGGGGTGTGGCTATGAGGCGGAGGTGCGGGGGTGGTCGGGTCGGTGGCCGTTGGCGCTTGCCATCGCGACCATGCGCACGGCCGGCGGGATGGGCGAGTCGAGCACCCCGGCGGCCCCGGTCTGGCGGATCCACTGGACCTGCCGCAGGGAGATGCCCTGCCGCGCGGCGAACTGCTTGGGGTCGATGTCCGGGTCGGTGGACAGTTCGGCCCACAGCTGCCGCCACCGGTCGTAGGCTTCCTGGTTGACGGGTACCCGGCGCATGACGTCGGTGCCCAGGGCCGGGACGGTGCTCGCCGCCGCCGCGGCGGCGGCGAGCGCGATGTCAGCGTCGCCGCTGACGGCCGTGTCCGCCGTGGGTGGTGGCGGGGGTAGCAGGTCTGCGCCGATCACGGCGGCCCAGCCGGCGACATCGGAGCGGGCGGTCAGCGCCGCGGCGACGGCGTCGATGTCCAATGTGGTCGCGGCGATCGACGCGACCACTGGGTTGCGGTGCCGGGAGCGGATCAGCGTTTCGACGTGGGTGGCCAGGGCGGTGCGGCGCTGCTCGTCGCGCAGTTGCTGGCGGGCCGTGGCGAGGGACTCGTGCAGGCTGTAGCCATGCGCCAGGGCGAGGGAGCGGGCGCGGCGGGTGACGGCGGGTTCGCGCCGCCATTGGGCCAGGCCGTAGATGGGGGCGGTGTCGGCGAGTTTGCCGGCGGCGCGTAGCGCGTCGCGGCGACGCGCGGCGGCGTGCAGCAGCCACACGGTGTAGGCGAACACGCCGAGGCCGCCGAACACGACGGCCAGGTAGGGCACGTCGGCGTGGCCGAGGATGTTGATGGCCACCCCGGTGGTGACCGATGCCAGGGACAGGATCCGCCAGCCGTAGGCGGTTTCGCCGAGGCGTCGGCGGGCGTCGGCGAACGCGCTGGTGACGACGCCGCCGAGGTCGATGACGGCGGCGAACGGGGCGACCATCGCGGCGCGCCACCACCAGTCCAGCTCGGCGGGCCACGGCGGGGTGGTGACGCCGACCCAGATCTGGCCGATGGTGGAACCGGCCGCGGCGATGGCGTAGAACACCCAGGCGGCGTGTTCGGCGGCCCGGTGGTGGCCGCCGGGATCGGCGCGGCGGGGCGTGAGGTTCATGGGTCCTCCTGCAGGTCTGTGTGCAGGCCCCAGCGCCCCGGGTGCGGGACGCTGGATGCCTTGCGGCGTGGGCGTCCCGCGGTTGCGGGCACCGGTCAGCGGTGCCCGCGCGGGTGACGGGTGTTAGAGGGCTTGGAATCGGGCGGGTGCGATGCTGGTGCGGCGTACCCGGCCGGCGTCGGCCAGGTGCAGCAGGTGTCGGCGGACGGTGCCGTGCGATACGCGGAGGACCTTGGCCAGCTCGTACGGGCTGAAGTCCAGGTGCGGATGCGCGGCCATGTGTGCCAGCACCAGCTGCGGGATCTGTCCGTGCGGGCGGCGCCCAGGCGTGGTGGTGCTCACCGGCGACGGTGCGGCATCGCTGCGGGGCGGGATGGGGGTCGCCGCTGTCGCGGCGATGGGGTACGTCACGATGGCGGCTCCTTTCATGGTCGGGCGGCCGGCGGTGCCGGACAGGAATGTCCCGAGCAGTGGCCGGCCTGAGTCGTCGTTGGGCCGGGCTGGGTCGCGGCGGCCCGTCCGAGGGTCGCCGGCACCGTGCGGCGACGCGCGGTGAGTCGCGGTCGGTCGCCCGGGTCAGCCGCGGCGCTGTCGGCGGCACACGACGTCCCCGGCGCGGCGCGACCGTCCATGTGCGACGGTTGCAACGGTTAGCCGGTGCTGCTCGTGGTGCGTAGCGCGACCGCTTCCGCGACGTCCGCGGCGGTGGGACGTGCGTGGCCGGCGAGGTCGGCGATGGTCCAGGCCACCCGCAGCACATTGACCGCGCCGCGGGTTGACACGGCGCCTGCGGCGACCTGCGCGCGGAGCGGTTCCAGCCACCTGGCCGGCACACCGGCAAGGCTGGCATGCAGCGCGGTAGGGCTGACGTCGCTGTTGGTGGTAGCGGTGTGGCGGGACCAGCGGGCGGCGGCGACCGCGCGGGCCCGGGCGACCCGCGCCGCGAGGTCGGCCGACGACTCACCGGCCGATAACTGTCCGGCCGAGGCGCCTGGGTCGGCGGTCATCACCGGGACGGTGGCGTGGATGTCGACGCGGTCGAGCAGCCGGGATAGGCGGGCCAGGTAGCGGCGGTGTCCGCCGGGCGGGCAGTCACAGCCTGCGCCGCCAGGGTCGGGCTGCGGGCAGCCGGCGGTGGCTAGCACCAGTTGGATCCGCGCCGGGTACACCGTGCGACCGGGGCCGAGGATCACCCGGCGCTGGTCGAGCACGGTACGCAGCGCATCCACCGCGGCCGACGGCAGTTCGGCGGCGTCGTCGCAGAACAGCACACCCTCGTGAGCCAGACTCACGGTGCCTGGTCGGCGGTGGTTGCCGAGCAGGGCGGGCAGGCTCATCGTGTGATGCGGTGCCTGCCACGGCGGGCGCCGCTCGTCCGGCCGGTACCGCTCGGACTGTCCGGCCACGCGGTACAGGTCGGCGACCACGCCGGCGGTGTGCGCGTCGAGGTCGGGCAGCAGGCCGGGCAGCCGGTGCGCGAGCATCACCTTGCCGGAGCCGACCGGTCCGATGAGGGCGAGGTGGTGGCCGCCGGCCGCCGCGATCTGAAGGATCCGCCGGCCGGGAGGGTCGGCGGGCAGGTCGACCAGATCCCCGTTCGGCCAGCCGGCCGGCCGCGGCCAGCCCCGCAGGAGGTCGGCCAGCTGCCGCAGGTGCCCGACCGGGTGCAGGACCAACCCGCGGCGCGAGGCCATGCGGTGGGTTGCCGGGACGACGACGTGACCGATACCGGCCTGGGATGCGACGGCCAGCCGCGCCGCCATGTCCGGCACCGGGAATAGGCAACCGTCCAGGCCGAGCTCGCCGAGCACGACCACGTCGGCGAGCATGTGCCGGGGAACCTGGTCGGTGGCGGCCAGCAGGGCGACGGCGAACGCCGCGTCCAGGCCGGCATCGCCGGCCGGCAACGGGTGCGGGAACACGCTGAGCTCGATCGGCTGGCGGGGCCAGTCCAGGCCGGCGAAGACGATCGCGGCGTACAGGCGGTCGCGGGTTGCCCGGCTGGCCGGCTCGGGCAGACCGGTCAGGGTCGGCGCGTCCAGCTCTGCGCCGGCGGGGATGGCACGGATGCGGACCATGTGCGCGATGGCGCCGGTGACGGTGGGCACGGCGACCGGGACCGCCCGCACGGGAATCGATGGCTTCATGAGGTCGGGTTCCTTCCTGCCCGCATGTGGTGCGCCCCGGCTGCCCGGCGCGCACCACACGGGGCGAACAGGCAGCAGATGAAAGTGCGGAACGCGGGGCAGCCCGCGCAGGACACACACCGGATGGCGACAGCCGCCGGTGGTGCGGTGGTCCCTACCGACCGGATCTCACGCCGCGTCGGCGACCACGACCGCCACGTCCGCGTCGTCGGCGTCGTCGTCGGGGGTGAGATCGTGCAGGATCTGCCGGGACACCGCGAGCACGGTCTCGGCGCAGGACCGGATCAGGGTCAAGTCCCCGTCGGCCCAGCCGAGCACGTAGGCGTCGGAATACGAGCGGGTGTCGAGCCCGAGGGCGGTGCAGACGATGTGCGCCACCGACTCGGCCTCGGTCTCGCGTCGGCCGCGGTGGAGATCCTCACCGGCACCGGTGTCGTCGAGGTGCCGGCAGCGGATGTGGGCAAGCTCGTGCAGGGTGGTCTTGAGCCGCTGCGCGGCGTCGACGTCGTCGCGGACCCGCACGGTCTGCCGGCCGGGTGCCTTGACGGTGCGTCCGTTGGCCGCTCCGAGATCCGGGCTGCCCGGTGTCGCGAGGGCGAACTCGTAGCCCTCGTCCTTGATCAACTTGACGACGTCATCGTACGCGCCGGTCGGGTCGTCCCCAACCAGCAACTGCGGCAGGCCACCACCGGGCACCTTCGTCCGGCGCCGGCGGACGATGGTGGGCGGCTCGAACGGCTCACCGTCGGTCTGGGACAGCTCGAACGTCGACGCGACCCGGAACCCGACGACCTGAATCGCGGGTCGGCCGTCGCGGTCACGTTTGACGGTGCGGCCGGCGGCCTCCCACTGCTGGGCTTCGGCCTCGGTGGGGCGGCGCTTGACCGGCGCCCAGATGTGAAACGCGGTCTCGCCTTTGCGGACCTGCCGTCCGTGTTTGCGCCACCCGGTCGAGCCGTCTTTGTTGCCGTACGGCAGGAAGAACCGCGGGGTGATGCCGCGCTGGTCGGCCTGCACCATCAGCAGGATCTGGTTGCCCAGGCCGTAGCGGGCGCCGAACGCG
>Ga0075419_10000776_pt1 | contig 20484 bp, 20 predicted proteins | sample SoiMetdeltSBSDD3_FD_76900 | JGI IMG/M metagenome (GOLD analysis project Ga0075419, IMG submission 76900) | Bulk soil microbial communities from a Populus tree surrounding site in Tennessee, USA - Soil MetaG P. deltoides SBSDD3 | ecosystem: Environmental > Terrestrial > Soil > Tree plantation... | reverse complement strand
GGCGAGACGGCCGCCAAGACGACGGCCGGCGAGACCGCGGGCGAAGAAGGCTGACGTTGACCGAGTTCCCCACCGAGCAGCCGACCGGGTTCCCGGTCGAGACCGACCCCGACGTACGCACCGACCCGGAGACCGAGCCGGGCGTCCAAGGCGAGCCGGACTTCGACTCCGAGCCCGACCGTGAGGCCAGCCACCCGGTGGTCGAGGAGGCCATGCAGCGGCTGGAGGACCTGCGTGAGCGGCCGGTGGCCGAGCATGCCGAGGTGTACGCAGACCTGCAGGACCGGCTGCAGGACGCGCTGGCGGAGGCGGACCGGCCGGACGGCGACCTGGCCGAGCTCGCCTGAGACCGGCCGGACATCGTGGCGCGCGCGGTACGGCGGGCCCGGCTGGACGCGGAGCTGGTACGCCGCGGTCTGGCGCGGTCCCGCGAGCATGCCAGTGAGCTGGTCACCGCGGGCAAGGTGAAGGTGGCCGGTGTGGTCGCGACCAAGCCCGCCACCGGTGTCGGCGCCGACGCCGCGATCGTGGTCGACACCTCCGGTGTGCAGGACCCTGGATACGCCTCGCGTGGCGCGTACAAGCTGCTCGGCGCGCTGGAGGCGTTCGGACCCGCCGGGCTGGTGATCGAGGGTCGCCGCTGCCTGGATGCGGGCGCGTCCACCGGCGGGTTCACCGATGTCCTGCTGCGGGCCGGTGCGGCGCGGGTGCTGGCGGTCGACGTCGGGTACGGGCAGCTGGTCTGGGCGTTGCAGACCGATGACCGGGTGACGGTGATGGACCGTACCAACGTGCGCGGACTGACCCTGGACGCGATCGGCGGGACACCGGTGGACCTGGTGGTCGGCGACCTGTCGTTCATCTCGCTCACGCTGGTACTGCCGGCGCTGTCCGCGGTGACGGGGGCGGACGGCGACCTGGTGCTGATGGTCAAGCCGCAGTTCGAGGTCGGCAAGGACCGGCTGGGCAAGGGCGGCGTGGTCCGCGACCCGGAGCTGCGCGCGTCCGCCGTACGGGAGGTCGCGACGGCCGCTGCGGCGCTGGGCTGGGGGATCCGCGGGATCACGGCGAGCCCGCTGCCGGGTCCGTCGGGAAACGTCGAGTATTTCCTGTGGATGAGCCGGGGCGCGCCCTCGCTCGATGAGACGATGCTTGCGACCGCGATCGAGAACGGGCCGCGATGAGAGGCAGGCGAGGGTGACGGGACGCCGCGTGCTGCTGGTCGCGCATACCGGTCGTGAGCATGCGGTCGAGGTGGCCCGCGAGGCGCACCGGCTGCTGACCTCCGCGGGGATCGGCGTCCGGGTGCTGGCCGACGAGGCCGAGTCGCTGGGGCTGGAACCGGTCGAGGTCGCCGACGACCCGGACAAGGCGGCACTGGACGTCGAGCTGATCGTGGTGCTCGGTGGCGACGGCTCGATTTTGCGCGGTGCCGAGCTGGCCCGCCCGCACGGCACCCCGGTGCTGGGAGTGAACCTCGGTCACGTCGGCTTCCTGGCCGAGGCCGAGCGGGAGGACCTGGAGCGCACCGTCGGCGTGGTGGTGGAACGCAGCTACGTGGTCGAGGAGCGGATGACGCTCGACGTCGAGGTCCGCGCGAACGGCGCGCTCGTCACCCGGACGTGGGCGCTGAACGAGGCCAGCGTGGAGAAGGCGGCCCGGGAGCGGATGCTCGAGATCATGCTCGACGTGGACGGGCGGCCGCTGTCGCGCTGGGGCTGTGACGGCGTCGTGTGCGCGACTCCGACCGGCTCCACGGCGTACGCGTTCTCCGCCGGCGGCCCGGTGGTGTGGCCGGAGGTCGAGGCGATCCTGGTCGTGCCGCTGTCCGCGCACGCGCTGTTCGCCAGGCCGATGGTGGTCGGGCCGTCGTCCCGGCTGGGCATCGAGCTGGTACCGGGGTACGACGGGCGCGGGGTGCTGTGGTGCGACGGCCGCCGGACCATCGACCTGCCGCGGGCAGCCCGGATCGACGTACGACGCGGTGACAAGCCGGTCCGGCTCGCCCGGGTGCACACGGCGCCGTTCACCGACCGGCTGGTGGCGAAGTTCGACCTGCCGGTCCTGGGCTGGCGGGGCGCGGCCGACCGCAAGAACGGCAACGGCAAGAACGGACGGACCAGCTGATGTTGACCGAGATCCGGATCACTGGCCTGGGTGTGATCGAGGACGCCACCTTGGACCTGGACCCCGGGTTCACCGCGGTGACCGGCGAGACCGGTGCCGGCAAGACCATGGTCGTCACCGGGGTCGGCATGCTGCTCGGCGCGCGGGCGGACAGCGGTCTGGTCCGGCGTGGGACCAAGCGCGCCCGGGTCGAGGGCCGCGCCTCCGGCGTGCCGGCGCAGGTGGCCGCACAGGCCGAGGAGCGGGGCGGCGACCTCGACGACGACGAGCTGCTGATCGCGCGCGAGCTGTCATCGGAGGGCCGGTCACGGGCGTTCCTGGGTGGTGCCTCGGTGCCGGTCTCGGTGCTCGGTGAGGTGTCCGGAGACCTGGTCGCGATCCACGGCCAGGCGGACCAGTGGCGGTTGCTCCAGCCGGCCCGGCAGCGGGCCACGCTCGACACGTTCGCCGGTGACGCTGTATTGAAGCCGCTGGCCGAGTACGGCACGGCATACAAGCGGCACCGCGAGGTGGTGGCCGAACTGGACGACCTGGTCTCGCGGCAGCGGGACCGGCTGGCCGAGGCGGACCTGCTGCGGTTCGGGCTGGACGAGATCGCGAGGGCGGAGCCGCAGGCGGGCGAGCACGCCGAGCTCGCGGCGGAGGAGGACCGGCTCGCGTATGCCGACGGCCTGCGCACTGCCGCGACCACCGCGGCGGCGGCGCTGGCGTCGGAGGACCTGGACTCGGCCCGGCCGTCGGACGTGCTCGGGCTGCTGGCGCAGGCGAGGGCGGTGCTGGACGCGGAGCGGGAGCACGACAGCACCTTGGCCGGGCTGGCGGATCGGGTCGCGGAGCTGAACTACCTGGCCGCGGACCTGGCCGGCGAGCTGTCGTCGTACGCGGCGGACGTGGACACCGACCCGGCCCGGCTGGCGGTGGTGAGCGAGCGCCGGTCTGCGCTGACCGGCCTGATCCGCAAGTACGGCGACACAGAGGGCACCGTGGACGAGGTGCTGGCGTGGTCCCGGCGCTCGGCGGAGCGGCTGGCCGACCTGGACGGCAGCGACGAGCGGATCGACCAGCTGACCGCGGAGCGCGACGCGCTCACCGAGCGGCTGGCCGAGCTGGCCGGGCAGATCTCGGCCGAGCGGAAGGAGGCCGCCGAGCGGCTGGGCGAGGCGGTCACCGCGGAGCTGGGCGGGCTGGCGATGCCGCACGCGACGCTGACCGTGGAGGTGCGCGAGACGACGCCCGGGCCGACCGGTGCGGACGACGTCGAGCTGTGCTTCAGCGCGAACCCGGGCAGCCCGGCCCGGCCGCTGCAGAAGGCCGCGTCCGGTGGGGAGCTGTCCCGGGTGATGCTGGCGCTCGAGGTGATCCTGTCCGACACCCACCCGGTGCCGACGCTGGTGTTCGACGAGATCGACGCCGGGATCGGCGGCCGGGCCGCGGTCGAGGTCGGTCAGCGGCTGGCTCGGCTGGCGGAGAAGGCGCAGGTGATCGTGGTCACGCACCTGCCGCAGGTGGCCGCGTTCGCGGACCGGCACCACGTTGTCCGGAAGTCGGACGATGGGTCGGTCACTACGAGTGGCCTCGAGGCGCTGGACGAGACCGGACGGCTGCGTGAGCTGTCCCGCATGATGGCCGGTCTGGAGGACTCCGAGGCGGCTCAGACCCACGCCGAGGAGCTGCTGGCCCTGGCCGCCAGGCGGCCGCGGAAGAAGTCCGGGCGCCGCTGAGCCGAGGCAGGTCCACGAACCGGTCCATTGTGCGTGGCAGGATTGCGGTGCGATGAAACTGCCCGTGCTCCGACGGACGCGCGATACCGAGCTGCCTGGCATCAACGGTGTCGTGCGGCTGGACCGTCGTACCAAGAACCTGACCAAACGGCTCCGGCCTGGCGAGATCGCCGTCATCGACCACGTCGACCTGGACCGGGTCAGCGCCGAGGCGCTGGTCGCGTGCCGGGTGGCGGCGGTGGTCAACGTCGCCGACTCGATCAGCGGGCGGTACCCCAACCTCGGGCCGGAGATTCTGGTCGAGGCCGGGATCGTGCTGGTGGACGGGGTCGGGGGCGAGGTGTTCTCGACGGTCCGCGAGGGCGAGACGGTGCGGCTGGACGGCGGTGTGCTCTACCGCGGTCGGGGGGAGAGCACCGAGGAGCTCGCCAAGGGCGTGGTCCAGGACAGCGAGTCGGTCGCCGAGGCGATGGACGAGGCCCGGGCCGGGCTGTCGACCCAGCTCGAGGCGTTCACCGCGAACACGATGGAGTACCTGCGCCGCGAGCGGGACCTGCTGCTGGACGGCACCGGCGTACCGGAGATCCACACGCCGATGGACGGGCGGCACGTGCTGATCGTGGTGCGCGGGTACGACTACCGCGACGACCTCAGCGCGCTGCGCCCGTACATCCGCGAGTACCGGCCGGTCCTGATCGGCGTCGACGGCGGCGCGGACGCGCTGGTCGAGTGCGGCTACCAGCCGGACCTGATCGTCGGCGACATGGACTCGGTGAAGGACGGCACGCTGAAGGGTGGCGCCGAGGTCGTCGTGCACGCCTACCGGGACGGCCGGGCGCCGGGTTCGGAGCGGCTGGAGCGGCTCGGGGTGGACGCGAGTGTGTTCGCCGCGGCCGGTACCAGTGAGGACGTCGCGATGCTGCTCGCGGACTCCAAGGGTGCCTCGCTGATCGTTGCCGTGGGCACCCACAACTCGCTGGTCGAGTTCCTGGACAAGGGCCGCTCCGGGATGGCCAGCACATTCATCACCCGGTTGCGGGTCGGTGCGAAGCTGGTCGACGCGAAGGGCGTCAGCCGGCTGTACCGTAGCCGGGTCTCGACCGTACAGGTGGTGTTGCTGATCCTGGCCGGGCTGTTCGCGCTCGGAGTCGCGCTCGTCGCGACAGGCGCGGACGACGCGCTGTGGCCGATCCTGCAGGCACGCTGGAACGACATCTACTTCTGGATCCGGGAGCGACTCACGTGATCGATTTTCGATACCACATCGTCTCGATCGTGGCGATCTTCTTCGCGCTCGGCGCGGGCGTACTGCTCGGCGCCGGGCCGCTGAAGGGGACCCGCGAGGACGTGGTCACGGCGCAGGCCGAGCGGGACCGGCAGGCGCTTGCGGACGCCCGTGAGGACCTGATCCAGGCCAAGTCGCTGGACAAGTACCGCGACGACTACGTGACCAAGGTGACCTCCGGCCTGACCACGGCCCGGCTGAAGGACCGCCGCGTCGCGATCGTGCGGATGCCCAACGCCGAGGACAGCCTGGTCGACAACGTGAGCAAGGAGCTCGAGGCGGCCGGCGCCCAGATCACCACCAACGTCTCGCTCGACAGCGAGCTGTTCTCGCCCGAGCAGCGGCCGATGGTGGACCCGCTGGTCAACCAGCTGGTGACCGCGGACGTGACGTTCGGCCAGGACAGCACGACGTACCAGCGGGCCGGCCAGATCCTCGCCCGGGGCATCGCCGCGAAGGAGGAGGGCCAGTCGGTCGACGACGACGCGACGAAGGTGATCAGCGGGCTGACCGGGTCGAAGCTGATGGGCGTCAAGCCGACTCCGAAGGACCGGGCCACGCTGGTCGTCGTGGTGGCCGGCAAGCCGCCGACACCGGCGCCCGACGACAACACCTACGCCGATGCGGTCGACCTGACCGAGGGACTGGACACCGGCAGCGGTGGTGTGGTGCTCGCGGGTACGCCGGAGACGGCGCAGAACGGCGGGCTGCTGAAGGCGATGCGGGCGGACTCCGACGCCACCAAGAACGTCTCCTCGGTCGACGTCGCGGACCTGCCGAGCGGACGCGCGACCGTGGTGTTCGCGCTGGTCGAGCAGGCCGAGGGCAAGGCCGGCCAGTACGGCGGCGTGGACGCCAAGGACGGTGTCGCGCCGGCCGCGGTACTGGCCGCCGAGCGCTGACGGCGATGGGACTCGGGCGACTCGGCGTCGCGGTCATCTCCGCCGGGGCAACAGCGCTACTGGAACGCGCGGCTGACCGGCTGCCGAAAGAGCAGCAGGAGCCCTTCGCACGGACCAACTTCCGCGGCGAGCCGGTCACGCTGCTGGAGGGCCCGGTGACGGTCGCGGCCGCGCTCGTCGGTGTGCTCGCCGACACGAATGCCCCCGGCCGGGTACGAGCCGCCGCCGCCGTTGCGGGCGCCGTGTCGGGCGCCGTCGGGGCCTATGACGACCTGCTCGGGACCGCGCAGGCGAAGGGCTTCCGCGGTCATCTGAACGCCCTGCGCCGGGGCGAGGTGACCAGCGGCGCAGTGAAGATCGCGGGCGTCGGTGCTGCCGGGCTGGCAGCAGCCGCGCTGCTGCCACGGCGGTCGTCCGGGCTGGACCGGGTGGTCGACGTGATCGCGGACGGTGCGCTGATCGCGGGCACCGCGAACGTCGTCAACCTGCTGGACCTGCGACCCGGCCGGGCGGCGAAGGCGGTCACTGCCCTGAGCGTGCCGGTCGTGCCGTTCCGCGGTCCCGGTGCTGCGGTGGCCGGCGCGACCGCCGCGGCGGCGCCGTCGGACCTGGCCGGCCGGTCGATGCTCGGCGACTGCGGGGCGAACGGACTCGGTGCGATGGCCGGTACGGCGCTCGCCGCCGCGCTGCCGCGCCCGCTGCGCTGGCTCGCACTGGCGGGTGTGGTCGGGCTCAACCTGGCCAGCGAGAAGGTCAGCTTCACCGAGGTGATCAAGAACAACCCGACCCTGCGCGCGGTCGACGAGTGGGGCCGGCCACCACGATGACCACCGGCCGGCGGCTCGTCGGGGCCGCGGTGCTGGTGGCGGGGATCACGGTGGTGGCCCGGGTGTTCGGGTTCGGGCGCTGGCTGGTGTTCTCCAAGACGGTCGGTGCGAGCTGCCTCGCGGACGCGTACACGACCGCGAACCAGCTGCCGAACGTGCTGTTCGAGGTAGCGGTCGGCGGGGCGCTCGCGGGGGCGGTGATACCGGTGCTCGCCGGGCCGGTCGAGCGCGGCGACCGGGCGGCGCAGGGGCGGATCGTCGGCGCGCTGCTGACCTGGTCGGTCCTGCTGCTGGCGCCGGTCGCGCTGGCCGCCTGGCTGCTCGCGGACGCGTATGCGGACGCGATGCTGGACGGCTGCCCGGGCAGTGCCGCGACCGCGGCGCGGATGCTGGCGATCTTCGTGCCGCAGGTCTTCGGGTACGCGGTGGCGGTGATCGCGACCGCGGTGCTGCAGACGCACCACCGGTTCGCGGCCGGGGCGCTGGCGCCGCTGGTGTCGAGCGCGGTGGTGATCGCGACGTACCTGCTGTTCGCCGACCGCGCGCCGCGGCCGGACGGTGCCTCGCGGAGCGCGGTCGACCTGCTCGCCTGGGGGACCACGCTGGGGGTCGCGGCGCTGGCACTGACCGTGCTGGTGCCGATGCTCACGCTGCGGCTGCCGGTCCGGCCGACGCTGCGGCTCGACCCGGGCGTCGGGCCCGTGCTGCGCCGGCTGGCGCTGGCCGGGCTGGCGGTGCTGGTCGCCCAGCAGCTGGCGCTGCTGATGGTGACGTACCTGGCCAACCACCGCGGCGCGGACGGCAGCGTGGCCCTCTACACCTGGGCGTACGCGATCTACCTGCTGCCGTTCGCCGTACTGGTGCAGCCGGTCACGACCGCGGTGTTCCCGCGGCTGTCGGCGCGGGACGAGTCGTTCGACCGGCTGACCGCCACATCGACGCGGGCGGTGCTGCTCGCCGCCGGTGCGGGTGCCGCGGTGCTGGGAGCGGCCGCGGTGCCGATCGCGTGGGTGTTCGCGTACGACGCCGGGCGGGTGCAGGAGGACAAGGCATATGCACTCGCGGACGCGCTGATGGTGCTGGCGCCGGCGCTGATCGGGTTCGGCGCGCTGATGCACGCGGGCCGGGTGCTGTACGCCCGGCACGTCGGACGGCCGGTGGCGGTGGTCACGGTGGCCGCCTGGCTGCTCACCGCGGTGGCCTGCGTGGTCGCGACCACGCGCTGGGACGGCGTCGACGTGGTGCCGGGACTGGCAGCGGGGATGTGCGCCGGGATGCTGGCCGGCGGGCTGGCCATGCTGGTCGTGGTCCGCCGACTGGCGGGTCCCGCGGCGGTCGCCGGGGTGGCGCGGACGGTGCTGGTCGCGCTGTTCGCGGCGGCGCTGGCCGGGTTCGTCGGGCGGATCGTGGCCTCGCCGGTCTCCGACGGCGGGTGGCAGGCCGGGGTGCTGTTCACGATCGCCGGCGGATTGGCCGGGCTCGCGGCGTACGGGGTGCTGGCTCTGCTGCTCGCGGGACGCGAGGCACGGCAGGATGTCCGGATGGTGCTGCGACGGCGGAGCAGGGCATGAAGGTCGGGTTGCTGCTGGCGGAGTCACGCGGCGGCATCGGGCAGCACGTCGCGTCGCTGGTACCGCGGTACGCCGCGGCCGGGCACCAGGTGACGGTGTGCAGTCCGGCGGAGACCGCGGAGCACTTCGACTTCACGCCCGCCGGGCTGGTCCGGGAACCGACCCTGCTGCGCGGTTGCGACGTGGTGCACGCGCACGGATACAAGGCCGGTCTGGCCGCCCGCCGGACACGGCTCCGGCCGCTGGTGGTGACCTGGCACAACGCTGTCCTTGTCACCGGCGTACGCGGTGCCGTGCTGCGGCTGGGCCAGCGGGTTCTCGCCCGGTCGGCGGATCTGACACTCGGCGCGTCCAGCGACCTGGTCGGGCTCGCGCAGCGGTACGGCGCGCGCCAGGCGAGGCTGGCACCGGTAGCCGCGCCGCGCCTGCCGGAGCGGGTGCGGGACCGTGCCGAGGTCCGCGCGGCGCTCGGGCTGACCGACGAGCCGCTGGTGCTGAGCGTGGGACGGCTGGCGCCGCAGAAGGACTACCCGCTGCTGCTGTCGGTCGCGGACGGCGTGCGCGGGAGGCTCTCGGACGCGGTGTTCGCGGTCGTCGGCGACGGCCCGCTGCGACCCGAGCTCGAGGAACGGATCGCCGCGGAGGGCCTGCCGGTGCGGCTGCTCGGGCATCGGGGCGACGTCGGGGACCTACTCGCGGCCGCGGACGTGTTCCTGCTCACCTCGCACTGGGAGGCGCGCGCTCTGGTCGTCCAGGAGGCGATGCAGGCCGGCGTACCGGTGGTGGCCCGGCCGGTCGGCGGCATCCCGGAGCTGGTCGGCGACGCGGCCCTGCTGGGGCGGGACGCGGCCGAGCTGACCGACCAGGTCTGCCTGGTGCTGACCGATGCCGGGACCGCCGTGACGATGCGTGACGGTGGGCGGAGGCGAGCCGCGACCTGGCCGGACGAGGACGCCGTGGCGGCTCAGCTGCTCGACACGTACGCGGGCCTGATCGCTTCCAGGGGTTGACAACAGGTAGGCTGAAGGCCCGTGGATAGAGCCGCGCAGCAGCACCAGACCAAGCACGTGTTCGTCACCGGGGGAGTCGCGTCGAGCCTGGGGAAGGGCCTGACGGCGTCGAGCCTCGGCAACCTGCTCACAGCGCGTGGCATCCGGGTCACCATGCAGAAGCTGGACCCGTACCTGAACGTCGACCCGGGCACCATGAACCCGTTCCAGCACGGTGAGGTGTTCGTCACCAACGACGGCGCCGAGACCGACCTCGACATCGGCCACTACGAGCGCTTCCTGGACCGGGACCTGTCCCAGGTCGCCAACGTCACCACCGGCCAGGTGTACTCCAGCGTGATCGCCAAGGAGCGCCGCGGCGAGTACCTCGGCGACACCGTGCAGGTGATCCCGCACATCACCAACGAGATCAAGGACCGGATGCTGGCGATGGCCGGCCCGGATGTCGACGTCGTGCTCCACGCGATCGGCGGCACGGTCGGCGACATCGAGTCGCTGCCGTTCCTGGAGGCGGCTCGGCAGGTCCGGCACGACGTCGGCCGCGCCCACGTGTTCTTCCTGCACATCTCGCTGGTGCCGTACCTGGCGCCGTCCGGTGAGCTGAAGACCAAGCCGACCCAGCACTCGGTGGCCGCGCTGCGCTCGATCGGTATCCAGCCCGACGCCGTGGTCTGCCGGGCGGACCGGGACATCCCGGACAACGTGAAGCGCAAGATCTCGCTGATGTGCGACGTCGAGGTCGAGGCCGTCGTCGCCGCGGTCGACGCGCCGAGCATCTACGACATCCCCAAGGTGCTGCACGCCGAAGGCCTGGACGCCTACGTCGTACGCCGGCTCAACCTCGGCTTCCGCGACGTCGACTGGACCCGCTGGGACGAGCTGCTGCGCCGCGTGCACCACCCGGCCGACGAGGTCACCGTCGCGCTGGTCGGCAAGTACGTCGACCTGCCGGACGCGTACCTCTCGGTGGCCGAGGCGCTGCGCGCGGGCGGGTTCCACAACGACGCCCGGGTGGCGCTGCGCTGGATCGCCTCGGACGAGTGCCAGACGCCGGAGGCGGCCGCGAAGCTGCTGCATGACGTGGACGCGGTCCTTATTCCCGGCGGGTTCGGGGTGCGCGGTATCGAGGGCAAGATCGGTGCGATCCATTACGCCCGCGAGGCCGGTATCCCGGTGCTCGGCCTGTGCCTGGGCCTGCAGTGCATGGTGATCGAGGTGGCGCGGTCGCTGGCCGGGTTCGAGGATGCGAACTCGTCGGAGTTCGACCCGGACGCCGAGCAACCGGTGATCGCCACCATGGAGGAGCAGAAGTCGATCGTGTCCGGCGAGGGCGATCTGGGGGGCACGATGCGGCTCGGGCTGTACCCGGCGAACCTGACCGACGGCTCGATCGTGCGCGCCCTGTACGAGGCGCCGCAGGTCCAGGAGCGGCACCGGCACCGGTACGAGGTGAACAACGCGTACCGGGACAAGCTGGAAGAGGCGGGGCTGGTATTCAGTGGCCTGTCGCCGGACAACGAGCTGGTCGAGTTCATCGAGCTGCGCCGCGACCTGCATCCGTACTTCGTCGCCACCCAGGCGCACCCCGAGCTGCGCTCCCGGCCGACCAGGCCGCACCCGCTGTTCTCCGGCCTGATCGCGGCCGCGCTGGTCCGCCAGCGCGAGTCCCGGCTGCCGGTCGAAGAGGTTCCGGTGGAGGCGGCGGCCGAGTCCGGGTCGCATCCGAGCACGGCCGAGTCCGCGGGTGTCTGAGCCGGTCGAGGTCCGCTACGGCGCCGGCCTGGCCGACGTTCGCGAGTCCTGGCCGGTCGGCGCGTCCGACACCGTGCACAGCACCGGACGGGTGATCTCGGTGCGCCGTGACCGGATCGAGCCGCCGGGCGCGGACGCGTTCACCCGGGACGTCGTCGTACACCCTGGTGCCGTCGGGGTGGTTGCCCTGGACGACGAGGAGCGGATGCTGCTTGTCCGCCAGTACCGGCACCCGGTCGGGCACCGGCTGCTGGAGCCGCCCGCGGGCCTGCTCGACGTCGCCGGTGAGGACTACCGTGTCGCCGCTGAGCGGGAGCTGTGGGAGGAGGCGGGGATGAAGGCCGCGGACTGGCGGGTGCTGGTCGACGCCTTCACCTCGCCGGGCATGACCACCGAGGCCGTCCGGATCTTCCTGGCCCGCGGGGTGTCCGAGGCGGCCGAGGCGTACCAGCGGGTACACGAGGAGGCCGACATGGAGGTCGTCCGGGCCCCGCTCGCGGACGTGGTGAAGGCGATCCTGGCCGGCGACCTGCACAACCCGATCCTGGTGATGGGCGCGCTGGCCGCCTGGACCGCGCTGCACGGCGAGGGCTTCGACACCCTGCGTCCCGCCGACGCTCCCTGGCCCGCGCGCGACCTACCGTAGCGAGGTCGTGCCGCTCACCTCGGCCAGGGCTTCGGCGACTGTCCGGCAGTTGGCGCGGAACTCCTCGTCGGGAACCTTCGGCAGCATGTCGTCCCACGCCGCGATCATCGCGCCGCGCAGCTGCATCATGCCGAGCGGCCGGGCCAGGAACCAGACGTGGAAATGCTCGCTGCCGTCGCCCCAGCGGTTGAAGTGCGTCCGGCCGACGCCGGGGATGCGCCGGATCGCGGCCGCGACCCGCTGGATCATCGGTCCGAGCGACGCGGTCAGCTCGGGCGGCAGCGTGTCGAGCGTGTGGTGATCGTTCGGGACCAGCAGCGCGACCATCGGCAGCCCGGCCGGCTCCAGGCCCGCAAGAAGTCGCCAGTCGTCGTCGCGCCAGATCACGCCGTGCTCCGGCTCGGTGCAGCTGGGGCACGGGTCGCCGCCGGGCTCGCCACGGCGTGGCGGCTCCGGGATGATCGGCCGGTCCAGCGCGCGAACCGTGATCTCGCCCTCGAACGGGAAGAACCTGCTGTTGAGCAGCGGCTCGGCGGAGACACGCTCGCCGTACGGGAGCCGCCGGTGGTACTCGCTCGGCATCTCGGTCACCCGGAGCACTCTGCCGCATCGGCGGGCCGCTCGGTACGGTCGGGGCATGGGCGATGTTCCGGAGCTGGCTCGGGTACTGGATCTGGCTGCGCACCCGGAGGGCGGGTGGTTCCGCGAGACGTGGCGGTCCGGCGTCTCGCTGCGGGCCGACGGGTACGACGGCGAGCGGGCCAGCGCTACCGCGATCTACTTCCTGCTGGCGCCGGGCGAGGAGTCGCGCTGGCACCGGGTGCGGTCTGCCGAGCTGTGGCTGTGGCACTCCGGCGGTCCGCTGCTGCTGCGGCTGGGTGGGGTCGGCGCGGCGCCGGACGAGGCGTCGTACGAGGTGCTGCTCGGGCCGGACGTGCATGACGGGCAGCAGCCACAGGTCGTCGTACCGGCGGGGGCTTGGCAGGCGGCACGGCCAGCGGGGCAGCAACCGGTGCTTGTGTCGTGTGTGGTGTCACCGGGCTTCGACTTCGCGGACTTCGAGCTGCGCTAGATCCTCGAGCTGCGCTAAGGGGTCGGCAGGTCGAACAGCATGCAGGTCGAGGTGGCGTGCGCGACCAGGGTGCCGCGCTCGTCGGTGAGCCGGGCCTCCGCAACCGCGACCCGGCGGCCGCGGGACACGATGCTGCCCTCGCAGCGCAGCAGACCGGACCCGGTGGTGACCGGCTTGATGAACCGGGTGCTCAGGTCCAGTGAGGTATACCCGACGCCGGCGGGCAGGGTGCTGTGCACGGTGCAGCCGGCGGCGGTGTCGAGCAGCGTCGCGATGATGCCGCCGTGCACGGTGCCGAGCGGGTTGTAGTGGAACTCCGCCGCCGGCATCAGCACCGTGACCCGGCCTTCCTCGGCCTCCATCCCGGTGGCGCCGATCAGGTGCAGGATCGGCGGCGCCGGCAGCTCGCCGTCGATCATCGCGTGCAGTGTCTGCAGACCGGACCGGAGGCCGATCTCGGCCGCGTTCAGCTGCGGGTCGGACCAGGTGAACGTGCGGCTGCGGGTCGCGTCCTGGGTCTGCGTCATGGACCCAGGCTCACATCCGTTGCTGGGTCTGTCAACAAGACTTAGCCTAGGTCACATGAAGACCCAGTACGACGCCTTGCAGTGGTCGGTGGAGAACTGCCCGATCGGCCGGGCGATGGAGATCCTCGGCGAGCGCTGGACGGTGGTCGTGCTGCGCGAGGTGTTCAACGGGATCCGCCGGTACGACGACATGCGGGTGCGGACGAGCATCCCGCGCCAGGTGCTCGCTGACCGGCTCGCGAAGCTGGTCGAGCACGGGATCCTGCGCCGGGTGCCGTACCAGGAACCCGGCAGCCGGCAGCGGTACGAGTACCGGCTGACCGAGAAGGGCTTCGACCTGTACCCGATGCTTGTGGCGCTGCGCGACTGGGGTGACCGCTACCTGGTCGACGCCGACGGGTCGCCGCTGAGCATCGAGCACCGCGACTGCGGCGAGCCGGTGCACACCGAGCTGCGCTGCGAGGCCGGGCACGCGATCACCTCGCCGCGGCAGGCCGTACCGCGGCCCGGTCCGGGTGCACGCCCGCTGGCCCGTCCGTCAGCTCGGTAGCGCGGCGGCCAGCTCGCGGTGCTTGCCGAGCAGATCGTCGTCCGGCCCGATCAGCACCTGCGCGACCACATGGTCGGCACCGGCGTCGAGGTGCGCGGTGAGGCCCTTCACGACGCTCTCAGGCGTACCGTGCAGCACCAGGTCGTCGATCAGCCGGTCGCTGCCGCTGCCGGCCAGGTCCTCCTCGGTGTATCCGAGCTCGCGCAGGCTGTTCAGATAGTTCACCAGCCCGAGGTACGGCTTCGCGACCCGAGGCCGCCCGATCGCCCGAGCGCGCTCCGGGTCGGTCTCCAGCACCACCTTGTGCTCCGGCGCCAGCAGCACACCCTCGCCGAGCAGTTCCCGCGCGCGCCGGGTGTGCTCGGGCGTGACCAGGTACGGCAACGCGCCCGCGGTCCGCTCCGCCGCCAGCCGCAGTACCTTCGGCCGCAGCGCGGCCAGCGCCCGCCGGTCCTTCGGCACGCCGGCGGTGTCCAGGGCGTCCAGGTAGCGCACGAGCGTCTGGTACGGCGAGGTGTAGCTGCCGCTCTGCTCCGGGTGCCCGATCCCGACGCCGAGCAGGAACCGGCCCGGGTGCCGCTCCTCGACCCGGTGGTATGCCGCCGCGACCGTGGCCGGATCGTCCTTCCAGACGTTCACGATGCTTGTCCCGACCGCGATCCGGCTCGTTGCATCGAGCAACTGTTCCACCAGCTCGAGGTCACCGGACGGGGATGAGCCGAGCCAGATCGCGCCGTACCCGAGCTCCTCGATCCCCGCCGCCAGCTCTGGCGTCCACCGGTAAGCCCCCTGCCAGACCCCGAACCGCCCCAGCTCGATCGTCACCATGCCATCACCAGGCCATCCTCTCGTCGCTTGATGCGTCCACGAGTAGCAAACGCCACTGCGGCGCCGCGGATTCCGCCTGACCGGATGTCGGAAGCCAGGTGGCCGATCAGTCCAGCAGGGCGGCGATCGCCGGGATGCGCTGCTCGAGGTCGGCGGCGCGGCGCAGGCTGTTGCCGGGTTCACCGACCTTCGCGAGGTTCAGCATGCCGGGATCGCCTGCCTGCTGACCCGCGCCGATCACCCGGGCGGAGCGGCGGGCCCGGGCCGGGGCGCCGTACAGGATCTGCAGCGCGGTGATACCGCCGTCGTACGCCGCGGCCATCAGCCGTAGCCGGTGCGCGGCGTACGACGGCGGCTCCGGGTGCGCCAGCGGTGCGGTGTTCCAGGCGGTGAAGGCGATGTCGTCCAGCGGTGTGCCGGGCCCGGCCATGTCCCAGTCGATCACCCCGACGAGCTCGTTGCCGTCCACCACCCAGTTGTAGGCACCGTAGTCGTGCATGCAGACGATCTCGTCCGGCCCGAGCTCGGCCTGGCTGGTCCGCCACCGGACGACGCCCTCCGGCCGGTACGACGCCACCGCCCGGTGATACTCGCGCAGCCAGCGCATCCCCGCCGCAAGCACCTCGTCCGGCACCCGCTCGTTGGCCGTGTCGAAGGTGCGGCCGGGGATGAAGTCGAGGATCTCCCGGCCTTGTTCGTCGAAGCCGCGCACCCGCGGTACGCAACGCAGGCCGGCCCCGGCGAGGAAGTCCAGCAGCCCGTGCACCGCGGGAGTCCACGGCCCGGTCGGCCGGCGGACCGTGTCGCCGACCCTGACCGCGCCGCCGACGTTACCGCCAGGCAGCGCGGTCTCACCGGGAGTGTCGTCCATGTTCTTCATCCTTCCTGAGTGTGATTGTTGCTCTCACGACGACGCATGATGGGGTGAGATGCGGGAGCAGACCACCCGGTCCGCTGGTACCACCGGGGAGGAATACACTCGCTGCGACCTGGTGGTCTTCCACCCCTCGAGACGCCCAGGCCGCGGATCACCACCGTGACCGCACACCACTTCCAGAGAAGGGCGTGACGTGAAGGTAGGAGTACCGAAGGAAGTCAAGAACCATGAGTACCGGGTGGCGATCACCCCGGCCGGGGTGCACGAGTTCACGCGCCACGGGCACCAGGTTCTGATCGAGCGGAGTGCCGGTGCGGGCTCGTCTATCACCGACGCAGAGTTCGTCGCGGCGGGCGCCACCATCATCGACTCGGCCGACGACGTCTGGGGCGAGGCCGAGCTCGTCCTGAAGGTCAAGGAGCCGATCGAGCAGGAGTATCACCGGATGCGCCGCGAGCAGGTTCTCTTCACCTACCTGCACCTGGCCGCGAGCCGTGACTGCACCAGCGCACTGCTCAAGTCCGGCACCACCGGCATCGCGTACGAGACGGTCCAGCTTCCGGATGGATCGCTTCCGCTGCTGGCGCCGATGAGCGAGGTCGCCGGCCGGCTCGCGCCGCAGGCGGGGGCCTACCATCTGATGCGGTCCGGCGGCGGGCGCGGTGTGCTGATGGGTGGCGTGTCCGGCGTGCAGGCGGCCCGGGTCGTGGTGATCGGGGCGGGCGTCTCCGGTATGAACGCGGCCACCATCGCGCTCGGTATGCAGGCCGACGTACAGCTGCTCGACCGCAACATCAACAAGCTGCGCGAGGCGGACTGGATCTACCGCGGGCACCTGCAGACGATCGCGTCCAATGCGTTCGAGGTGGAGCGGGCGGTGCTGAACGCCGACCTGGTGATCGGCGCGGTGCTGATCCCGGGCGCGAAGGCGCCGACGCTGGTGAGCAACGACGTGGTCAGCCGGATGAAGCCGGGCAGCGTGCTGGTCGACATCTCGATCGACCAGGGCGGCTGCTTCGAGGACTCCCGGCCGACCACGCACGCCGAGCCGGTGTACCAGGTGCACAACTCGGTGTTCTACTGCGTGGCGAACATGCCGGGCGCGGTCCCGAACACCTCCACGCACGCGCTCACGAACGTCACGATGCCGTACGCCCTGGAGCTCGCGAACAAGGGCTGGCGGGACGCGCTGCGCTCCGATCGCAGCCTGGCGCTCGGGCTGAACACCTACGACGGGCACCTGACCTACGGCCCGGTCGCGGAGGCGCACGAGCTGGACGCGCTGACGCTCGACGAGGTGCTGGCCTGACCAGGCCGCTGCACCGGGCCGTCCAGACCTACCTCGACCATCTCGCCGTCGAGCGCGGCCTGGCGGCGAACACCCTCGCGTCGTACCGGCGGGACCTCCGCCGGTACGACGCGTTCCTGGCCGGCGAGGGCGTGGACACGCTCGACCGGGTCAGCGAGACGGTGGTGGCCTCGTTCCTGATGCGGTTGCGGGAGGGCGACGACGACCACCCGCCGCTGAGCGCGTCCAGTGCGGCGCGCACGGTCGTGGCGGTCCGCGGCTTCCACCGGTTCTGTGTCCGGGAGGGCCTGACCGGGGTCGACCCGGCGGCCGCGGTCCGCCCGCCGTCCCCGCCGCAGCGGCTGCCGAAGGCGTTGTCGGTGGACGAGGTGACCCGGATCCTGGGCGCCGCCACCGGGGCCGAGCCGTCGGTGCTGGACACCCGGGACGCGGCCCTGCTGGAGTTCCTGTACGGGACCGGTGCGCGGATCTCCGAGGCGGTCGGGCTGGATGTGGACGACCTGGACCTGGAGTCCGGCTCGGTGCTGCTGCGCGGCAAGGGCAGCAAGGAACGCGTCGTACCGGTCGGGTCGTACGCGCGGGACGCCGTCGCGGCGTACCTGGTGCGCGGGCGGCCGGACCTGGTGTCGCGCGGCCACGGGACACCAGGTCTGTTCCTCAACGCCCGCGGCGGCCGGCTGTCCCGGCAGAGCGCGTGGAGCGTGCTGCGCCGTACGGCCGGCCGGGCCGGCATCACCAAGGAGATCTCACCGCACACGCTGCGGCACTCGTTCGCGACCCACCTGCTCGACGGCGGCGCCGACGTCCGCGTCGTCCAGGAGTTGCTCGGCCACGCCTCGGTCACCACGACGCAGGTCTACACGCTGGTCACCGTCGACAAGCTCCGCGAGGTCTACGCGCTGTCGCATCCACGCGCCCGCTGAACCGCCCGGGGCGCCGCGAGTCTGCACGACCGGTCAAACCAGCGGTAGCACGATATACGGATAGCGGGCGGGTGAGCGGCTCGCCGGGAGGCTGCTTGCTGAGGGTAGGGCGACCGCTTACAGTCACTGCGATCGCGGATATCGGTTGAAAGGTTTGACGAGTTGTGAATGAGTCGACATTTCCTGGCACCCAGCAACCGCCCAAGCAGGTGACACTGTCGACTCCGGAGCCCGACCCGGCGCCGACCGCGCGCAAGACCGTCAAGCCCGCCGACGGGTACGCCGAGATGCCCCGGCCGACCCCGACCCGGGAGAAGGACGATGAGGAGCCGGTGACGCCGGGGAAGATCAAGATCGGCCCGACCGGCCGGCCGGTCCCGTACCTTCCGCCGATCCAGCCGCCGACCAAGCACGGTCCGGCGCAGGTCATCGCGATGTGCAACCAGAAGGGTGGCGTCGGCAAGACGACCACCACGATCAACCTCGGCGCCGCGATCGCCGAGTCAGGTCGCAAGGTGCTGCTGATCGACTTCGACCCGCAGGGCTCTGCCTCGATCGGCCTCGGCGTACAGCCGCATGACCTGGACATCTCGGTCTACAACCTGCTGATGCAGCGTGAGGTGCGCCCGGACGAGGTGATCCGCAGTACCCGGGTACCGAACCTCGACCTGCTGCCGGCCAACATCGACCTGTCCGCTGCCGAGGTGCAGCTGGTCCAGGAGGTCGCCCGCGAGTACACCCTGCAGCGGGTGCTGGAGCCGATCCTCCCGTCGTACGACGTGATCCTGATCGACTGCGCGCCCAGCCTCGGCCTGCTCACCGTGAACGCGCTGACCGCGTCGAACGGCATCATCGTGCCGCTGGAGTGCGAGTTCTTCGCGCTCCGCGGACTGGCGATGCTGACCGACACGATCGGCAAGGTGCAGGATCGGCTGAACCCGAAGCTGGAGATCGTCGGCATCCTCGGGACGATGTTCGACGGCCGTACCACGCACGCCCGTGAGGTGCTCGACCGCGTCGTCCAGGCCTTCGACGAGCGCGTGTTCCACACCGTGATCCGGCGGACCGTGAAGTTCCCCGAGACCACCGTGGTCGGCGAGCCGATCACCACGTACGCCCCGACGTCCGCCGCCGCGACCCAGTACCGCGACCTGGCCCGGGAGGTGCTGGCCCGTTGTCCCGCCGGGTGAGCCTGCCTGGTGCCAGTGAGCTCTTCGGGGGTGCGTCCAACTCGGTCGCGGCTGACGGCAGTACCACGTACGGCGCGGCGGCAGCCGCCGCCTCAGACGTCACGCCACGGTCGAGGTCCGGCCGGCACGCCCGGGTGGAGGACCGCCGCTCCAGCGGCCGGGTCAAGCACGACACGAAGATCACCGTGTACGTGACCGAGGAGGAGCTGCTGGGCCTCGAGCAGGCCAGGCTCTCGCTGCGCGCGGAGCACGGGGTCGCCGCGGACCGCGGCCGGATCGTCCGCGAGGCGATCGACGTCGTGCTGGCCGACTTCGTTCACCGGGGTGTGGACTCGGTACTGGTCCAGCGACTGAAGGCGCAATGACGGACACCCCCACCGAACTACCTCTCACGCTCTCCGCACCCGAGCCATCCGATGCCGTTGCCTCCGGCAAGGGATTCAGCGTCCGGCTGGACAACTTCGAAGGCCCGTTCGACCTGCTGCTGCAGCTGATCAGCAAGCACAAGCTCGACATCACCGAGATCGCGCTGTCCCAGGTCACCGACGACTTCATCGCGCACATCAAGGCGATGGGCGCCGACTGGGACCTGGACCAGACCTCGGAGTTCCTGCTCGTCGCCGCGACCCTGCTGGACCTGAAGGCGGCCCGGCTGCTTCCGCAGGGCGACGTCGAGGACGCCGAGGACCTGGCCCTGCTCGAGGCCCGCGACCTGCTGTTCGCGCGGCTGCTGCAGTACCGCGCGTTCAAGCAGATCGCCGCCCTGATCAACGGCCGGATGGCCGAGGAGGCCAAGCGCTTCCCGCGGGCGGTCAGCATCGAGCCACGGTTCGCGTCGCTGCTGCCCGAGGTACTGATCGGCATCGACCCGGCCGGTCTGGCGGCACTCGCCGCGAAGGCGTTCGCGCCCAAACCGGTGCAGGAGCTGTCGCTGGCCCACTTGCACGCTCCGCATGTGACCGTCCGCGAGCAGGCGGGCGTGATCGTAGGCCGGCTGCGCCGGCACCGCACTACCACGTTCCGCGCGCTCATCTCCGACTCCCCGGACGCGGCCACCACGGTGTGCCGGTTCCTGGCACTGCTGGAGCTGTTCCGCGAGGGCGCCGTCGCGTTCGACCAGATGACGCCGCTGGGCGAACTGAGCATCCGCTGGACCGGATCCGACAGTGGCGAGATCGAGGTCGGCGACGAGTTCGACGCCCCGCCCCCGAAGGATGACGAGGAGGGCGACGACGCGATCGACGATGAGGATGGCGTTCCTGAAGACCACGACGAGTTCGACGGCAAGGATCTCGGCCAGAGCAACCTGGGCGAGTGGGGTATCGGTGGCGCTGAGGGTGAGTCCGCCGAGCTCGAACCGGTTCCGG
>Ga0075419_10000775_pt1 | contig 20533 bp, 16 predicted proteins | sample SoiMetdeltSBSDD3_FD_76900 | JGI IMG/M metagenome (GOLD analysis project Ga0075419, IMG submission 76900) | Bulk soil microbial communities from a Populus tree surrounding site in Tennessee, USA - Soil MetaG P. deltoides SBSDD3 | ecosystem: Environmental > Terrestrial > Soil > Tree plantation... | reverse complement strand
GTGCGAAGCTCCGCCGGACGATGTCGAACCCAGCGGGACCCGACGATTTCGGTGAGCAGGCGAACGAGCAGGTCGGTCAGGCGATGCTCCCGTGTCCGTTGCTGCGGGCAGCCACGTGCGCGCCGGCCCGCGCTTCGGCAGAGGCGACCAGTTTCGGCAGCGCGGCCAGCAGCCGGGTGACTCGCGCCGACACGGAGCGCACTTCGAGGAACCGTTGCAGAGTTTCGAACTCCCACTCGAGAAATGCGGCGATGCCGAACGTGAGCAACGCCGCGTCGCGAGGCAGGTCGACATCGAGATCGCGGTCAAGCAGCGCGTCGAGCGCCCTGGCGTACCGCGCGCCCAGAGCGTAGAGCCGCGCGACCTCCTCCTCGGCGGGAACCTGGGTCTCCGGTTCGTCGTCGAACCACTGCACCGCGCCTTGCAGGTACGACGTCCCGGCCGGAGCGGCGGAGCGAAAGACAAACCGCCGCTCGCCGCCGACCACGATGTTCAATCGCCCGTCGGCCAGCTGGTGCGAGCCGCGAAGCCTCGCGACCGTTCCCACCGTGCCCGGCTCGGGAAGCTCATTGTGCTCCCCGGGCGGAAGCAGGCCGAACAGACGGTCCTCGGCCGGCCGAGCGGTCAGGTCGGCGAGGAGCTCACGATAGCGGGGCTCGAAAATGTGGAGCGGAAGCAGCGCGCCGGGAAAGAGAACGGTTCGTAACGGAAACAACGGCAACTGTGTCGGCACACCAACAATCTAGCTGACAGGCAGTCGGCAATAGGCAGTGGGCAGTCGTAACTGCCTTGCCTACTGCCGACTGCCTATTGCCTATTGCCTACTGCCCAGTGCCTATGCTGCAGATGGGAAATTACGGAGATGCTTGACTTCAGGCGCATTCCGGAGCTTCTCGAAGGCGCGCTCGCGAATCTGCCGGACCCGCTCGCGAGTGACCCCCAGCATCGCGCCGATTCCTTCCAGGGTGAGCGCCTCGCTGCCTTCCTCGAGCCCGTAATACAGCGCCAGGATCCGCTGCTCGCGGGGCGTCAGGTAACGGCGGAACAGGGAGGACAGGAATTCCTTCCTGAGCCCGGTATCCACCAGGTCCTCGATATCGCCGGTGCCGGTGCCGGCAACCCGCTCGCCGAAGGTCGAGGCGCCGGAGTCATGACGCTCGACCGGCGCGTCGAGCGACACCTCCACCGTCGAAACCAGCCGGGCCTGCCGGATCGTCTCGACCGGTTCGTCGAGCACTTGGGCGGTCTCGGCGTCAGTGGGCGAGCGCCCCAGCTCCTGGGAGAGGAGGCTTTCGATTTTGGCCATTTTCATCAGAGCGGCGTTCTGATTGAGCGGGATGCGCACGGTGCGAGTCTGTTCGGCCAGGGCTTTGAGCACGCACTGGCGGACCCACCACACGGCATAGCTGATGAATTTGACTCCGTGAGCGGGATCGAACTTCCGCACCGCCTTGAGCAGTCCTTCGTTTCCGATGGCCACCAGCTCGGAGAGATCGAGCCCGTGCCCCTGGAATCGCTTCACGTAGGAGATGACAAAACGGAGGTTTGCCGTCACCAGACGGTCGGTCGCCGACTGATCGCCCTTGCGCGCGCGCTTGGCGAGCCGGATCTCCTCTTTCGGATCCGCGATCATCGGCAGTTTCCGGATGTCGAGGAGATACTGATCGAACGAATTGTTGGGCGCGGACTTGGACAGGGCACGGGGGACGGGACGCTGACGAGCGTGGGACATGCCACCTCACGGGGGTCGATGCCGCGGTTGCGAACTCGCTGGGAAAATCACCCGCGTTTGCGGGTCGCGATGATGTATGGGGGCCTGACGGAACGGAACGAATCTAGGGAGCGATTTTTTGACAGTCAATAGTTAGACACTGTCCACATCACAAAACACTATGCTGCAACAAGTTCCGGATTTTCTCAACTTTCCTCACAAAACTGTTGTCCACAGAAATGTGAAAAAATATCAGTAACTTGCTCAATGACAGCGAGTTATGTCTTTAATCTTTGCCGGAAACGGCGGTGGAAAACTCAATACAGGGTTGCGGAGGACCGAGCGGTCGAAAGAACTGTCTGCATCGTGTCCCGAGACACCGGCACCGTCCAATTGCTGTGCTCGCGGAACATCGCTCCCACCTTGGTTGGCAGGGCGAACCGGAGCGCATCGGAGCGGTTCTTCTTGTCGTGCATCATCGCGTCGATCAGGGACTCATCGTCCCAGGCCGGGTCCAGCGTGGTGGGCCGGTCGAAACGCTCGAGCGCCAGTCTGATCGTCGGGGCGAGGGCGCGCTCGGCAAGTCCCAGCCGGTGGGCCAGCAAGGCCTCGACCACCAGGCCGACGGCAACCGCGTTGCCGTGCAGCACGGTGTAATCACTCACTCGCTCGATCGCGTGGCCGACGGTGTGCCCGGCGTTCAGGATGGCCCGGCGGCCCAGCTCCCGCTCGTCGTCTCCCACGATGGCGGCCTTGATGGCGACGCTCTTGGACACCAGCGCTCCCAGCGCCTCGGAGTCGCGCGCCAGCAGGCGGGTCGCATGCGCGCCGATCCACTCGAAATACTCCGCGTCCGCCACCAGGCCATGCTTGATCGCCTCGACCAGTCCGGCGCCCAGATGCTCCGGATGCAGGGTGGAGAGCACGGCGGGATCGGAGAGCACCGCCTGGGGGGGATGAAAGGCTCCGACCAGGTTCTTGCCATGATGGACGTTGACCCCGGTCTTTCCTCCGATCGACGCATCCACCATCGCGAGCAGCGAGGTCGGCACCGAGAGCCAGGGGATGCCCCGGAGATAGGTCGCGGCCACGAACCCGGCCAGATCTCCGACGACGCCGCCTCCGATCGCGACGATGCCGGAGTCGCGCCCGTACCCGAGGTCGAGCATCCGGTCGGTGAGGGCGCTCCAGCGGGCCCGCGATTTCGACGTCTCCCCCGGTGCGATGAGGAGGGTCGGCACTTCGAGCTGATGCGACACGGCGCGGGCGACGGTCCGATCGGTGATCACCACCAGCCGCCGCCCGGGCAGCAGCTCCGCTGCCAGCTCCGGCAGCCGGCCCACCAGCCCGGATTCCACCAGGACGGGGTAACTGCCGGTCGCGTGCTTGACGAGTGCCGCCGGCTCCACGGCTACCAGGGCACCTCGCCACGCCCCGCTCGAAAATTCGCGAGCCGGGCCAGCGTGAAGAGGTAGTCCGAGAGCCGGTTGAGATACACCAGGAAGAGCTCCGGCACCTCCTCGCTGCGCGCGAGCGTCACGACACTGCGCTCGGCGCGGCGGCAGACGGTGCGGGCCAGATGCAGGGCCGCGGCCTTGGGCGTGCCCGCCGGCAACACGAAGGCCCGGAGCGGGGGAAGCTCCGCGTCGGCGGCGTCGATCGCGCTCTCGAGCTCCCGGATCCGCGACGAGGAGAGCATTGCCTTCTCGAGAGCGGCCCGCACCTTTTCGGGATCGGGCGTCGCCAGCTGTCCGCCGATCGAGAAGAGGTCGCGCTGAATGGCCTCGAGCTCGGGATCGAACATCGCGGCGGGTTCGGTCGCGCGCGCCACGCCGAGGGCAGAGTTCAGCTCATCGGCATCCCCGTACGCCGCGACCCGCGCGTTGTCCTTCGCCACTCGGCCCCCGCCAAAGAGGCCGGTCTCGCCAGTGTCGCCGGTTCGCGTATAGATACGAATGGATTGAAGATACTGTGCGGAGTGCTATCTGCTAACCGCTAACCGCCACGAGCGGTTAGCAGTTCGCCGTTAGCGGCATATATTGCTCGCCGTGCCCAACCTCACGGATATCACGATCATCGGCGGTGGACCGACCGGGCTGTTCGGCGCCTTCTACGCCGGGATGCGCGGAGCATCCTGCCGTCTGGTCGACGCCCTCCCGTCACTGGGCGGTCAACTGGTGGCGCTATATCCCGAGAAATACATCTTCGATGTCGCGGGATTTCCCAAAGTGCTCGCCAAAGATCTGGTCAAGGGACTCACCGAGCAGGCGCTGCAGTTCGGCTGCGAGGTGCGCCTCGACGAGGTCGTGACCGGCCTCCGAAAGGTGGAGGACGGCGGCATCGGCCACTTTCTCCTCGAGACCGACAAGGAGGTCTATCCCACCAGGACGCTGCTCATCGCCGGGGGGATTGGTGCGTTCGAGGCGAGGAAGCTGCCTGCGGAGGGGGTCGAGGTATGGGAGGGCAGGGGTCTCGACTATAAGGTCCTCGACCCGAGCGGATTTGCCGGTCAGCGGGTCCTGATCGTGGGCGGAGGGGATTCGGCCTTCGACTGGGTCGTGAACCTGTCCGGCATCGCGCGCTCAGTCATGTTGATCCACCGTCGCGACGGGTTCCGCGCCCACGCGGCGACCATCCGCGAAGTCGAACGGCTGCGGCAAGCAGGGCAGTGCGACGTGCGCACCTTCACGGAGGTGCAGGCCATCGATGGGGGCGAGCGAATCGAGCGAGTGACGCTGCTCAACAACAAGACCAAGGCGGTCGAGACCCTGCCGTTCGACGCGGTGCTCCCGCAGCTGGGCTTTCATTCCGATCTCGGTGCAATCAAGGCCTGGGGACTGGACACGCAGAAAGCCCACATCGTGGTGAATCGGGTCATGGCCACCAACGTTCCGGGCATCTATGCGGCGGGGGACATCGCGGTGTACGAGGGCAAACTGAAACTGATCGCCACCGGGGCGGGTGAGGCCGCCACCGCGGTCAACAACGCGGTGCACTACATCGATCCCAAGCGAAAGGTCGATCCGGGGCACAGCTCGGATCTCGATATTTTCGGCGACAAGCAAACCAGTTAAACCCCCACCACCGCGCTTCGCCGCTCCATGATGATCGTGTCGGCCCAGCCGTCGGCACGGCGGGCGATCCGCTCCCGCCGTCCCACGACCCGGAAGCCGCAGCGCTCATGGAGCGCAATGCTGGTCCGGTTGTCGGCATGGATCGAGGAGTGCAGGGTCCACAGTCCCGCCTGCTCCGATGCGGCGATCAGCGCTTCCATCAACGCCCGCCCCACACCCTGTCGCTGCGCCGCGTCGGCTACATAAATGGTCACTTCGGCGACACCGCGGTAACACGCGCGTGCCGAGACCGGACTGAGCGCGGCCCATCCGATCACCGCGTCGCCGACCCGGGCCACCAGCCTCGGGGAGGCGAGGTGACCGGCGTCCCACACCGGCCATTCGGGGATCTCGGTATCGAACGTGGCGGTGCCCCGGGCGAGCCCCTCGGCATAAATGCGGCTGACGGCGGGCCAATCGGTGGGGAGCATCCTGGAGATGGTCACCATGCTCTCACTTTTTCCCGATCTCCACCACAAGACTATCAATCCGTGCCAGGATCGCCGTGCCGCCCAGGTCGTGGTTGTTCGTCTGAATGGAGAAGATCCGCGTCCTGCCGTCGGGAAGCTGCACATAGCCGGACAGCGCATTCACCCGAAAGATGGAGCCCGTCTTGGCCTTGACTCGTCCCTCCACCGCGGTCCCCACCATCCGGGTCCGGATGGTGCCGCTCCGCCCCGATACCGGCAGAGCCTGCTCGAAGGGGGCAAATCGGGGATGATGCCGCAGCCACAGGAGCAGCCTCGCGAAGGCCTCCGGGCTCATCACATTCGTGTGGGAGAGGCCGGAGCCGTCGCGCAGGGAAAACTGGGTGGAGTCGATCCGCACCGAGTCGATCAGGAAGCGTCGCTCGGCCTCGAGGCCGGCCCTCCAGCTTCCCTCCCCCTTGCCCCACTTCCCCAGTTGCTTCAGCAGCATTTCTGCGAAGAGATTCTGGCTGGGCCCCAGGATGGGCACCAGCCATTCGCGGAACGGCCGCGAGGTGGTCTCCGCGAGGGGCGAGGCTCGCCGGGCCAGCGCGTACCGGGACGAATCCGTCGTCGCGGTGGTCGCGCCTTGAACCGCGATGTCCACTTCGGCGAGGGCCTGCCGCAAGGCGCTCGCGGCGTACCGGTTGGGGTCCTGGAGGGCCAGGTAGGAGGTCCGCGGATTCGCAGTGGCCGTGATGGAGCCACCGGCCCAGAGCGCCAGCGGCCCCAGGCGCCCCACGTCGAGCGCGTCGCCCCGCTCCGCCGTGGTCCAGGTTCGATTCTCGAGCGTGAGATCGCCGAAATCGGGGGCCACGGTAATCCGCCCCGGCGCACCCGGCTGGGTTCCCGGCCCCCATCGCACATCGATGCTGTTGTCGTTGAAGGCCAGCCCCGACACCGGCGCCGCGTACCACCACACCAGGTCGCCCTCTTCCCAGGTCTCGTGTACGATCGCCGGCTCGAAATAGCTGCCGTCGCCCACGATGTCTCCGGCAATGCGGCGGACGCCCTTCTCCCGGAGGTCCGCAGCCAGCTCGCGCATTCTGCGCAGCGGATCGGTTTCGCAGGCTCCGGCACGCGCGGTATCGGCGTCGTAGCAGCGACGACTCATGGTCGGGTCGCCCCGGCCATAGAGCACCAGATCTCCACGGACGACGCCGTCCTCCAGCGGGCCCGCCGCGTAGACGCTGGTCGCGACCGTGCCCTCGGGTGGAAGCAGCACCGTCGCGGCCGCGCTCACCACCAGCTTGGTATTGCTGGCGGGGACGAACAGCCGGAGAGCGTTCCGGCCGTAAAGGACCTTGCCGGTGGTGTCGAGCACCACGACTCCCCAATGGTGGCGGTCGAATGGCGCAACGTCGAGGATCCGGTCGAGTCGGCGGCCGAGCGACTGGGCTCCGAGCGCTGGCACGAGGAGCAGACCGGCGAGGGAAAGCGCGAGCGTGGGTCGCATGGCTGGTTTCGGGATGGAGGAGGAGGCGGGAGAATAAGACTAGATTTGCACCGTGTCGTCAAATGAACCCATGGGCCCAGGGGGCCCCCGGAAGTTCCGGCCCCGGCGGAGCGCCTGCATCCTGCTGCTGTGTTCGATATGGAGCGTCACTCCCGTCCTCTCGCTGGCCGCGCAGGCGGTGGAGGAGGGACTGGTGATCCGTCAGCTGAAGTTCTCCGGGAACCAGCACGTCGATGCCAGGCTCCTGGCCGCTTCGATCGCCACCACCAACTCCAGTTTCTTCGCCGCGTCGGGCTGGGTCCGCTGGCTCGGGCTGGGCGTCAAGCGCCGCCTGAACGAGCGCACCCTCCGCGTCGACGCGGTCCGGCTGAAGACCTTCTACCAGCGGAAGGGCTACCTGGACGTGCAGGTCGACACCACCGTGATTCGGAGCGACCAAAGCGCCTGGATCACCTTTCACATCACCGAAGGTGAGCCGGTGCTGGTGCGGACGCTGGAGATCCGGGGTCTCGACTCGCTCGACCATCGGGACCGGCTGGTGCGCGACCTGGCGCTCGCGACCGGCGACCCCTATGACCGGGATCTGCTCCTGGTGAGCGCCGATACCCTGATCACCCGGCTCCAGAACCTGGGGTATCCGGAGGCGCGAGTCCTGATCGAGAAAGCCGATGTGAACCGCGAGACGCGAAGCGCCGACATCTCGGTGCTGGTCCAGCCCGGCAAAGCGTCGGTGATCGGGGAGATCCACGTTCGGGGAACCGATCAGATCGACTCGGCCTTCGTCGCCTCGCTGCTCGCGACCGAGCCGGGACTGCCCTTCAACCGCCGCGACCTGGTGGAAAGCCAGCGGCAGCTCTACCGGTCCGAGCTCTTCCGCTACGCGACGGTCGAGCTCGACACCGCGCACTTCGTTGCAGGGTCGGGGACAGTGCCGCTCACCATCCAGGTGCAGGAAGGCCCGATGCATCGGGCGCGCGCGGCGGTGGGGTACGGAACCAACGACTGCTTTCGGACCGGCCTCGGATGGACCAAGCGGAATGCGATGGGCCGGGGCCAGGTCTTCGACGTGGCGGCGCAGGTGTCGAAGCTGGGCGTCGGCCGGCCCACCCACGTGACGGCGATCGAGAACTCGATCTGTTCGACGCTCCAGGACGATTCGATCGGCTCGTCGAAGATGAATTACAACCTCACGACTTCGTTCCGCCGGCCGGTATTCATCTCGCCCTCCAATTCCGTGGCGCTCTCCCTCTTCGCCGAGCGGCGCAGCGAATTCGCGGTATATCGGCGGGAAGAGCTGGGCGGCAGTCTCACACTGCTCCGGGAGACCGAGTCGCGGACTCCGCTCTCCTTTGCCTACCGGCTGGGATACGGCTCTACCGAGGCCACCACCGTCTCGTTCTGCGCCTTCTTCAATGCCTGCACCGAAAACGACATCAGCCAGCTTCGCGAGAATCGCCTCGTGGCGATCCTGTCGGTGCTGGCACAGCGCACCCGGGTGAACAATCCCCTCGACCCGACCCGGGGCTCGGCGTACTCGGCGGAGATCAGCCACAGCTCGCGCCTGATCGGATCCTCGGCGCTCACCCAGTTCACCCGCGCCATCGGCGACGCCGCGATATACCGGCCCCTGGGCTCGATGGTGCTCGCGCTGCACCTCCGCGCCGGCGTGGTGGTGTCGCCCTTCGTCACGGTGGGCGGGAGCGCGGGCAACTTCGTGCCGCCGGAGCAGCGCTTCTACGCCGGCGGTCCCAACGACGTGCGCGGCTACAACCGCAATGAGCTCGGCCCGCTGGTCTATGTCATCCTGGAATCGCAGCTCAGAACCGACTCGGTCACCGGCGCGCCGGTGGTGCGGGACTCGCTGGTGCGGAATGCGGCCACCGGAGGAAACTCCCTGATCGTCGCGAATGTCGAGCTCCGGGTGCCGTCCCCCATTTTCGGGAACCAGATGCGGCTGGCGGCGTTCGTGGACGCGGGCACGGTGTGGCAGCGGGGCGGAGAGGGTCAGGGCGGTACGCCGATCATGCGGTTCACGCCGGGCGCGGGCTTCCGGTTCCTGACTCCGCTCGGACCTGCGCGGTTGGACGTGGCCTACAACCCCCATCGCCTTCCGGTGAGCCGCCTCTATCTCATTCAAAACGACGGTGACATCGTCGTGTTCCAGGAGAACTACCGCCGCACGGTGAACACCGGGCGGGGTCTCGTGGTGCAATTCGGGGTCGGGCAGGCCTTCTGATGCGACGCCGGATCGCGCGCGGATTCTTCGTCCTCTTCTGCGGCATCATCGCCACGGTGCTCGGCGTTGTCTCCGCGGTGCTCTGGACACCGCCCGGGCTCCGCCTCGTCGCCCGATTCATCAACGAGCAGGCCCAGGGCATGGTGCGGGGCTCGTTCCACGTCAAGGCGCTCAGCGGCCGCTGGCTCGAGGGATTTGCCCTCGACAGCGTCGTCATCCGGGATTCTACCGGCGTGCTCTTCGCGGAGATCCCCCGGGTGGAGCTGCGTTACCGCCTTGGGAATTTGCTCGGTGGACGGCTGGTTCTCGGGGCACTCACGCTCCACGATCCCGACATCCAGATCATCAAGCGCCGCAACGGCCGCCTCAACTACCAGGAAATCTTCCGGCTCGGCGAAGGACCCAAGGGAACCGGCCCCCGGCAGCTGGTGGAAGTACAGGATCTGCGCGTCGAGAACGGCCGGATCACCATCCGGCTCCCCTGGAACCCCGATGGTCGGCTCCGCACCACCCGTCAGGTGGATTCCGCCCTCGCGTTCGAGCGCTCGAAGCCCGGACGCCGGATCGAATCCGGGCCCGAAGGCCTGGAGCTCGTGCGCACGCTGTCGAATGTCGATGCCGACATTCCCCGCGCGCTGATCTCCTCGCCCGACGATCAGCCGGTCACCCTGGACATCCGGCACTTGGCCGCCCGGATCAGCGACCCGGGGATGGAGGTTCGCGACCTCCGCGGCCGGGTCCGAACCAAGAACGACAGCCTCCTGTTCGAGCTCGAGCATGCCGAGCTTCCCGGCACGACCGGAAGTGGCGCGGGGCGTCTCGACTGGCCGCGCGATACGATCATGTACCACTTCTCCTTCCAGGCCCCGCGGCTTGCGCTGGCGGATCTCCGCTGGGTTTCTCCGAAGTTTCCGGCCTTCACCGGCTCGGCGCGGCTCCGGGCCAATTCGCTGAGCGGGGTCCGGACCGAGTGGGATATTCAAGAGCTCTCGGTCGGGGATTCGAGCAGCCAGGTCACCGGCCGCCTTCTCGCGATTACCGATATTTATCGCGGCCTCGGATTCCGCCGTCTTCAGCTGACGCTCAGCAATCTCGATCTCGACGCGGTTCGGCCCTACCTCGACACCCTTCCCCTCCACGGCCGGATCACCGGCCCCCTCCGCGCCGACGGATTCTTCGATGGAATGACCGTCGGCCTCGACTGGGTCTTCCAGGATGCCAGGGTGAGCGGCGGGGCGGAGAGCCGGCTCGCCCTGGAAGGAAATGTCCGGCTGGGCGGAGCTCAGGGAATGTTTTTCGGAGGCGCCCGGCTGCGGGAGACCGACCTCGATCTCCGCACCGTGAGGCTTCTGGCTCCGGCGGTGATTCTCGAGGGCCGGCTTGGTCTGGACGGCACCCTCACCGGGCCATGGAAGAACGTCGTGTTCGCCGGAAACGCCGTCCACCGGGATGGCGCGCGCCCGGTCAGCCGCCTCTCCGGTACCGTGCGTCTCGACACCCGGGGAACGGTGCTGGCGCTCGACGCCGATGTGATTCTCGATTCGCTCCATTTCGAGGGCATTCGCCGGGGCTTTCCGACGCTGACCGCCCGGGGCGCGCTGGGCGGACGGGTCAAGCTGTCCGGCAGCCTCGAGCACCTCGCCGTGGATGCCGATGTCAACGGTGAGATCGGCCATGTCGCGGCGCTCGGCCGGGTGACACTGATGCCGCCGCGTTATGGCGCCGATTCCCTTCGGCTGGTATTCGAAGGCGTCAACCTCGCCGCGCTCAGCGCAACCGGAACGCCCTCCCGCCTGAGCGGCACGCTGCTCGCCAGCGGAGTCATGGACGGGACGGCCGCCCCGGTCGGAGTGCTGGATCTTTCCCTCGGTGCGGGAACCTTCCGCGAAGTGGCGTTCGATTCCGCCATGGCGAGGATCCACGCTGCGGACAGTCTGATCCTGGTCGACACACTGACCGCCTCGTGGAAGGCGATCCGGGTGGAGGGTGCCGGCTCGATCGGATGGCGGGCTCCGAAGAGCGGCACCCTGGCGATGCACCTGGAGGCGCCCGATCTCTCGCCCTTCGATTCCGTCGCCCTCGCCATGACCGGGTTCGTTCGGGACACGCTCAAGGGTGACGTCACCATGGGCGGGCGGGGCCGCGCGGACATCAAGGTCGACGGTGCCCTCGGGGCCCTGAATGTCGGCATCGCGGCTACGGTGGATTCGGTGCATTGGCTGGGCTACCGCGGCAAGAACATTCTTGCCAACGTGGCGCTGCGACCCGCGGATTCCACGTTTTCCACGACACTCCGCGCCGACTCGCTCTACTGGCGGAGCTATTCCTTCGGCAATCTCGCCGGAGGTTTCCGGGGCAAAAGCGACTCGCTGCATTGGGATGCCGCAGCCGAGGGAAGAAACCTGGTGGCGCTTCGGGCCGGCGGGCGATGGCAGCAGCTGGCCGGCGCGCAATTGTTCCACGCCGACAGTCTCTGGCTGGCGCTTCAGGGGCGGGAGTGGGAGCTGCAGGCGCCCTTCGATGCGCGAATCGCCGACGCCGGGATTTCACTCGATACGGTACGCTTTGCCACCGTCGACGGCTCCGGAAGCATCGAGCTGTCCGGCGACGTGCCGGGAGAGGCTCCCGGTGAGCTCTCGGTCACCGCGCTCGGAATCGAAATCCGGGACCTATACGGTCTGCTGCAGCTGAATACCACCGAAATGCGGGGATCCCTCGCGGTGGACGCCCGCCTCGGAGGCACCAAGCTGATGCCGACGCTCCGCGGCGCGTCGACGCTCACCGGACCGGTGTTCGGGGATTTCCAGGCTCCGCTGATTCGCGCCGCGTTCGATTATCGGGACCAGGTGCTCCGAAGCAACATGACGTTCTGGCGCACCGGCCAGCCGGTGGTCGAAGTCGACGCCAATCTTCCGTACGATCTGGCCCTCAGGATCATGCCGAGGCGCCGGCTTCCGGGACCGGTCACGATCGTGGCCAAGGGCGACAGCGTCGATCTCGCGATCATCGAGGCGTTTACCCCCAATGTGCGCAACGTGACGGGCTCGATCGACATGGACGCGCGGATCGAGGGGTCCTGGGAAGCGCCCCGGCTGGCCGGATTTCTCAGCATCGAGAACGGCGCAAGCGATGTGCCGAGCCTGGGCGTCCGTTACCAGAGTATCAATGGCACCTTCCGGTTCGCCGGCGATTCCATCAGCACGGACAGCGTGCGGGTGCAGGGAGAGCGCGGTGATCTCATCGCTACCGGCGGCATCCGGCTGGCCGAGCTGACCCAGCCGATTCTCGGGCTCAACCTGTCGGCCCGCGACTTCATGCTCATGAATGTGCCCAACTACATGAAGATCCGGACCTGGGGAGACGTCCAGCTGAGCGGATCCTTCGCCCACCCGGTGCTCAGTGGGGCCGGCCGGCTGACCGAAAGCGTCATCTACTTCGCGGACCTGATCACCAAGGAGGTGGTCAACCTGGAAGATCCGATGAACGCCGATCTGGTCGATACGCTGGAGCTCCGGCGGTCGCACCTTCAATCCACTTTCCAGAGCCGTTTCCTCGATTCGCTCGCGATCCGCGATCTCGATTTCATCATCGGCGAGTCGGTCTGGCTCCGATCCCTCGAGGCGAATTTCCAGCTGGAGGGCAGGCTCCGGGTCAACAAGAACCGGAAGGTCTACCGGATCGACGGGACCCTCGACACGCCCCGCGGTACCTATACCCTCAACATTCCACTGCTGATCAACCGGACGTTCGAGGTGCAACGGGGGACGGTGCGGTACTTCGGCGATCTCAACGCCGAGCTCGACGTCGAGGCCATGCACATCGTGCGGAATGCCCAAGGCACCCAGGGCGATGTGCCGGTGATCGCCCACATCAGCGGAACGCTCGAGATTCCCAAGCTGACCCTCCGGACCCCCCCGGACCGGCCGCCCATTCCGGAGCCGCAACTGATATCTCTGCTGGTCTTCGGAACGATGGATCCCCGGGCAGCGGGCCAGCTCCAGTTCGATAGCCGGGGCGAGGTGGCTGCCTCGATGGTGGCGTATGCGACGAATCTGCTGACCAGCGAGCTCCAGCGGGCCATTCTGGGAACCTCCGAAGGATTGTTTCAGATCCGGCCGGGGCTTTCACCTTCCGGATTCATCGGTGGGGGAACCTCGCCCACCCAGCTCGCCGTCGGGCGCGCGATCACCAGCAAGCTCTTCGTCACCGCGAACGCCGGCTTCTGCTTCAGCAACGGTCAGGGGTTCGGCGCCCAGAACCTGGGCGCCAGTCTCGAATACCGGTTTGTCCGGGAGCTCAGGGCGGTGATCTCCGCCGAGCCGCTGCAGACCTGCTTTGCCCAGGGACTCGCCGCCGACGCGCTGTTGAGGACCAGGCGGTATCAATTCGGGGCCGAGCTTCGGTGGGACCGGGATTACTGAGGTGGCCCGAGCCCTGCTCATCACCAATCCCATCGCCGCCCGAACCAACGAGAGCACACCGCAACGGGTGGCCCGATATCTCGCACGATCCGGGTGGAGCCTGGACGTCGCCCTCACGACCGGTCCGGAAGACGCGCGCGAGATGACCCGGCAGGCCATCACGTCGGGCGTCGACGTTGTCGCCGTCTTTGCCGGCGATGGCACCACGATGCAGGCGGCCGCCGCGCTGGTCGGCACCGAGGTTCCGCTGGCGCTGATACCGGGAGGCACCGGCAATCTTCTGGCCGGCAACCTCCGGATTCCTGCGAGCCCGCCGCGTGCCGCCCAGATTCTGATGAGCGGCCGTCGCCGGCGGATCGACCTTGGCCGGGTCGTCCTCCCCGACGGCGAGCACTATTTCGGCGTGGCGGCCGGGGCCGGTGTGGATGCCCAGGTCATGGGCTCCACCGCCACCGCGGACAAGCGCCGCTGGGGTATCGGCGCCTACTGGGCCTCCACCTTTCGGGTGCTGCCGGGTCTCCGGAGCACTGAATGCCGGATCACGGTCGACGGAACCCCGTTCGACGTTCGCGCCGCACTGGTCCTGGTCATGAATTGCGGGGAGATGATTCCTCCCTTGATCCGGATACGCCCCGACATCGCGATCGATGACGGAGTTCTCGATCTCGTCGCCGTGACCGCGGACTCGGTCTGGGAAGGCATTCGAGGGCTCTGCCGGGTGGTGATCGATGGCCGACGAGCTGTGATTCGGGAAACGCCCTACCTGCGCTATGCCCGGGGCACCCGCATCACGGTCGAACCGGCCGACCAGCTGCCGGTGCAGTTCGACGGTGATCCGGTGGGTGTGACGCCGTTCACGGCGGAGGTGGTGCCGGGGTGCCTCACGGTGATGGCGCCCTGAAGGCACAGAGGCAAAGAGGCTCGGAGGCAAGGTGGAAGTCGGTTGACAGTCCTAGCCTCCTTGCCTCCTTGCCTCCTTGCCACTTCCCGTCGTATATCTTGACACAATGACCGACTCCATCCTCCTCATCCACGACGATAGCACGCTTCTCCGCTCGATCGGGGCGCGGTTCGAGCAGGCCGGCTGCGAGGTGCTGCGCGAGCTGACCGGCGAGGCCGGAGTCGCCACCCTGGAGCGCAGCCGTCCCGATGTCGTCTGCCTCGCGATGCACCTTGCCGAGGCCTCCCCCGGGCTGGTGGGACGCCTCGCCGGGTTCGAAGCTCCGGTGATCGGATTCGGGGAAAACGTATCGGCTGAGGCGACCGCCCACACATTGATCGCCGGGGCCAGTCGGGTGGCCGACCTGTCGGTCGATCCCGATCTGCTCTTCAATCTGGCGCAGCAGGCCGGGGCGGAAGGGCGCCGAAGGCGGGCGGCGGAAGCGGTGATCCGGGCGGGCTCGCCGCGCTTCGGCGCCGACTCGCTGGGCGGCTCCGCCCCGATGCGACAGCTGGCCAACCAGCTCGGACTCCTTGCCCAGAGCGAGCGCACCACGGTGCTGCTCACCGGCGAGACCGGTGTCGGCAAGGCATGGGCTGCCCGGGTCATTCATGACCTCGGTGTTCGGGCCGGACGCCCCTTCATGGAGGTCCGCGTCGGGGGCCAGAACCCGAGCTATCTCGAGTCGCTCATCTTCGGACACGAGCGGGGCGCTTTCGTGGAGGCGAGCGCGCGCCGTCGCGGGTATCTCGAGCTCGCCGACGGCGGGACACTCCTGCTGCGCGAAGTCGCCGACCTGCCGGCCGAGCTTCAGCCCAAGGTGTTGCGGGTGCTGGAGACCCGCACCTTCCGGCGGATCGGAGGAACTCACGATATCTCGGTGGACACTCGCCTCGTGGTCACCACCCGCCGGGATCTTGCCGCAGAGGTCGAGGCCGAGCGATTCCGCCAGGATCTGTTCTATCGCCTGAACGTCATGACCCTGGCGATACCGCCGTTGCGGGAGCGCTCGCAGGACGATCGCGCCGGCCTCATCTCGGGAATCCACGGCGAGCTCAAGGGCATCTATACCGACAGCCCGCAGATCATCACGCCCGACGCGCAGGGGAGGCTGCTCGAGTATGCCTGGCCGGGCAACATCCGCGAGATGCAGCAGGTTCTCGAGCGCGCGATGCTCCTGGCGCGGGGACAGATCGCCGTCGGGGTCGAGCATCTCCCGGGTGAATTCCGGGCCCGTCCCGGCGTGGGCGATCGGCGTCACACCCCCATGAGTATCGACGACCTCGAGAATCAGCACATCGAGCGCACCCTGCGCTATCACGGCGGAAACCGGACCCGGGCAGCGAAAGAGCTGGGGATCTCGCGCGCCACGCTGATCAACAAGATCAAGCTCTACGGCATCACGGACTAGACGGCTATGCAGCCTCGATCGCCCAAGCCTCCCGCCACCGATGCGATGGAGTGCCGCGCGTGTGGGCGGGAGGAGCGTGCCTCCGAGGGATATCCCTGCACCCGCTGCGGCACCTTCATCTGCGTCATCTGCAACCTTCGCGGCGTCACGCTCTGCCGGCGGTGCGCGGCGGAAAGCCTGCCCGGCACGACTCCGGCGTGAAGCGGAAGCTCGTCCTCTTCGACATCGACGGGACTCTTCTCCTGAGTGACGGCGCCGGCCGGCGCGCGATCCATGCCGCCCTCGGAGATCACGGTGTGGACACAACCCCGGGCGCGGGAATCCGATTCGATGGCAAGACCGATCCCCAGATCGTGAGCGAGCTCCTCGCCGCGGCGGGTCATCCGGCACCGGATGATCCCGGCCGGATTGCCGGGGTACTCGAGAGATATCTCGCCCATCTCGAGCGCGACCTCGCCCGGTCTGGGCACCGCTCCCGACTGATGCCGGGCGTGCCCGCGCTGCTCGACGCCCTGGAGGGCGATGCGGCGGTGGTGCTCGGGCTGCTCACCGGGAATGTGGTTCCGGGAGCCCGGCTCAAGCTGCGAGCCGCCGGCCTCGACCCGGAACGGTTCCTGGTCGGAGCCTACGGATCCGATCATGCTCGCCGCGGCGAGCTTCCCGGGATTGCCGCACGTCGCGCCGAGCCGCATTTCGGCCGGATCCCGACCGGCTCGGAGGTGGTGATCATCGGCGACACACCGGCGGATGTTCGCTGCGCCGACGGGATCGGCGCGAGAACCATCGCCGTCGCCACCGGCGGCTACACGGTGGCGGAGCTCGAGGGGGCCGGTGCCCACGCGGTCTTCGCCGACTTCAGCGAGGTCAGCCGGGCGGTGGAGGCGATTCTATTCTAGAGCACGAGCTCAAGGCGGTGGTCGCCGATCCGGATCTGGTCCGCGCTCTCCTGGTTTCCGCGGGGGCGCGCTCCGGGTTTCGCGGACTGATGTCCGACGTGCGGTACGACAGGAACGGCGAGCTGCTCTCCAGGGATGAAGTGCTTCGGCTTCGGGTCTTCCGGCACGAAACGGCAGCGGGGGAGATCATACTCGGATGGAAGGGACCCACGCGCATCACCGCCGATGGATACAAGACCCGCCCGGAGCTGGAATACGACATCCGACCGCGGACCGGGCCTCCTGAGGAGCTCCTGCTCGCGCTGGGATACCGGCCGATCCATGTGATCGATCGATACGTCGAGTATTACCACCTGGGAACGGCCGACCTACGGCTCGAGTGGTACCCACGCATGGACGTATTGATCGAAATCGAGGGCGATGCCCCGGGCATCGAAGCGGGGATGCTCGCGGTGGGTATCCCGCGTGCCGATTTTACCGCCGAGTCCCTCGCCTCGTTCGCTGCGCGCTATGCCGAGCGGACCGGTCGCCCTCCAATCCTGTCGGCCGCCGAGCTTGGAGGCGAGCCCCCTACCTGGAGCGCTCGATGATCATTCCGGAGCTGGGGCCGCTGCTCGGCGCGCTGGTCGAGCCGGCCGACGCCGCTTCCGAGAATGCCGAGCTCGACGCGGTGCGGCTGTCGATGGTGAGCGCGTTGTTCGAGCGGGCCGGGGCGGCGCGGCGGCTTCTGATCTCCGGTGACGAAGCCGGCGCGCGCGAGACGCTGGGGCCACGCGTCTGGCTCCAGGTCTGGGAGGATGCTGCCGAGCGAAGCGCCGCCGCACTCAGCCGACAAATCGATCGGCAGATTCGGGAGGCCGCGACCTACGCCCGCTTCCCTCGGGGGCGCCTGAGCCGACAGCTCCCCACGGCCGAAGATCGCCGGGTTCTCGCAGCTCGACTTTCGGCGGCCGGGATCGGCCTCGAATCCGCCGCCCCGGTGCTGGAGTCGTCGGCGGAATGGCAGGAAGCGGAACGACGCATGGCGGGGGAGCTGGAGCAATCGTGGCACCGGCTGGTCCGGGTGGCCCGCGAAGAGCTCGCTTTCTGGGGAAGCCGGCGCGACATGATACGCGCCTGGCGAAGGCCCTGGTGGCCGCTACTGCTAGGAGGCGGTGCCGCCCTCGCGCTCTCGACCTGGATCGGCCTCATGCTTGGCGGTTATCTCCCCGTGCCCGAGCCGTTGCGCCCGGCCGCCGACTGGGTCTGGAGTCTGCCGTGGCCCTGATCGGGATCGGAATCGATCTCGTGGATACGTCGGAGGCTGCCCGTCTGCTCGATCGCTGGGGCGAGCGCCTGTTGCGCCGACTGCTGACCGACGAAGAGCGCGACTACGTGACTCGTGCCCCCACGCCCGCCCAGCACCTCGCGGTCCGTCTCGCCGCCAAGGAAGCGGTGTATAAAGCGCTGCAGGCCTTACCGGAAAGCCGAGCCATCCGGTGGCGAGAGATTGAGGTCGTCCGACATGACGGCGGCCGGCCGGAGGTTCGGCTCCACGCCGAGGCTGGCAAGGTGGCTGCTCGGGGTGGAGTCGTCCGAATCTCCCTGTCGCTCACCCACACCCCTCGTACCGCGGCGGCGGTCGCGGTCATCGAAGGCGGTTGAGTCGCGCGCTTGGAATTGCGACTTCCGCACTCTACTTTAGATCTCAATGGTTACAAATTACCTGAGAGCCATTCTCATCCGTAGCGTGGCTTTGCTTCTCGCGCTGTCCACTGGCTCGGTCAGTTTGCTGCCGGGACAGGCTTCCACACCCGAAGTGGCGGCTGCGGCGAGACGGGTCGCAGCGACAGCGCAGCTGGCCGCGGAGGAGTACGCGCTCGGGGTGAGTGGGGGACGAATCGTTGCCGCCCCCGAAGTCGAGGAGGCCCGGTTGTTTCTCGCCGAGGCGAGACGCAACGCCACCCGGCTGCCGGCTGCCACGGCACAGTCGATCGCCGCCCAGCTCACGACCGTGGAAGCCATGGTCGGCCGTTCCGCCGATCCCGATTCGGTGACTCGGCTTGTGAAGAATCTGGTGGCGACCCTCGGCACCCAGCTTCAGCTCGCGCTCGACGAGATACCTTCCGACCCACCGTCCCTTTCCCGGGGGCGTGAGATTTACCAGAGCACCTGCGCCGCATGTCACGGCATCACCGGATACGGCGACGGACCCCAGGCCGCTTCACTCTCGCCCCGCCCGGCGAATCTGGCCGACGCGGCGTCGCTCCGAGCCAGCTCCCCCCTCGACTTCTACCGCCGAATCACCGTGGGGACCGCCGGCACCGCGATGGCGGCATACGAATCGATGCTCTCGGTGAGCGATCGCTGGGCGGTCGCGGTCTACGCCTCGACGCTGCGGCTGCCGCGACCCGCTGGTGACGTCCCGGCTCCGCTACGCGCCTTCCCGGTGGCGGCCCGGCTGAGCGATGCCGAGGTGCTCGCCGCGCTCCCGCCCGGGGCGTCCGATGCCCATCTCGCCGCGGTGCGCACCATGCAGGCGGCCACTGTTCCCGCCTCTTCCGAAGTATTCACGGCGGTGAATCTCCAGCTCGACAGTGCCTATGCTCTCGCCGTGGCGGGCCGGAACGAGGAGGCGCGCGCCATGGCGATGGATGCCTATATCACCTTCGAGCAGGTCGAGCGCCCGCTCCGGGTCAAGGACCCCGGGCTCACCCTTCGGCTCGAAGAAGCCTTCAGCAGTCTGAGAACCCGAACCGGGACCGGGGCGACGCCGAAACAGCTCGCCGAAATCAGGCAGGAGCTGGCTCGCTCACTCGAGCGGGCTGAGCGAACCGTCGGGGATCGGAACTCGGCGTCGAACGTGCTGGCCCAGTCGTTCATCATCCTGGTCCGGGAAGGTCTGGAAGCGATTCTTCTGATCGGCGCGCTGATGGCATTCCTGGTCAAGACCGGCAACGGGCATCGCCGCCGCGACATTCACCTCGGCGTCGGAGCAGCGGTCGTCATGAGCCTGCTCACCGCGCTGGCGCTGGAAACCGTCTTCGTGCTCTCGCGATCCAGCCAGGAGGGCCTCGAAGGCGGCGTGATGATAGCGGCCATGGTGACGCTCTTTTACGTCAGCTACTGGCTGCTGTCGAAGATGGAAGTGGCGAAGTGGAACCGGTTCGTGAAGAGCAAAGTGGAGAAAGCGCTGTCCCGCAAATCGACGCTGGCACTGGCCTCGGTGGCCTTTCTTGCGGTGTACCGTGAGGGATTCGAGACGGTGCTCTTCTACAAGGCGCTCGCCGTGTCGGGCGGCGCCGGCTCGTGGGTCCCGGTGCTCGCCGGCATTCTGGTCGGGGCGGTGGTGCTGGCGGGTGTCTACGTCGCGATCCACCGCTTTGGAGTGCGGCTGCCGCTGAAGCCGCTCTTCGGCGTGACCAGCGCGCTGCTGTATTACATGGCCTTCGTGTTTGCGGGAAAGGGCGTGGCGGAGCTGCAGGAGTCGGGGCTCATCCCGCTCACACCGCTGGCCTGGGCGCCCAGGGTGCCGTCCATGGGAATCTATCCCACCGTCGAGTCACTGGGCCTGCAGGGAGTGCTGCTGCTCCTGGCCGTGCTCGCGCTGGCTTGGACCTTCCTGGTCGAGCCGCGCCGACTGCGGGTGACCGGGACGCTGATTCCCGATCCAGCCCCGGGGCGGAGCGAAAAGCCCCAGCGTCACGCGGCCTCGGCGAGAGAAGTGGATATGCTTCGTTCCATCGACCGGATCGAAGCGGACCTGGCGGAAGTGCGGAGCGAGCTGGATCGGATCCGGGATCACGTAGTGCCGGAGGTGAGGAAGGAGGAGTGAGGTGAGAGGTGAGAGGTGAGAGGTGAGAGGTGGGTGTTCCGTCTCACGTCTCACGTCTCACCTCTCAC
>Ga0075419_10000774_pt1 | contig 20545 bp, 17 predicted proteins | sample SoiMetdeltSBSDD3_FD_76900 | JGI IMG/M metagenome (GOLD analysis project Ga0075419, IMG submission 76900) | Bulk soil microbial communities from a Populus tree surrounding site in Tennessee, USA - Soil MetaG P. deltoides SBSDD3 | ecosystem: Environmental > Terrestrial > Soil > Tree plantation... | reverse complement strand
GCACCCCTTGCCCGAGCTCGACCCGCCCGGTGACCGCCTCGATCCGCCAGTCCGACAACGCGCGCAGCCACTGCTCCACGCGGGGCGACTTGGTCAGCGGCCCAGGCTCGGCGGCGGTTTCCTCGGTGCCGGGCACGACCAGCGTGTCCCCTGGCGACGGCTGCTCGTGTCCGGCCAACCGGCGGATCGCGCGCAGGATCCGGTATTGCGTGCCGCACCGGCACAGGTGCCCGGTGAGCGCCTCCTGGATGGCCGTCTCGCTGGGCGTCGGGTCACGTGCCAGCAGCGCGGTGACCGACATGACGATGCCGTTGACGCAGTACGCGCACTGTGCCGCCTGTTCCTCGAGGAACGCCTGCCGGACCCGATCGGCGGCCTCGGGCGTCATCAAGTCGGCACCGTCCACTGCGGACAGTGGCGTCTGGCAGGATCGGGTCGGCTGCCCGTCGACGAGTACCACGCAGGCGCCGCACTCGCCGATGGCACAGCCGGCGCGGACACCCCGGAACCCGAGGTCGTTGCGAAGGGCGAGCACCAATGGCGTCGAGGAGTCGACGTCGGTCTCGACGGCCGTACCGTTCACGACGAAGCGCACGGCCTCATTGTTTCAACGCCGCCAGCCACTCCGCGAACGAAGGGCCGCGCAGCACCGCGTCCGAGCCGGGGAGCAGCTTTCCACCGCGCATCGCGCTGCCGGTCCGGCCGGGCAGCCTCAGCGGCAGAACGTACCGCCGCTGTCCCCGGTGGCGAACCAGGCGGCGCGCCATGTCCGGCAGGTGTTCGGGCTGCGGTCCCGCGACGTCGGGTGCGCGCCCGCGTGGCCGGGACTCCGCCACTTCCGCGAGGGCCACGCCCACTTCCGCCGCGGCGATCGGTTGCACGAGCATCTCCGGTACCGCCGACAGCGGACCTACCTTCAGCCCGTCCAGCAACTGCCCGGCGAACTCGTGGAACTGAGTGGCGCGCAGGACGGTGGCCGGTACCGGCCCGTCGAGCGCGGTCCGCTCCTGCGCCAGCTTGCCCTCGTAGTACCCGAACGGCACGTCGTCGATCCCGACGATGCTCAGCACGACGAGATGGCCGAGACCGACAGCCTGCGCCAGCCGGCTCGTGGTCGTGGTGAAGAAGGCGACCGCGGTACGCCGCCTGGTCGTTTCGATGTTTGTGCAGTCGACCACACAGTCGACGCCATCCAGTGCCTTCTCCAGTCCCTCGCCGGTCGTCAGGTCGCCGGTGAACGCCTCCACACCGGCCGACCTGCTCGTGCCGCGCCGGGACAATACCGCTACCGAGTGACCGCGGCGAACCAGTTCGGCTGCCGCGTGGCGGCCGACCACGCCGGTGCCACCGGTGACTAGTAATCGCATGATGTGTGGACGGTACGGAACCGGCGAACGTGACACCTCATTGTCGCGCGAGCGCGGCGGCCGCCCCGGTCCGTGTCGGGCCCTGCCAGCCGAGCCGACTGCCGAGCAGCGCGGTCACCAGCGACTGGATGACCACGAGGTAGATGAGCTGCCGGTAGACGATCTGCTGCAGGGGCAGTGTCCAGAGTGGACGGAAACGTTCCCGATCGAGCCGCAGCGCGTACGCGGAGCTTAGTACCTGCACGGTCAGCAGCGCCAACCAGAGCGCGGCGATCTGCAGCCAGGGCAGGAACACCAGCCCGTAGACGGTGAAGATGTCGACGGCGGGCGCGGCCAGCGGAAGCGCGATCTGGAACAGCATCAGGTATGCCAGACCGCGCCGACCCAGCCGACCGCCGGCTCCCCGCTGCACGAGTGACCGGCGGTGCTTCCACATCGCCTGCATCGTGCCGTAGCACCACCGGTACCGTTGCCGCCAGAGCTGCCGGAGCGAGGTCGGCGCCTCGGTCCAGGCGATCGCGGTCTCCTCGTACACCACTCGCCAACCGGCCCGGATCACCGACATCGTCAGATCGGTGTCCTCGGCGAGAGTCACTCCGGGCACCCCGCCGACGTCGGCCAGCGCCACTCGGCGGAACGCCCCGATCGCTCCGGGCACGGTCGGCATGCATTCGCCGATGTCGAACATGCGCCGGTCGAGGTTGAATCCGATGACGTATTCCAGATGTTGCCACCGGCCGAGCATCCCGCGACGGTTGGCCACCTTGGTGTTTCCGGATACGGCACCGACCGACGGGTCGGTGAACGGTTGCACCAGGCGACCTATCGCATCCGGCGCCAGGACCGTGTCCCCGTCCACGAGCACGAGCAGCTCGTGCATGGCGTGCTCGATCCCGGTGTTGAGCGCGGCGGGCTTGCCGCCGTTGGGCTGGCGGACGACGCGGACGCCGGGCAACCGCAACCGTCGGACGATCTCCGCGGTGGCGTCGGTGGAACCGTCGTCCACGACGATGACTTCCAGGTCCGGGTAGTCGTTGGCGATCAGCGAGCGCACGGTCGCCGCGATGTTCGCCGCCTCGTTGTACGCCGGCACGACAACGGACACCGGCCCGAGGTACCGCAGGCCCCGGGCCGCCCGCCGGCGCCGGCGGGTCCGGCTCGAGTGCACCGCCGCACAGGCGAGCTGCAGGCCGAGTCGCAACAGCGTCAGGAACAGGGCCATCGCGAAGAACACGACGAGTACCTTGGCCAGCCAGCCCGCACTGACTTGCGCCAAGCGCAGGGCGTCACCGCGGAGCCTGGTCATCCCGGTGGCGGGGATCGTCGAGTCGGGCGCACCGGTGGCCGCGGACACGGTGGTGAACGTGTACCCCTCGATGGTCAGCTTTTCGAGCAGTTGGTCCAGCGCGGCCACGGTCTGCCGGCGGTCGCCGCCGCCGTCGTGCATCAGTACCACCGCTCCGGTGCCCGGCGGCTCCGGGGTCGCGGCCTTCACGATCGCCCCGACCCCCGGCCGCTGCCAGTCCCTGGTGTCGAGGTCGGTGAGCACGACGATCCGGCCGGCGTCGGCGGCGGCCCGCATGGCCCGCATGTCGGCCGGTGTCAGCGCGGACGGCGAGGCCGTGAACGGTGGCCGAAACAGCGTGACCTGCCGGCCGATGGCGCCGGCGATCGCGTTGTCGGTCAGCGTCAGCTCCAGGTCGCGCTGCCACGCGGGAGCCGTAGCCAGATCGACGTGGGTGAACGTGTGCGAGCCGAGCTCATGACCCTCGGCGAGAACCCGCCGGACGAGCTCGGGATGTTCATTCACCCGCGAACCGACCACGAAGAACGTGGCGTGGGCGTGGTGCTTGGCGAGCGTGTCCAGTACCTGGGGAGTCCACTGTGGATCGGGGCCGTCGTCGAACGTGAGAGCGATGGTGTGGTCGGGTACCCGGCGGGTCTGCACCCGGTCCCCGTCGAGCCGCACGATCGGCCCGCCCTCGGACACCTCGGTGGGCACGGCGGGCAGACCCGCCGATGGCGGAGCGGCGCTGGAGCGCCCCGACCCACCCACGATGCCGTGCACGTACCCGTTGAGGCACAGCGCGCCGAACAGGACCGCCGTCCAGAGGAGCAGCAGGATCCAGTGCGCGCGGGGGCCGCGCAGGTTGCGGTGCAGCGACATCGGCACGCTAGGTTTCTTGGGCTGGATCTGCGCCGACCGAAGGTCCAGGCGCCTGGGTTAGCACGGCTAGGGCTTTCCGGGAGATTTCGACGGTCTCGCGGTTCGGCGATGTTCGTCCCCCTGGCCCGGATTCGCCGTGGTGGGGACGGGTGCGGTCGTGGTGCTGGAGGCGGGGTGGGTCGTGCTGCCGTCCGGGGTGGTCATGACCTCGGGCGGCCCGAAGGTGGGCGCCGGCTGGTCGTGCCCGCCAGCGTCCGGCCAGCCGGGCAGTGGGACGCGGTTGCCAGGAACGAAGCCGGCGAACAGGACGATCAGCGAGGTCAGGAGCGCGACGGCGAGCGCCGCGCCAATCACGGTGAGCAAGCGGCGACGGCGGCCGGACCTGTCCACGAACACCGCGCCGACCTTCCGCCGGTGTGGCCAGCGGAAGCCGCCGACGACGGACCCGGGATCCCGAAGTCGCCGTCCTCCCACGCCGTCAAACCCTACCGATCCGGAGGCTCGTGACACACATCCCGGAATACCGGCCGAACGGCCAACGCGAGCCATCTGATCGGACGACGCAAAGCCATAGATGGCCGTCGACACCGACACCGACTGACATTGCGTGACACAACCGTGACAAGGAACCCCGTACACCCTCGGAACCCCGGCCGCACAGATCCCGCTCAGCGCCGGCACAGTGCGGGTTCCCGGCTAGGGCACCCGCAGCACCGCCCGTACTGCCTGGATGAGCGCCATCACCTCGGTGGACGGTCGCTCAGCCGGCCAGACCAACCCGTACGTCAGGTGCAGGTCCCCGATCCCGACGAGAGGAACGAAGCTCACATCCGGCCGTCGTACTGTCGAAACAAGCAGGTGTGGCGCGAACAGTGCGCCGCGCGCGGCAGCGACCATGTCCAGCGCGCCGGGCAGGTCGTCCAGGTCCGCGGCGACGAACACGGGCCGGACGGCGGCCGACCGCAGCGCCGCCGCGATGGCAGCCCACACGCCGCCCGCCGGCCATTGGGACGGCACCAGCAGCCGCAGACCGGCCAGCTGGCCGAGTGACACGCGGGCCGTGCTGGCCAACGGCGACGCCGCCGGTACCGCGAGATGGGTCACCGGGATGTGGAACCGGGCGGTGGAGGGTAGCCCGGGCGGATGCGGGGTGCTGAGCAGAGCGGCCGAGACTGAGCCGTCGGTCAGCGCGGCGGTGGCGGCGTTCCAGCCGGCGCGCAGCAGTTCCACGTCGACGGCCGGCACCCGGCGCGCCAACCGGCGTGCGACGCGGGCGGCGAGCCCGCCGACGAGCGGGCAATAAGCCAGCCGAATCGGCGGCCGGGCGCCCCCCGCGAGCCGCGCCGCCTCCGCCACGAAAGCGCCGGCGTGGTCCAGCATGGTCTCCGCGTACGGCAGCAGCACCTTGCCCTCGTCGGACAGGCGTACCTCGCGGCTGGTGCGCGCGAACAGCGTGACGCCGAGGCCGCGTTCGAGCCGCGCGATGGCCTGGCTGACGGCCGGCTGGGACAGGCCAAGCTCGCGCGCCGCACGGGAGAAACTGAGATGCCGGGCGACCACGACGAAGCACGCGATGTCGCGCTGTGCCGGGCCGGTGTCCACGCCCCAGTATGCCGGGCGAACGATAAGAGTCGCGAATAGCTCCCGCGGGCCTCGCCACGGCGGGGCACGATGCCCGGGTGCCCAACGACTTCGGATCCTCGACCATCCTCGGCTACCCCCGCATCGGCCCGCGCCGCGAGCTCAAGCGTGCGCTGGAGGCGTACTGGGACGGCCGATCCTCGCGGGCCGACCTCGACGCCACCGCCGCCGCGTTGCGCACGCGGTCCTGTCAACGGCTCGCGTCGCTCGGCCTGGAGGCGTTGCCGTCCAACTTCTCGCTCTACGACCACGTGCTCGACACGGCGGTGTTTTTCGACGCGGTGCCGGAACGCTTCCGCGAGGCGCCGGACCCGTACTTCGCGATGGCTCGCGGCGCCGACGGCCTGCCACCGCTGCGGATGACGAAGTGGTTCGACACCAACTACCACTACATCGTGCCGGAGATCGGCAGGGATACGCCGCTGCGGGCGACCGGCAGCAAGCCGCTCGACGAGGTACGCGAGGCGCGTGCGCTCGGTCTGGAGGTCCGGCCGGTCGTGCTCGGTCCTGTCACGTTCCTGTTGCTGGCCGAGGCGCCCCCCGGTAGCCCACACGGGTTTACGCCGTTCGAAAGACTAGACGACACGGTTGACGCGTACGCCGATCTGCTCGCCGATCTGCACGCCGAGGGCGTGGGCTGGCTGCAGCTCGACGAGCCGGCCCTGGTCGCCGACCGGACCCCGGCGGAACTGAAGGCGACACGGGCGGCGTACGAGCAGCTGAGCTTGTTGACCGACCGACCGCGCCTGCTCGTGGCGTCCTACTTCGGCGACCTCGGCGAGGCGCTGCCGGCCTTGACGGAGACGGGTATCGAGGCGGTCGCGCTGGATCTGGTCCGCGGCAAGCTGCCCGACCGGGCACAGTTGAACGGCAAGGCCGTCGTCGCCGGAGTGGTGTCCGGCCGGGACGTGTGGCGTACCGACCTGCCGGTCGCGGCGCACCTTCTGTCCACACTGGACGATCCGGTGGTGAGCACATCCTGCTCGCTGCTGCACGTGCCATACGACCTCGAGCTCGAGCCGGACCTCGACCCCGAGCTGAAGGCCCGGTTGGCGTTCGCCGACCAGAAGGTGGCCGAGGTGGTTCTGCTGGCAGGCGGCGGTCTCCCGGCCAGGGTGCCGGCGCGGCCGATGGAAGGGCCGGTGTCCATCAGGGACGGTCGGCGCAGCCCCTATCCGGTGCGGGCGGCAGCGCAGGCCGCACACCTGCGCCTGCCCGAGCTGCCGGTGACCACGATCGGATCCTTTCCGCAGACCGGCGAGCTGCGCGCGGCCCGTGCGGCGCTGGTCGCGGGCACGCTCGACGAGGCCGGGTACGACGAGCGCATCTCGGCCGAGATCGAACGGGTGATCCGGTTGCAGGAACGGCTGGGGCTCGACGTGCTCGTGCACGGCGAACCGGAGCGCAACGACATGGTGCAGTACTTCGCCGAGCACCTCGACGGCTTCGCCACGACCCGGCACGGGTGGGTCCAGTCGTACGGCTCCCGGTGCACCCGGCCGCCGATCCTGCACGGTGACATCCGCCGGCCGGCACCGATCACCGTACGCTGGTCGCGGTTCGCGCAGTCGCTGACGGACCGGCCGGTCAAGGGCATGCTGACCGGACCGGTGACGATCGTGGCGTGGTCGTTCGTCCGGCGAGATGTCCCGCTCGCCGAGCTGGTCGGCCAGGTCGCCGACGCGATCCGCGAGGAGGTACGCGACCTGGAGGCGGCCGGCATCTCGGTGATCCAGGTGGACGAACCCGCCCTGCGCGAGCTGCTGCCGTTGCGCCGGAGCGGGCAGGCCGAGTATCTACAGTGGGCAGTCGGGGCGTACCGGCACGCGACCTCGGGGGCGAGTGACCGTACGCAGATACACACCCACCTGTGCTACTCCGATGCGGCGCAGGTGATCGAGGCGATCGACGCGCTCGACGCGGACGTGACCACGATCGAGTCGGCCCGATCCGGCGCGCGCATTCTCGCCGAGCCGGCGGTGGCCGCCTTCGCCCGTGGGCTCGGTCCCGGCCTGTACGACATCCATTCGCCCCGGATCCCGTCCGCCGAGGAGGTGTCGCGGTCCCTGGCTGCCGCGCTGCGGGTGCTGCCCGCCGACCGGCTGTGGGTCAACCCCGACTGCGGCCTGAAGACGCGCACGTACCCGCAGGTGGAGCAGGCGCTCGCGAACCTCGTCGAGGCGGCCCGGTCACGGATGGCACTGGACGCGTCCGTCCGGCACGGCTAACGTACCGATTGAGGTTTCCCAATCGGTGAGGCGGGTGTCATCCATGGGTACGAACGACTGGCGCCAGCGGTTCCGCGCACCGCAGATCTGGCTGGGTGCGGAAGCCGGCCAGCGCCCGGAGCGTGGGCTCGTGGTAGCGAGCCAGGACGGCCAAACGATCCAGCTGTTCGCGTGGGACGTGCCGGAGGGCCGGATCAGTCCGCTGACCGATGCCCCGTTCGGAGTTCTCGACGGCTGGCTCGACCCGACCGGGTCGCATGTCTACTACCTGCGCGACGAGGACGGCACCGAGCACGGGCACATCGTGCGGGTCCCTTTCACCGGTGGCGAGCCGGAGGACGTGACGCCCAACCTGGCGCCGTACACCTTGCGAGGCGTCGGGTTCAACGCCGCGGGCGACCTGATGGCGTTCAACCCGGTCAACGAGGACGGCTTCGGTCTCTACGTCATGGAGGTAGGTACGACGGTCGGCGAGCCACGGTTGATACACCAGGACACCTGGGAGACCTGGGGTGCCGTGCTCTCGGCGCGTGGCGACCTGGCCGCGTGCTATTCGACGGCTCGCGCGAAGGGCGCCCGGCGGTACACCGTATTGGTCTTCGACACGCGTACCGGTGAACAGGTCGCGGAGCTCGACGACGGTTCGGACGCCTCGGTGGTCGCGGTCTGCTTCTCGCCGGTGGACGGCGACGACCGCCTGCTGGCGCGAACCAACCGCGGTGAGTATGTCCGGCCGGTGATCTGGGACCCGCGCTCGGGTAGCCGCACCGACCTCGAGCTTCCCGAACTCGACGGCGACGCGGTGCCCGCCGACTGGTCCTTCGATGCCCGGCAGGTCCTGATCTGCCAGATGTCCGGCGCGCAGCGACTGTCTACATTCGACCTGTCGACGCAACAGCTCCGGCAGCTGGAGCATCCGCAGGGCACGTACTTCAACCCGATCGACGGCGGCATCCACTTCGACGGCCAGGGCAACCTCGTGGGCCTCTGGACGAACGCGGTCACGCCACCCGCGGTCGTCGAGCTGGACGGCGAGACCGGTGGCCTCCGGCGCGAGCTGCTCACCAGTGGCGACGCGCCCAGAGGCCGACCCTGGCGATCCGTGACCTTCCCGTCCGGCGACGGGACCCCGGTGCAGGCGTGGGTAGCGACGCCGGAGGGCGACGGCCCGTTCCCCACGATCCTCGAGACTCACGGTGGACCGCACTACGCGACATACGAGGGGTACGACGCGGGGGCGCAGTGCTGGCTCGATAATGGGTACGCCTGGATGAGCGTGAACTACCGCGGCTCCACCGGATTCGGCCGGCGCTTCCTGGAGCAGATCTGGGGCGACCTCGGGCGGTGGGAGCTGACCGACATGGTCGCCGCCCGGGAGTGGCTCGTGGCCGAGGGAATCGCGAACCCCGACGAGGTGTTCGTACACGGTGCGTCGTACGGCGGATTTCTCACCCTCTACGCGCTCGGCAAGAGTCCGGACCTGTGGGCCGGCGGCCTGGCGCTCGTCGCGGACGCGGACATGGCCGCCGCCTACGAAGACGCGTCGCCGGCGCTGAAGGCCGCGGTCGCCGCCTGGATGCTCGGTACGCCGGACGAGCGGCCCGAGGCGTACGCCGCCGCCTCGCCGATCACCTACGCCGCCGATGTCGCCGCGCCCGTGCTGGTGATCCAGGCCCGGAACGACACCCGCGTCCCGCCGAAGCAGATGGAGAACTACGAGCAGAAGATGCGGTCTCTCGGCAAGGACATCGAGGTCATCTGGTACGACGGCGGCCACCAGTCGATCGGTCCCGAGATCATGGTTCAGTGGTACGAGGCCATGCTCGAGTTCGCCGACCGCAGCCTCGCCCGCAAACGCTCGCGCGCTTGAACCGGTGACGTCCTGTGTGGACGGTACGATCGGCACGATGTCCGATACGACGGGGACGCCGGCACGCGATCGATGGATCCTTCACTTCACCCACATCGACAACCTTCATGTGATCGTCGAGAGCGGCGAACTGGTCTGTGACGTACACGCTCGACAAGGACTAGCACGGATAGACGTGGGTGATCCTGAGATCAAGGGGTCACGCCGGGGCCGTGCCATACCGGTCGGTCCCGGCGGACACGTCGGTGACTACGTACCCTTCTACTTCGCTCCACGCTCTCCGATGATGTACCGGATCGCCTGCGATCATAGGGAGAGCGCAGCAGAGCGCTATACCGATGGAGATCGGCCACTTGTTTACCTCGCGACGACGGTCGGCGCTGTCATCGATGCCGGGCTGGAGTGGGTCGCGACGGACGGTAACGCCGCCACCGCCACAACCGAGTTCAGTTCTGATCTTACCCGGCTGGATGCAATGATCGACTGGCCCCTCATGTCAGCGACATTGTGGAACAACACACCAGCGGACCCCGATCGGCAGCGGCGTCGGATGGCGGAATTCTTGGTACACGGGCGGGTCCCACTCGAGGTCATCCGTCGCGTGGCGACCTACGATGACCGTAATGCCGCCAGAGCACGAGCTGACCTGGCCGGTCACTCACTGGACAGCCGAATACTTGTCAGACCGACGTGGTACTACGGCTATGAGCAGAGGGGGTGAGGACATGATCGAAGAAGGACACGGCAACCTGCTAACCGCGGATGTGGACGCGCTCGTCAATACCGTCAACACGGTTGGCGTGATGGGCAAGGGCATCGCGCTGCAGTTCAAGCGGGCCTACCCGGCCAACTACCGCGCGTACCGAGGCGCTTGCGCCCGAGATGAGGTGCGGTTGGGGCAAATGTACGTCTTCGACACGGGTGTTTTCGGGCCCCGGCGCTACATCATCAACTTTCCCACCAAGAAACACTGGCGCGACGCCTCCCGGATCGAGGACGTCCGGCTAGGCCTCGATGATCTGGTCGACGTGGTCCGCGAGCGCGGTATCACGTCGATCGCGATACCTGCCCTCGGTTGCGGCAACGGTGGCCTCGCCTGGGCGGACGTGCGGCCGCTGATCGAGCAGGCGTGCGATCGGATGCCCGACGTCCGAGCCGTCGTGTTCGCCCCCGAGGGCGCGCCGGCACCGGCCACCATGCCCAATGCGACACCTCGCCCACGCCTGACGGTCGCCCGGGCGCTGCTACTGGTCTCCATCGCTCGTTACTTGCGCCGGGCTCGGGTGCAAGAGGTGCGAGAAGGGATCAGCGAGCTCGAAGTCCAGAAGCTCGCGTACTTCCTGCAGATGCTAGGGGCGCCATTGCGGCTCACGTTCACCCGCGGGCGCTACGGTCCATACGCCGAGACGCTGAACCATGTCCTCGACAACCTCGAAGGTCACTATTTGACCGGGTTCGGCGATCGGTCAACCCGCGTTACCCAACTCGTACCGATCAACCCGACGCCCGGGGCGATAGACGCCGCCCTCGAGCTACTCGAGAACGCGCCCGATGATCTCGCTCGGGTGGGTTCATTGCTCGATCTGGTCGAGGGATTCGAGACTCCCTACAGCCTCGAGCTGCTGGCGACCGTCCACTACGCGGCCATTCAGGAGCCACCGACGGGTGAACTGCTCGCGCTTGTCGACCGTGTCGTCGCCTGGAGCTTGCGGAAGGCTCGGCTCTTCACCGAGGCGCACGTGCGGATCGCCGCTGATCGGCTCAGCGAGAAGGGTCTGTTGCCGGCATAGCCTCATCCAGGCGGCGGAACGCGTCTTCGGTGGGGGAGCCGGGCGCGGCGAGGTAGGCGATCAGCCGCTGGTCGGTGTCCTGGATGTGCAGCACCTGGCACTCGAACTCGAGCGGCCCGGCAAGGGGATGGTCGATCCGTTTGACCATGGTGCGCCGGACCTGGACGTCGTGGGCGGCCCACATCTCGGCAAACCGAGGCGCCACGCCCAGCAGCTCGGTGACGAGCCCGTCGATGCCGGCGTCACCGGGGTAGCGGGCGTACGCCGCCCGTAGGTCCGCCACCGACGCCCGCGCGAACGAGATGGTGTCCGGCTCCGTCCAATGTGGATCGGTCTCCGCCCGCCGGAACATCCACCGGATGATGTTCCGATCGTCGTCGGGCACCGTCGACAGGTCGCCGATGAAGTACGTCGCCAGGTGGTTCCAGGCGAGCACGTCGTACTTGGCGTCGAGCACATAGGCGGGAGTCGCCGTCAGGTTCGCCAGCAGCTGCCGGATCGACGCCGGCAACTCCCGGTTCGGGCCACCCGCCGGCACCGGGTTCTCCCCGGCGACGCGGAACAGGTACTCCCGCTCGTCGACCGTGAGCATCAACGCGCGGGCGAGTGCCGACAGCACCTGCCTCGACGGCCGCGGGCCACGTGCCTGCTCGAGCCGGACGTAGTAGTCCACCGACACCCCGGCGAGCTGGGCTACCTCCTGCCGGCGCAGTCCCGGCGTGCGGCGCCGGCTACCGAGTGGCAGACCCACGTCGCTCGGCGTGAGACGGGCTCGCCGGTTGCGCAGGAACGTCGCAAGTTCGGATCGGTCCATGCGTCCCAGTTTGCCCCAACCGCACGGAACGAGGGTGGTACCGGTAGTCCCTCCTTGCCGGTCGCCGGTCGCGGCAAGGTGGGGTCATGACGTCGATAGCTCTGATCACAGGTGCGAACAAAGGCATCGGGTTCGCCACGGCCAAGCTGCTCGCCGCGCGTGGCTTCACGGTCATCGTCGGGTCGCGCGACGAAGACCGGGGCAAGCAGGCCGAGCACGAGCTGCGCGAGGCCGGGGCGGACGCCCGGGCCGTCCAGCTCGATGTCACAGACTCTTCATCGGTACGGCGAGCGGCCGACTGGATCGACGCCGAGTTCGGTCGGCTGGACGCCCTGGTCAACAACGCCGGCATCGCCCGCGGCGACGGTACCGGCAAGCCGAGCGAGACCACTGTGGACACTCTGCGGACGGTGTACGAGACGAATGTCTTCGGTGTGGCGACGGTGACCAACGCGATGCTCCCTCTGCTGCTTCGGGCGAACCCGGCCGCGCGGATCGTCAACGTGTCGAGCGAGGTCGGCTCGATCGGCTCGATGACCGATCCGGGCAGTCCACTGTGGCCGTTCACGTCGGTGCCGTACCCGTCCTCCAAGACCGCGCTCAACATGCTCACCGCCATGTACGCCAAGGAGCTGCGCGACACCGGAATCAAGGTGAACGCGGCCAACCCCGGTTACTGCGCGACCGACCTGAACGGGCGCCGGGGGTTCCGTACGCCCGAACAAGGTGCCGAGGTGTCCGTCCACCTCGCGACCCTGCCCGCCGGCGGGCCTACCGGTGTTCTGTGGGGATACCTGTGGACAGCGGATGGCAGCGAGTCGTACGGCGTACTGCCGTGGTGACGCGTCAGTCGTCGAGGTGCGCGATGTGCCGCATCTTGTTCATCGCGTCGAGCGCGGCCACCTTGTACGACTCGGCGAGCGTCGGGTAGTTGAACACCGTGTCGACGAGGTAGTCGACGGTACCGCGGCAGCCCATGACCGCTTGTCCAATGTGGACGAGTTCGGTGGCGCCGGTGCCGAAGACGTGTACGCCGAGCAGTGAGCGGTCCTCGGGGGAGACGAGGAGCTTGAGCATGCCGTACGAGTCGCCGATGATCTGCCCCCGGGCCAGTTCGCGGTAGCGGGCGACGCCCACCTCGAACGGGACGCGGTCGCGGGTCAGCTCGTCCTCGGTACGGCCGATGAAGCTGATCTCCGGAATCGTGTAGATCCCGATCGGCTGCAGCTCCTGCATGGCCCGCGCCGGCTCGCCGCAGGCGTGGTGCGCGGCCAGCCGGCCCTGCTCCATCGATGTCGAGGCGAGGGCGGGGAAGCCGATGATGTCACCGACCGCGTAGATGTGCGGTACCGCCGTGCGGAAGTGCTCGTCCACCGGAATGCGGCCGCGGTCGTCGGCGGTCAGGCCGGCGTTGTGCAGGTCCAGCTCGTCGGCGGTGCCCTGCCGGCCGGCGGAGTACATCACGGTGTCCGCGGCTATCTTCTTGCCGCTGTCGAGTACCGCGACCGCGCCGCGGGAGTGCCGTTCCACCGCGGCGACCTCCTCGGTGAACCGGAACGTCACCGCCAGGTCGCGCAGGTGGTACTTGAGCGCTTCGATCACTTCCAGATCGCAGAACTCGAGCATCCGGTCGCGGCGCTCGACGACGGTGACCTTCGTACCGAGGGCGGCGAACATCGAGGCGTACTCGATTCCGATCACACCGGCCCCGACGACCACCATGGACCGCGGCACCCGCTCCAGGTTGATGATGCCGTCGGAGTCGACGATCGTCACGCCGTCGAAGTCCACACTGGACGGTCGTGCCGGGCGGGTACCGGCGGCGATAACGATCTTATCCGCGGTGACCGTGGATTCGCGTCCGGCGTCGTCGCTGATGGCGATCGTCTGCGGGTCGTGGAAGCGGGCGGTACCGGTCAGCAGCCGAATCCGGTTACGGGACAGCTGGTTACGGATGACGTCGACCTCCCGACCGATGACGTGCTGGGTGCGCGCCGCCAGGTCGGCGACCGTGATGTCGTCCTTCAGCCGGTAGCTCTGGCCGTACATCTCGCGCTGGTTGAGTCCGGTGAGGTACAGCACCGCCTCGCGCAGGGTCTTCGACGGGATCGTGCCGGTGTTGATGCAGACGCCACCGACCATGTGGCGCCTCTCGACCACGGCGACCCGCCGGGCGAGCTTGGCCGCGGCGATGGCCGCCTTCTGTCCACCCGGACCCGAGCCGAGGACGAGCACATCGAAGTCGTACACGCCGTCAGTGTGTCAAGGTCGGGTTACGGCGTGGTACTATCTCTTCAGCCCCTGTGGGTGCCGGCAGATCTTCTGCCCCCCGGGGAGCTTCCTTCCATCATCAGCGCGTCGAGCGCTCGCTCCGATTCGCGGCGACCCGACTCCGCGCGCCCTCATCCCTATCGGGAGACAACCCATGAATAGCACCAACCTCATCGACGTCACGGGAATCGTGGACGTCAAAGACGGGCACGGATTCGTCCGTACCTCCGGTTACCTGGCGGCGCGCGACGATGCGTACCTGTCCGCCGCACAGCTGCGGCAGTACGGTCTCCGGTCGGGAGACCTGATCACCGGCGCGGCGCAGCCCGCCGCGGACGATGACGCACCGCGGACCTCGCGGCGCGAGAAGAAGTACCGGCCCATGGCGCGGGTGGACACCGTCAACGGGCTCGACCCCCGGGAGACCAAGCAGCGTCCCGACTTCTATTCACTGACCCCGCTGCACCCGCGGCAACTGCTGCGGATGGAGACCGAACCGAGCGTGCTGCTGACCCGGGTCATCGACCTCGTGGTGCCGATCGGCAAGGGACAGCGCGCCCTCGTCGTGTCACCGCCCAAGGCCGGCAAGACGACGGTACTGCAGGCGATCGCCCACGCGATCACGGAGAACCATCCCGAGTGCCACCTGATGGCGGTGCTCGTCGACGAGCGACCCGAAGAGGTCACCGACATGCAGCGTACGGTCAAGGGCGAGGTCATATCGTCCACATTCGACCGTCCACCGCAGGACCACACGGCACTGGCCGAGCTGGCGATCGACCGCGCCAAGCGGCTCGTCGAGCTGGGCCAGGACGTGGTGGTGCTGCTCGACTCGATCACCCGGCTCGGCCGGGCGTACAACCTCGCGGCGCCGTCCTCCGGCCGGATCCTCAGCGGCGGTATCGAGTCCGCGGCGCTCAACCACCCCAAGCGGTTCCTCGGCGCGGCCCGCAACATCGAGGACGGTGGTTCGCTGACCATCATCGCGACCGCCCTCGTCGAGACCGGCTCGCTCGGCGACACACTGCTCTTCGAGGAGTACAAGAGCACGAGCAACGCCGAGCTGCGGCTGGACCGGCGGATCGCCGATCGGCGGGTCTTCCCGGCCATCGACATCGCCGCGTCCGGTACCCGGAAGGAGGAGGTCCTGCTGACACCCGACCACCTCGCGGTTGTCCGCAAGCTGCGCCGCGCCTTGCTGGGCACGGACTCACCACACGCGCTGGATCAGTTGCTCGACCAGTTGCGCCGGACATCGTCCAATGTGGAGTTTCTGTTGCACGTGGCGCGTACGGCGGCCTGACTCAGTCGAGCACCGCGGGATCGAGGTCTAGCAGGCCGCGCAACGCGGCGCGACCGCTCGGCGTCACGCGCACCGCTCGACCGCTGCCGATGCGGACCACCCAGCGCCGGTCGAGGAAGTGCCGGCAGATGAGCGCGCCCGCGGTACCGGCCAGGTGCGGGCGTCGCTCGGTCCAGTCGAGGCAACCTCTCACCAGTGGGCGTCGGGTGCGGTGCAGGGTTTCCGCGTCGATGCCCAGCGTGCCCGTCAACCAGTCGAGTCCGGCATCGGTGAGCGCGAAGCCCTTGGTCTGCTGCAGTAGTCCGGTGTCGGTCATCGCGTCGGTGACCGCGACTCCGAGGCGGCCGGCAAGGTGGTCGTAACAGGTGCGACCGCGGGCGAGCGCGTTCGCGACCGTGGCATCCTTCAGCGACCGGACCGGTGGCGGTACCGGCTCGAACAGTGCCGTGAGGTCCTCGAGCAGCGCCGCGATATGCGGTCCGGCGAGCCGGACGTACCGGTGCCGGCCCTGGCGCTCCTCGGCGCACAGGCCGGCGGCTATGAGCCGGTTGAGGTGTTCGGTGGCGGTCGAGGGCGCGACCCGCGCGTGCCTGGCCAGTTCTCCGGCGGTCCACGCCCGCCCGTCGAGCAGCGCGAGGCAGAACGTCGCGCGCGTGTCGTCGGCGAGGAGCGCGCCCAGCCGGGCGAGCTCTGTGGAGGCGGTCATCCCGCCATTGTGGCCGACGGTCGTTTCGGTGACCGCCGAAACGATCCCGTCCTACGGTGGCGGCATGCGCACAATCACCAGCTACGCCGACGTGACTGCCGTGCTGTCCGACGCCCGCTTCGACGTCCCGCCACTGCCCCCTTCGAGCGGCCCGATGGTGGGCATCGACTGGCTGCGGGCGCACGTAGCCCGGTTCAGCACCGGCACCGTCCACACCAGACGGAGGGCGCTGGCAACCGCAGAGCTCGACCGGATGGACCTGGCCGCGCTGCGCCGGCGCGCCCAGCAGTTGGCGGCGGACCGGCCGAGCGCGGCTGTCCCAGTCGTCGCGCTCGCCGAGGCACTCGGTGCCGCACCCGCTGCCGCCGATGTGGCCGTCGTGGCGGGCGGGTATCACCCGGGCACCGGTACCGGGCCGCACCTCGACGTCGCGGTCAGCCGCCTCGTCGACGTCTTCGGCGGCATTCCGGACGAGGCGACCGCTGCCCGCATCGGGTTGCTGGTGCAGGCGTACTCGGCTACCGCCGGGCTCATCGACAAAGCGAGGCCGCACCGTCGATGCGGAGCGCCGGTCGACGCGGTCCTCGTCGAGACGCTGCGGCACGATCCGCCGGTGCGGACGACACGGAGGGTTTCGGTGGCTGACGGGGCCGAGGTCCTGCTCGATCTGGCTACCGCCAACCGGGACCCGCGGGTGTTCGCCGAACCCGACGAGTTCGACCCCGCACGGCCGGACCGCGATCGGCACCTGACCTTCGGTGCGGGGCCACGGCAGTGTCCGGGTCGCGCGCACGCCCTCGCCATCGCCGCCGGGGTGCTCGATGTCGAGGACTGACGATTTCCGCGCCCTGCATCGAACCGGGGCGCCGCTGGTACTGCCCAACGCGTGGGACTTCGCCTCGGCGGCCGCCCTGATCGACGCTGGCTTCACCGCGATCGGCACCACGAGTCTCGGCGTCGCCGCCGCTCATGGACTGCCCGACGGCCACGGGGCCGCGCGCGCCGAAACGCTGGCGCTCACCCGGCGGCTGGCCCGCCTGCCGTGCCTGCTCACTGTCGATGTCGAGGCCGGGTTCAGCGAGGACCCTGACGAGGTCGTGTCCTTCGTGGCCGACATCGCGGCCGCCGGCGCCGTCGGGGTCAACCTCGAGGACGGACGAGCCGACGGTACGCTCGCCGCGGTCGACCGGCAACGGGACCTCATAGCCGCCGTCAAGGCACGGGTACCCGAGCTGTTCCTGAATGCTCGCACGGACACGCACTGGCTGACCGGTGAGCCCGATCTGGCCGACACGCTCGCGCGGGTCGAGGCGTACCGGGATGCCGGCGCGGACGGCGTGTTCGTACCCGGCCTGGCCGACGAAAACGACATCCGAGCCGTCGTATCCACAGTGGACGTGCCGGTCAACGTCCTGTGCCAGCCTGGTCGGTACACCGTGCGCCAGCTCGCCGACCTCGGCGTGCGCCGGGTCAGCTGTGGCTCGCTGCTGTTCCGCGCCGCCCTAATGGCCGCGGTCGGTACCGCCCGCGCGGTTGCTGGCGACGAGCCGGTGCCCGCCGGCGTCCCGAGCTACACCGAGACGACCGACCTCATCGCTCGATTTTCTTGTTGGTCCGCGGGAGGTACCGACCTCATACCCGCATGAGGACATACGTCGTAGGGCTGCTGCTGGCAGCCTCGATCGTTCCGGCTCTTCCGGCGCACGCGGGTCCGGCCGCTATCGAGGGATACGTCTGGGGTTGGCAGCCCGGTAACCCGAACTACATCGCTGCCACCGGCTACGAGTACAGCTCGGTCGGCGGCGCGGTGCAGATCATCCGCCCCGCGGTAGGGGTGTACCAGGTCCGGTTCCACGGCATGGCCGGAGCCGGCGGCGTGGCCCATGCCAGCGCTTACGGCGCGAACCACTTGTGCACAGTGAGCTCGTACGGCCCGTCTGGCACCGACGAGGTCGTCAATGTGCGGTGCTTCACGACGGCGGGAGCCGCGGTCGACACGCGGTTCGTGGCCAACGTGACGAACCGCACGGACGGTGCGTACCTCGGCTACCTGTGGAACGACGATCCGACACCGCCCGCCGCGGGCCACATCCCGCCGGCGGCGTGGTCCTTCGACTCGACCGGCTCGACGATCGTGGTGTACCGGTCGGCGGTCGGGCGGTACCAGGTGCGGCTCGGCGCCTTCGCGCTGGACAGCGCGGGGCTGTGGGCGTCGGGCTACCTGAGGGCGACTGCCTACGGTGCAAGTGCCAAGCACTGCCAGGTGCTCGATCCGGCACTGGTGCCCGACCCCGCGCTCATCGAGGTGCGCTGCTACGACGACACGGGGTTCAATGTGGACACCCGATTTACGCTCACGTACTCCCGCAAGCTGCTCAGTGCGTCGGCGACCGTGGATCTGTCGGGCATGGCGCCGGTGCTGGACGGGTGGAGCAACAGCGCGGGTGGCGCGCCTACGGTCACCGAGCTCGGCGTCGGCGACTACCTGCTCACGTTCCCGGGTGCCGGGGTGCCGCGAGGTCACGCGATCGGGGCGATCATGGCCACGCCTCCGATGTTCTGCACGATCCACGCGTGGTGGCCCAGCGCGGGCGCGGAGAACATCTGGATCCGGTGCTACGACGGCAATGTCGGAGTTGCCACTCCGGCGATGATGCTGAACATCGGTTTCACCGCGTGAGGTGATCCGAACCGCGATAGCGTGGGTACATGTTTGGCAAAACCAACGCGTTCTCCAGCTTCTCCGTCGACGACGTCGCGGCGGCGAAGGAGTTCTACAGTGGTCTGCTCGGCCTCGACGTCTCCGAGTCGAACGGCATGCTGTTCATCAAGCTGGGCGGCGGCGGGACCCTCTTCGTCTATCCCAAGGGGAACCAGCACCAGCCGGCGACGTTCACGGTGCTCAACTTCCAGGTCGACGACGTCGAGCGGGCGGTGGACGAGCTGACCGGTCGCGGCGTGCGCTTCGAGCAGTACGAGGGTGAGCTGGCCACCGACGCCAAGGGCATCGCCCGCGGGTTCGGCCCGCCGATCGCCTGGTTCAAGGACCCGGCCGGCAACGTCATCGCGGTACTCGAGGAGTCGCCTGGGGACATGTAGGGGTCAGCGGCGTCGGGTCGCGCGCCGGGTGCGGCCCGACGCCGTACTGGACTCCCGCACGACGAGGTCGGGCTCGAAGAGCACCTGGCGGTGGCGGTGGTGCGGCCCGTCGTTGATCTCGTCGAAGAGCAGTTCCGCGGCGGTCCGCCCGAGCAGCTCGCGCGGCTGGGCCACGGACGTGAGCGGTACCGCCGCCGCTGCCGCGTACTCGATGTCGTCGTAGCCGACGATCGCGACATCGTCGGGCACGGCGAGGCCACGGTGCGTCATCTCCTGCAGCACGCCGAGAGCGAGCAGGTCGTTGGCGCAGAACACCGCGCTCGGCCGCTGGTCGCGGGGCAGGTCCGCGATCTGCTTGCCGGCGGCGCGGCCGCACGCCGTGGTCAGCGCCGGCATCTCGACGACGGCCAGCGTCACGCCCGCCGCCGTAGCGACCGTGGAGGCGCCTTCCAGACGGTCGGCGACCTGCGGGATCCCCAGCGGCCCGGCGACGAACGCCATGCGCGGGTGCCCCTGCTCGACGAGGTGGGTTGCGGCGAGCCTGCCACCGAGGACGTCGTCGACCGCTACCGAGCAACGATTGCGGGTACCGGCGCCGCGGTCCACGAGCACGACCGGGATGCCGCGCTGGATGAGCTGTTCCAGCCGGGCGTTGGATCCGTTGTCGACCGGGGTGATCAGTACCCCGCGGACCCGCTGCTCCTCCAGCTGGTCGAGGTGACGCCGCTCGCGCGCGGAGTCCTCGCCGCTGTTGCATACGATCACCATCGAGCCGGAGCCGTCGAGAGCGTCCTCCACGCCGCGTACCACGTCGGTGAAGAACGGGTTGGCGACGTCGAGCACGACCACGGCCACGGTGCGGCTGTGACCGGCCCGCAGTTGCCGCGCGGAGTCGTTGCGTACGTACCCGAGCGCGTCGATGGCGTCGAGGACGCGCTGCCGGGTCGCCGGGGCGACATGGTCGGGTCGGTTGAGCACGTTGCTCACGGTCCCGATCGAGACACCGGCGTGTCGGGCAACCTCCTTGATGTTCGTGGTCGCCATGTACTCCTCGGCTCAGGTGGGGCGTTGACGAACGTGCCGGTCACGCTGGTGGCCGGCACGTTCACCCTATGCGACGGTTGAAACGAGTCAAGAGCGATCAGCGGGTACCGAGCACGGAAACCTCGGCGAAACTGAACGGAACAACGGTCCGTTCAGCCGTGATGCGGACGTAGCGACCGAGGCCGGTGAAGTCCCGCCGTTCGACCTTGGCTATGACGAGACCGCCACCGCGCTGTTCGACCGTC
>Ga0075419_10000773_pt1 | contig 20555 bp, 20 predicted proteins | sample SoiMetdeltSBSDD3_FD_76900 | JGI IMG/M metagenome (GOLD analysis project Ga0075419, IMG submission 76900) | Bulk soil microbial communities from a Populus tree surrounding site in Tennessee, USA - Soil MetaG P. deltoides SBSDD3 | ecosystem: Environmental > Terrestrial > Soil > Tree plantation... | reverse complement strand
TAAAAATTATTCGTTATGCCCGCATACGATACAGTATCACAAGCAGTAAGTGGTCTAAAAGAAAGAGGTTATACTTTGGATTTTAATTTGAAGTCAAATAGCCTTGAATGTGTAGGTCAAAAATTCAATGTTAAAGATTTTGAAATAACAGAATTTCATCGCTTTGAAGGTAACAGCGATCCCGGTGACGAAGCGGTGGTATACGCTATAGAATCAAAAAATGGAATGAAAGGCGTGTTGGTAAACGCATTTGGCGTTTACGCAGAACCCCTGAGTGATGACTTGATGAAGAAACTTAGCTTTCATAAAAATTAAGCAGATGAATTTAAAGCGAACCATCTATCTTTTCATTTTCATCCTAACCATTTCTTTTGCCTTTGCTCAAACGGACAGCCTGCAATTAAAATGCCCTCTTACTTCAGGAACTCTGAAAATAATCAGAGCAAGTGATAAAGATTATCAAAAAACATCTGAATATGGTGTGATGATCACCAGTAAAATTGATACCGTTGTCAGGGCCGTTCACGATGGTGCCGTAACGATCGTTGAAAAAACTGAGGATAGCAAATACGATGTCTTAATTCAATATCGCTCATTTTCTTTTTGGTATGTCGGTGTGCTTAACCCAAAAGTTAGTAAGAGAGCTAAGATAAAAGCCGGAGATATCGTTGGAACCTATAAGCCGGGCGATTTCCTTGAACTGTTGATGTTCAATTCCGAAGAACCGGTGAATCCGAGAAAATATTTGAAATGTAATTAATGAATGAAGTCCGAAGTCGGAAGTATGAATTCTGACCTCTGACTTCAGATCTCTGCCCGAAGATTTTTCTCCATTATATAATCATTCATAAAAAAGCCGTGGCCGATATCTAAGTTTATAAAATCCACCTCACTAAATCCAAGATGTTCATAAAAAGCTTTTGCATTGTTGTGCTGGTTCACCTGTAAAAAAAGGGAATTAGCATTTTGTTGTTTTATTTCATCAATGATGTATTTGATCACAAATTTCCCGGTTCCTTTACCTTGCTGATTTTGGAGTATATAGATCTTATTTAACTTCCATCTTCGAGGTTCAGCTTCATGGTATGATGCAAAGCCGACAGGATTACCATCTTCAAACACTATGATAAACTGGCAACCGTCTTCTTTTATTTGTTTTTGTAATGAATTTTCACTGTACATCATTTCAAGCATATAATCGATCTGCTCCTGTGTAAGAATAGAAGCATAGGTTTGCGGCCATACGCGGAATGTAAGTTCCCGTATTAAAGAAATATCATTCACTCCTGCTTTTCTAATATCAAACATATTGGGAAGATAAGAAAAGTAGATAGCAGTGAAAAGATCGGGTTTGACACATGGAGAGGCAGGCGGTTGAAAAATAATTATCTTCAAACATGATTTTGAAAAGATTTATTTCACTGGGCATTATTTTTTTACTGGCGAAAGTAACTTCTGCCCAGGATTCCATTCCCTCTTTTATAATTACAACCGGTAAGCTGCCACAGCTTGCTTATAGTACCGGTGACGACAGATTAGGAAGTGCAAAAATGGGTTATATCGATACTTTAATACCAATGAAAGTTCTTGATACAGTTAAGAATCTGTACAAGGTTCAGCTTTCCGCATTACATTATGCATTCATTGAAAAATCGTACACGCAACCGATCCCTGACACATCATTGCCAATCGTTTTATGTGAAAGCTGGCGGATAAATGGCGGAGAGGAGTTTGACTCGGTGAGCTTTTCCTTGAATGGGAGAGTGGCTTATAAAAGCTGGATGGAGATAGTCCCTTCAAGAATAAAGATCGAATTGTATAATGTACAAACTAACACTAACTGGATAACTCAATTGTCATCGGCCAAAGCAGTAAAAAATGTTTGGTATGAACAGACAGAGAATGATGTTTTACAGGTTACAATTGATTTGGTAAAGCAACAGCATTATGGATACAAGATCGGTTATAATGGAAGATCACTGCTTTTGACAATAAGACGATTGCCTGCATCGGCAAATATCAAAGACATGACTATTGCGATCGATGCGGGACACGGAGGGACGAATCTTGGTGCCAGTGGTCGAAATTCAGGCATCCTGGAGAAAGATTATACTGTTCTTTTTGCCAAAGAGCTTCAAAAGATATTAAAAAAGCAAAAAGCAAAAGTGATCATGGTAAGGGAAACAGATACTACAATTGAGAACAAAGACCGTGTGTTATGGGCTCAAGAGAATAATCCTGATATTTTTATTTCATTTCATTTGAATTCTTCAGGTCGCAGCACAGCAAAGGGCGTGTCTACATATTATAAACATATTGGTTATCGTTCATTCACACAAAGCCTTTTAAAGAGATTACTCGAAATAAAAAATCTTGAGGAATTTGGGAATATTGGCAGTTTTAACTTTCAGCCAATTCAACCTACCGAATACCCAAGCTGTCTTGTTGAAGTTGCTTTTTTAAGTAACGAACAGGATGAAAAAATGATTCTTGATCCGAAGTTCAGGACTAAAGTTGCAAACCAGGTTTATTTGGGAATTAAAGATTGGATCAAGCAATGGAAATAATTTTTATCCTCCTTTCTTATCCTTCTTCCCAAATATTTTTTGAAAGATATTTTTCTTTTTCACTGTATCTTTTGTTGGCTCACCAATTTTTGTTGGTTCTGAGATTTTCACTTCCTCGTTATCTTTCTTTTTGTCTTTGCCATCTTCCGTTACCGGCTTACTTTCCGGGCCTATATATTCCCTTGTTTTCATTATTTCGAAATCAGATTCATTGCCTACGCCCTGGTCTTCACCTTCAGCAGCGGGCGGCGGTATCGCATCAATCAGGGTTGATGGATCGGCACCAAATATTTCCATGTCAAGATTCTCAGGTTTTGAAAATCTTGCGTCCCTGTCAATTCCCAATTTTTTATCAGCATACACTTTTTTGTAAAATGATTCCCATATCGGTCTTGCTGCATAACCACCGTAGCCACGGGCATCATTTTTATTTAACCTTACAAAGCGATCATCACAACCAACCCATGCACCGGCCAGCAATTGCGGAGAATAGCCCATGAACCATGCATCACTGTTCTCATTTGTAGTTCCTGTTTTACCTCCCATTTCGGCAGCCCCTAACCTGTTTCTCAATCCAGCTGCTGTACCCGCATCAACCGTTCCCTGCATCATGCGGACCATTTTATAGGCGGTTATTTCACTAATAGCTTCTTTACGGTTCACACTATAATCAAACCTCTTTATCACATTACCATTCCTGTCTTCAATACGGCTGATGTACCACGGTTTTGTTGAAAAGCCACCACCCGCAAAAACAGTATAGCCCCAAAGCATTTCAAATAAAGAAAGATCACAGGCGCCAAGGGCATTTGAAGGATGCGGGCCTATATCGGTAGGCACTCCAATTCGATTTACAAACTCTTCAAATGATTCAGGGCCCACTTGTTTCATAATATAGGCACTGGCGCAGTTTCTTGACCATGCCAATGCTGAGGCCATAGTCATCGTGCGACCAGTACATGATGCTCCCGTTGCAGGAACAAGGCGGTCACGCCCAAAATTTTGCTGTATGTCTTCTACTGGCGTTTCAGGTGAGAAGCCACGTTCTTCCATGGCCTGTGCGTATAGAAAGGGTTTGATAGATGAACCAACCTGTCTTTTCGTTTTTAAATTAACGTGGTCGTATTTAAATGTTTTGAAGTTGACACCACCGACCCATGCTTTTATTTCTCCTGTAATCGGGTCCATCGCCATAAATGATGCCTGCATGATCTGCTTATGATATTTTATAGAATCATAAGGACTCATCGTTGTATCTTTTTCACGTTTGGCATTCCATGCGAATACTTTCATCGGCACTTTTTTCTTAAATGCTTTTTTAATCTCTTCATCAGTATACCCTTCTTCTTTCATATTTGCCCACCTGTCGCTTTGCTTCATTGCCGCTTCAATAACGTTCTCAAAATTTTTCCAAACAGTTCCATTCTTAACGCTACCAGTTGCATTTAATATTTTTTGCATGTTAGGCATCCACTCGGCTATTGCTTCTTCAGCATATTCCTGCATGCGAGGATTGATGGTTGTATATATTTTCAAACCATCATCATAAATATCATAGCTTTCACCATCAGGTTTTTTTATATCTTTTAAAATATTCTTCAGGTCTTCCCGAAGCACTTCACGGAAATAAGGTGCATATCCCGTGTTCTCATCCATCTTTTTGAAATTAGTTACAATGGGTTGCAATTTCAGCTTATTATAATCTGCATCACTCAGTTTATTATTTTTTACCATTTGATTCAACACTATATTCCGCCTGTCAAATGCAGCTTTATAATTACGCTGTGGATTATAAAGGGTATTGCCTTTCAACATGCCGACCAATACTGCAGCTTCTTCTACCTTCAGTCTGTCAGGTTCTTTTTGAAAAAACGTAAGGCTTGCGTTGCGAATACCATAAACATTATTTCCAAAGGGAACAGCATTCAGGTACAGTGCTAAAATTTCGTCTTTTGTAAAATTTCTTTCCAGCTTCACAGCAATGATCCACTCTTTTAATTTTTGTATAACACGGGTGGCCTTACTCCTTTTTTCATGATCAAGCAATGCTTTTGCCAACTGTTGTGTTATAGTACTGCCACCGCCTTTACTGCCGCCAAATAGGATGGCACGAAGGATTGCAATAAAATCGATTCCTGAATGATTATAAAATCTTTCATCTTCAGTCGCGACAAGAGCATCGATAGCATATTTTGAAATGTCTTTATAATTTACATTGCTGCGATTGCCTTTTTCGAGATAATATTTCCCCATTAGTGTTCCATCATCTGCATATACTTCAGTTGCCTGTAATATGCTTGGATTTTCCAGTTTCTTTAAAGAGGGCATCGGTCCAAATACTCCCCAGCTCGCAAGCAAGATGAGTAAGACAAAGGCTACAAACCCGCCGAAGAAAATTCGCCAAAAGATCGTAACACTTTTTTTCATTGTGTGATGTTTAGCGTGAAGATGAAACAGCCTCAAATAAGATACCACAAAGCATTTTCAAAGCTAATAAAATAGATGAGGTTTGCTAAAAACAAATCCTTAAAATTTGCCAGGTAGATTTTTCTCGATGAATTGCTTGTAGAGGCCAATATCCTGTTGCGTTTTCAATATTTCGAGATTAGATGCAGAAATAACAGTAAAGCTGTATTTTTCGGCAGCAAGCCAGGGTACAATTTGTGAAGAACTTACAGGTTTAACCGACTGAACATAATCCGCAGCTGCTTGTGCATTTTCAAAATTCCCGATCAATAAAGCTTTGTATTCGGGATTTATAGGGCTTACGGAATATTCAAACTGTTTGTTATAGAATTTATTCCTGTTGTAAATACTAAAGGCATTTTTAGTTTCATTTACCCAAACCATATCCACTTTTGTAAGTAATATTACCGCGTAGTATTTATCATCCGGTTTAAATGTGTAAGCTGAAATGATGGGTTTGTTTATAACTGTATCAACAGTTTTTACAACAGGTTTATCATCTGCAGCTTTTACAACTTCCTCAAGTTTTTCTTTTTGCGGCAATGGAGTAAAGGCTACGGTGTCTTGTCTTGCCGTTGTATCAATCATTAATTTTCGTTCTTCCGCCCTTTGCACATTCAACCTGTTCAATTCGTCCTCTATTTTTTGCCGGCGGCTTAAAACATCTATCATAGTCGAGGCCTTAGAAGCCATTGGTGTATTTGGCTGTTGTGTAATGATCGCATTCAATATTTCCGTGGCTTTCGTATCGTCTTTTTGTTTGATGTAATAAACAGATTCAATATACATCAACTGTGGTGTCCAATAAGTAGAACCATAAAGGCTATCAGCCACCACTTTATCAGCTACGGCTTTTGTAAAGTTTCCTTCAATGAAAAGGTTATAGATATCTTCATAAGCTTTAGTAGCTTCAGGATTTGATTTACTGCCAGGGTCTTTGCCGGTTGTAATAATTGTTGTCAGGCGATTACCGGCAAATTTTTGTTCCATCATCCTTTTCACCTGTTCTGCTTTTGAAGCCTCACCTGATTTCTTATAACAATAGTAAAGTGTGAACAATACTTCATCCAGGTTCTTAAATGAAGGGAACCGCTCTACGATCTCTTCATTTACGCTGATTGCAGAAGCACAATCTTCAAGATCATTTGCAAAGGATTTACCAACCAAATACAGTGCTTCAGCCAGCGAATCATTTGAAAGTTTCATTTGCTTTTCTGTGAGTGGCAGATTGTCGTATAAAGCATCAAATGTTACCTCACCTGGTGCTGCATTCTGATTTATTTTATTTGCAACATCATTTGTGAGAGGCACATTTTTATTGGCCTGCTGGAAATTCAGGCCGGCGGAACGTCTCCAGTTATCTACGTTTGGCCGATTACCCCATTTTGCTTTAAAATCAGCTGAGCCTTTTGTTTTTAATGCTGCATTATAGAAATACCATTCACCTTTTGTGTTTGTGTTGAACAGATCCGATTGTTCTGCTTTCTGAGGCCCAATTGGTACCAAGGCAGATGATGCGGTGGCATCTTCTTTCAAGCCTTGTTGTTTTCTGATCTGGCGTACGAGTTTTCTTACAAAATCTTTTCTTTCTTCCTCAGGCATTGCTGCGATCTTTTGAAGACTGTCTTGTCGTTCAATAATATCTAATTGCATAGATATTTTTGCAAGTACTTGTTGTTTTTCAACAATCTCATTTACGTTTTTCAAACCGGGGTCCCTGATGTCGATGCTATCATAAAAATTTCGGGCCTGTTTATATTTTTTTTGTGTAAAAGCCAGCTCCGCAAGTTGAAGAAAAGCCTTGTTTCTTAATGTGGGATTGTTTGTGTTGTTCTGTGTACTTTTTGTAAGGTTTATTTGTGCCTGCTCAACATCATTCCTCTCCATTTCCATCTGTGCGATTGTATAGTAGATCACATCTTTATACTCATAATACTTGTCGCGCTTTACCATTTTTTGCAGTTCTGCAATATTGCGGTCAATGTAATTATCACCACCGGCTTTGTTGATGCGAATGGAATGAAGTCTTGCATACATCTCCATCACCGGGTCAATCGTATGATTAATCACCCGGTCGTAAAACTCTTTTGCTAATTCTATTTTGCCACTTCGCTCGTATAGCTGGGCAATCAAAAATTCCCATCTTGCTTTTTCTTTTTTGTTTGTGGCATTGCTGAGTGCCTTTTCGAGGTGTACAGCGGCGCTATCATAAACATTACTATTATAAAACCACCATGCCTGCACTTCTTCCAAATCATTTTTTAAACGATTTGGAAATTCAGGATCATTTTTAAGCGTAATAATAAGACTGGCAGCTTCGGCATATTCATCCATTGCTATCAATGTTCTTATTTGCCAGATAAATGCATCGTTGCGGCTTGGTGGTTCAGCAAAAACTTTTCTTGGCAGGCTATTTTTTTCTTTTGTTGAAATCGAAAGTGCATTGTTACCATCAAACTTGCTTCCGATGGTTTGATAATATCCATCTTTTTCTTTTTTCGCAAAGGCATAATTGATGAACTGAAAAGTGAGATATGCCGAATCAAATTGTTTGCGCAGGTAATAAGCGGCACCCTGGAGCAGGTAAAGGTTATCGATCCAATCGTTACGCAGATCATGTAACACTATGCCGGTTGTTGATTTGGAAAGAATGGAGTCAAGCTGGAGCGAATCTGCAGCGGTATCGTCAAGACTATAGTTATAAAACGTCAAAAGTTCTGTATAGTCATCTATATGAGCAAGCTTGGCCTGAGCCAAAACTTCATTCAGCTTATTGTTAGCGTTGAAAAAGTAATTGTAGTGGGTAAATGTGTTTTGAGTGAAACGGCGAGGAAGCGTAAATTTTTTTGTTCCGGTTTTTTCAGAGCCTAACACCCGGTCGTCGTATTGTTCAGGCTTTTTTATGTCAAAAGAGAATCCCATCTGCGCCTGGCCCTGGGAAAAGGAAAGACACAGGATTACGAATAAAGCCGTAGAATGAATATTTCTGCTCCAATGCATTGCCCGCAATCTAAAGTCTTAATAACTGAAAATCAAATATTTTATTTCAAAAGTAGGCAGATTTTTTATGAGGATGGGCTACCTTTCGGCAAGCTTTTCTTAATTTTATTGGCTTTAAAATTCCCCGTCTTGAAAATATCTCCTGAATCAACGCTAAAACGCCTCCGGAACCGCTATCGCTTAGTAGTTATGAACGATGATACTTACGAGGAGGTTGTTACGTTTAAGTTATCTAGGCTGAGTGTTTATGTAATGCTTTGCACAATTTTTGTGGTATTGGTAGGACTTACAGTCGCTCTTATCGTTTTTACACCATTGAGATACTATATTCCAGGCTCCGGAGCCGACTACCGGGCGGATCGGGAGCTCAGACAGATGAAATATAAGACGGATTCACTTGAGCGGGAACTTAAGAATCAGGAACAATTCAGGGAGGGTTTACAAAGAGTTTTAAGAGGCGATGTGACGACAAAGCTTGATACGACTCAAATTGCTGTTCCGAAAGAAGAAATAATCGGCAACTAAATTTCTAACCTATGTTTAATACAAAAAAACCAACAACCCCAACAGTTATGACTACAGAAAAACCCAGCAGTAACGGCGGTGGCGGTAATGGGACAACATTGATCAGCGCCGGCACAACTATCAAAGGTGACATCAGCAGCAACAGCGATCTCAGAATTGATGGTACGATCATCGGCAACATCAACAGCAATGCTAAAATTGTGATTGGTACCAGCGGTGTGGTAGAAGGTGATATTAATGGCAACCACGCTGATATCGTCGGAAAAACATCAGGAACCATTAAAGTGAAAGAGTTGCTTCAATTACGCGGCGAATGTGTCGTTCATGGTAATATTTATGCAGGCAAACTGCAGGTAGAACCTAGCGCAACATTTAATGGTCAGTGTCACATGGGCGCCAATGTTGTTGATATGGCTTCGAACGAGGTTACTGCCCTCGCAAAGTGATTTTATTCATTTAGTCCTTTAACTTCGCACCGGTAATAAACTTATTACCGGTTTTTTTTGCGACCATAATTTTTCTGCAAAATCCAAATATGAATAAACATTCACTCCGTAGTTTTTTTCCCGCTATCTTGATCTTTCTTGTTCTTAATTCAGGCTTTTTGGCAATGACAAAAAAATTTGAAGCCTGGGGATTTGACTATCCCGTACTTGTTGTGGGCAATCTTTTGGTTTTTGGCATTAGCTTTCTTTCATACTGGATGGCCGTAAAAGGCCTTACCACAAAAAATAACCATGCATTTTTTCGCTGGGTGTATGGAAGTGTCATGATCAAACTGTTTTTACTGGCAGGAGTAGCTTTTGTTTATATAATGATGAATAAGAAAGAAGTGAACAAGCCTGCATTATTCTTTTGTATGGGGTTGTATATTATTTACACATTTATTGAGGTTTCAGCGCTGATGAAAGTCAATAAACAAAAAACAAATGCCTAAGAAAGAAGCACCGTTAACACATCTGAATACATTTTTGCCGCCGGGAACTTACCAGGCGGTTGAGGAATACCTTCAATTTTATAAAATTCATCTCACTGTTACACAACATCGCAAAAGTATTTTGGGCGATTACAGGCATCGAACTCATTTCGCCAATCACCGTATCAGTGTAAATGGCAGCCTTAACAAATATTCTTTTCTAATTACTCTTTTGCATGAGATAGCTCATCTACTGACTTTTGAAAAGTATGGTAATAAAGTATCAGCACATGGGGGTGAATGGAAAATTATTTATGCTTCGTTATTAAAGCAGTTTATTGATAACAAAATTTTTCCGGCTGATATTCAAGAAGAGCTACTGAGTTCTCTTAAAAACCCTGCGGCCAGCAGTTGCGCTGAAGATGATCTGATACGGATTTTGAGAAAGTATGACACCAACAAGAACGGTTACAGATTAATTGAAGAGGTCCCTCATAATGGCTTTTTTAAAATTGACGATGGCAAACTTTTTAGAAAAGGAGAGAAACAAAGAAAAAGATTCAAATGCGAAGAAGTAAAGACGGGAAAGGTCTATTTGTTTAGCCCGGTATACGAAGTTGAATTAATTACTGTGGGATCTTTTTAAATTTTTACCTTAGAATATTAAAACTTTTGATATGAGAAAGACTTTCATGACCATACTATTGGCTAGCACTTTTGTTATGGCTAACGCACAGACTCAAAAAGGGGATTGGCTCGTTGGCGGAAGAATTGATCTTAATACAGGTGAAAATAGTACCCGTGTCGCCTTTAGTCCTGCAGCCGGCGTTTTTGTGATTGACAATTTTGCGGTTGGGGCTAATTTTTTAATTGATTACGATAAATCCGGTGATGTGAGAGCCACGGACTTTGGAGTGGGCCCTTTTTTCCGGTATTATTTTCTTAAAGGAATGGTCAAGCCATTAATACATGCCTCTGTCAATTATTTAAGTTCAAAATATAAAAGTCCCGCTTTTTCAACTACTAACAATGGAATTAACATTCTTGCTGCTGGTGGGGTCGCCTTATTCATTAATGAAAATGTATCTGTTGAAATTCTTGCAGGATATTCCCATACTAAATACAAAGATTTTGATGGAAGCGGGGGTTTCAATCTCGGGATCGGTTTCCAGGTTTATCTCAGTAAAAGGCAGGTGGAGAACATAGGCTCAAAGTGAGCGATCGTTATTTCAGATCATTTTAATTAAAGCTCCTTCAGCATCCATAAACTACAACCTGTATGACCGCTGTTTCCCATTGGTCCATTCAGATATTTAAAACCAAATTTTTCATAAACACTCAAAGCTTGTTTTAGCTCAGGCATGGTTTCAAGATAAATTTTACTGAATCCATTTTCGGCAGCAGCTTCAATACATTTTTCGATCAGGATCCTTCCAAGTCCATGACCGCGGGCCTGTGGTAATAAATACATTTTTACAAGTTCACAGGTATCGTGTGGTAATCCATCAGTGGGAAAGATCCCGCCGCCACCGACCATCTGGCCATTTAATTCTGCCAAAAAATATTTTGATCGTGGAGTTTGAAATACTTCAAATAAGGTATCAGTTGTCGGATCGTAATAAACAGTATCTGGATGATTGGCGCCAAACTCTTCCAACGTATCTTTCACAATTTTTGCAAGTGCGGGATTGTCTTCCCTGCGGAGTCCTCTTATGTTAATCATGAAACGAAAATAAAAAATATCAGGCAGCCCTGCGGTTGCAGAATTTCGCCGTACGCTGTTTTAAAACGGTGATCGCTTCTTCCCGTGAGGAAAAACTGTTGTTGATGTTAACAAGGTTATCCGCGATCTTATCATAGCGCTTTGTCATGAGGAAAAAAAACAGGTGCAAATAATGAATGCCTTCAAAGACCAATGATTTTTCTTTTACCAGCCTATCTTTTTCTTTGGCAAACAACGAAGGCATTTCAGTGTAATGTGCACCCGGACGAAGATGATGCATTAAATGATAGCCGTCGTTCCAGCATTTTTTATTGTAAGAAGTATTGATACATGTATAGCAATTGCGATACATATTTTCAGGATCATTAGGATCAACAAATGCATGCTGTGTCCAGTTGCCAAGCATCATTACCAATCGGGAAAGAAGAAAAGGAATGATCAATACCCACACGGCAGCCTGAAGGTTGACAAAACACATTCCGATGGACAGGGCAAAGAATGCTCCTTCTCCATAGGTAAGCCGCATATAATATTTTTTCTTTTTCTTATTAACGAGATACATGAATGTTTCTTTGAAACCAAGAAAAATGAAGTTCAGATAATATTTGACAAAATCACGAACAGAGTCCCGCTGATAAGCTAATGTGCTGCTCGTGTCATCATCCATATTATTTTCTTCATGATGCATGCCGACATGATGAACAAAATATGTTTCAGGTGTATGACCGAAGAAAGGGCAAACAAACCATATCACATATTTATTCAGCCAATCATATTTCTTTTTAAAAAGACGGCGATGTGTAATATTGTGAAGCATTAAACCAAAAGGCCCACGAAGCTTTATATGACCAATAAAAAACCAAACACCATACACAACCCACCACCATGCTCCAGGCAATATAGCGGGGATGAATAAGGCAAGTCCGAGTGGAATAACAGAAATATGTATCCAGCTAAGTAAATGAATAAAGGGGAGGTCCCTTTTATCATTGATGAATTTGAACCAGAATCTTTCGTAGCGAGTGTACGATTCAGGTTGCTGATAAACTGGATCTTGTAATGCGCTTAGTTGCTTCATTAAGTCGGTTCGCTTTAATCAGGCCCAAGGTGAAATTCGAACGGCCGAAAATACGGAATATATATCAGCCAAATGACAAATATTTTTCCATATAGGTTGAACGGTTTTAAGCGGTTATTGTTACTAAAACAGAAGCTAAATATTTATTGAAATTAAATCGACTATCTGTTCAAGATAGAACTTATCAATAGTATCGTATTGATTTAATGCTGCACTGTCGACATCTAAGACACCTATTACTTTATTATTGCGGATTATTGGTACAACTATCTCAGACTTTGATAAGCTACTGCAGGCGATATGCGCCGGGAATTTTTCTACGTCGGGAACAATCAACGTCTCTGCCTTAAGCCAGCTTGTACCACAAACACCTTTGCCTTTTTTTATTCTGGTGCAGGCAACGGGTCCCTGAAATGGCCCAAGCACTAGTTCATCATTCTTTACCAAATAAAATCCTACCCATAACCAGCCAAATTGTTCTTTAAGTGCAGCGGCAACATTCGCAAGATTAGCAACAAGGTCCAACTCACCTTCCAGCAAAGCTTTGATTTGTGGAAGCAATGATTCATATTGCTCTTCCTTGGTTCCTTTTACTATCAAGAGATCTTCAGCCATACAACAAAGATATTACCTGATGGATTATTTATGATCATAACTGGCAACGCGGGTCACTTTCCACTCACCATTTTTCTTTTGCCAGATGTGCAGGAATTTAAATGTACCGCAATCTTGCTTTCCATTTTCTTCATGACAAAAACGATGAAGCCCGGTCTCAATAGCTCCATGATCAGGAATCGGATAAACTTCCAAACTTCCTGAAACTAGATCCCTTCTTAAGCCTGTTGTTTTATTTCTTTCAAATAGATCTCCAAGTAATTGTTTATTCTTTTCAAAATTTGAAAGTCCGCCTTGATCATGATAAAACTCTAGGGAGCTATCAAAGTACAACATCAATTTATCAAGATCATGCGCATTGAAGGCATCGAACATTGCACTATCCAGGTGAGCAATTTCTGCAAATAGTTCCGGAGAGCCGGGAACGTACTGCTTTACCTCTTCCTTTGTTTGTTTACCTGAATTATTGCAGGCAACGACTACAAGTAATAATATGAGGCTTACATAATTCTTTGCCGATCTCATGGCTATTATTTTATGGTAAAAATAATCCTGCAAGAAGCAGGATCAATCCGCCTTCGTCGCTAAAGCTTCGGAGGGCAAGTTATCGTCCCTGCCTGCCGGCAGGCAGGTTTCTACTATTATCTTAAGCTACCGCTTTTTTTACAAGCTCGGCCGCTTCACTCAATAAAATAGCTGATTGCACTTTCAACCCGCTTTCATCGATCAATTTTTTTGCCTCTTCAGCGTTCGTTCCCTGCAAACGAACAATGATCGGCACTTGTATGTTGCCCATGTTTTTATACGCGTCAATTACACCTTGTGCAACACGGTCACAACGGACAATACCGCCGAAAATATTAATAAGGATCGCCTTTACTGCAGGGTCTTTCAAAATTATCTTAAAACCAGCTTCAACAGTCTGTGCATTTGCTGTACCGCCTACATCAAGAAAATTGGCAGGCTCACCGCCGCTTAGCTTGATCATATCCATAGTTGCCATTGCAAGCCCGGCGCCATTTACCATACAGCCAACATTGCCATCGAGCTTTACAAAATTCAAATTATATTTTCCGGCTTCTACTTCAGTGGGATCTTCTTCGCTAACATCACGCAATGCAGAAAGATCAGGATGACGCATCAATGCATTATCATCCAAATTCATTTTACAATCAACAGCGACAATTTTATCATCGGCTGCTTTGAACAAAGGATTTATCTCAAGCATTGAACAATCCAATCCAACATACGCATTATATAAATTAGTAACAAACCTTACGCAATTCTTAAATGCCTCCCCGCTTAATCCCAAATTGAATGCGATCTTTCTTGCCTGGAACGCCAGCAAACCACCCGCCGGATGCACCCATTCTTTAAAAATCTTATCCGGTGTATTATGGGCAACTTCCTCAATATTCATTCCGCCTTCAGTGCTGTACATGATCACATTTTGCCCCTTACTGCGATCAAGTAATATTGATAAATAAAATTCTTTTCTTTCCGTCGCCCCGTCATAATACATATCCTGTGCTATTAAAATCTTATGAACCACTTTACCCGCAGGTCCTGTTTGCAACGTCACTAATGTGCCACCCAATATTTTTTGTGCAATGTCAACTACTTCATCAAGACTCTTACCAACTTTCACTCCATTAATGCCCGTCTCTTTTATTTTTCCTTTGCCACGTCCGCCGGCATGTATTTGTGCTTTTACAACTGCAAACGGACTTCCAAATTGAGTTTTGATCTGGTGATAAGCTTCTTCTGCTTCATGCACCGTGCCACAAGCAATTCCTTCCTGCACGGGCACATTATATTTTTTCAAAAGTTCTTTCGCCTGGAATTCGTGAAGATTCATAATGGAAAAAATTTTGCCCAAGGCACTCCCCTGGAGCGGCGAAGATAAGATGTTGATTCGAGGTTTGATCGCTGTCCGCCATTAATTAGAAGTATAAACCGATAAGATTCTAATAGAAGTCTGAAGAGAAAACAATTTTCTCCAATATTTCCTCATCAGTTTTATTATTGGTCGAAATATGAATACTTAGAATATGATCTTTAATCAGGCAAGTAAACAGGTGCTGGGTAAGTATAACTTTTTTATCAGGGGAATAAAGTTTTATATCAAACCGGTCTACCATTATACCATCAATTCTCGTGGCTGAAAGTTCATACTCAGCGGGAATACGCTTCGCTGCGTACGTATTTTTAATGACCTGGTGCATTATTGTAAGCATATCGTCATAACCACCATCAACAGATTCATTAAAGCGTTCAATGTTTGAGATAAAAGAATTGTATTGATCTTTTCGAAAGCTTATCAGGTTTTCTGCATTTGATTTTGGTATATCGGTTCCGGTTGACTCCTCAATCAATTCCCTGCCTTCTTTATCCAACCTGTCCTGTTCTTTACTGGAAATTATTTTCCATTCATTACTCTTTGGCAGATCTATTTTCCACCCAATTTTTTCAGCATTAAAAGTGGTTCCCGTTAGGGGCCTACCTTCAGCAGGACGTGGTTTTGCCTTTCGTTGAAAAGGATTCTCTAAGCAACCCTGGAAAATAAATAAAAACAATGCGGCAGTTACGAAATACTTCATGTGATATTTTGATAAATTCATGCCCTGATTTATTAAAGATAAAAATTTTTAAATTGAGATTCCTTTTGCTGATATGTCTTATTTGTTTTTCCTGCACTGTAACAAAGAAAATACAACCCAGGTCAAGTAACGGTAATAGAATTACTGGTAATGAGTTCTATCACCAGGCATTTAGCATGAAATGGAAGGAGCGAGATTCATTTGCAGTAAAAGAAGTTCTTGCCGGCAATATTCCATCTTTTCTCAAAAAATTTGAAAGGATAAAAGTTTCAATCATTGATTCTTCTACTGGCAAAACGATAATCGCAGCTTATTTTGTTTCACCAGACTATCTCAGCATCGGAACGGATGATGAATGGGCGAGAATAAATATAACTCCATTAGCTGCACAAAAAATTGCTGATAGCTTTAATTGCTTTTTACCCACAAGGAAAATGGTAGATGATATTTATAAAGCCGCTACAGTAAAATTAGAACCCGTGCCTATGTATGCATTCCGGGATAGTACTCCAACTATGTGGCACCATCATTTAATTATTGAAGGACAGAGAAAAGGCAGAAAAGGATTGATAGCAGGAATACAAAAAGATGTCGTTATCAGCGGTAACGTATCTCGGGATACAAAATCCGATCGTGTTGCCATTTATGGATGGCATAAATTAAATGGTAAGCCTATTCAACCATTGTACACAGGTCATATTTATTGGTGGGTTGATTACAGCCAGGCAATACGTTTGGTTTATCGTAAAATAAAAGTTGGTCCGAAAGGACTGCTTGGGAGAAAAAAATGGGTAGATTATACTGAGATCTTAAATGATCCCGTTTTAAAAAAACTTTTATGTGATGAAGAATGGTGTGATTTCTTTCGATACTATTACTAATGTTACCTATCTTTGCCGGGTCCGCGTCAAAGGCAAGGACAACCAAGACAAATCCCGCTAACCAGCGGGATTTGTCTTAAAATTCGTTTACCGTATCAAATTAACTGTTCCCTTTAATATTGGTTTGCCATTATGTAAGTTTACCAGGTAAACATATACTCCGGGCAGACAAGGTTCATTTCTAAAAGTTCCATCCCATGGTTTATAATTTTTCCCGTGGCCACGATAGATCAGTTGTCCATAACGATTATAAATTTGTGCAACAGCTTCAGGATAGTCTTCAAAAGTTACAATTTCCCATCGGTCATTTAATCCGTCACTGTTTGGAGTAAAACCTGTTGGAATAAATAATTTATCGATGGCTTCCAGTTTTACCTGGTCAGTACTGACACCGCATCCATTATTTGAAACAACAGTTAAAGTATATGTCATAGATCCCGGAGGCCTTGCGATTGGTTTTAAATAATTGGGATTATCCAAATAGGTTGGCGGTGACCAACTATACGTAACATTAGTGCCTGTTGCTTTCCCGTCCATTTGAACAGGTTTTCCTTTTCTGAAATACTGATCAGGTCCGGCAAAGGCTTTTGGTTTTTTCCAGACGACAACACTTACATTGGCACTGTCAAAGCAAGTGTATTCATTATACACCCTCACAGTATAAGTAACATCACTTAATGGTTTTGCGAATGGATTCGGAATAGTATCATTTGATAAACCTGCAGATGGGGACCATTTATAACGAAGCGACCCACCAGCATTGAATTGAACACTATCGCCTTCGCATATGTTAACAGAAGTTGGAGTAAGTGTTGCAATTGGCGCAGCATAGATTGTTATTGTAGTTGTATCATAAGCAAAACAACCTGGCGTTGAAGTTACTTTTACAATATAGTCGCCCGCTGCGTTAAAAGTTACATTGGGAATTGATGGGGCCTGGGCATTTGAATAAAAACCATTTGGCCCCCGCCACTCATATAATGACCCACCCGCTGCCTGGAAATAAATTGTAGAGCCATAACATCCGAATACATAATTAGTAGCCTGCGCAAATGGTGGGCTTACGACGGTGACTATTATCGGGTTTGATGCGAACCTACAATTTGCATTCCCACTAAAACTGGCATCTGTAACAACACATCTGTATCCAGTTTGACCAATTGTTCCGGGTAGAGTTGAAAAATTTAATCCATTGGCACCAGGAATATCAGTCCAGCTAAAGCCCTGTGTATTGCTTACCTGCCATTGAAAGATCGGGTTTGCATAAATGCCAGTATAAGATGCACGCATAGAAACTGGTTGCTGATTTGTTTGGCAAATCGTGATCGGCGAAGGAGCATTATTTGCAAAAGCAGCGGTGATGGTCGGTCCGCAAGGACGAAACGTTATATCATCAATTGCGAAATCATTCCCACAACCTGCTTGCGAGTTGCTTGTGATCTTAAGGATCACACTTCCATTAGCAGGTGCATTAAAAAGAAAATTGTGTGGTGTCCATACAGGTTGTACATCTGTTTCAGCGATCGGGCCGGTGTTCTTTTGTGCAATGATATTCCCTGACATGTCAGTTATTATAAAAGACAGGTTTGGATCAATACCGCTGCCGCTGCACGCAGCGGGTTTAAATATATTCAATACCCAGGCATCAACCTGAACAGGAATATTTGGACATAGCCCGCTAATGGTTTGCTGATAGATCGATGATGGCCCGGCTAATCCATTCATCAATAAAAAATATCCATTCGGATCATTTGGTGAATGATCAAATGCGAGTATATGCCAGTCGCTATTAAAACAGGAAAAAGTGGAATTGCGGACCGCATAAAATCCTTCCTGCGGACAATCCTGGTTAGTGTACTGATAAGTTGCAGAAACATTACCGATTGGTCCACCGGGGTTGGGCCCAGCTCCAAAATCAATCGTTACGATCGGATCACCAAGGTTACCGGAACATAATTGCCCTTTTGCACCAATAAACATAAGCAACCACGAAGCAAGCAGTATCGTTTTCGTTGGGCTCACTTTTTAAAAGCAGATTTGAGTCATTAAAATTAAACTTTTTCCATGGCTGTTGATGAATCAAACTATGATTATTCTTCATCAACAGGTGTTAGTACAGCAGTAAAAAATCTATATTTGCCGCCTTATCTTTTTGTATGGCAAAAAAGGCAATGAAACAATTGAACGAGGCCGTTAAGTATTTAAAGAAAAAATATAACCAGCAGCCTGAAGTGGGGATCGTTCTGGGTAGTGGTCTTGGAAATTTTACTGAGGAAATTGAGATTGAAAAAGAAATAAGTTACAGCGATATCCCAAATTTCCCGGTATCAACTGTTGAGGGTCATAAAGGCAAGCTGATCTTTGGAAGTCTTTCAGGCAAAAAGATCGTTTGCATGGGTGGCCGCTTCCATTATTATGAAGGGTATTCGGCTGATGAAGTTGTCTTTCCAATTCGTGTTCTTGGATTATTGGGCATAAAAACTTTATTGTTATCAAACGCCGCAGGCGGTGTCAATCCATCTTTTAAAGTTGGCGATATCATGATCATTAATGATCATATCGGCATTGATATGCGGAATCCGTTGATAGGAAAAAATATTGATGCCCTTGGCCCGCGTTTTCCTGACATGAGTGAGCCATATAAAAAAGAATTGATTGAAAAAGCAAAAGCAGCCGCGGCCAATTTGCAAATTGAAGTAAAGGAAGGAGTGTATTTCTGTGTAACGGGTCCAACTTATGAAACACCCGCCGAATATAGAATGATACATATTATCGGTGGTGATGCTGTTGGTATGAGTACGGTACAGGAATGTATAGTTGCCAATCATATGGGCATACCCGTTTTTGCCATGAGTGTTATTACGGACCTGGGACTTAGAGAAGATCATACAAAGATCACTCATGAAGAAGTATTGCATTTTGCTAAAGCGGCTGAACCAAAGCTGGCAGCTATTTTTAAGGAATTGGTTGCAGTACTTTAACTTTTGATATTCCCGGTTTTATTTTTGCAGCAGTATTTTCACATTTTTAAATCAGTATACTGGCATTAAGGTTTACATATCTTATTCTTTTATTGTTGCTTTCGGGAATGATCTATTCACAAAGAACTAATCCTTTAGAAAGAAGATCCGGCCGGGGAATGGGCAATTTACCGGGGGCAGTTGGCGGAAGATTGTCCGGTGCTTTTTCAGGTTCGAGTTCTGATAGTCTTGAGCATCGTGATAAGTACGAAGATTCGATCACCATTTATTTTCAACTTCCTTTCACTGTTCAAAGAAATAAGCTTGACTCATCAATTATTGATTTTACAAAAAGATTCCCGATACCTGCACATCATGCTTTTTTAGGGAATACAGGCACGCCAACTCACTCATTGCTATTCGAACCAAATATGAAAAGCGGCTGGGATCATGGTATGCATGCATTTGATGTTTATCGATGGGGCATTGAATCAATTCGTTTTTTTAATACAACCAGGCCATATACGGAGCTGGCCTATTTGCTTGGCGGAAGAACAGAGCAGATCATCGAGATCACGCATACACAAAATATCAGGCCAAACTGGAATGCATTATTCCAATACAGGCTTATAAATTCGCCGGGTTTTTTTAAGAATCAAAGAACAAATCATAATGACTATACATTTACTTCCTGGTATCAATCTACAAAAAAACGCTATAATAATTATTTGGCAATCGTTGCGAACGCAATGCAAACAGATGAAAATGGAGGGCTGGATGATACAAAAGATTATTTGAATGACCCGATCTATAACGACCGTTTTAATATTCCCACAAAGCTTGCAGGCGATGTAGAGTTTGGAAGAAATTTTTTTAGCACAAACATAAATACCGGCAACCGGTATACTGATCTAACCTTCATGCAGAAGCAGCAATATGATTTCGGTAAAAAAGATTCATTGGTCAGCGATTCAACCGTAATTCCATTATTCTATCCCAGGCTTCGATTTGAACATGTATTTCGCTACAGCAGTTACAAATTCAAGTATATCGATCTTCCAAATTCCAGCAATGGTTATGTGCCAGATACCAATTATTATAAGGATAATTACAACTTTCAACTGCCTAGCGATACCATAATGGGAATCCACCTGGTCCTTTACGACCGGTGGAAAGAAATCGTCAACGAATTTTCCATTTATCAATTCCCGGATGCTAAAAACC
>Ga0075419_10000766_pt1 | contig 20642 bp, 22 predicted proteins | sample SoiMetdeltSBSDD3_FD_76900 | JGI IMG/M metagenome (GOLD analysis project Ga0075419, IMG submission 76900) | Bulk soil microbial communities from a Populus tree surrounding site in Tennessee, USA - Soil MetaG P. deltoides SBSDD3 | ecosystem: Environmental > Terrestrial > Soil > Tree plantation... | reverse complement strand
TTAACCGAAACATGATTTGTAAAATCTGTTCCGATATTAAAAGCCTTTCTACATTCCAAACAAGCTACTTTATGTCCCATTCTAACACAAGATACGCAGCTTTGCAGGTTGCCAAAAGAGAGCTTAACAACATTATTACCTTAATAGCAACCGGAAACAAACGCAAAAAAACCTTATTACCTTATTATGTCAACACATTAAAATTAGATAAGGTAATAAGGTTTGTTTTTATTTAATGGTTACTTTCTACCCAGGTCACCTAATCAAAACTATTGACGTGATTGGACCTTCTTAAGCCAGTACATCAACAGTGCAAATTCCCCGGTTAATTACCTGCAGTGATATTTTCAAGCGCCCCAAATGCATGATCGATCACAATTTTCCATGTGCCATCTTCCTGTTGTTTCATTAGCTCAATTCCCTTTGAACTGATTTTTACTTCTTTTCCATCGGTAATGTTCCATTCGCTTCTTCCAACTGCTATATTACCTGCCTGTAAACAATAAACTGTTTTAATTTCCATTTTGCCCTTGATTGATAAAATGGCTTTAATGGCGGCTTCAAATTTTTCTTTGCCCGAAACTGGTTTGCCGGGTTCTGGTACGATGATGCCATTATAATCGTACATACTTAGAACTGTAGCGACATCGCCGGTATTAAATGCGGCTGCAAGTGTTGCATGAGCGTCTTCCGCTCTTTTTGGTAGATTCATGTCAGATTTTTTTTATGGTTATAATTATTAATAATGAGATCACTAAAGAAGCGACTTGAAACTTTTGTCGTGAGTTATTGTTTGTGAAAGAGTGGTTATGTTATTGTAAACTTTATTGAATAAGAACGGTCCCATGCTTGCCCGTTTTACTCCAAGGGTATTCAATGCATCAAAATCCGGAAGACCCGGAATACACATGACATTTAGAGGCAATGTGGTACTATTGACTGCCTCAGCAATGTCATTTTCATTACTGATGCAAGGCAAAAAAATTCCATCGGCACCTGTTGTTTCATATAAGCGCAATCTTTTAGCAGTTTCTTCTTGTTTGTTATTCACGTTCAGGATATAGCTATCGCAACGGATATTGATGAAAAGCTCCTGGCTATGCGATGCAAGCCCTTCTTTTAAATATGTTATGGTCTTTGCAAACTGCTCCGCATTTTTTAAAGACCGCTTTGATCCCTCGATAACCGAATCTTCAATATTAATACCTGCTACGCCTAGTCCTGTTAATACAAGAAGATTCTCAAGAATAGCTTCATTTGTTTTTCCATATCCCATTTCCAGGTCAATCGTTACAGGAATTTTTACTGAAGCAATTATTCGTTTGATTACAAAGAGATACTCATTAAAAGACATGTTTTCTCCATCGCCATATCCTAAGCCCGTAGCAACCGCTGCGCTTGATGTACCCACCGCCGGAAACCCCGCCTCCTGAAAGGTTATTGCGCTTTTTGCATCCCATGCATTCGGTAGTACAAATAATTCTTTTGACCGGTGCAATGATCTGAACTGTTCAAATTTTGTCATGATTGTTTTTTTTAGTTTCATGAACAAAATTATTTCGGATACCTGCTACAGAATTGTAAGAATCGGAACAATTTACTTGTTCGGGGAAGTGAGAAGTGCAGACGTATTCTCGGGGATAAAGGAAGAAGGGGTTTGTCCGGTAAACGATCTGAACTCTTTTATAAAATGCGACTGATCAAAATAGCCACATTCATAGGCAATCGATGTGAGTGATGCATTTTTTTGCGCAACAAGCACCAGGCTGTTTTGAAAGCGATTTATCTTGCTATAAAGCTTTGGTGTAAGACCGGTATGTTGTAAAAATAATTTTTGAAGATAGCGGGAAGTGATACCGTAACGTGAGGCGATGTTATCGATATTATCAAAAAAGTCATCCTTTGTCAGTTCACTCATAACATGCTTTATCAAATCAATTCTTTTGATCTTCTTTTCTGAACGAATTAACTTATCGAGTAAAAATTGTTCCAGTAAATGAACCCGGTCGTTCAGCGATTTGGCGTCAAGCAATTTTGAATGCAATGCGTGTACGGAATTTCCCTGGATCAAACTCAGATCAGTTACTTTATCATTTAGTCTTTCTATTACTTCATCAACAAAAAGAAAAGCTGTATGAGGAAAGAAACGGATGCCCAGCATTGTGTTTTTTCCCAGCGACCGGAATGTCAACGGCCGGATAATCTGACCCCATAACTCGACAGGAGGTGTTGTGGTAAAACCATTACCCGCATCGGTTTGCCATTTTCCTTCACCTAAGTTGAACATGAGTTCAATGCAACCGGTGGCAAACGCTTTATCTTCAAAGACTATATCAGAAACAGTTTCTGAAAAGTAATAGCATTTTACGTAGTGCTTTAGCTTCTCACCGGGTTGTATTTCCTGGTAGTGGATCATTATGGAAATGTAAAGTTATTAAATGCAAAACCCGGAAATTGTATAAATCGGAACAAATGGGATTTTCTTTTCGTCGTTAAATATTCTAAAGCCTTTAACTATTTCCTTGCGATAAAAATTTTCCACCCGGGCAGTGACATTGGTGCAATTGGTTTTTCAATTCTTAATCCAGCTGCTTTTTGCCATGCTTTTATTTCCGGCAAGGACCATGTTCCCGATGAGCTGGTGAGTGAAAAATAAAGACCTGTGGTAGCTGCCACCACACCGCCTTCACCAGGTTTCGATTGACGTAAAAATTCTCCGATAGCATAGATGCCATTTGGCTTTAATGCACCATCAATTTTTTTAGCCAAAGCAAAATTTTGTTCATTCGTAAAATGATGCACCACATTATTGATCAGGATAAGGTCATATATTTCGGTACCCAGGTCATCATGCAATGCATTTCCTGCCACATATTTTACCCTGTTAGTCGTATCATATCTTTTTGCGATGGCACTTGCTGCTTCAACAGCGCCGGGCAATTCCATGATGGTGCTTGATAAGTTTGGATACTTTTTACAAAGCTCTATTGAAAACAATCCATGCGAGCCGCCAATATCGAGCATGCTTGTTGCTTCCTTTGTCAATGGAAACTTGCCCGCTACTTCTCTGGCAACATTCACGGAAAGATCTCTCATGCCATCCTGGTATAGCTGCCATTCTTTTTCTGACATATTACCGTGCATCTCCAATGTTTTACCGGTACGAACATAATCCTCAAGCTTTGCCATCCATTCCCATTCCAGTAATTGGAAGCGGAGCTTGCCAATCAGGTTTGATTCGCTGTCTTTCAGCAACCATTTATGATATTTTTGTTTGAGTGAATAAACGCCGTTGTGCCATTGCAGGTAACCGATACCGACCAATGCATTAAGTAAGTGTTTTGTTGCTTCCGGATGGGTTTTGCATGCAGCAGCAACTTCCTCTGCAGATCTTGAATTTTTCCCGATCGCTTCATAAATGCCAAGCTCGGCTGCAGCCATGATGGCCCTCGCCGTATTAAATGCAACTTGTGTATCGATAAGCGGAATCGGGGCGAGGTTTGCTTTCAATGCGATCCATTCAAGTAAATTCTCTGGTCGATTTTTTATTTTCATGATCGTTGTTCAATTTTTATATTAATCATCCGCTTTTTTTATTTCATTCCAGGTATCTATAATTGAATAGTATTGACATTTTTTTATTCGTGACCATTTTACTGGTTTGAAAGGCAACTTGTAACACACACCAAGGTTGTAGCGCCTAAGGTATGGCCTTGGTCCTTAAGGCACCGCTTAAAACCTGTCCAATTATTTTTATTTTTTTTATAACAATCTAAGATTGGCCCGATTAAACCAATTCCACATAAAATGAGACAACTTGTTTTAGATAGCAGAGGTAATTGAATGCTGATATCTATTTTAGTACCAGACGAGAATGAGAACGTGATTTTATATATATCATTACCTTTCTCTGCTGTATAGGTCAGCGTTCCGAAATTCTTTAAGACTTCCTTTGACGCAACAAGACTTATTTTTGTATCGATCGGCTTATCGGTTGCGCTTAAATCAAAAATTGAATCAGGCATAAAAACTATTATTTTTTAAGAAATACTTTTCAAAAAAAATTCTATCGCTTTATATTTTTTTCTTTTCGCATCATCATCTTCTTCCGTTTGCATATAGATGGCCCAGCCCAAAGGTGTTCCCTCATAGACCTTATCTTTTGCGTTCAGATCCGCACCTGCGCTCACAAGAATTTTAACCGATTCAAGAGAAGCTGAAAATACAGCCTGATGAAGGGCAGTAGCATGCGAATGAAAACCGCTTGACCTGTCTAAATATGCGTTTACATTTACTCCGAGGGGTATCAAATACGAGATCCATTTTGCGTTGCCATAAAAGGCAGCCATCATCAATGCTGTTTCAAGATCTGATTTTGATGCATGTTTCGATAATCGATGAACTTCAACTTCCATATCAAGCCCAATAGCAGTTGCAAGGGTGAGCTTTCCACCTTTTTCAATTAAATGTTTAGCAGCATCCGTATTTCCATGTGCTAATGCACCGATCCCATTACCGGGTGTTGCTCCGTTATCGATGAGCAGATCGATCCACTCATTTTGTACCCCTGATTCTCTCGGTATGCGACCGGTAGCAACTAAACCAAGTGTATAATCTATTTGCTGTGCATAACTGTCCGTTGCATGCTGTTTTGCGGCAGCTATCAAAATTCTGGTAACATCAACAATATTTGCCGGCAACTTTTCATGACGAATTGGATTGTCTGCAACGAACCACATTAAATAAGGATGCTTAAAATATCCATCCGTTGGCGTCTCAAGTCGTTTGTTTATGAGTTCCGGATTTTTTCTCAATGAGTTTTGAAGAGAAGCAATATTACCCGAATCGATTGCTTCTACTGCTTCACGAAACAAAGGATCTCTAATATCTGAATTATCCATGGCTGCAGATTTAACTTGCAAGTTACGTTAGGCGCTGAGTTCATCTATCCGTTTCTGGATGGTTTGTTTATCCGTTTGGGTTTTTGCAAGTGTCAAGGCCCGGTCGAAACTCTCTTTTGCTTTTTTCTTATCAATACCCGTATAAAGTTCACCCAGTAAGGTGAAATAAAAATGGTTTGTTGTGAGATGTAACTTCTCTGCTTCTGCAATTGCCACCTGTTTGCCTTTTACTTTTGATAGGGCATAGGTCCTGTTTAGTGCTGCAATGGGAGAATATTCTATAACCAGGAGTTTATTATAAAGCTGTAAAATATTATCCCATTTATCTTTTGTATCAGCTTTGATAGTATGCCAGTACGCGATGCTGGCTTCAATATGATATTTCGAAAGTTTGTCTCCTTTTGCTGCTTCATGCAAAAAATAAATTCCTTTTGTGATCAATTCCTGGTTCCAGAGCGATTCATCCTGCTCATGATATAAAACCAGCTCACCTTTTTCATTCTTTCGCGCGGCAAAACGAGAGGAATGAAAACACATTAACGCATACAAAGCATTTACCCTGGGCAAATTGGTTTCTTCGTTCTCAATAAGCATATATGTCATCCGCATGGCTTCTGCACAAAGGTCTTCACGAAGGATCATGTCATCACTTTCTGAATAATAACCTTCGCTGAATAACAAATACAATGTTGTAAGAACGGTATCGAGACGATCATTGATCTCGGCTTTTCCGGGAAATTCAATCTTTACTTTTTCAGCCCTCAGTTTCTCTTTCGCTCTGAACAATCGTTTATTGATTGTTTCTGTATTTGTCAAAAACGCCGTTGCGATCTCGTTTATGCCAAAACCGCAAAGAATGCGAAGTGCTAAACCTACCTGTGATTCGAACGGAATCAAGGGATGGCAGATGGCAAACAACATTTGCAACTGGCTGTCTTTAATGTTTTGTTCTGTCAGGTTGACCTCGGGGTGTTCCAATTCGGTAGATGAGTTTTTTATTTCTGCCGCTACTTTTTGTGAGAATATTTTGGTACGATGGAAATGATTCTTTGCTTTGTTTTTTGCTACAGTATAAAGCCAGGCTGTGGGATTAGCAGGAATGCCTTTATAGGTCCATGTATCAACAGCCGATAAAAACGTGTCGCTGGCAATATCTTCTGCTGTTTGAATATTTTCTATTCCGAAATGTTTGCAAAGAACAGCAGCGATCTTTCTGAATTCAGTTCTGAACAAATGCGGTATCAGTTCCTGCTGTTTCATTGTTTCTATAATCGGGTCGATAGCCTGTAGTCGTGAGTCAATAGTATACATTGGATTTGCTGACTATTGACTCACGACTATCGACTGCTAATGGACGCCATCACCTTTTGCGATTTTTCTAACTTCCAGACTGTTGCCTTCACCCTGCAATACCGGGCATCCCTTTGCAAATTCAACGGCCTCTTCAACCGATTCGGCTTTTACAACGATTAGGCCGCCAATTGTTTCCTTGATATCACCAAAAGGGCCATTAGTCACCACCGGTTTCGAATTTTTTGTTGTAACAACCTTTGCGTTGTCAAAAGGCAAACCGGTGCCGCTCACAAATTTGTTTTGTGCAGCGATTCCGCCGATCCAATCCATTGTTTGCTTCATCCATTCCTGCATTTGTTCAGGTGATGCGATCTTTGTACCGTCTTCATGCCTCATAATTAATGCATACTCTTCCATGTTGTTAAGTTTAAATAGTTATTAAATGTTTTATACACTAATAACAAATAAGATCTTGCGGATTGGACATGGCTGTAGTAAATTATTTCTTTTTAAAGATGAGCATTGCCAGGTATATAACCAAACCAATGCCAAGAGCAATTCCAACGGCTTTTAGCTCACTACGTTTTGCGCTGCTTATTAACCACAGGGCAATCAGAACGCCAAGTACTGCGAAAGCATTTCCATATTTTATTTTAAAAAAACCGGCCTGCCCGGGTTTTTTCTTTCGAAGAATAATAAGTGTAATGCAAACTATCGCATAGATCATTACCCTGGTGATCGCGCTGATGGTGGCTGCTTCAAGAAATGAATAAGTAAGCGAGACTATAATTGTTATTGTCATAAATAACAACAACGACCATGTAGGTGTATTATATTTCGGATGAATAAAAGAAAAAAATTTTGGGAATTGATTTTCTTCACTAAACGCAAATGGCAATCTCGAGCCGACCAACATGATGGCATTTAAGGTGCCTGTAACGGAGAACATCGCACCGAGTGAAATAATAACAGCGCCGGTTCTACCAAGGAATAGTTGGGAGGCTTCCGCCAAAGGCTTATCGGTAAAAGCAAGTGATGGTAATGTACCAATGCTTACAACTTGCACGAGCATGTAAATACTTGCAATGATGAGGGCAGCCAACAGCAATGCAAACGGGAGATTTTTTGCCGGGTTTTTTACTTCACCGGAATTAACAAGTACTGATTCAAATCCGCCAAATGCAAAAACCAATAATAAAACCGTTGATGAAAAAGAGTTGAAATCCGGAATTTGTTTTACTTCATAATTTTCAATTTTAACAAAGAAAAACCCAACGACAATAAATAATAATAACGGCAACAGCTTTGCAATTGTTAAAAAATTATTTACCCGTGTACTGTTCTTTACACCTATATGATTAATGTATGCAAGAAGGAGAGTCAGTAAAACAATTGTGATGACCCGTGAAGATGAAAGAGTGAACCAATCAGAAAAAACAGTAAGGTAGGTAACCAGTAAATTTATCAAAGCAGCATAGGTAATAAATCTTGTCAGCAAGAGTAACCACCCGGTAAGGAAAGCAGGCAATGGACCAAATGAGGAAAGGGCATACAAGTAGGGTCCGCCTGTTTTATCAAAACGACTGCTTACTTCTGCAAAACATAGAATAATAATAAATACAGCAACTGCGCATACAAGAAATCCCGCAATACTGTAAACACCGATCTCTTTAAAAGCTTTTGATGGCAATCCAAAAATCCCCGAACCAATTACTCCATTAATAACAAGCAATACCATTGCCCATTTGCTGATACTCCGGCTAAGCATTAGGAAAAGATAGGGGAAAAAAATTAATGGGATGTGATCACAGCAACACAAACAGGTGTAAGGCCGCCAGGGCTCGTGTCTTCAGCAGCCTACGTTCTTTTTATATCGGCACCAACGGCTCTTAGTCTTTCATCAATATTCTGATAACCCCGGTCTATTTGCTCAATATTTTGAATAACGCTTGTTCCTTCTGCACTGAGTGCTGCGATCAACAAGGCAACACCAGCACGGATATCAGGGCTGCTCATTTTTATTCCGCGTAATTTCTGTTTACGTTCCAGTCCGATCACGACCGCACGATGCGGATCGCATAAAATAATCTGTGCACCCATATCGATGAGTTTATCGACAAAGAACAGGCGGCTTTCAAACATTTTTTGATGGATCAAAACACTTCCTCTTGCCTGTATGGCAGTAACCAGGACAATACTCAAAAGGTCCGGCGTAAATCCCGGCCAGGGATGGTCATAAATTGTAAGCACACCGCCATCAAAATACCGATGAACCTCATAAACCTCCTGTTCGGGGATATGAATATCATCGCCATCAAAATTCATTTGTATACCGAGCTGCTGAAACTTTTCCGGAATAATGCCCAATTGCCCGATCCCCGCATTTCTTATTACAATATCACTTTGCGTCATGGCGGCAAGACCGATAAATGATCCGACTTCAATCATATCTGTCAGCATGCGATGTTTTGTGCCACCAAGTTCTGTAACCCCCTTAATGATAAGTCTATTACTTCCCACGCCATTGATCTTTGCGCCCATCCTGTTCAGCATGTTGCATAATTGCTGCACATAGGGTTCACAGGCGGCATTATAAATGGTAGTTACTCCTTCTGCCATTACCGAAGCCATGATAATATTGGCTGTTCCGGTCACCGAAGGTTCATCCAATAAGAGGTCTGTTCCTTTTAAGTTCGGGGCTTTTAAATGAAAAAACCCATCTTCTTCGTGATAGGTAAACTCAGCCCCAAGTTTTTCAAAACCCACAACATGTGTATCGAGCCTTCGCCTGCCTATTTTATCACCACCTGGTTTTGGGATAAATGCTCTTTTAAATCTTGACAACATGGGACCGGCAAGCATCACCGATCCGCGCAATCTGCCGCTTTTCTTTTTGAATGTCGCGCTATGCAAATAATCAATATCAACATCATCGGCCTGGAAAACACAGGTATCTTTTTGGGTTCTTTCGATCTTTACCTTCATATCACCAAGCAACTCAATCAAAAGATTGACATCGAGTATTTCGGGAATATTGCTGATGGTAATTTTTTCCTTTGTGAGCAATACAGCGCTTATGATCTGCAATGCTTCATTTTTTGCCCCCTGAGGATTAATTTCACCTTTCAATTTTTTGCCACCCTGGACTTCAAATGAACTCATCGAATTAAATTAAATAGTTAATTCGTCTATTAGTTAATTAGTATAGTTGTTTGCAAAGTAAAAGCAAAGTATGTCTATTGAAAAGAAAAAAGGTTGACCAGTTTCCCAATCAACCAATTAACAAATTAACTAATAGACTTATTAATATCTTTTCTTTTTAAAATTACCTCCGCCACCTCCGCGATTATCATGTCTTCTTCCGCCGCCATTGCCACCGCGTTGCTGAAACTTTCCCCTTTGCTTTCCATAACCACCACGATCACGATCACGATTATCCTGCTGAGGGCGGAATGCTTTTACAAATGGAGTGTTGGTAAAAGTAAGCTGACCGTCGGTAATGCCTGTTAACTCGCTTTGTATCGCATCATCATGAACTATTTCTTTATGCCAGTTATTATAGGCAAGCTTCATATAATAGGCTATTGCATTTGCAAAGCCAAGTCTTTTGTCAGGGTTATCCTCTTTCAGTGCTTTATTGATTATCACCTCCAGATTTTTTCCGAGATGGGAGAATTTGGGGTAACGCTTTGGGTAGTGAAGGGGTTTTGGTCTTCCCTTTAATGTTTCCTTGGTAGGTATTGGATAAGGCGATTTAACCTCAAGCTTAAAGTCTGAGATCAGGAAAAGATGGTCCCACAATTTGTGCCTGAAGTCCTCCACATTCTTGAGGTGGGGGTTCAGAAAACCCATCAGTTCGATCACGGCCTGGGCATTGCGCTGGCGTCGTTCAGGGTCTTCAATAGTTAACAAGTGTTCGATCATTTTTTGGATATGCCGTCCATATTCGCGCATAGCCAACTCGTTTCTCGTAGTATTATATTCCATGAATCAGTATTAGAGGAGAAGTAACAAATGTAAAAAAAGAGTTCCAGACGAAGGCAATGGAGTTCAAACAGGTGCAAAAAAGAAGGGGCCCCGAACCAAGGCCCCTTTTACAAGCCACCATCCTCTTCCACCTAAGAGGTCGTTTAATGATCAGAAGTTGATTGACGACGGACAGCGGACTCGTTACATTCTTTACTACATTTCTCTTCGCTGTAACGGCGGTTCTCCATAGGTCAGCACTGGCGTCTCATTCTGATCTGCTGCAATAATGTATATAAAAAGAGCTTATTTATTGTAATTTTCGTTGCTAATAGTCACAAATATGATACCAATAATGTTTTATGATTTTATTTACCGCAATTATTTTTTCACCGAAACGATAATCGTGAGTAGGGATCATATAACAGAGTCTTGGTAATGATTTGTTTTTATTATCGGAACAAATGTATGAACTGTTGCCTTTGGCCGCAATTGTAAAACTGCCTGCTAATTTAACTGTTCATAACTAATCTCAAAGAGAAACTTTCGTTCAATAAAATACGTCATTCAAAAGTAAAAAGTTCATTTGCTTTCTCTCGCTTTATCTACTACGTTTTTTTTCGGCACAGGCCCGGGATTTTTTCCAAGCAAAAAGCACATGTTTAACTTTGCCGCTTATGCGAGTTGCCGTTTATGCCCCGAACCTTTTCCAGAAGCAAAATACAGAATTCAAGTCATTTATTGTTCAAACGCTATCGTTTCATTTCCATAATTATAAGGAGCACTCGTTTGTTTTGTTGACGGAACACCAGGGAACAAGCCTCTATCCAAATAATGTTTCGGAATTTAAGATCAGGGCAGAACCGCAAAGCTCGATAGGAAAAAAGATCTGGTGGGATATAACCATACCCAAGACCTTAAGAAAATTAAAGGCGGATATTTTCATTTCATTTGGTAATCAGTGTTCACTAACCGCCTTTGTCCCTCAATCTTTAATGATCCTTGATGCGGAGACGCTAAAGCGACGGTCATTGCGGAAAGCCGGATCAATCCTGGTAGCCGGTAACTCGGCTAAAAGGATTTTATTTGGCGACCCTAAGGTAGCCCAGGAAAAGATTTTTTCCATTCCGCCATTTGCGGATCCTGAATTCAAACCCATCGATACTACCCAAAAACAAAAAATAAAGGAAGAATATAGTGGCGGCAAGGAATTCTTTTTATATAACAGTTCAATTGATACGGAGGATATTATAGAACTGCTCAAAGCATTTTCCCTTTTTAAAAAGAGACAACAGAGCAATTTAAAACTTATGATAACGGGACAGTCGAGCGACCAGTTAGAAAAAAGCCTTTCAAACTATAAGTACCGGGATGATGTGGTTTGGATCGGCTCCAAAGCGAAAACTGTAATTGCCGAAATGACTGCTGCGTCATACGCCGTTATTCTTCCATTCAATTCAAAAGCAGATATATTTAAGGCCTTAAATGCTATGGGAGCAGGATCCCCGGTTATTACAACAAAAAATTCTGATATATATGAGGTAGCCGGCGAAAGTGTATTGGCTGCCGAAACCAATTCGGCAAAAGATATCAGTGAAAAAATGATGCAGATTTATATCGATGAGGATCTCAGGTCGGCGCTAGTTGTCAAAGGTAAATTAATGGAACAAAACTATAGTTTGGATAAAGCAGCCCGGCATATGTGGGGGGCTTTCATGAAAGCCATGAATTAAGTTATTTTTGCCGCCACTTATATTATTAAAATGAAAACCTCAACGATTTCAATAGACGTGCAGCTCAATGACGACAAGGTGCCTGAGACCATCACATGGAATGCATCCGACTCCACCATTGAGAATGCGCAAAAAGCAAAGGCAATGATGCTTGCATTTTGGGATGGCGCAGAAAAAACAGCTTTACGAATCGATCTCTGGACAAAAGAGATGATGGTGGATGAGATGACAGATTTTTTCTACCAGACATTAATGACAATGGCTGATACTTATCACCGCGCCACACAACACCAGGAACTGGTTGACCGCATGAAAAAATTTGCGCATGAGTTTTACCATGAATCGAAAGAAAAACAGATGAAGGAGAATAAAGCATGAAGTCAGAAGTTAGAAGTATGAAGTCGGACTTCCGACATCCGACTTCTGACATCCGATTTCCGGCATCCGATAATAATCAAACTACATAAATCACGAACATGAGTCTTGAACAAAAAATAATGGCTGAATTAAGAACCGCAATGCTTGCGAAGGATGAAAAAGCGTTGCGCAGCCTGAGAGCTATCAAAGCTGCCATCTTACTGGCAAAAACTTCTGAGGGTGCGGGTGGCGATCTTAAAGAAGACGATGAAATCAAGTTGTTGCAGAAATTAGTCAAACAACGCAAAGATTCTTTAGAAATATTTCAACAGCAAAACAGAAAAGATCTCGCACAAAAGGAAGAGGAAGAAATAGAGGTAATAGAAAAATTTTTGCCAAAGCAACTTTCTGCTGATGAAATAAAAACTGAATTATCCGCAATAATCAAAGAAGTGGGTGCAGCATCACCTGCTGATATCGGAAAGGTGATGGGAGTGGCTACAAAAAAATTGGCGGGCAAGGCAGATGGTAAAACTATTTCTGCATTGGTAAAAGAACTTTTATCTAAGAGCTAATCATATTTGATGATCATTGATATTATTGTCGCTGTCATTTTAATTCTTGCCGTCATCAAAGGATTCCGCAAAGGACTGATCGTTGCGCTTTTCTCCGTAATAGCATTTATAGTTGGTCTTGCTGCAGCGCTGAAATTGTCAGTTGTTGTTGCGGGTTATATCGGCAAGGCAGTAAATGTTTCAGACAAATGGCTGCCTATAATTTCCTTTGCAGTAATTTTTCTAATCGTAGTAATATTGGTTAGGCTTGGTGCAAAATTTATTCAGAAAAGCGTAGAACTTGCCATGCTTGGCTGGGTAAACCGGCTTGGCGGGATTTTACTATATGCCGCTTTATATATTTTGATTTTCAGCATTCTTCTTTTTTATGCGGAGCAGCTGAACTTTATCAAACCTGAAACAATTAAGGAATCGGTAACTTACGAATACATTAGACCCTGGGGACCAAAACTGATGGACGGAATAGGAAAAATTATTCCGCTTTTTAAAGGGATGTTCGAAGACCTCGAAAACTTTTTTGATGGGGTTTCCAAGCAAGTTCCACCGGCAAACTAATTTTTAGATTGTAGCATTCAATTAACCCTGAACTTTGCAGTAAATCAACTATTTTAGCAAAAATTAATTGCTGAGAAGCTTATGTCGTACGAGGTAAAACATAAGGATAAATTCCGTTTTGTGGAAGAAGGTGAAGGAGAACCTCTTGTACTCTTGCATGGACTGTTTGGAGCACTTAGCAATTTTGAAAAGCTTATTGAATATTTCAGGCTGCATAATAAAGTTGTAGTTCCAATCCTTCCTTTATTTGAACTGGACATACTTCATTCAACTGTTGGTGGTCTTGCCAAGTTTGTACATAAATTCTTAGAAGCAAGGGATTATAAAAATGTTCATTTGCTTGGTAATTCTTTGGGAGGTCATGTGGCATTAATTCATGTGCTGAAGCATCCGGAAAGAGTAAAATCAATGATACTTACCGGGAGCTCTGGTTTATTTGAAAACGGGATGGGAGATAGTTATCCAAAAAGAGGAGATTATGAGTATATAAAAAACAAAACCGAGCTGACATTTTACGATCCTAAGACCGCCACCAAGGAATTAGTGGATGAAGTATATGGAATTGTAAACAACAGGATCAAGGCAATCAAGATAATTTCCCTTGCCAAGAGCGCTATCAGAAATAATTTGGGCGAGGAACTCAATCAAATCAAAAGACCGACGTTATTAATATGGGGGAATAATGACAACATTACGCCACCATTTGTAGCCCGGGAGTTCAATAAGTTGATACCCAACAGCGAATTACATTTTATAGATAAATGCGGGCACGCACCTATGATGGAAGTGCCTGATGAATTCAATATCATATTGCACAAATTTTTGAAAAAACTCAATGAGCCTGCAACAGTTGCATAAGAGTTGCTGTCTCAAATTGAAAAGCCGCTGATCCATGTTGACCCGTGAACTCATATCTCCATCTTTACCCATTCTTCACTTGCATGATAAGGTATTTAATGCGCTGCAAATGATGAACGATTGTCATGTATCACACCTGGCGGTAGATGACGATGGAAAATATGTTGGCACGGTAAATGAAGAAGTATTAATGCAGGCGCCTGATGATACCGTGGAGATAAGGGAACTAAAAGAAAGCTTTTCCGGTTATTCTGTAAACCAGAATGATCACTTTCTAAAAGCCTTACAACTTGCAGTGGAAAACAGGCTAAGCGTAGTACCGGTTGTTGATGAAAATAAAGAATTGCTTGGGGTTGTCAGCTATCGTGAAATGTTGAAACAGGCATCAGAGTTCGTGAATGTAAAAGATCCGGGTGGGTTGATCGTGTTAGAGTTGGAAACCACCAATTATTCATTTAGTGAGATCAGCCGTCTGGTAGAAACCAATGATGCACAAATTACCCAGCTGAATACACACACGGATCAGCAAACCGGATTGATGCAGGTTACGATTAAAATAAATAAAACAGAAATTTCAGATATAGTCGCCACCTTCCAACGCTACGAGTATGTTGTAAAATATTATTTTGGCGAGGAATTGTACGAGAACGAACTAAGGAGCAATTACGATAACCTGATGAATTATCTAAAACTCTGATGTGATCTTTACTCTGCCCTTGGAATACCAAAATCTATTATCTTAGAAAACTATACTTACATAGCAGAGTTTTATGCAGCGAATGGCGAAATACCTGGTAGTAGCTTTTATACCAATCATATCTGCAGGGTTTGTAAATGCGCAACCCGGTATCGCTGACGCGTCTCCTGACTCTTCACAAATCAGTTTACTTACAAAGCTCGGCGCTGAAAATACCTTTACTGTTCGCCACATCGTTATATCCGGGAACAAGAAGACAAAAGAATCTATAATACTTCGCGAGCTGCCTTTTAAAAGTGGTGATAAAAATGCCTTATCGGAATTGGTTAAAAAATTTGAAGTAGCCCGCCGGCAATTGATGAACACGCAATTATTTCATGAAGTTGTTGTTGCGTTAAAAAGTTTTGAAGGGAATGACGTTGATATAATGATCGATGTAAGAGAAAGATGGTACTTATTCCCGATCCCGTATATAAAATTTGTTGACAGGAATATCAATCAATGGCTGGTAGAGCAACATGCAAAATTGAACAGGGTAAACTACGGGTTAAAGGTGTTATACAATAACACCACAGGTCGTAATGATAAATTGAATGTTTACCTGATACATGGGTACACAAGATCGGTTACATTAAGTTATGACAGGCCTTATGTTGATAAGGATATGAAATGGGGATACCATGTTGGTATTGCTTATGGTAAGAACCGGGAAGTAAATTATAATACGATCAACAATAAACAGGTATTTTTTAAAGACACTAATAATTATGTTCGTTCATTTTTCAAGACCTACGCCGAGCTTACTTACCGGCCGGCAATAAAGACCAGGCACCGTTTTGGTATTGCCTATACTATTGAAAAGATCACCGACACTATTGTTGAACTTAACCCAACCTATTTTAAAAATGGAAGAGAAAAGATCTCCTTCCCCGAGTTTTATTACCAGATGAGTTATTTTGACGTTGATTACAACCCATACCCCTTAAAAGGTTATATCGCGGAATTATTTTTTATAAAGAAAGGATTGAATAGCAAGATCAATATGTGGCAGGTCAATGCAAAAGCAAGCGGTAGCTGGGAAGTAGCAAACAGAACATATTTTAATGCAAGGTTGGCTGGCTCTATTAAGTTCCCATTCAAGCAACCCTATTTTAATCAACGTTTACTTGGCTATAGTGATTTCTTTATGCAGGGTTATGAATATTATGTGGTAGATGGAGTAGCAGGCGGGTATGCAAAGGCAATGATCTCCCGCGAGATCATTGATGTCAATTTTCATGTAAAAAGAAAAAAGGATGTGGTGCCTTACCGGGTGCCATTGCGTGCTTATGCAAAAACATTTGTAAATGCCGGTTACATGTATCATCCTGATCCGGGATTAAATACACTTAATAATCGTATGTTGTATTCCTGGGGTATCGGCATTGATTTTATTACCCACTATGATTTTACATTCAAGCTTGAATGGAGTTTTAACCTGTTAGGTCAAAACGGTATATATTTACACCGCAAGTCTTATTTCTGATTTTTTCCGCGTATGAAGATTGCCATTTACAGCCGGCTGCTTGAAGAAGACAAGCGAAGCGATGTGCAGTTTTTTTTTGATGAATTAGCCCGTCAAAAGATTTCAGCAGCTGTGTTCCTGCCGTTTTATGAAGAGATAAAAGATCGCATCAATCTTCCTGCTAATACCAGTACTTTCTATTTATCAGAAGACCTTACCGCTGAAATAGAGTTTGTGATCAGTCTTGGTGGGGATGGTACGTTGCTCGATACTGTCAGTTTAGTCAGAGATAAGGGAATACCCATCATGGGTATCAACTTTGGCCGGCTTGGTTTTTTAGCCAGTATTGGACGCAATGAATTGGCCGATGCCGTAAAGGCATTAAAAAAACAAACTTATGTTATCGACGAAAGAACAATGATCCATCTTGACGCCAGTATTTCTATGTTTGGAAATGCATCGTTTGGTTTGAATGAGTTTTCCATTCATAAAAGAGACACCGCGCCAATGATCAAGATCCATACCTACCTGAATGGTGAATTCCTGAACACGTATTGGGCAGACGGATTGATAGTAGCTACGCCAACAGGATCTACCGGTTATTCGTTGAGTTGTAATGGCCCAATTGTTTTTCCAGAATCCGGCAGTTTCTTAATTACACCTGTTGCGCCACATAATTTAAATGTCCGGTCCCTCATTGTACCCGACGACAATGTTATCTCTTTCGAGATTGAAAGCCGGGTTGACCAGGTCATTTGTGCTCTCGATAGCCGCCGCGAAATCGTTAGCAAAAACGTGCAGCTGGCTGTTAAAAAAGAGTCTTTCCTGCTTAGGCTTGTTCGCCTTACCGAGAACAACTTTCTTCAAACTCTTCATAATAAGCTAACCTGGGGGTTAGACAAACGGAACTGAACTACGATTCAGGCTTTTTAAGGGGGTTATGCCGAAAACAGGATAATTACCGATTATTCCCTTGAAGGCTTGATCAAAACTCCCATCTTAATATTTCGGGAAATATTTTTAACAGTGCAATGCCGGATAGTTTTTTTCGTTTTAAGAGACTGAATTCTTATTTTGCAAGATGTTTCGGACATTTTTACTTCTGGCGGTAATACTCACTTCTTCACTTTTTGTAACTGCACAGCCTGAGGCTGTGATACAGGAAGGTGAATTTGGCATAGGCATAGGTGGAGCGCATTACTTTGGCGACTTAAATACCAGGGCCCATTTGAACAGGCCCAAGTTTGCGGCCACTGCTTTCTTCCGTAAAAACTTTGGGAACTATATAGCTGTAAGAGCAGGTGCCACATTTGCACAGTTAGGCTATTCGGATGTTTACAATACTCATAACGAATACATGCAGCGCCGTAACCTGAGCTTTAATTCCAACGTATGGGAACTGGCATTGCAGGGAGATTTTAATTTCTTCCGCTTTATGCCAGGCGAACCGGGATATAACTTTACTCCTTATGTGACGCTTGGTGTAGGTGTGTTCAATTATGATCCTTATGCAATGCTGCTGGGGCAAAAACATTATTTGCGCCCACTGAATACAGAAGGACAAGGAACAACCCAATATCCGGACCGCAAGCCTTATGGTTCAATGGCATTCAGCATTCCTTTTGGTGCAGGGGTTAAATATTGCATCAATGAAAGGATCAATATCGGTTTTGAAATTGTGCACCGTGTTACCGGAACCGATTATTTGGATGATGTAAGTACAACTTATGTTGATAAATCTATATTCCCCACGCTGCCGAATGGCGATCCTTCTCCTGCCGCTTTGTTAAGTGATCGCTCTTATGAATTAGGAGAACCCATTGGGATTCCCGGCAGACAGCGTGGCATAGCAACACAAAAAGATCAGTTTGCAACAGCAATATTCTATATCTCCTTTAATTTACAGAGTTATAGATGTCCATCTGCCAATTAAAAGATCTTTAAAAGAACTTCTTTGTAAACTACCGGCCGGTAGTTTTTTTATTTCTGTTTCTTATTTTTATTAAACGAAACAGCAGAAATTTGGTCTGAACAATCTCCTTCATCATTAAAAAATTATTTTATGAAGTTCTTCCAACCTTTTTTGTTTATTTCCGCTTTTGTTTTTTTCAGCTTTACAACCACTGACCGACAAGAATGGGTGCTTATCGGTGAACGAAAGGTCAATTTTCTTATTGATCATGATGTGATACATGTGACAGGAAATGATAATTACCGTCAATTGAAAGTAAAAGTGAAGGATGGGCCTGTGCAAATAAAAGATATGGATGTTCATTTCGAGATTGGAGACAAGTTCGATGTAGCATTAAAACAAAAACTGGCGCAGGGAACTGAAACCCGTGTGATCGATTTGCCAGGCGGCAGTCGCAATGTAAAGAAGATCGAATTCTGGTACGAAACAAGAGGATTTAGAAAAGGAAGGAGTACCGTGCAGGTTTGGGGTAAAAGATAAACTTAAGAACAAACATAAAAGGACCCATACCAATATACCTGGTATGGGTCTTTTTTATTGCCCTATCTACCACTTTTGAGGGATTGGTTTAGGTTCGAATGAGTCGTAGCTTCCAGATCAGATTTTAATACTTATCCTTTAAATAACCTGTGTTTTGGCCAAGTCCTTTAATGCCTGGAATAAATAAGTGATGCGGATATCTTGCGGAAGCCTGCCTTATTGAATATACAGAACATATTTAAACATCATTTTACCAATAAAAAGTTCTATCATGTCTACTAATTCCGGTCATGAAAATTCCGCGGAAATAAAAAAAACACACTCTGATAAAGATGAGTTGCAGGAAATGCGGACAAAGAATATTGCCACCGAGATCGTGGAGTCAAGAATAAACAAGCTTTTAAATAGCGTTAAATGGGTGGTCGGAACGCTAAGCGTTATTCTTGCTTTTTTTGGTTGGAGCACCTTTACAGGAATGCAGAATGAAATCCGGACCTCGGTAACGGAGGACGTTAAACAGTCAGTATCCGATCAAATCAGAAAGGAGATCAGCAATCAAAGTATCCTAGAGGGGCTCGCAAGGGATTTTAATGAGCTTCAGGACAACCTTGTACTGGAAAATTTGAAATTGAAAGTGAATTTATATAATGATGGCAAACAAGGACTCTTAGGCGATCGTGATAATAACATTATTCCTAAACGCTACGAAGCAGTGTTAAAGAATATGATTTACAGCGAGGAAAATAAGGCAAGGGAAGTAATCAATATTTTAAATGAAATAAGCCCGGAAAAAATATACCTGCAACGAGATTTTTTTGGAGATGGATTTGATACAGTTAAAAGGTATGCTGAGACGGTGATTAGAAGTACAAAGGATCAAAAATTGAAACTGGCATGTACGAAGTTTTTGATCAATTTTTGTTTCGATGAGAACGAAAAATTTAACCTTGTAATGGACTATTTGCAAAAAACAAAAGATGACAGAGAGATCACTAAGTTGTTGCCAAGAATAGCTTTTCATTTACGTTCAAACAACCGAAATACAGAGCAGCCCATACCGCGCGACTTTGTCGATTATTGCAAGGATAAGATCAAAAAATCAAAGGATTCCCTTTTACTGATGTCATCATATCTTTCTCTTCTAAGCACTTTAAAAGATAACGAAGGCGAGTTCAACAAAGTAAAAAGAGATTTTGAACGGCAATGCACGACCGGCATTGCCAGATTCCCTGACATTTTGGACGTAATGGATTTCTTAATGCAATTCAACTTTCTGTTACTTTCGAAAGATAATGACAGGGAATATAAGAATTTAGTCACCAGATTTCTAGCCAACATTTATAAAATCAATAACGGAACTACGTCTAGTTTTCTCAAAGCCAAACTATTTGTGCTGTCAAACATTAACCAGGAATTTTATTTGGATTTTTTTGAAAATTTGGTAAACGATAGAAACTTATTGCAAGGAGACAAACTCCGTTTATGTCATCAATTCTCAGTGCAAAACCAACAAGAAGTTCCCGAAAATTTAGAATACGTACCGATCAGCTATTTAAAGTCTGAAAATTCGCCTATGATCAGGATAATGGTTGATATCAATGATCTACAACTATCCGTATCCGACGTCGCGGGAAATAAGATCAAGATCAACCAAGCCGATTCTTTATTCATTCAGGTTGAAAGAAAGAATCCTTATAATTTTCAATAACGAGTGATGCAGCATCGAATTTCATTAGCTAAAATATTAAAGA
>Ga0075419_10000764_pt1 | contig 20659 bp, 21 predicted proteins | sample SoiMetdeltSBSDD3_FD_76900 | JGI IMG/M metagenome (GOLD analysis project Ga0075419, IMG submission 76900) | Bulk soil microbial communities from a Populus tree surrounding site in Tennessee, USA - Soil MetaG P. deltoides SBSDD3 | ecosystem: Environmental > Terrestrial > Soil > Tree plantation... | reverse complement strand
GGGCGCGCCATCACGGGCACCGCGTTCGCCGCGATGAGCGACGACGAGCTGCTCGACCAGCTGCCGCAGATCGGTGTGATCGCGCGCGTCGCGCCCGAAGACAAGGTGCGCCTGGTCCGGCTGCTGAAGCAGTCCGGCAACGTGGTGGCGATGACCGGGGACGGCGTCAACGACGCGCCGGCCCTGAAGGCGGCCGACATCGGTGTGGCGATGGGCATCACCGGAACCGAGGTGTCCAAGGACGCCGCGGTGATGATCCTCACCGACGACAACTTCGCCACGATCGTCAACGCGGTGGAGTTCGGCCGGACGCTGTACGACAACCTGCTCAAGTACCTGCGGTTCCAGATGTCCACGCTGGTGGCCTACATCGCCATCTTCCTCGCCGCCGGCATCTTCGACGTCGCCGACGGCATCCCGCTGACCCCGCTGCAGATCCTCTGGCTGAACATGGTCGTCGACATCCCGATCGCGATCGCGCTCGGCTTCGACCGGCCGACCGGCGGCCTGATGGCCCGCGCGCCTCGCCCCGTCGGTGCTCCGGTGCTCTCGACGGCCGACTGGATCCGCCTGTGCGTCCAGGGCTTCGTGATGACGGTGGGCGCCCTGGTCGCCTACCAGATCGGTGAGTCCCAGTACGACGCGGTCGTCGGGTCGACCATGCTGCTCACGACGCTGTCACTGTTCCACGTCGCCGCCGGCCTGCTGGCCCGCGACCAGCGCAACACCATCTTCGACCGCGCCGCCATACCGGGAGCAACGCAGCTGCGACGGTACGGCGTCGCGCTGCTTGCGATCCTCGCGGTCACGTCGATCGGCCCGCTGCAGCGGATCTTCGACACCACCGAGCTGACCTTCACGCAGTGGTCGATCTGCATCGGACTCGCGGCGAGCCTCGTGGTCGTGGAGGAAGTCATCAAGGCCATCCTGCGGTGGCGGAGCCGCCCGGCCGCCGTACCCGCACCAGCACCCGCCCTCACCCACACCTGATGCTCCCATCGGCCGCCTGGGGCTCGCCCGTGATCCGATCGGTCGCTAGCCTGCAGTGACCCCGCATTCATCATCGAGAAGGGACCGCCGTGAGCGACCCCAGGACCCGAACCAGCCGTACGGCGAGCAGCCCGGCCAGCAGGGCCAGCCCGGCCCGTACGGCCAGCAGCCAGGCGGGTACGGTCAGGCACCGGGACAGCCCGGTGGCTACGGCCAGCAGCCGCCCGGCCAGCCGGGTGGTTATGGCCAGATGCCCACGCCTCCCGGCGGGTTCGGCTACAACGCCCCGATGCAGCAGCAGTCGAACACGCCGCAGACGCTCGCGATCATCGGCATCGTCTGCATCCTGATCTGCTCCCCCGCCGCGATCGTGCTCGGACTCATTGCCCAGGGCAAGTTCCGTGAGCAGGGCCGGCCCGACACGCTGGCGAAGGTCGCGTGGATCGGCGGCATCGTCTCCATCGTCTTCGGCCTGCTCTACAGCTTCGCCATTCGCTGACGTTCTGACGCGGCTGTCCGGCCCGGTGGCCGGGCATCCGCGTCGTGCGCTGTCATAGGTTGCGCAGGACGCCGAACACGGCCATCCCGGCCATGAAGACGATCGTCAGCCGGGACTCCAGCCGGCTGCTCGGCCACGGCCTGGGCAGCCGCGCACGCCCGGCCCGCTCGAGCAGCCAGGCCACCAGGTGGTACCCGACGAACAGCGAGACCAGCGGTCCGATGATCAGCATCGGTGCGTTGAATCCCCACGCGGCGTGCAGGTCTCCGCGCAGCAGCGCCGCCGCCATCCGGGTCGAGCCGCAGAACGGGCAGTCGAGACCGGTCAGCGTGTGCAACGGGCACGGCACACCGATCCGGCCGCCGGACAGCTGGTACACGGTCGCCAGGACAACACCTCCGGCGCCGACCCCGGCCAGACCCTTGACCTGGCGATGCAGCGGCTCGACGGCCTGCCGCGGAGCGAATGCGGTCACCGCACCACGGTAACGGTCGGGGAACCTGGTAGTCGCTAGGGTGCTCCCTGGCAGGCCACGCTGCGACCACCGCCCCGGTGTACAGGTCTGCAACCACTCCTCAGAGAGCTCCAGAAGGGACCGTCGTGAGCGATCCGACGACGCCGGGCCAGGACCCGGACAACCGCCCGCAGGACATGCCCCGCCAGCCTGGTCAACCTGGCGGCTATCCCCCGGCGCCGGGCCAGCCGGGTGGGTACGGCCAGTCCCCCGGCGGTGGCTACGGCCAGCCCTCTGGCGGTGGGTACGGCCAGCCGCCCGGTCAGCCCGGGTACGGGCAGCCTCCGGGCTACGGGCAGCAGCCGGGTTACGGGCAGCAGCCGGGTTACGGGCAGCAGCCGGGCTATGGCCAGCAACCGCCCGGTCAGCCGGCCGGGTACGGCGCCGCGCCCGGCGGCTTCGGCCAGCCCAGCGGGTTCGGCGGTCCGGCCGGACCTTCTGCCGCCTACGCGCCGGGCGGTCAGCCCTACGGATTCGGCTACGGACCAGCGTCCGGCCGCGAGTACGCGAGCTGGATCTCGCGGGTCGGCGCGGCACTGCTGGACGGCCTGATCGCGTGCGTGCCGCTCCTCATCGGCTACATCATCTTCTTCGCCAGCATGGACTCCAGCGGTGATCCGTCGTCCACCGGCGGCCTCCTGTTCGGCCTGAGCTGGGTGGCCTACCTCGCCCTGATCGTGTGGAACCTCGGCTACCGGCAGGGCACGACCGGCCAGAGCATCGGCAAGAGCGTGCTCGGCATCAAGGTCGTGGACACCGGCTCCGGTATGCCGATCGGCTTCGGCAAGGGCGTGCTGCGGGCACTGCTGAACGGCATCTTCAACAACGCCTGCCTGCTGAACGCGCTGTGGCCGTTGTGGGACGAACACAAGCAGACCTGGACGGACAAGGTGATCGGCACCTACGTCGTCCGCGCTTGACCTTCGGCTGCTGGGAAGGGGCGGGTCCGCGGCTGCGGTCCCGCCCTTCTCGTTGCCTACAGCAATCAGTGCGCGGGGGTGAACCGGTCCCCGCTGAGCAGCGGCACGACGCCACTCGTGTCCGCCTCGGCGGCGATCACGACGTCCTCCGGATAGCCGTACGCGGCGAGCTCCCGGCCGCCCGCGCACTGCTCCAGCGCGGTCTTCGGCTCGCCCATCCCGACGTACGCCGCGGCCGCGCTGCGGGCCTCCGGCGATGCCTCGGTGAGGCCGGCCCCGTGCAGCGCGGCGAGGAACGCGCCCGCGCCCCAAAGATCCTCCACCGCGGGCCGCAACCCGCCCTCCGGCCAGTGCTCGCCGGCCGCGATCGCCAGCACCGTTCCCTCGCCGCCGATCCGGTCCCGGGCCCAGCGCGCTACCGCGGAGGCGTTGCGCAGCGACACCGCGACGACCTCACATCCCAGCTCCGCAAGGGACTGCGCGATCGTGGACCCGTTCGGCGAGGGCAGCACCACCCGCCGCGCGTCCGTCGCCCGCAACGTCGGCGGTGACAGGCTGACATCGCCCGGACCCGCCTCGGACCGGCCGACCGCCAGCACCGCGTCGTTCTTGCGTGCGTACTCGGCAGCCGTCTCGTCCCGCCAGCGGTACGGCAGCACCTCGATGCCCCGCTCGACTGCCACGCTCACCGCCGTGGTGAACGACAGCACGTCCACCACCGCTACCACCGTCGACCCCGGCCCGCACTCCTTGGCGCCGCGCAACCCCCAGTCGAACCGAACCCGCCACCCATGCTGGTCATAGACGCTCATCCGCGACACCCTCCCACACCACCCGCACCACCCCACCCCCCGTTCACTTCACCGATCATCGGTCACTTTTTCCTCGGTTGTGGACAAACGCGCTTGCCGATACCTGGCCGAGTTGTCCACAGAAAAGGAAAAAGTGACCGATGAACGCCTAGGGGTCGGTGGGGAAGGTGAAGCGGGTGCAGTTCTTGGGGAATGAGGTCCAGGCGATCACCCTGCGCGGGTAGAGGCCGAGGGCGCCGGCGTAGAAGCTCGGGTCGTTGTCCATCCCGTACTCGGCGTACTTCTCGTTCGCGGTGTCGGCCAGCCGCCGCGCCAGCTCCGGCGCCGGCTCGGCCGGGCGTACCTCGCCCTCGACCACCACGACCGTCCACGGGTCGGGCAGGTGCATCGTCGCGTACGGATCCGCGGTCACGCCCCGGCGGTGCGCGGTGTCCGGGCTGCCGCCGTAGTACCAGACATCGTCGATCCACATCCCGTCGAGCGGCACCAGGTGCGGGCTGCCGCCGGGCCGGTTGGTGGCGAGCCAGTACTGCTTGGCCTGCTCCAGCTGCTCCCGCACCTCGGTCCAGGCCAGCGTCGTCGTCGTACGCCCGTAGCCCTTGGGCAGCACCAGCTTCTCCGCGTCGGGCACCGCAGCCCTCCTCACGCTCGTGTCAGCTTGGCGACCTCGTCCGGCCATCCGCGCAGCCGGGCCTTCTTGAGGTTCTCGCGGACCACCCAGTCGAGGTCCTGGTCACCGGTGGCGGCCATCGAGTGCAGCAGCGCGAAGTCGCCGGTGGCGGCGACCGCGACACCGACCGTGAACCCGAGCGCCTGGCGCAACACCCGGACCGGTTCGGTACGGCGCCGCGCGGCCGGCACCGCGTGCAGCCGGTCCACCGCGCGGTGCTGGATCTCGAGCGCCGACCTCGCGCGTTTGTGCCGCTTCAGCAGCGGTGGTTCGGCGACCGCGGCGGCCGCGGCCCGGACCACCAGCAGATCCTCGTCGTCGGCCCAGCCGAGCAGTACCGCGACGGTGTCGTCCCAGTCCTTGCGCAGCATCCGCTGCAGACCGAGCGTGACCGCCTCCCGGACCCGCCAGCGCGGGTCCGTCGCGGCCCGGTAGAGCCTGTCGTCGACCTCCTCCAGCCGATCCGGCCGGTTCGCCTCCAGCTCGCCGTACGCCACCGCGGCCGCACACGGCAGCACCACCTGCGGCTGGTCACCGGGCGCGTCGGCCGGCGAGAGCGCGAGCCAGCCGGGCAGCAGTGTCTCGACGAAGTCGTCCGTCACGGCGGCGTCCGCGACGTCGCCGAGCAGGCCCAGATCGAGCCGCGGCCCGGGCAGGCCGCTGTTCGCCACCAGGTACTCCTCGACCCTGCCGGCGTCGCGCGAGGCCAGTGCCGCCGCAAGGCCGGCATCCACGCGCCCAACGGTAGGCCGTGCTCCGCGGTGTGGGCTACGGTCTGCGCATGGGAGACCGCCGCCGTGACCTCGTCTACCCGCCGGTGATCTTCACGGCCAGGGCCGGCTTCAAGGCGCTCGGCCTGCGGTTCCGGCTGTCCGGGACCGAGCACGTGCCGCGCACCGGCGGCGCCGTACTGGCGTTCAACCACATCAGCTACGTCGACTTCATCCTCGGCGGGTATGCCGCGCTGCCGAGCAAGCGGCTGGTCCGGTTCATGGCGAAGGAGTCGCTGTTCCGGAACCGGATCTCCGGCCCGCTGATGCGCGGCATGCGCCACATCGCCGTCGACCGTGGCGCCGGCGCCGCGTCGTACGCCGAGGCGGTCCGGTACCTGCGCGACGGCGAGCTGGTCGGGGTCTTCCCGGAGGCTACGATCAGCCGGTCGTTCGAGCTGAAGGAGTTCAAGAGCGGCACCGTGCGGATGGCGGCCGAGGCCGGCGTACCGATCGTCCCGGTGATCCTGTGGGGTACACAGCGGCTGCTCACGAAGGACCACCCGCGCGACCTGTCCCGCGGCAAGACCATCGCCATCACGGTCGGCGAACCCGTGACCGCCACCACCGGCGACGACCCGCGCGATGCGACCGAGCGGCTGCGCACCGCTATGGCCGCGATGCTCGACCGGACCATCACTGCATACCCGGCCGCGGAGCAACCGCCCGGCTCCTGGTGGCTCCCCGCGTCGTACGGCGGCTCCGCCCCCACCCCCGAGCGCGCCGCGACCCTCGACGCCGAGGAGAAGGCCCGCCGCACCCGCACCCCCTGAACCACCCAAGCCCAGCCCACCCGAGCCCGATCCTGACCCGCGCCACCCCGTTCATTTCGGCGATCATCGGTCACTTTTTCCGCGTCTGTGGACAACTCGGCCACTGAGAGTGCCCGGCTTCCATGACAGGCGTCGAGTTGTCCGCCGAGCGCCCGGCCACAACCCGGCAGGCATGGACGGCGGGCAACCCGCCTTTCCACAGAAGCGGAAAAAGTGACCGATGATCGGTGAAATGTACGGGACGCCGCGCTGGGCGGACTACTCGAGGAAGAGGTGGGCTATGCCGTAGCAGAGGGCCGCGACTGCGGCGGCGGCGGGGATCGTGAAGATCCAGGCGGTCACGATGCCGCGGGCCACGCCCCAGCGGACGGCCGACAGCCGCTTGGTGGCGCCGGCGCCCATCACCGCGGAGGTGATCGTGTGGGTGGTCGACACCGGGGCGCCGAGGCCGATCGCCATCACGTACAGCACGCCGGACGCGGTGGTCTCGGCGGCGAAGCCGCGGGCCGGGTCGAGGTGGATGATCCGGCGGCCGAGGGTGCGCATGATCCGCCAGCCGCCGGAGTACGTGCCGAGCGAGATCGCGGTCGCCGCGGAGACCTTGACCCACCACGGGATCGGGTCGTCGGCGGTGACGTAACCGGCGGTGAGCAGGGCCAGGAAGATCACGCCCATCGTCTTCTGTGCGTCCTGCAGTCCGTGGCCGAGCGCCATCGCGGCGGCGGATATCACCTGGGCGAACCGGAAGCCACGCGTTACCCGGCCGGGGTTCTTGCGCCGGAAGATCCACAGGATCGTGGTCATCAGGCCGAACGCGCCGAGGAAGCCGACCAGCGGAGACACGACCATCGGGATCACGACCTTGTCCAGGATCCCGGACCAGTACACGGTGCTGCTGGACGCGATCGCGGCTCCCGTCAGCCCGCCGATCAGGGCGTGCGACGAGGACGAGGGCAGACCGAAGTACCAGGTGATCATGTTCCAGGTGATGGCACCGAGCAGGGCTGACAGCACGACCACCAGGCCGTGCTGGCCGGACGGAGTGCTGATGATGCCCTTGCCGACCGTCTCGGCCACGGCGGTGCCGACGAAGGCTCCGCCGAAGTTGAACACCGCCGCCATCAGCAGCGCAACCCGCGGCGTCAGCGCCCGGGTGGAGACCGAGGTGGCGATCGCGTTCGCGGCGTCGTGGAAGCCGTTGGTGTAGTCGAACACCAACGCGACCGCGATGACCGCGACGACGAGCGCGATCTCCAAGGCTCAGCCTTCCTTGACGGCGATCTGCTCGACTGTGTTCGCGACGTGCTCGAAGGCGTCGATCGCGGCCTCCAGCGAGTCCACGATGGTCTTGACCTTCAGCACGGTCAGGGCGTCGACATCGCCGCCGAACAGCTTCGCGATGATCCGCCGGTAGACCTGGTCACCTGTGTTCTCCAGCCGGTTGACCTCGATCCAGTACTCGGAGAGGTCCTTCATGGTCCGCAGCCGCGGCATCGCCTCGGCGGTCAGCGCGGCGGTCCGCTGCAGTACCTCGATCTGCTCGGCCACCTCCTCCGGCAGGTGGTCCAGCTGAAACAGGCTGACCGAGTCGACTGCCTCTTCCATGTAGTCCATGACGTCGTCGAGGTCGGAGGTCAGCCGGTAGATGTCCTCGCGGTCGAACGGGGTCACGAAGGTGGAGTTCACCCGGCGGATGATCGAGTGGGTGATCTCGTCGGCGGCGTGCTCGGCGTCCTTCATCTGCTCGGCGATCCCGGCCCGGCCGCCGACGGTCGGGCCGGTGGCACCGGTGATCCCGCCGAGCATCTCGGCGAGCAGCTGCGATCCGAGCACGAGGTGGTTCGCCAACTCGGTGAAGAGGTCGTAGAACGTCGGGTCGTTGGGACGCAGACGTAACGGCACTTCGAACTCCGGATGAACGAGGGACTAAGCCGCCCAACATGGTATTGGCATGCCGGTCGGCGTCACGCGCGCGTCGGCGCGGCCGTGACTCTGATCACTTCCTGACCGGGCAGCGTCAGTGGGTGAGCACAATGTACGCGTCGGCCAGACCGACCGCGATCACCACCCCCGCGACCAGCCGGATCACCGGTTCCGACCCGAGTGTCTGTGGCTGGATCGTGCCCCGGTACGCCGCGCTCACCGTGGTCCAGAAGGCCAGCGCCAGCACGCTCACCACGATGCCGATCACCAGCCGCAGCATCGACCCGTGGCTGCCGTCGGGGTGGGCCACGAGCAGCAGCGCCGCGTTCGCCAGCAACCCCAGCGCGGTACGACGCCAGGCAAGCAGGGTCCGTTCGGCCTGCAGCCCGAGATCGCGACGCGCAGTCATCGCCTAGTCACCACCCAGTCACCACCCGGTCACCGTAGGGCGCTGAAGATCAGCCCGCCGGCACCGGCGAGTGCGATCGTGGTTGCCAGCAGCAACGGCAGCCGGCTGGCCGGCAGCGGGCCGTTCGCGCGCATAGCGGCCAGGTTCTGCTTCCACCGCACGTAGGAGCCGATGGTGGAGGCCAGGCCCGCGAGCACCAGCACCACGCCGATCGCCCGCGACACCCAGCGCTGCTCGAGGTCCAGGAACTGTACGGCGGACAGCCCGCCGGCGTAGAACGCGAGCGACGTGCGCAGGTACGCCAGGAACGTCCGCTCGTTCGCCAGCGTGAACCGGTAGTCGGGCTCGTCACCCGTCATCGACACGACACCAACCCCTGCCGCTGCTTCAGGACCAGGACCCGGCGAACGTGCTGGTCCAGATCCAGGTCGCCGGCCTCCGCCACCAGCGCATCGATCATCGTCGCGGTCAGCGAAGCCTCCGCGGTGATCACGATGTCGCCACCGGCCGCCACGAACCGTACCGCGCGGCGCCCGGCCGGCACCGACGCGACCTCCGCTGCGGCACCCAGGTCGTCGGCGATCACCACGCCGTCGAAGCCGAGGTCGCCGCGCACCATCCCGTTGATCACCGTGCGCGAGAACACCGCCCGGTTGTCCGGGTCGATCCGGGGATAGGTGGCGGTGGCGACCATCACCATGTCGGTCCCGGCCGCGACCCCGGCCCGGAACGGCGCGAGCAGCGGGTCACCGCGCCGGGTGGTCCGGTCCACCACCCCGCTGGAGAAGTCGGTGTTGCCGCGTACCCGGCCCAGCCCCGGGAAGTGCTTGACCGCGGTGGCGACGCCGGCCGCGCGCATCCCGCGAACGAACGCGGCGACGTGCCGGCCGACCTGCTCCGGGTCACTGCCGTAGCCGCGGTCCAGCGCGCCGATCGGCTCGTTCCGGTCACCGACCGACGACGGTACGACGTCGGCCACCGGCGCCAGGTCGACGTGCACGCCGACCGCGTCCAGCTGATCCGCCCACCGGGTCGCCTTGCGGGTCAGCTCGGCATCGGACCAGTCGGACTGGGTCGTTGCCGACGGCATCCGGTCGAACCCGGCTCCCTGCAGCCGCTGCACCTGCCCGCCCTCCTGGTCCGCGGCCACCAGCGGCGCGACACCGTCCGGACGGCCCGCCGCCGACTTCGCGGCCGAAACCACGCGTCGTACGTCGGCGGCGTCGCCGCTCGTGCCGAGCAGCAGGATGCCGCCCGGCTGCTGGCCGGCCAGCGTACGGCGCTGCCCTCGGCTCATCCCGCCGGCGCGGATGCCGGTCATCACCAGCTGTGCGGCCTTCTCCCGGGTGGACATCGCGGCGAGCACCCGGTCCAGGCAGTCCGCGGTGGGGGTCGGTGACGGTTTCGGCGTCGGGGTGCTGGGTGTGGCCGAGGTACGGATGGGCGTCGGGGTGGAGGTCGCCGAGCTGCTCGGTGCCGCGGTGGGCGACGGACCACTCACGGGCGGTTCGCCGCTGCAGCCGGTGACGACCAGGCACGCGGCCGTCAGTACCGGCAGCAGACGACTCATATGGTGTCCCACTTTTCGCGGTCGTAGGTACCGCCGGAGTGCCGGGCCAGCGCCGCGCACACGTCGTACAGGGCCTCGACCTGCTCGGGGCTGAGGGCGTCGAACACGGTCTCGCGGACGGCCTCGACGTGCCCGGGCGCCGCGTCGCGCAGCGTCGTCACGCCGGCCTCGGTGATGATCGCTACCTGGCCGCGCCGGTCGTCCTCGACGCTCTCGCGGCGGACCCAGCCGTTCGCCTCGAGCCGGGCCACCGCATGCGACAGCCTGCTGCGCGATCCGAGCGTGGCCAGGGCCAGCTCGCTCATCCGGAGCCGGCCGCCGGGAGACTCGTTGAGCCGCACCAGGATCTCGTAGTACGTGTGGGGCATCCCGGCGTCGTGCTGTAGCTGGTACTCGATCCGGGAGTTGACGACACGTTGTGCGGCGATGAAGGCCCGCCACGCGCGCTGCTCGGTCTCGCTGAGCCACCGTGTCTCCGCCATGAACGGCAGCGTAACCAGTGATGCGTGGCGATGACCGAGCTCAGGAAGTTTGCGCCTACCACGTCGCGCGACCCGACCGGCCGTCGTCGTCCACAGAAAGGGAAAAAGTGACCGATGATCGCCAAATAGGAGGGGAGGTGCCCGGGCCTGCTGGGTTGAGGGTTAGCGGGTGTTGGTGCGGCGGATGATTGTGAGGCCGACCAGGCGGGAGACGACCATCGCGATGTAGGCGACACCGGCGAGCTGCTCGAGCATCACCACCGAGCGGGCGTACGGCGCGACCGGGACGACGTCGCTCAGCCCGGTGCTCGACAGCGTCGTGAAGCTCAGGAACAACAGCTCCATCCAGGTCCGGTCCGCGGCCGGGTCCACGGCAGCGATGAAGCTGCCCGGGTCGAGCGCCTGGACGAGCACGTAGACGTAGGCGAAGCCCCAGGCGACCAGCGTGAACGTCGCGCCGGTGGCGAACAGCTCGTCGGTGCTCACGTCGTGGTCGGCCAGCATGTACCGCAGCAGGCTGTACGCCGCGTAGAAGTAGAACGCGGCGTGCAGTGCGGCGGACCACGGCACCAGGGCCTCGGTGGGCCGGATCGCGTCGACCAGCGACAGCACCACCGCGGGGATGCCGAGCCCGATGCTCACCCAGGTCAGCCCGGGTGTGCTCCGTACCGAGAACACTGCCAGGACCAGTACGACGATGCCGAGGATCTCGAACGCGACCCGGCCGGCCCGGCTGCCCTCCATCGCGGGGTAGACCAGCACCCCGCCCAGCTGCACCACCAGCAACACCGCCGACGGGTGGCGGCGCGAGCTCGACAGCAGATCCATGCCTGCGGACCCTACCGGCCAGAACCTATGCGTTTTCCACAACACCTGGTCCAGGTGCAGCGCACTACCCCCTGAAGCCGTACCTTGTACTGGGTCGTATCCGGGTCTAGGGAGATCAGATGGGCTTGTTCAGACGCCGCCTGGGCGGTGAACCGCCGGCACAGCCTGACCCCGTGCTGGTGCCACTGACCGTGACCGAGGCCGCCGACCTGGTGCGGCTGGCCGAGCGGGCCGCGTCCGAACGTGGGCTGGAGGCCCGGTACGACGGCGACGGCGCCCTGGTCACCGAGGACGGCATGGTCGCCGGGCTGACCAACCTGGCCCGGGCGGTGTCCGGGCATCGCCGGCGGTACTGGGGTGAGATCGTCACGGCCCACTTCGACCAGCTGGCCGGCAGCCTGCAGGAGCAGCCGCCGGACCTGCCGGGCGACCTGGACCAGCGGCTCTACCTGCGGCTGGTCTCCCGCGACGGCATCCCGGACGAGTGGGCGGTCACCTGCCCCGAGTTCGTCCCGGGTTTGCTGTGCGTGCCGTCCACCCACACCGACCACGCGGTGTCGATGCACTTCGACCTGGACCGGCTCGGGATGACCCGGGACGAGGCCACCGTGACCGGCCTGGCGAACCTGCGCCGGCTGCACGACGAGATGCAGTACCTGCGGCACGACGGCGCCGATGTCGCGGCGATCAGCGGCACCCTGTTCACCGCCTCCCGGGCGCTGGTGCTCGACACCGTGCTGCGCGAGACGCTGCGGGTGGAGAACCCGTCGTACGGCGTACTGGTGGCGGCGCCGGTCCGCGACCTGCTGCTGGTGCACGTGCTACAGGACCGCCGGGTGGTTCCGGCGATGGACCTGATGGTGACGGTCGCGACCCAGTCGTTCCGCGAGCAGCCCGGCCCGATCAGCCCGCACGTGTACTACGTCGCGGACGGCCGCTGGCAGCAGGTCACCCAGCACATCGACGGCACGATCCGGATCGTGGTGGACGGCCCGATGGCCGACGCGATCCAGCGCCTCGGCTTGATCTAAGCTGCCGCGGTGTCCTCCCGGGCCTGTTCGTCGGCGTGCGCGATGTACGCCAGCTGGCGCCAGATCAGCGCGAGAATCACCACCGACCCGCCGAACGCGAACCAGAACGGCGCGGTGACACCCCACCAGCCGGCGATCAGACCGCCGATCGCACCACCGACCACGATGCCGCCGATCACACCGAGCATGTAGACGCTGCCGACCCTGCCCTGGAACTCGGTCGGCACCGCCCGCTGCCGGACACTCTGGGACGTCGTCCCCCAGACGAACGCCTCGACGCCGAAGAAGAAGAACGTCACCAGCGCGACCCAGTCGATAGTGGTCACCGCGAGCACGAGGTGCGTCAGGGTCTCCACGATCAGGCAGCCCCGCATCATCACCGCAAGGCTGAGCCGGCGTTCCAGCCACCCGTACGACGCGGTCGCCACCAGCCCGCCGACCGCGGTGGCGGTGGTGAGCAGCCCGAACCCGACCTCGCCCATCCGCAGCCGCTCGATCGCGTAGAGCACAAGCACCGACCATGCCGCGCCGAACGTGATGTTGAAGGTGACGATCGTCAGCGCCAGCGCGCGGACGGCCGGGTGGTGCCACAGCCACCGGAACCCTTCGGCGATGTCGCGCCGGATGTGCTGGCGCTCCTCGCCGGCGCGGGCGTTGGCGGGGAACGCGATCCGGGCCACCAGCAAGGCACCGAGTGTGACGCACAGGGCCTGGGTGACGAATGGCAGCGACATGCCGGCCGCGAACAGCAGCGCACCGATCGGCGGCCCGGCGAGCTGGTTCGCGGTGATGAACCCGGCCATCAGCCGCGCGTTGGCGACCCCGTAGTCGGCCTTCTCCACCAGCATCGGCATCAGCGTGTGGCTGGTCGTGTCCGCGAACGTCTCGGCGGCGCCGAGCAGGAACATGGTGCCGAGCACCAGCCAGATGTTGACCGAGCCGGTGGCGATCGTGACGATCAGCGCGACCAGTACGACGGCCCGCAGCAGGTCCGCCGTGACCACGATCAACCGCCGGTCGAGCCGGTCCGCCAGCGCACCGGCGAGCAGCCCGAACATCAACCACGGCAGCCGCTGCAGCAGGCCGGCCAGCGCGACCAGCAACGGGTCACGGGTCTGCGACGCGACCAGCAGCGGCCCCGCGGCCAGCGCGATACCGTCGCCGATGTTGCTGACCCAGGACGACGCCAGGAGCCAGCGGAACCGGCTGCCCAGGCGGGCGGGCAGCACGGCCTCGGCGAATCGGCTCACAAACCCCGAACGCTATCCGCCGGGACCGCTGCCGTTCACCTGGTTATCCGCAGCGCGGGCTCGGGTCCAACCGTTCGGCCATCCGCAGCCGTCGCCGTGCGCTGGCCCGCAGCGCTGCACCGACCCGCGCCCGCAGGGCAGTGTGCTGCCACCGCTGCGGGCGGGGACTGTCAGGCTCGACCGGTGCGTCGGGCAGTGCCGACCACGCGACCCGCCGGACGTTCTCGACTGCTGTGTTTCCGGGCATCCAATAGTTCATGCTTCGAAACTAGGCTCCGAAGAGCCATGCGTCCAATGAAAGTTGAGGCAGGATTCCATACGATGTGCGTATGGAGTTCCGTCATCTCGAATCGTTCCTCGTGGTCGCCGACGAGCTGAACGTCGGCCGGGCCGCCGAGCGGCTGCACATGACCCAGCCGACATTGAGCCGGCAGATCGCGGCGTTGGAGCGGGACGTCGGCGTGCCGCTGTTCCATCGGGTCAAGCGCCGGTTCACGCTCACCCCGGCCGGTGAGGTGTTCCGCGACTCCGCTCGCGACATCGTCCGGCGCGCCGATGACGCCGCCCGCGACGCGCAGCGGGCCCATCGTGGCGACATCGGCACGCTGCGGGTCCGGTTCGTCCAGTCCGCGACGTTCGAGGCACTGCCTCGGCTGCTCGGCGCGTTCCGCGCGTCGTACCCGGGGGTGGTGCTCGACGTCGAGGCGATGACCACCCTGCGCCAGACCGCGGCGCTGCTGGCCGGCCAGATCGACGTGGGCCTGCTCCGGCCACCGATCCACGAGCCGGCGCTGTCGGCCCGGATCATCTCCCGCGACCCGCTCGTGGTGGCGCTGCCGGCCGGGCACCGGCTGGCGCGCCGGCGGCGGGTGCCACTGGATGCGCTTGCGGACGAGCCGTTCGTGATCTACACCCGGTCGTACGGCCCGTCGGTGCAGGACGCGATCCTCGGCCACTGCCTGGCGGCCGGTTTCTCCCCCCGCGTGGTCCAGGAGGCCGCGGACGTACAGACCATCGTCTCGCTGGTCGCCGCCGGTCTCGGCGTCTCGGTGCTGATCTCGCCGACCCCTCCGATCGCCGAGGACCAGGTCGTCTACCGCCCGATCGCCGACCGTCTCCCGACCTGGCCGCTCGCCGTGGCCTGGTCACCCGCCAACACGGCCCCCGCCCTGGCCAACTTCCTGGCACTCGCCTGACGGCGTACCGACCTGCGAGGATCGGGTGCGTGACTGACTACGTTGCCAGCGAGGCCCGGTACGACGACCAGATGAGCTACCGCCGTTGTGGTCGCAGCGGCCTGGTGCTGCCCGCGATATCGCTCGGGCTGTGGCACAACTTCGGTGACGACAAGCCGCTGGAGACGCAGACCGCGATCCTGCGCCGCGCTTTCGATCTCGGCGTCACGCACTTCGACCTGGCGAACAACTACGGCCCGCCGTACGGGTCGGCCGAGCGCAACTTCAGCGGCCACCTTGCCCGCGACCTCAAGCCATACCGCGACGAGCTGATCCTGTCCACCAAGGCCGGATACGACATGTGGCCCGGCCCGTACGGCCAGGGCGGCGGCAGCCGGAAGTACCTGCTCGCCTCACTCGACCAGTCGCTGCAGCGGATGGGCCTGGACTATGTCGACATCTTCTACTCGCACCGGTTCGACCCGGACACCCCGCTCGAGGAGACGATGGGCGCGCTGGACACCGCGGTGCGGTCCGGCAAGGCGCTGTACGCCGGCATCTCGTCGTACTCGGCCGAGCGGACCCGGGAGGCGGCCGCCATCCTGGACGAGCTCGGCACACCGCTGCTGATCCACCAGCCGTCGTACTCGATGCTGAACCGCTGGATCGAGGAGGACCTGCTCGACACCGTCGGCGAGCTCGGCGTCGGGGTGATCGCGTTCTCGCCGCTGGCGCAGGGACTGCTCACCGACCGGTACCTGGACGGAGTACCGGCCGACTCCCGAGCCGCCCAGGGCAAGTCGCTGTCCGACGACATGCTGACCGAGGACACCCTCCGGCACGTCCGGGCGCTGAACGAGATCGCCCAGCAGCGCGGCCAGTCCGTCGCCCAGCTGGCGCTCGCCTGGGTGCTGCGCGACGAGCAGGTCACCAGCGCGCTGATCGGCGCGTCCAGCGTGAAGCAGCTCGAGGACAACCTGGCCGCCGTCAAGAACCTCTCGTTCTCCGCCGAGGAGCTGGCGGCGATCGACGCGGACGCGGTCGATGCCGGGATCAACATCTGGAAGAGCAGCTCGGACGGCTGATTCGGGGGTCACGTGCTGTTGCGCGCGTCGCCACGGAGAGAGAGCCTGTAGGCGACGACATTCTCTCTGGGAGGAGGCCGTCGATGAATGTCTCCACGCTCGAGCTGGCACTGCAGTACGAGCACACCAGGATCCGTGAGCTCGCCGAGCCCGCACACGACCAGTCCGCGATCAGCCCGGAACGACGACACGAGACCGACTGGTTCTACGCGATCACCAGCCAGCACCTCGCGGCCGCCGAGGACGTGCTGCTGCCCGAGGTCCTCAAGCTCCCGGACGGCAAGGCGAAGGTCGCGGCGTACGTCGCGAACGCCCGCGAGCTGGAACGTTCACTACGCTTCCTCAAGGGCCGGATCTACGGCGACAGCCGGGTCCAGCACCTCCGCCGGGACGAGCTGTGGCGCGAGATCGACCGGCTCCTGGACGGGCACGAGGCCCTGGAGACCGAGCTCGGCAAGGCACTCGTCGACCAGGTGCGCGACGTCAGCGCACTGACCGAGCGGCTCCTCACCGCCGAGGAGAACGCTCCGACCCGGGCACACCCGAGCTCACCGCACACCGGGCAGGCCGGGCGGCTCGCGCACCGGATGTGGAGGCTCGCGGATACCGCGTGGGACAGTGCAGAGGGGCGCGTCGTTCCCACCCGGTACCGCGAGCATCCCAAGCGCGACTCGGCGCTGTCGCACTACCTGCGCGGCACCCCGATCCCGGACCCGGAGGCCGAGCCGGGCGAGTCCGAGGCACGCTAGGCGAAGTTGATCATCAGCACTCCCGCGAACACGATCGCGGTGGCGAAGATCCGGCGCCGGCCGAAACCTTCCTTGAACACGACGGCACCGATGATCGCGCCGGCCACGATGCTGGTCTCGCGCAGCGCGGAGATCGGCGCCAGCGGGCCCCGCGTCTGCGCCCAGAGCACCAGCCCGTACGCCGCCAGGCTGAGCGCTCCGCCGAGCAGGCCGAGCCCGGCGTGCCGGCGCAGCTGGCCGAGCAGCCCCGATCGGCGGCGGCCCGCGACGTAGACGTACGTCAAGGTGATCACACTGTTCAGCAGCACCAGCCAGCCGGTGTAGCCGGCGACGCTGCCCGACGTGCGGACCCCGGTGCCGTCCAGCAGCGTGTACGTCGCGATGGTGCCGCCGGTCGCCAGCGCGGCCACGACCGCGGGCAGCTCGTGCCGGCCGGGCAGCCCGCCGACCAGCACCAGGCTCGCCAGCCCGGCCGACACCACGACCACCCCGGCCAGCTCGAGTGGCAGCGGCAGCTCGCCGACGAACACGGCCGCGAGCACCGTGACCAGCAGCGGCGCGGAGCCGCGCGCGAGCGGGTAGGTCTGGCTGAAGTCACCCAGCCGGTACGACGTCACCAGCAGCAGCTGGTAGGCGATGTGCACCAGCACCGAGGCGACCAGCCACGGCCAGCTGCTGCGGTCCGGTACCGGCGCGAGCAGCACCAGCGGGAGTGCCATCAGCGCGCCGCCGGCACCGAACAGGATCAGCGCGACGAGCTTGTCCTCGATCGCGTGCACGATCGCGTTCCAGCTCGCATGCGCGACGGCGGCGACGAGCACCATCACGGTGGCGGACAGCGGTAGACCGGCGGACTGGGTGAGGGTCACGGAGGGCTCCTTCGCATGCGGAAGCGGGAGTCCTCCAGGCTTTTGTCCCGTGAGATGTGAGCCGGTCACCGGCCTGGCGCCGCTCGGACCAGTCCCCGTCGCCCTGGTTGTGGTGACTCCTAGCGGGCGACCGGCGGAACCCTAGGCGCGATCGCCGCCCACCCTACCTTCGGCGACAGCCCCTACCCGACGTGACGGCGGCGTGGGTCCTCACCCGGACTGGCCCTGGACGGGCCCTCGCAGCATGTGACAGCGTTGTCAGCCGAAGCCCTGTCAGCACTCAGCCGGAGGATGCCGTGCACGACGACCGACAGCTCATCGAGGAACGGCTGCGCCGGGCTTTGATGGAGCGGATCAAGCCGGCGGTGTACGGCGAGACGGTACCGCTGCGGGCCGAGATCTGGCACGCGCCGGGCGAGCCGGTCCCGCCCGCGGAAGCGCTGGCCGCGTCGTACGCGCCGGCTCCGATCGGTACCGCCTGGGGCCCGGCCTGGGGGACGGCCTGGTTCCGGTTCAGCGGTGAGGTGCCGGCCGAGTGGACCGGTCGTGACACCACAGATGTCGAGGCGGTCGTCGACCTCGGCTTCAGCGGCGGCCCCGGGTTCTCCGCGGAAGGCCTGATCCACACCACCGACGGCATACCGCTGAAGGGGCTGCACCCGCGGCAGACCTACGCTCCGCTGTCCCTGCTCGAGCCGAAGAACGGCCGCGTCGAGTTCTACGTCGAGGGCGCGGCCAACCCGGAGGTGCTCGGGCCGCGCGGGTTCCAGCCGACGACGCTCGGCGACAAGCCCGCTTTCGACACACAGCCGGGTGGCACTCCGATCTACCGGCTGGCCCGGGCCGACCTGGCGATCTTCCACGCCGAGGTCTGGGACCTGATCCTCGATCTGGAGGTGCTGCAGGGTCTGCAGGAGCAGCTGCCCGCGTCCGAGCCGCGCCGGCGCGAGATCCTCCGGGCGCTGAGCCGCGCGCTCGACGTACTGGACTTCGCCGACGTTCCCGGCACGGCGACAGCGGCCCGCGCCGAGCTCGCCGAGGTCCTGTCCCGTCCCGCGCACGCCAGCGCGCACCGGCTGTCCGCGGTCGGGCACGCGCACATCGACTCGGCCTGGCTGTGGCCGCTGCGGGAGACCCGGCGCAAGGTGGCCCGGACGGTCTCGAACGTGGCGACGCTCGCCGAGGAGTACCCGGAGCTGGTGTTCGCGTTCTCGCAGGCCCAGCAGCACGCCTGGGTGCGGGACAACTACCCGGTGGTGTGGGACCGGCTGAAGAAGGCCGTTGCCGCGGGCAACATCGTGCCGGTGGGCGGGATGTGGGTGGAGTCTGACACCAACCTGCCCGGCGGCGAGGCGCTGGCCCGGCAGTTCATCCACGGCAAGCGGTTCTTCCTGGACGAGTACGGGATCGACACGCAGGAGGTCTGGCTGCCGGACTCGTTCGGCTACACCGCGGCGTTGCCGCAGCTCGTCAAGCTGTCCGGCTCGCGCTGGTTCCTCACCCAGAAGATCTCCTGGAACACCGAGAACAAGTTCCCGCACCACACGTTCTGGTGGGAGGGTCTCGACGGGACCCGGGTGTTCACGCACTTCCCGCCGATCGACACGTACAACTCCGACCTGTCCGGCCGCGAGCTGGCGCACGCGCAGCGCAACTTCGCCGAGAACGGTTCGGCCACCCGGTCACTGGCGCCGTTCGGGTACGGCGACGGCGGTGGCGGCCCGACCCGCGAGTTCGTCGCCGCCGCACACCGGGTCGCCGACCTGGAGGGCTCGCCGCGGGTCACGATCGAGCCGCCGGCCGCGTTCTTCGCCGCCGCGGAGTCCGAGTACGGCGCGGCCGCGCCGGTCTGGTCCGGAGAGCTGTACCTCGAGATCCACCGCGCGACGTACACCTCGCAGGCCAAGACCAAGCAGGGCAACCGGCGCAGCGAGCACCTGCTCCGCGAGGCCGAGCTCTGGTCCGCCGCCGCGGTGGTCGCCGGCAAGCTGGCCGACTACCCCTACGAGGAGCTGGACCGGCTCTGGAAGATCGTGCTGCTGCACCAGTTCCACGACATCCTGCCGGGCAGCTCGATCGCCTGGGTGCACCGCGAGGCCGAGGCGACGTACGCCGAGGTGGCTGCCGACCTGGAGGCGATCATCACCCGGGCGCAGTCGGCACTGGTGGACGAGGGCACCGGCACGCACGAGGTGGTCTTCAACGCCGCTCCGCACTCGCGTCACGGCGTCCCGGCGCTGGGCGCTTCGGCGCGTTCGGGTGACGCGGCCGCTGCGACGATCGACGGGAACGTGCTGGACAACGGGCTCCTCCGGGTAACCGTCGACGACCGCGGTCTGGTCACGTCGATCCTCGACGTCGAGGCCGGGCGCGAGGTCGTTGCCCCCGGCAACGCGGCGAACCTGCTGCAGCTGCACGTCGACATCCCGAACATGTGGGACGCCTGGGACGTGGACCCGCACTACAAGAACACCGTCCGGGACCTGACCGAGGTGGACTCGGTGTCGCTGGACGTCCTCGACGGCGTGGCGACCGCGGTGGTACAGCGGTCGTTCGGCGACTCGACCGTGACCCAGACGCTGCGACTCCAGCCGGGTGCGCGCCGGCTGGACGTCGAGTGCGATATGGACTGGCACGAGTCGGAGAAGTTCCTCAAGGCCGCCTTCCCGCTCGACGTGCACGCGGACCGGTGGGCGTCGGAGACCCAGTTCGGGCACATCTTCCGCCCGACGCACCAGAACACGTCCTGGGACGCGGCCAAGTTCGAGATCGCCGCGCACCGCTGGGTGCACGCCGGCGAGCCCGGGTACGGACTCGCGGTCGTCAACGACTCGACGTACGGGCACGACGTGTCCCGGACCACGCGGGACTCCGGCGGTACGACGACCACCGTCCGGCTTTCGCTGATCCGCGCCCCGCGGTTCCCCGACCCACAGACCGACCAGGGCCGGCACGTGGTGAACTACGCGCTGGTGGTCGGTGCCGGGATCGCCGAGGCGGTCGAGGAGGGGTATCGGATCAACCTGCCCGAGCGGGTGGTCGCCGGCGGGATCGCGTCCGTCGACCCGGTCGTTGCCGTCGACAACGATGCGGTCGTCGTCGAGGCGGTCAAGCTGGCCGACGACCGCTCCGGCGACGTGGTCGTCCGGCTCTACGAGTCCCGCGGCGGCCGCGCCAGCGCCACCCTCACCACCACCTTCGACCTAACCGGCGTGGACGAGGTAGACCTCCTGGAACGCCCCCTCTCCGCCCGCGACCGCTCCGCCAACACCGTCCCGCTCGCCCTCCGCCCCTTCCAGATCCTCACCCTCCGCCTCCGCCGCTGACCCCTTCCGTTCAT
>Ga0075419_10000763_pt1 | contig 20663 bp, 15 predicted proteins | sample SoiMetdeltSBSDD3_FD_76900 | JGI IMG/M metagenome (GOLD analysis project Ga0075419, IMG submission 76900) | Bulk soil microbial communities from a Populus tree surrounding site in Tennessee, USA - Soil MetaG P. deltoides SBSDD3 | ecosystem: Environmental > Terrestrial > Soil > Tree plantation... | reverse complement strand
CTGTGCGATGGCCTGGCAGAGATCCTGAACCTGCCGGTTTTGAATAAAGTGATCCTGAGACCTCAGCATACTGATACGCAAACGAAAAAAGGTAGAATCGAACGTTGGAAAAACATTGAAGGCAAGTTCTTATTAAGGGATCCGGGTGCCATCAAAAATAAACATTTGCTTTTGGTAGATGATGTAGTAACCACCGGTGCCACTTTGGAAGCATGCGGAAACGAACTTTTGCTTGTCGAAGGAGTAAAATTGTCTGTTACCACTCTTTGTTTAGCCTCTCGATAGTCAACCCAATAAGGGCCAGACCAGGGATCCCTGAATTAAACTCCTCTTTTGCATTATTTTCTCTTTTCAATCTCTTTGGTATTCATTTCCTCTTATCAACTCTTCGTTTTATTTTTGAAGTCAATGAAGAACCTCTGTCTTATTTCAATATCCCTTCTTATCCTCTGTTATTCCTGCAAAAAGGATTCTTTTATTACAAGTCCTGATGCAGACGTGACGCTTTCTGCTGAAGAAATAAAATTCGATACAGTTTTTACAACTACTGGTTCCATCACACAGTTTTTTAAAATAATCAACCAAAACGATAAGAAACTGCGTCTTTCATCAATAAAATTAATGGGCGGTAATAATTCTTTTTTTAAGATAAACGCGGATGGTTTTGTCGGGCCGGAGGTTACTAATATTGAAATGGAGGCAAATGACAGCCTTTATGTATTTGTCTCAGTAAAGGTCGATCCAAGTACGGCTAACCTTCCTTTTATTGTCCAGGATAGTATCCAGATAAATTATAATGGCACAATAAAACAAATAAGCCTGGAAGCATGGGGGCAGAATGCTCATTTCTTCCGTGATAAAAAAATTACTGTTGATGAAACCTGGGATAATGATCTACCTTATGTTATTCTCGGATCACTGACAGTTGAATCGAATAAAAAGCTTATCATCAACAAAGGTTGCCGCATTTACGTGCATGCGGATGCGCCGATACTCGTTGATGGCACTTTAGAAATAAATGGAGCAAAAGATACCGCTGACAGGGTTTACTTCCGCGGCGACCGGCTTGATGAACCTTACAATGATTTCCCAGCGGGATGGCCGGGTATTTTTTTCAGAAGCGGGAGTAAGGATAATGTTTTTAATTATGCGGTTATTAAAAATGCATACCAGGCAATTGCTCTCCAGGATCTGCCACCAAATACAAATCCAAAGCTCACACTGAATGAGTGTATTATTGACAATGCTTATGATTACGGCATTGTGGCTATCAACAGCAGCATAAGCGCAAGAAACTGTTTAGTGAGCAATTGCGGAAAAAATGTTGTTCTGGCGAGAGGCGGTATTTATCAATTCACGCATTGCACTGTCGTAAGCTTTTCCAACAGCTATATTCTTCATCGTGAACCCGTGCTTGTTGTAACCAATTATATCACCATAAATAATGTTCCTGATCCAAAAGATCTGAGCGCCTCATTCCGTAATTGTATTTTCTGGGGACAGGATGGTACTGTTGAGGATGAAGTGATAGTAGATAAAAAGGGCGCCACACTTTTTGGAGTAAGCTTTAATGACAACTTATGGAAAGTGGTAGATACTCCAGCTTATATCACATCATCCGGCATTACCAATAATGCAGACCCTCTATTTGACACGGTTAATACCAATAAACGCTTCTACAGTTTTCGCCTTAAAGAGGGTTCTCCTGCACTAAATAAAGCAACCAATCTTGGCGTAACCATCGATTTAGATGGAAATCCGAGACCGGTGGGCATGGCCCCTGATCTTGGTTGTTACGAAAGACAATAAGTCTCATTAAAATTTAATTGATGGGAGAGCAAAGAGCTTCTTAACTTTGTTATCCTCTAAGAAAAGATCAGGAAATGAGCTATAATTTTTATGGCGAGTTGCATTTGACCTATTTATAACGATAAAAAAAATCACAAATGAAAACGTTTTTTCTTGCGCTGATTCTTGCCGTCGCACTTGAAGGCCCTGCTATTTACGATTTTAAAGTGCCGGGACTTGACGGTAGCGAAATTGATTTTTCTGCTTACAAAGGCAAAAAAATAATGATTGTGAACACAGCTTCTAAATGCGGTAACACCCCGCAATATGCCGAGTTGGAAAAATTATACGAAAAATATAAAGACAAGTTGGTTATTGTCGGTTTTCCCGCTAACAACTTTGGAGAACAGGAACCGGGCAGCAACACGGAAATAAAAGAATTCTGTAAAAAAAATTATGGGGTTACGTTTCCGATGGCCGAAAAAGTTTCAGTGAGAGGCGATGACACTCATCCGTTATATAAATGGTTGGTTGATCAATCAAAAGAATTGGCAAAGAATGTTCCATCGGATAATTCAAAAGATCTTGTTTGGAAAAGATATTTGCAGGACCCGGTAAACTGGAATTTTACCAAATTCCTGATTGATGAAAAAGGCAATTTAGTGGCAGTATTTCATAATAAAGTAAGCCCGATGAGCGCCGAGGTGATGAAGTACCTGAATTAATGATCACAGACAATTCTTAAATTCATTATAGCTGCCCGATCAGGCAGCTATTTTTTTGTTTTAATATTCTAAAAATTCAAGTAACTTTCATATCACTATCGATGCCATCTCCTCTGATCCTGTCAACTACCGCTTTTACAGATACACAGTCTTGTATTCTTGTTGAAACCGCTTATTGATCTTTGTTCGCATAGCTTTTAAAAAAGAATTATGAGAAAAATCTTAGGATTTATATTAGTCGCCGTCTCACCCTTTATATTTTCCAAATCAGATGCGCAGGTTTCAAATTGTAGTCCACTTAAATTTTCTGGTGTTGCTCCATCTTTGTGGGCGATAGACGGGCAAATACGAGATTGGGAAACCATCCTTGGACCCGTAAACTCTGCTGAACCCATTTTTCCTTTTGGAGCTACAATCGGTCAAAACGGCTCTTACGACACTTATGGTCAATTTGATCCGGACGATCCTGATCCGCAAAATGATCTTCGGGTACTGTCAACAATTCATGACGATTATAATTTGTTTTTTTATTTCCGCAGGCTTACTAATAGTACTGGCTCCAGTAAAGCTTTCTATTTTTTTGATACAAATATTGATGGTCTTGTAAACAGCGGTGAGCCGGTTGTAGGAATTTATTTCAATGCACAGAGAGTGACTAAGCTGGCCATTTACAATTATATTCCTGTAAACCCAAATGGAGATCCGATTGGTGAACCTATCGACAGCGGAAATGTTTGCCTGGTCGATGGCACTTCATTGCCGGGGACTATCGAAGAAATAGTAAACTGGCATAATGCAACACTATTACCTTTTGAAGTATTTTCTGCCGCAGTTACAGAAAATGGCTATGGGGTGGAATTAGCTATCCCATGGAGATTCATTAGTGAATACAAACTCATTGCATACCATCTTGCATTGCAAAGCGGTGGTGGATCTTATAATCCAGATCGCGCATCCGACAACGCAAGCGGATGTGATGCCCGGCTTGATATCATCGGCGATCCCGATATTGAAGTGGAAAATGTTTCCGTGTCTACAATTGTGGCCGGGCTATCGTTTCGTATTGATGTTACCTTCAGAAATCTTACGCCTGCCGCCATAGATGTCAATGTGGCAAATTTTATTGCTATTAAAGATATCATTCAAAATGACAATCTCCCGATCGATGAACATCAGTTTTCTATAACCAGAAGTGGATTGCCTTATGGTTATTTAAGCGGCACATTTATCAATCAACCTATTCGATTCTTTGGCCCTGGTGATCTCGTTATAGACCCGCTATCAACAAAAACGTTTTCACTCGTCATTAGCTTCCCTCCTAATTACTCCGTGAAAAGCGCGGTGGTAGAGTTTACACCATTATCAAGGTTTTTCCTTGAAACAGAATGCTATCCCAATACCGGTGGCGGCGGTAAACCAACGAACCCGATAGGAGCTCCGGTAGGTGATGAAACAACTTCAAAAAGTAACAAGGCTACACTAAATAGTGGCGAAATTCCAAATGAACGGCATGAAAAGATTGTCGTATATCCAAACCCATCACGAGGACATACCACCTTGTTGCTACCTGATGATGACCGAACTTACGATATTCAGTTAACCGATTATACCGGAAGGCTGATCCGCAGATGGGAAAATGTGAAACCCGGCAGATTCGAATTTGAAACAAATAAGCAGGGCTTTTATTTACTCAATATCAAATCCGGAAATGGCTTGAAATACATTAAAAAACTAATTGTTCAATAGGAGAAAAAGGCTGGTGAGTTAACCAGCCTTTTTCTTGTTATGGCACTCAAACATTTATCGTTTAAGGTCTATCGAAAAAGTGCACACTAGTTTTGTCTCGATTGCTCGCTGTCTTTTTTGTGCTCAACTATTGCGGGCAAGGGAAGCTGTTCGTTTGTATGAGTGCCGGGAGACACTTTAATAGTTCCTTTCGCTAATTTTTCCTTCACCCAATGTTCCATCTTGTGATGTAGGGGAACTAAAATAGCTGCCACACCAACCAATATTATCAACATATAAACCGGATCATGTCCTGTTAGTTTATCAATATAAGGATGAATAAAGAGCGCCAGAAACTCAAAAAGAAATAATGTACCAAGCATTCCCAAATATTTCAATGCCTTCGGATGAGCTTTCCTGCGACTGAAAATGATAAGAATGGCAAAAAATGTTATTATAGACAGAACAATGCCTATCAACCGAAGATTGTTTTTTCTCTCTTTTATTTGCTTTTGAAGCTGCCTGGTTAATTCCTGTTGCCGTAGCTGTTCATTGAATTTTAAAGATTCCATTTGTGCAATCTTTTGTTCATTTAGTATTGCCTCCCTTGTTTCATTGGCCACTTTGCTATAACAATAAGCGCTGTCGGTATTTTTTCCTTCATATAGCTCTGTCAAACGTTTGGCGGCATTCAAAATTCTTTTCTGATCAGCAATTTTCATACTGATCTGGTACGAGCGGAGCGCATAGATCAATGCGGAATCCAATTTTTTCTTCTTTTCAAATACTTTGGATAAACCTTCATAAGCGCCTGCGAGCGTTTCCTTATCATTATTTTCAGGATCATTCTCTAAAATATCAAGCGCCTCTTGAAAGTAATTGTAAGCCTCATTTATTTTGTTTGCGGTAATAAACATATGTCCGAGGTTAGACGTGATGACCGCCAGGTTATAAGTATCATCATGTTGCCTGGCAAGATCCTGTGCCGCATTAAGATAAAAAAAAGCAGAATCAAACTGATTCATGCGGTCGTAAGTATCACCTATATTAGTCAGCGCTGTTGTCAGGAAAAATTTGTCATCGATCGATTTGAAACCATTTTGCGCTTTAAAATAATATTCCAATGCTGCTCTATAGTCTGTGCGTTCCGTCGATACACGGGCAATGTTGTTATATGTTGAATAAATCAGGCGTTCATTTTTCAGGTCTTCCGCCTTTTTCAAAGCATTAAGGTGAAACTCAAGTGCTTTCGGATAATTCCCGATACTGTTCAAAATACTGCCGATAAAATTCAGGCTCTGAGCTTCCCCTTTGATAAAATTTGTGCTGATCGCCAGGTTCAGGGCGTCCTGCGCATACTGCATAGCAGAATCCCTTTCATGATCGAGATAGTGATTGCAAAGGCGAAGGAACGTAAATACTTTACTTGTATCATCATTATTTGAAACAATATCCCGTTTCAGGCTGTCTATGTTTTGAGCGATAAGAGTCGGTGACTGGAAAACGAAGACACACACTATGACCAGCAGTCCTTTCATCTTTACGGAATGGCTTTGATCTGAGAAGGTACAAAAATTATTAGCCTTGAAAAAGAAAAAATGAAGCGTCATTTGTTGGATTTATTTTTGACCCATAAACTCTCTTTATTCAAAAAATATGCTGATCGCAATCATTATATTGGCTATGATCATTCTCATTATATTATCTGCATTGCTAATACTAAAAAATGATCCGGGTTACATCATTGATTTCCTGAAAAAAAATCCGACCCGGTCATCGATCTGTATTATCAGAAATGACGAGGTGATAATTTCTGCCGGTGAAAAAAGGTTGATGCCTCTTGCCAGTACAGTAAAAATTATGATAGCGCTTGCATACACAAACCAGGTTTCTAAAGGCCTTTTAGTAAATACTGAAATGATCGATTTAGATAAGGTCAAAAACTTCTATTTACCCGGGACTGATGCAGGCGCTCATAACAGCTGGTTGAACGAATTGAACCAAAAAGAGCTGATACAAAATAATTCAGTCCCTTTAGATGAAGTAGTAAAAGGAATGATCAAATTCAGCTCAAATGCAAATGCCGAATACCTTCTTTCTAAAATCAAAAAAGAAAATATTGAAGCCTCTATAACAGAGGCGGGCATCGTTAATCATACAGCTATTTATCCCTTTGTTTCCTCATTGATCGTATCTGCGAAACATCCCGGAACAACCGGACAAGAGCTAATTGACAAATCATGGGAATACCATGAAAAAATAAAACAATGTGATGACCAGGTTGTAAAGTCATTCAAAACTCCGGATCTGAAAGTTCAAAAAAGCTGGTCTGATCACCTCCCGGCATCTACTACCAAAGATTATTGTGTTTTGATGAATGCTGTAAATACAGGTAAGCTCTTTGATAAAAAAGCAGGCTTACATGTAAGAGAAATTCTTGAATGGCCACCAATAAACAAATCATTGTTTACTTCATTTGGCATAAAAGGCGGCTCGACGGCTTTTATTGTTACAGAAGCATTGTATGCAACCGATGCTTCCGGGAACAGTATGGCACTTGCCATTTTTTTTAATGATTTGAAAGATTGGGAAAGGATAATTATAGATTGGACTCTTAGCAAATTCGAAATAAAGTTCATTTTGAATGAAAAATTCAGAAATAAAGTGAGAAAGGAACTTTCCGGGTAAAAATTAGTGTGCAGCAAGGAACTTTTTCAATTCATCTACCGCTGAGGTCCTCAATAATATTTTACTGTTACTGCCAGCAACAATAAAGGTGGGAAACGCTTCTACAAAAAGTTTTTCCTGTGCCGTCTTGTTGCTGACCTGGTATGGCTGAAACGGATATTTCTTATCAGCAATATATCTGACCATCCTCTCTCTTTTGTCACCAACATTTAGTGTGTAGAAATTTGCTTTGCTGTTATATTCACCCATAATTGCTGCAAAACCCTTTGATTGATACAGGCAACCGATGCACCAGGTGCCCCAAACATAGAAAATCGTGTACTGTTTATCATTCTTTAATAGCAATGTCTTCTTATTTCCGTTTTCATCTGCATAAGCAATTGGAGCTAATCGCTCTGTGGTGTCCACAATCTTATCTAGCGGAATCACGGAGATATAATCGCCGTATTTATCTGCCGAGAGTAATTTATATGTATTATTTCTAAATGGTAACTCAACTCCATACTTCACTTCTTTACATTGCAATGGTCTTTTTACCAGGGCTGGGTTTACCTCAAGATCACCGGCGATGATCTTATCATATTTACCGGTGAACATTCCATCAGAATTCATATCGCCCAGTGAAATGATATTTCCATCTGGTAACCTGATCTTTTTAACCTTAAAAGGTTTGGCAAGAAGCATGTATGTTGCCGGTAAGGGATCACCTCTTTTGAAAGTCATGATTTTGTGAAATTTCTCCCGTGAACTATCTACCGGACCGCTATAAAATCGTAAGCTATACCTGTATTCTGCATTAGGATCTTGCGGATTTTTGAAAACAACTGCAAACGGAGTGTCTTTTTGAATTCTAAAAGCTGTATCGTCTGTAAAATCACAGTTTTTATTTTTATCAAAAACAATTTCTGAGGAAACCGAGTCAAAATCCGCAATAATAAAATACAGGTCCCATTTTGTTTTGCCTGCCGCACCACTATAGACCGAACCCCAGGCCGATTGGTTATATTTAATTTTTTTTGGAAGTTTTATTTTGATTGATTTTCTGTTACCATCAACCACACTGCCACCTGTCAGTCTAAAAATATACGCAATCTCGTATCCCTGCCAGGTATCGGTATAAAGGTTCCCATCAGACAGATATTTTTTTCCCTTTTGTGCGCAGGAAATAATGATGAAACATATTATAAAAACAAAACAATATTTGTGCACCTGCTAAAGATAAATATTGCTCTGGTCATCACCTTATCTTTGTCGCCATGCAATTCTCAAAGATCATCAACCAGCAGGAAGTAAAACAGCAGTTAGTTGAACTGGTACAGCATAATCGACTTAGCCATGCTTTGCTGTTTCTAAGCAAAGAAGGAAGTGGCGCTTTATCCTTGGCACTGGCACTTGCTCAATACATAACGTGTGAAAGAATCAATACCCGGTCTGCCAATCAGCAGGCAGGACCATCACTTTTTGAAGAGTCACCAAAAACCAATGACCAGCAACAAACGACCGGCAACGACTCTTGTGGAATTTGTCCCTCCTGCCTCAAGGCAATCCAGCTCATTCATCCGGATATTCATTTCAGTTATCCAGTTGTTACAAAAAAAGCAGGCACTCCGCCACTAAGCGTTGATTACATAACTGAATGGAGGGAATTCATCAAACTATATCCTTACGGAAATGTATATGACTGGCTGCAATTCATCGGTGCGGAAAATAAACAGGGCAACATAACCGCGAATGAATGCAATGATATCATTCGCAAGCTAAGTTTAAAAAGTTTTGAAAGTGAATACAAGATTTTGCTTATGTGGATGCCGGAATATCTCGGTGCGGAAGGAAACAAACTGTTGAAGCTGGTTGAAGAACCACCGCCTAATACCTTATTTATACTGGTAGCTGAAAATGAAAGCTTGTTATTACCTACGATCGTGAGCCGCTGCCAGATGATAAAAATTCCCGCCCTTGACACAAGTGATATTGAAAAGGCTTTGATTGAAAGAAGTAATACCGATGCTGCAAAAGCAAGACAAGTGGCTGCCACCGCTGAGGGAAATTACCGTGAGGCTTTACAATTGTTGCAACATTCGGAAGAGGATTGGCAAAGTCTCCTTCGTGACTGGTTAAACTCGATCATTAAAACCGGTCCCATAGCCCAAACAAAATGGGTGGAAGAGATCAGCCGGCTGGGAAGAGAAAAACAAAAACAATTCCTTCGCTATTTCAATCATTTATTAGAACAATCCATCCGGTCTAAAGTGATGGGCAACAATATTTACCTGCCTGACAATGAAAAAGATTTTGCCGACCGCCTGAATCGTCTTGCCGATATCGGTCAGCAACAGGCTCTTATCGAGGAATTGGACCGGGCCACTTATTATATAGAACGGAATGCGAACGCCAAAATCCTCTTCCATGCGCTTACTATCAAGGTTTATCATATCATTCAGGACAAAATTGTATTTTTGGCAACTTGAGGGGAATGGTCAGTGATAATGGGCCCCGATAGGTTTCGGGGAGTGAGTTGGTTGTGAGATATAATTATTGAGTCTACTTTCTGATCTATACTATGTTTAGTCATCAGTTTATCCTGCGCGAAGCGAAGGACACACTTCAATACCTGTACATGTTTGAGCAAACATTGAACTGCTCGACATCTGCCGAATAGCATTCGGAACGTACAAGAGTGTGACACAACGGATGATGATAGTAGTAATGCTGCCGATTTCATAATTATATCCCCATTTCAAATCTGAATTCGCAAATCTAAAATCTGAAAAAGCAGATGGGTTGTGACAATTGCGGTACGGGTAAACCGAATGGATGTAAAAGCAACGGCGGGTGCAGTACCGGCGGATGTAACCGCATGAACGTGCATGACTGGCTGCTGAATATGCCCATAGCAGATGTGATGGATGAATGCAAGGTGGTGGAAATAAGTTTTAATCATGGCAGTCGTAAGGATTTTTTCAGGAATACAACGCTTCAGCAATTTGACAAGGGCGACATCGTCTGTGTGGAAGGTGTAAGTGGCTTTGACCTTGGTGAGATTTCGCTGACCGGCGAGATCGTGCGGCTGCAAATGAAGAAGAAAGGCGTGGAAGAATTAAACCCTGAAATGAGAAAAGTGTTGCGCCGCGCCACCGACCGTGATATCGATACATGGCGACATAGCAAGACTCGTGAGAAAGATGCATTGATACGCAGCCGGGCAATAGCGAAACAGCTGAAGCTGGAAATGAAAGTAAGTGAAGTGGAAATTCAGGCTGATAGTCGCAAGGCTACTTTCTTTTATATCGCCGATGGCCGTGTGGACTTCCGTGAGCTGATCAAAGTGTATGCGTCCGAATTTAAATTGAAAGTTGAAATGCGGCAGATCGGTGCAAGACAGGAAAGCGCAAAGGTGGGTGGCATTGGCAGTTGTGGCCGCGAACTTTGTTGTGCTACATGGTTGAGCGAATTTAAATCAGTGAATACAACGGCGGCCCGTTATCAGAATCTTTCTATCAACCAGGCTAAACTCAGCGGCCAATGCGGAAGATTGAAATGCTGTTTGAATTATGAGCTGGATACGTATTTAGATGCGCTGCTGCATTTCCCGGATAACTGCGAAAGCATACAGGTTGCAAAAGGAACCGCTTCTTTGATAAAGAAAGATATTTTCAAGAACCTGATGTGGTATGTATTGCCGGACAGCAACAAGCAATACCCATTAGCGATCGAAAGAGTAAGAAAAATAAGATCATTGAATGCAGAGGGAGTAATTCCCGAAGAACTTGAAACGGTTGAAATCACGTCATCAAAAGTAAAAGAAGCTGAACCGGAATTTGTAGAGCTGGTTGGACAAATAAGTTTGCGTTCCTTAGAAAAGGCAGATAAGAAAAGGAAACAAAAACAACAGCACCAGAAACCGCAACAACCGAAACAAAGACATCAACCCCCTCCTCAACAACAAAAAGGGCCACAACAAAATCGTCCTAACCCCGGGCAACATAAAAACCAGCAACGTCCTAATCAGCCGGGAAAGAAATAGTTTATCCGTTTTATTTTATTGCCACGGAGAAGCACGGAGAAAAACGGCTTCGTGACCGTGGTGTCTCCATGGCATTTTGTAGGGCGAACCATAACTTTAGATCGTGAGTATTCCGTGCCTCCGTGGCATTCCCTCTTACAAACCAAAACTTTTAACTATGAACAAAGAAATCAGGATTGAAAATTTTCCTCTACGAGAAGAAACCGATCTGATCATTGGCATAGGCATCGAGATCCATAAAATTCTCGGTCATGGCTTCCTGGAGATCGTTTACAAAGACGCTTTTGAATATGAATTCAGAAATCGGATGACACTCTATGAAAGAGAAAAAGAATATAACATCCTTTATAAAGATGCCGTCCTGCCTCATAGATTTTTTGCCGATTTTGTTGTTTTTGGAAAAGTGATACTGGAAATAAAAGCCAAGGATGGAATACCTGACGAAGACTATGCTCAGATGATTAACTATCTCAAATGTTCATGTTGTAAGATTGGATTAATATTAAATTTTGGAAGATCGAAATTGGATATAAAGAGAGTTATTTTTTGAAAGATTTTTTTGCCACGAAGGGACACGGAAAGCATTTTCTCCGTTGATTCCGTGCCTCCGTGGCATTTATTTTCAAAAACGAACCTCTTGAATTATGAGCAGATCCAATCGGAGAATATCTTTTATATGATATTGCCACGGAGAAGCACGGAGATAGTACTCGGTGTCATTCTGTGTCTCCGTGGTACTACTTTTCGTAAGTTTAATTATGAAACGAAAGATCCTTCGAAGGTTACTGATAGTTTTCCTGGTTTTGATTGTTGTGTGGCTCGTATTTGCTCAATGCAGTATGAAGTTCCGTATCAGTGACAGTCAGGCTAAAGAAAAATTTTCAAAGAATAATGTGACGCTAGCTACAGAGTCGATCAAGGTTGATGGCTTTACCATGCACTATGCAAAAACGGGCAATGATTCTCTTCCTACTTTATTTTTTGTTCATGGTTCGCCGGGGGGATGGAATGCATTTGAAAGATATATGCAGGATAAAGACCTGCTGCATAAATTCAGGATGATAGCAGTTGATCGGCCGGGTTTTGGTTACAGCCAGTTTGGCGATGCAAAAGATTTGAAAGAGCAATCAAGGCTGATAAGTCCATTGGTGAAATCCTTTCAAAATGGGAAACCGATGTATGCGATTGGTCATTCACTCGGCGGTCCAATGATTGTAAAACTGCAAATAGATACTGAGAACTTATTTACCGGCCTGGTTTTTCTTGCAGCTTCCAATGACCCCGATGAAGAGAAACCTGAACGTTGGCGATATGTTTTGAAAGAAACCCCATTTAACTATTTTTTACCCGGCGCATTTCGTCCGAGTAATAAAGAGTTGGTTTATCTAAAAAAAGATCTGAAATACTTGGACAAAGAATGGGAGAAGATCACTTGCCCGGTCTGGATCATACATGGTGATAAAGACACATTTGTTCCGGTTGGCAACGTTGAATACACAAAAAAGAAACTCACACACGCAAAATCGGTTGAAGTAAAGATATTGCCGGGAGCCAGGCATTTTATTCCATGGGAACAATATGAGGATATAAAAGAGGTATTGAACAGGTTGCCTGTCCAGGATTCCTTATTTCAATTGTTTTAAGATATCAGGAATTACTTTAGGTACAATTCCGTAATGATTTACCCCATTGATAACAGCATGTGTGATTGAAAGACCTTTATATTTTCTTTCAGTGACTGTAGTATAAAATTGTTTTGACGAACTGAGGACTTTATTCAAAAATTCGAGTGATCCAGCATAGACAGAAATATGGGAATTGTAATTTTTATTTTTTGCGGCATAATTCTTTTCAATATCCATCAGTTCATAATAATTAGCCCACACGGATGGGCTGATCGCATAATAGTGATCAAAGAGTTTATTATCTTTCATTGACACATACAGGGCCAGCAGGCCGCCAAAAGAATGCCCGACAAACACCTTACTTTTTGGAGTACTGAACTTTTTATTGATATAAGGCATCAATTCATCTTTCATAAATAAAAAGAACTTGGCGGCCTGGCCAAAATTTTTATTGTTATAGCCTCCGGCATCGGAAGGAATAAAATCGCGTTGCCGCTTCATGTCCCAATCGCCTTTATGCGCAATCCCGATCAGGATACAATTCTTTGTATTTTCCTCGGCCTGCGAAAGAATAGTTTTTCCTGAATTGATACCGGCATCAGTAAAATAAACCAGGTGATAGGATTTGGTAGAGTCAAAATTCTTTGGCCTCTTAATGATGATCTCGTACGTGTCGCCGGTTTTAGAAGACTTAACCTCTTCTTTGGTTTGTTGTGAATCGCCTGCAGATGGCAGCAACAAAAGAAATAATAAGATCAGGTCAATTCTCATAAAACTCATATTCCATCAAAACCGTTTCAGTCGTTTCTACACCTTTTTCCTTGCCAACCGTTTTGGTTTCTGAGACCAGCTTTTTATCGTTGTATTTAAAATAGATCGTCTTACCTCCTTCAGTTGTTCCTTCGCCTCTTACCGGCAAACCGTTATTGTCAAAATAGAATTGAGCTATTTTTTCAGTTTTATTGCCCTTTTCTTTTGAAAGTATCTTCTCTGTTTTACCATGGGCATTTCTTACATACACAAGTGTATAAGAAGCGTCTATCTCTTCCTCCATGCACAAATGCTTCTTATCATATGTTGCCAGTGATATTCGTCCTGCACCATGAGCTAATATTTCAATGGAATATGAACCGTTCTTATTGTATTTGTAAATATGGATTTCGTCTACACCCTCCTTCACATGCCGGGCAAGTTCCGACACCTTGCCGTTCGCATCTTTTTTAGCAACAAACCAAAAAGCTAATTTGCCATCGTGATACTCAAGCGAATCATCTCCCGTCCTGCTGTAAAAGTTTTTGATCACTTCCTTTTTCGTTGTGTCGTTATTATAATAAGTGGTCCTCGTTACTGCCATTACCTTATTTTCAATTACAACCGATCTTTCAATCTGTGAAAAACCAGTGAGTGAAATAAGAAGATAGGCTGTTACTAAAAATTGTTGCTTCATGTTAGTTCCTGATAGCTTCTACAATGGCATCCTGTATCTTGCCTCTTACCATTAAAGATGATAGCAAAGGATTATTTCTTGTTGGGTTCACCCTGTTTGAAAGAAAAATATAAACAAGATTATATTTCGGATCAACCCAAACACAAGTACCGGTAAAACCCGTATGACCAAAAGTTTGCGGCGATGCAAACTCAGCCGGGTAGGGTTCCTTTCTTATAATATTATCCTTTTCCGGCTTATCAAAACCCAGGCCCCTGCGGCTGTCCTTGCTATGATATGCCGTAAATAATTTTATTGTTTCTTCTTTTAAAAATCTTTCGCCATTGAATGTGCCACCGTTCAATAGCATTTGATAGAGCATAGCAAGATCGTATGCATTAGAAAACAAACCTGCATGCCCGGCCACTCCTCCAAACATGGAAGCGCCTTCATCATGTACATCACCCTGTATCAGTTGCCGTCGAAAATGCTTTTCGGATTCAGTTGGAACGATCAATCCTTCCTTCCAGAATCTTTCTCTTGGCTTAAACCCGGTAGTCTTCATTCCGATCTTGCTATAAAAAGTTTTGAGCACGTACTGGTCGAGTGTCATTCCCGTTAACTCTTCAACGATCTTTCCAAGAAAAATAAAATCATTATCACTGTACACATAACGTCCCTGTTTTCCTAACGGACTTTGAAGAATGCGTTTGATCATTGTATCCTGCCAATCATTTCGCATGTACAAATTTTCCGCAACTCTTATATTGAATCCCGGTTTTGGTCCATCGGAATAGATCGATGGAGCAGGAATACCGGTTGCAGTATCGATTGTTTCCCGATAAAATGGAATGAAAGGAACAAGCCCTGCCTGGTGCAAAAGAATATCTTCGATCACAAGATTTGCCTTATCGGTGCCATTCACCCATGGCAAATAATCGCCAAGTTTCTTATTCAGGTTAAGCTTTCCTTCTTCATATAATTTCATGACAGAAACCGTGGTAGCAGAGATCTTCGTAACAGAAGCAAGATCATAAATGCTTTCAAGGGTTACCGGTCTTGAGTCTTCAAATGAATAACTTCCATAAGCTTTATTAAACAAGATCTCACCATCTTTAATGGCAAGGACCACGCAACCCGGAAATGCCTTTTGAACGATCGCATCGGTAACTATTGAATCGATCGTCATTCCCATGATCATTCGCTTCTCCATGGGACCTGGTTTTTCAGTCGCTACCACGTCAATTCCAAAACCTGCGGAATAATTACAAACCCGGACAGGTAATTTGCCAGAAGCATTACCTCTTCCTTTCAGCAGCTCTGCTGCGGCCTCTCTTGTTGGCCCAGTGTCTTCGTGAAAAGCAATAAGTGCATTCGCATTACAAAAATTTGCCGCAGCTAAAACATTTCCAAAAACAAGTGTGATGCTATTTGCTTTATTGAGTCTTCTCCATAGTGAAAGAGCTGAATTGGTGATACCATAGTTGTTTGCCGGCCTGTTGCTGTAATTGTGAATGCCTATCACCATAAAATCATATTTGTCAATTACCTTTTCAAATATGCTATCGGCAGCCTCGTCTCCGCTAGTCCACAGAAATGAATATGCATCTGTTTTATAATCGTTACCGATACTTGCTGAAACAACATTTAAAGCATCTGCTCCAATGGAAATATAGGCGATCTTTGATCCCTTCTTAACCGGGATCAACGCGTCACCTGCTCCCTTCTTTATAACAGTAATAGTTTCTCTTGCAACCTTTCTGTTTATCGCAATTGTTTTTGCATTCAGGTCACGCAAAAGATTGGTTGTGTCAATTGGCTTCAATTGGTTCAGTCCAAGCTGATATTTTGCGCTTAAAACTTTTTTTACTTTTTCATGGATCTCATCCCATGTCAATTTGTTTTCACTGATCGCAACTTTTATTGCTTCTATTGCTTTACCCACATCTTCCGGTAAACAAAGCATATCATTTCCTGCAATCAATGCTTCTACGGAAATGACGCCGCCAGGAAAATATTTGGCAACACCTTTCATCTCCAAAGCATCCGTAAATGTGAGACCGTTAAAACCGATATCGTTTCTTAACACACCTGTAACCGTATTTTTTGAAATGGAACTTGCGCGATGTTCGCCGGTATCGATGGAAGGAACCGAAAGATGGGCCACCATCACACTTCCTATTCCTGCATTGATCAGCTCACGAAAAGGTTTTAATTCGTTTGAATCAAGATCAGCTCTTGATTTATTGATGACAGGCAGATCAAGATGCGAATCGACATCAACATCACCATGACCGGGAAAATGTTTTGCACAAGCCATGATGCCGGCATCCTGCATTCCTTTCATGTAAGCGATGCCAAACTTTATTACTTTATCCCTGCCCTCTCCAAATGAGCGGTAGCCAATAACAGGATTGTTTGGATTGTTATTGATATCAACAACCGGCGCATAGTTAACATGAATGCCAAGCCGCTTGCATTGTTCACCAACTGCTAACCCCATTTCATACACCAGCCGCTGATTATCCATAGCGCCAAGTGTAAGCTGGAATGGATATTTGGTAACACTATCCAGCCGCATACCCACACCCCACTCGCCATCGATCGTTATCATGAGCGGTGTTTTTGCAATGCCCTGGTAAAAATTGGTAAGATTTGCCTGGCGGACCGGTCCACCCTGGAAAAAACATAATGCTCCCACATTGTATTGCTTTATATCATTGATCACTTTGGCCACATGGTCAGGGCCAAGATTAGAATGTGCACGGATCACCATTAACTGTGCTATTCTTTGTTCAGGAGTTAACGAATTAAAAACACTGTCTACCCATTGTTCAACAGAAAGCCTGCTGCGATACTGCGAAAACGAAATTGAAGAAACTAGAACCGCTGCAACCAGGAGTAATTTTTTCATGCCAGATGCTTAAGATAATCGACGTATTTTAGCAGCTAAAATTACAGGAATTGAGCGATAAGATTTTGTTATTACCCGACAACATTGCCAATCAAATTGCAGCCGGCGAAGTGATACAACGACCCGCCAGCGCAGTGAAAGAGCTAATGGAAAATGCTGTAGATGCCGGCGCTACAGAGATCAAGCTTATCGTTAACGACGCAGGCAAATCATTGGTGCAGGTGATTGATAACGGTAGCGGGATGAGCGAAACTGACGCAAGAATGAGCTTTGAACGACATGCAACATCAAAGATCACAACGATCGACGATCTTTTTCATATCAAGACAATGGGATTCCGTGGCGAAGCACTGGCATCGATGGCTGCAGTTGCACAGATAGAATTGAGAACAAAAAGGAACGATGATGAAACCGGGACTTATATCGAAATTGAAAATAGTGTCGTTAAGAAACAGGAACCCGTTGCAAGCCCGGAAGGAACAAGTATTGCGATGAAGAATTTGTTCTTCAACGTGCCTGCAAGAAGAAATTTTTTGAAAAGCAATACCGCCGAAATGCGCCATATTGTTGATGAGTTTACAAGAGTAGCATTGGCTTTTCCGCATGTCTTTTTTTCATTGACTGCAAATAACCAGCAGATCTTTCATCTTGAAGCCGGCTCATTAAAGCAGCGAATTCTTCAATTATTGGGTAATACTTATAATACAAAGCTTGTAACGGTTAAGGAAGAAACGGATTACATGAACATTTATGGTTTTGTGGGCAAACCCGACACAGCCAAGAAAACCCGTGGCGACCAGTATTTTTTTGTCAATAATCGCTTCATCAAAAGCGCCTATCTCAATCATGCAGTAATGAATGCATACCAGGAAATGGTCACGAAAGATTCTTTCCCGATGTACGTGTTGTTTATCGACCTCGATCCCACCCAGGTTGATGTAAATGTTCATCCGACAAAACAGGAAATAAAATTTGAAGATGAAAAGATCATTTATGCATTTGTACAAGCAGCAGTAAAACATGCGCTGGCGCAGTTCAGTGTCACCCCTACCCTGGATTTTGAATTGGATGCTTCCATACAACAATTGCCGTCAGTGCAACAACCCTTTACTGAGGAAAAAAAATCGGCCGCTGCTGCTACATCTATTTTTAAAGGATTTACCGAAAAACATCAGGCGCATTTTATTGAACCAACAAACAGAAGCGAACTAAAGCATTGGAGAGATTTCTATGAAAGTCGGGAGTCCGCAGTCGGGAGTCAACAGTCGTCATCCAATGAAGAAAATGTTCAACGATCAATGCTCAATGCTCAATTTTCAACCGGGCAACCATTAACCAGCAACCAACAACAAGCAACCCTGCACACTCACGAAACAAGCTCAATTCAATTACATAACCAATACATATTAACCCAAACTGCAACAGGTTTTATTCTCATCAATCAACAGGCAGCGCACGAAAGAATAATTTATGAGCGATTGCAGGACGCTGCAAAAGGAAAAGCAGTGGCAACACAACGCAGCATGTTCCCTGTTACAATTGAATTGGCACCTGCCGACACCGTTTTATTGGAAGAATTAATCAATGACCTTCAACAACTCGGTTATATGATCGAGCCATTTGGAAAAAATACTTTTGTTGTACAAGGAACTCCTGCCGATGTGACACAAGGAAATGAAAAGCAGGTGATCGACTCTTTGCTGGAACAATTCAAACACTTCAGCAATGATCTGAAATTCCCAAAAAGAGAAAAATTGATCCGATCGCTTGCATGGCAGCAATCGATTAAAGCTGGAAGACAACTTTCCGAAAGAGAAATGGAGGCTTTAGTCGAGGATCTATTCAAATGCAAACAACCCAACTCTTCGCCTGACGGCAATCCTACTTACTTAGAGTTTAAAAAAGAACAGTTGGAAAAAATGTTTGGAGGGTGAGTTGTAAGTTATAGGTAATAAGTTTTAAATCGACTTACAACCTACAACTTAATACTTCTCCCGGATTCCTTCAATAAATTTCTCCACTGCCCTTCTTACAGCTGTTGATGATGCCTGGTGGTTATTAACTAATGTAGAAAAGATAAGGAGTTTACCTTTTTTGGTATATAAGAATCCACTGAACGCTACCACACCTGAAAGCGTCCCGGTCTTTGCGAAAATATAATTGCTATCAGCTTTGTAATAGCTGCTGATCGTGCCTTCGCCACCAGTTGGAAAAATCACTTTTACTCTTTCCATTCCAAATTCATTCTTCATTTTATTCAGTATGGCGACAAAATCCTGGGGCGTAAATAAATTATACCGGCTAAGACCTGATCCATCTGCCCACCTTGGTCTTTGCGGCAGGTCTTTAAAATCGGTTTTTAGTAGCGTATCAATGATCTTTTCATCATTCATTACACCCAGCAATTCATTGCTCACCATCAACAAGCTTTGCTCCGCAAAAAAATTATCGCTGCGATGCATCATGGGTTTGAGGAGAGAGTCGGTGGGTTGGGTTTTTATTGGTTTTAGATTCAATTGAACCTGTTCAAAAAATTTACTCAACATTTGAGCATTCAACAATTGAATTGTTTTTCCTATCGTATCTGGTAATAATTCCAAAGCGGATCGCATGCCATGAGTAACGAAGGGAACATATAGCTCTTTGTATTTTTCAGTTCCCTGGATCAATTCAAATTCATTTTCACCGATCTTCCTGTTTACGGCAAAGTTTTTCGCATTGCTGTTGGTAAAATCAACCTTCCAATTGATCTCGGGCTCCGAATAAATAATAATAGCGCCAGGTTTATTTAACGTGTCTTTTTCCTGCACCCATTTTAAAAGATTTCCATAAACCGGCATTGGACTTCTTTCAGCCATATAGCTTTCGTTATAATCATTCCATGACCAACCAGAACCAAGTGCTTCAGATTGCCATTTGGTATCTGACGTATAAATTTTCCGCTTGGAGCTTTTCAGAAAATCAATGACACGTTGCGTTTTGTAATCAGGATGAAGGAACGTTGGATCGGCTGCAGGGAATATCAACACGGCAGTATCATTTTCAGCAGCCAACAAGCCTTTCAAACTATCGCCCAGATATTTCATCGCCGCATAACAGGTCGGGATCTTCGTATTACTCGCCGGAACAAAATATTTGTCACCCTGGTAATTGTACCAATACTTTCCACTCTCTGGTTCGTATATGCCGATGCCCACATGTGCTGCAAGCAATGAGGAATCATTGATGACTTGCTTAGCTGATTTTGAAATCTTCTGCTGAACAGAGCAGGAAGTAAGAAGAATTAATAATGAATAATTAATAATTAATAATTGCTTTAGACTGACACGTCCTTTTGATTGAACATTGAGCATTGAAAATTGAGCATTGAACATTTGCCGAATAGAATTACGGAACGTATGCCGATATAATCGGGAAGACGCAACAGAAGTTTAATAGCATTACATCTGCTGGTCACACAAATAAAAATAACAATTAAAAGACTGCAACAAAAATTAAAGGAAGGTTCGATCTAAGTCCCCCTTTAGGGGGACAGGGGGTTGGATTCAGCTTCTCTCCTGCGCTCTCAACCATCTTTCCGGTATCTCATTACTGCTTGCCAGCAAATAATCTTTATAACTGCAGGCAATGAAACGTTTATCGGGCAGTTGCATCCACCAGCGACCCGTTTTCTTGCTTTGAATAAAAGTCGTTTCTACTTCAGCAAAAGCCATATGATATTCATTGAAGGATTCGCGTTCATCGATCT
>Ga0075419_10000758_pt1 | contig 20696 bp, 22 predicted proteins | sample SoiMetdeltSBSDD3_FD_76900 | JGI IMG/M metagenome (GOLD analysis project Ga0075419, IMG submission 76900) | Bulk soil microbial communities from a Populus tree surrounding site in Tennessee, USA - Soil MetaG P. deltoides SBSDD3 | ecosystem: Environmental > Terrestrial > Soil > Tree plantation... | reverse complement strand
GGGGCTGGGGACCTAGCCTGAGGTGACGGGTGTCGTGTCGGGTTGCTGGGGAGGCACACGATGGTTCGCACGCTGAACGGCATCTCCGAGATCCGCACGTTCTTCCGCACCAACAGGCAGCCGATCTACTTCGTCGGGCCGACCGCGTTCAACCTGCTCGGCATCGACCGCTGGGTGCGCAACTTCCAGTACGTCGTCTACTACGACTCGTGGGACGGCGCGCATCCGCGGGTGTTCGTGCCGAAGAACCAGCCGTACGTCGAGTTCGAGTCCAGCGAGCAGATCAACAACTACCTGCTCCGCGACGCCGAGGTGCAGGCGTACCTGCGCAAGCGCGGCGGCACGCCGATGATCGTGATGGTGTTCTTCGACGCCGAGACCGAGGAGATCTGCTCCGAGCTCGGCTACAACCTGATCATGCCGTCGGACGAGCTGCGCCGCCGGCTGGACTCGAAGATCGTCACCACCCGGCTCGGCAACGAGGCCGGCGCTCCGTCGGTCCCGAACGTGCTCGGCACGGCATCGTCGTGGAAGGAGCTGAAGGAGCTCTCCGGATCTGCCGGGCTCGGCACCGACCTGGTCGTCCAGACGCCGTACGGCGACTCCGGCAAGACCACGTTCTTCATCGCCGCGAAGAAGGACTGGGTGCGGTACGCCGACGACATCGTCGGCGAGCAGCTCAAGGTGATGAAGCGGATCGACAACAAGGCCGCCGCCGTCGAGGCGTGTATCACCCGCCACGGCACCATCGTCGGGCCGTTCATGACCGACCTGACCGGCTACCCGGAGCTGACGCCGTACAAGGGCGGCTGGTGCGGCAACGACCTGTTTCCCGAGGCCCTGACCCACGAGCAACGAGCGACGGCGATCAGTCACGTACGAAGGCTCGGCGACCGGCTGGCGAAGGAGGGTTACCTCGGCTTCCTGGAGATCGACGTGCTGATCGACCTGGCCACCGACGAGGTCTACCTCGGCGAGCTCAACCCGCGGATCAGCGGCGCCTCCTCGATGACCAACGTGACCGCAGGTGCGTACGCCGACGTACCGCTGTTCCTCTTCCACCTGCTCGAGTTCATGGACGCCGACTACACGATCGACGTCGAGGAGATCAACGAGCGCTGGCGCGAGCTGGCCGCGGTCGACGTCTGGGCGCAGCTGATCATGAAGGAGCCGGCCGACAGCGTCGAACGCATCCTCGAGGCGCCCCGGACCGGCACCTGGCACCTGGACGAGGACGGCCACCTCTCGTACGCCGGGGTCAGCAACGACTGGCACGACGTGACGCACGAGGACGAGGCGTTCTTCCTGCGCGTGTACGGGCCGGGCGACTTCCGCTTCAAGGGCGCCGACCTCGGCATCCTGGTCACCAAGGGCCGGATGCAGACGGCGGACGGGCTGACCAAGCGCAGCCGCAGCTACATCGACGGCATCCGCTCCGAGTACGTCTCCGAGCCACTCCCCGAGGCCCCACCGCTGATTCCCATCGCCTACGTGAAGTAGGCCTTTCAGAAGCGCGGTTTTCAGAAGCGCGGCAGGGAGAGGAGGATGTCGTGGCCGTCGCCGGCGGGGCGGCTGCGGAGGTAGCGGCGGGTCGGGCCGTCGACGACCTCCAGCCGCGGGCCGCGCGAGCCGTTCGGCTGCTGGACGTACGCCCTGACCTTGTGGTGCTCGATCCAGTAGATGAGGTCCCCGATGGAAGACTCCTCGGGCTCGGCCTGAGGACACTCCCACCGGACGCGGTCCAGGCCGAGCAGATCATCACGTCCTTCTGCCATGCGAATCCCCGTGACCAACAACGCGGAATGACTCGCCAGGCTCATTGGTCGACGCACCTTCCTCAACCCACCCGATGACAAATCGTGACACTGCCGTCGCCGTCCCGGAAGGGGAAACTCGCATCTCGTCGAGACCAGTACGGACCGTCGACAGTCCAGTACTCGCAGAGATCACGAAAGCCCGGACAAGAGCCGTCCGGGCCGGGTGCATGGGTGGAGCTGAGGGGATTCGAACCCCTGGCCTCCTCGTTGCGAACGAGGCGCGCTACCAACTGCGCCACAGCCCCTTACTGCGTTGCGACGCGCAACTTTAGCATGCAGTCTGCGGCGCTCCGAATCGGGTTTCAGTCGCCCACGGCACGGGCGATCTGGATGTGCTCGTCCAGTTCTTCGACCGGCGTCGGGGCCGGTTCGGCGGGGCGCGGCGGCTCCGTGGCGGCCGGCTCGGAGGCTTCCGCGGCAGGCTCCGGGACGCGCTCGTCGAGCAGCGGCTCGCGATCTGGTACGGGGGTAGCGAACTCGGTTCCGGGCAGCGCGATCGTCCGCACGGTGCGCGGCGCCTTCTCCTTGAACACGTACGTCGGCAGCGTGACCGGCACCGGGTCCCACAGCCCCTCGGCGGCCGGGTCCTCGGCCGGCGCGGAAGCGGTCACCTCGACGGTCGGCTCGGCGTCAGGCGCCTCGGCAGCCGAGGCGGCCGAAGCGGCAGTGGCGGCAGTGGACGAGGCGGCGGGTGAGGCGGCCGGTGTGGCCGGGCCGTAGGCGTATGCGACATCCAGCCGGGTGGCCTTGCGGGACCGGCCGACGGTCTGCACCCGCTGAGCGGCCTGCTTGCGGACCTGCATCCGGGCCAGCACCATGAACAGCACGATCAGCGCACCCGGGATCGCCGGCGTCCAGACCGGCAGCATCGCGAACGCGGCCAGCGCGCCGATCGACGCGAGCGAGAGGGTGAGGACGGACAGCACCCGGCGGCGGCGCATCGCGGCGACCCGGCGGGCACGGAGCTGAGCGGCGGAGCGCTTGGGTGCGGGCGCGATCACCCGGGGCGGCTCGTCGCCGCGGCGAACGACGTACTTGGGTCGCTCTCCGTCGGCCTGTCGTGACAGGACTCGCATTGCCGACGAGTACCGTTCCATCGAGCGCAGCCGGCTCATCTCGTCGTGGCGGCGCAGCCACATGGGCACGAGGTAGGCGGCCCACGCGGCGACGATCGCCACATAGATCAGCCCTGTCGTCCCCATGCGGACGACGCTAAGTCCCTCGCCAGTCCACACCCGGTATGTCACCCGGTGTGTCGCAAGAACACTGCTGTGACAGATGTGACTACGGAATGAAGCCCGACGTCTTCAAACGTGCCATCAGGCCTTGCGGGACCTCCTCGGCGTTGAGCGCGAAGACCTGGTGGTCGCGCCAGTCGCCGTCGATGTGAAGGTAGCGCGGCCGCTGGCCTTCGTACCGGAAGCCGAGCTTCTCCACGACCCGGAGGCTGGCCGTGTTCTCCGGCCGGATCGCGACCTCGATCCGATGTAACCCGAGCTGGAACCAGCAGTAGTCGGCGGCCATCGCCACCGCGGTCGGGATGATGCCGCGGCCGGCATAGCCCTGGTCGACCCAGTAGCCCATGCTGGCCCAGCCGGCCGAGCCGTAGGTGATCCCCGACACCGTGAGCTGACCGACGATCGGGCGCTTCGAACGGTCACTCGCCTCCGAGTAGGTCACCACGAACGGCAGCATCCGGCCCTGCCGCGCCTGCCGGTCCATCTCCCGCGCCATGCTGCGGAACGACTGCGGGCTGCGGTGCCCACTCGGCGGCTGGGTCGCGTCCCAGCGCCGCAGCCACGTCAGGTTGCGCTGCCGGACCGCGTTCCACTCCGCCGCGTCACGGGCGCGCAGCGGACGCAGTCCGATCGGACCGTGGCGCAGCTCCAGCGGCCAGGTCACGTCGGCCATCGCTCAGTCGCCCCGCACATGGTCGCCGCCGTGCACCTGGTCGACCGCGTGTCGCAGGATCGGTTCCAGCACCGCGAGCCCGTCCTTCGCGCCGCCACGCGACCCCGGCAGGTTCACGATCACGGTCCCGCCGGCGACACCGGCGAGGCCGCGGGACAGCGAGGCGGTCGGCACGCCCTTCGACACGCCGTACGCGCGGATCGCCTCGGCGACACCCGGCAGCTGCCTGTCCAGCACGGCGGACGTCATCTCCGGCGTCAGGTCGGTGGGCGAGACACCCGTCCCGCCGGTGGTCAGCACCACCTCGTACGACGCCGCGACCGCCGCACGCAACGCCTCGCCGACCGGGTCGCCGTCCGGGACCACCTGCGGTCCGTCGACCGAGAAGCCCCAGGAAACAAGGCGTTCCGCGATCAGCGGCCCGGTCGTGTCCTCGTAGACGCCCGCGGCGGCGCGGTTCGAGACCGAGACCACCAGTGCTCTCACGACGGACGCTCCCAGTGACCGGTCTTGCCGCCGTCCTTGGACTCGACGCGTACGTCGGTGATCACCGCCGCCGGGTCGAGCGCCTTCACCATGTCGACCAGTGCGAGCCCGGCGACCGTCACCGCGGTCAGCGCCTCCATCTCGACGCCGGTGCGGTCGGTGGTCTTCACCGTCGCGGTGATCGCCACCGCGTCGTCGTCGACGCGCAGGTCGACCGTCACCCCGCTGATCGCGATCGGGTGGCACAGCGGCACCAGGTCCGGCGTCCGCTTCGCACCCTGGATGCCGGCGATCCGGGCCACCGCGAGCGCGTCGCCCTTCGGTACGCCGTCACCGCGCAGCGCGGCCACCACCTCCGCCGAGACCAGAACCTTGCCGGAGGCAACTGCCTTGCGGGCCGACACATCCTTCGCGGAGACGTCGACCATCCGCGCCGCACCGGCGTCGTCGACATGGGTCAGCTTGGGCTCGGTCACCAGACGTCCTCGTCCAGCAGCCAGGTCTCGACCTGCTCCCCCGGCACCATCCCGGTGATGTGCTCCGGGATCACCATCAGCGCGTTCGCGTGCGCCAGGCTGCCGACCAGGTGCGAGCCGTGCCCGCCGACCACCCGGACCTGCCAGCCGCCATCGGTACGGCTCGCGTACCCGCGGGCGAACTGGCGCTTGCCGCGCGCGGACTTGAACGGCTCCTCGACGGTCGCCGTCACCGCGGTCCGGGTGTACGGCTCGCGATCCATGAGCTTGCGCAGCGCCGGCCGGACGAAGACCTCGAACGACACGTACGCCGACACCGGGTTGCCCGGGAGCGTGAAGATCGGGATGCTGTCCTCGCCGATCACGCCGAAGCCTTGCGGCTTGCCCGGCTGCATCACCACCTCGGCGAAGTCCACCGTGCCGAGGTCGCTGAGCACCTCCTTGACCACGTCGTACGCGCCCTTGCTGACGCCGCCGCTGGTGATCACCAGGTCGGCTCGGACCAACTGGTCGTTCAGGGTGTCCAGCACCTTCTTCGGGTCGTCCTCGACCGCACCGACCCGGTACGCGACAGCGCCGGCGCGCCGGGCGGCCGCGGCCAGCGCGTAGCTGTTCGCGTCGTACACCTCGCCCTCGGCCAGCGGGGAGCCCGGCTCCCGGAGCTCACTGCCGCTGGAGATCACCACGACGCGCGGACGCGGCCGGGCCAGCACCCGGGACCGGCCGATCGCCGCGAGCAGCGCGATCTGCCGCGGGCCGAGCACGGTGCCGGACTCGAGCACCTGGGTGCCCGCGACGAGGTCCTCGCCGGTCCGGCGGATCGAGTTTCCGACCTCCGGCTGCTGCACCACCCGGACACTGGCGATGCCGCCGTCGGTCCACTCCACCGGGACCACCGCGTCCGCACCCTGCGGCATCGGGGCGCCCGTCATGATCCGGACCGCGGCACCCGCCGCCACCGCCATCGGGCCACCCGCGCCGGCGGCGATCTCGCCGGTCACCGGCAGCGTCACCGGGTTCGCATCACTCGCGCCGGCCAGGTCCGCGGCGCGGACGGCATACCCGTCCATCGCCGAGTTGTCGAAGCTCGGGAGGCTGATCGGCGAGCTGACGTCCTCGCAGAGCGCCTGGTCGAGCACCTCGGCGAGCGGCTGCTCGAACGGCGGCAGCGGCTGCACGGTCTGCAGCACCGCCCGCAGGTGGTCGTCGACACTCCTCCTCATGCGCGAGACCTTAACGCTTCCGCGGCGATTCCTTTCCCGCGGTAGGCAGGTCTATCTGGCATGACGATGAAGTTCGGACTGTTCCTGCCCCAGGGGTTCGGCGGCGAGCTGGCCGCCGGAACGGACCCGCTGGCGGCGTACCAGAACATCACCGCGACGGCGCAGACCGCCGACGAGAGTGGCTACGAGACGGTCTGGGTGGTGGACCACCTGCACAACGCGCCCGGGACGCAGGGCCTGATGTTCGAGTCCTGGACCACCGCGGCGGCGCTGGCCCGCGACACCACCCGGATCCGGATCGGGCAGCTGGTCACCTCGAACGGGTATCGCAACCCGGCGCTGCAAGCGAAGATGGCGTCCACGCTCGACGTGATCGCCGGCGGCCGGTACACGTTCGGCATCGGGGCCGGCTGGTGGGAGCCGGACTATCGCGGCTACGGGTACGACTTCCCGGCCGCGCGCGAGCGCCTCCGCCGGCTGGACGAGGCGGTCCAGGTGATCCGGGCGCTGTGGACCGAGGACGAGGCGAGCTTCGACGGTGAGTACTACCGGGTCGACCACGCGATCAACCAGCCGAAGGGCGTGCAGCCGCGCATCCCGATGATGATCGCGGGCAGCGGCGAGAAGGTCATGCTCAAGCTGGTCGCCCAGTACGCCGACGCCTGCAACGTGCAGGGCGACCCGGCGACGATCGCGCACAAGTACGACGTGCTGCGGGCACACTGCGAGAGTGTGGGACGGGACTTCGACAGCATCCACCGGACGGCGATGACGATGGCGATCCTGGCCGGGACCGACGAGGAGGCGCTCGCGCAGGTGCCGGCCGGGGTGGAGGCGTTCTACCCGGGCGACGTCTCGTCGTACGGGCTGATCGGGAGCCCTGCCACGGTCGCGCGGCGGATCGAGGCGTACGCCGCGGCAGGCGTGCAGGAGCTGGCGATCGGGCTGCAGGGTGATCTCGACGCCATCCGCTGGTTCGCGAAGGAGTTCGTCCGGTGAGCTCCACGTTCGCCGCCGACACCGAGCCGTTCCGGCGTGAGCTGTTGGCGCACTGCTACCGGATGCTCGGGTCGGTGGACGACGCCGAGGACGTGGTGCAGGAGACGTACCTGCGCGCGTGGCGCTCGTACGACGCGTTCGAGGGCCGGTCGTCGTTGCGGACCTGGCTGTACCGGATCGCGACCAACGCCTGCCTGACCGCGCTGCGGCACGGCAGCCGCCGGCAGCTCCCGTCCGGGCTGGCCGGGCCGAGCGACGATCCGGCGTCGGTGGAGCCCGCGCCGGCTGACGTGCTGTGGCTGCAGCCCTTCCCGGACGCGCGCGATCCCGCGACGGTCGTCACCGCCCGGGAGAGCCTGCGGCTCGCGCTGGTGGCCGGCCTGCAGTACCTGCCGCCGCGGCAGCGGGCGGTGCTGATCCTGCGTGACGTGCTCGCGTGGCCGGCCGCCGATGTGGCGGAGACGCTGGAGACGTCGGTGCCGGCGGTGAAGAGCGCGCTGCAGCGGGCCCGGGCCCGGCTGGCGGAAGTGGCACCCGACGCGGACGAGGTGGTCGAGCCGTCCGCGCCGGAGGCCAAGGCGCTGCTCGAGGAGTACATGGCGGCGTTCGAGCACTCCGACGCGGGCCGGCTGGAGCGGCTGCTGTGCCGTGATGCCGCGCTCGAGATGACCGGGACCGCGACCTGGTTCTCCGGCCTGCGGACCTGCATGCCGTTCTTCCGGGCCGCCGCGCTCGGATCGCCCGGCGACTGGCGGATGGTACCGACGGCGGCGAACGGCCAGCCCGCGGCCGGTGCCTACCTGCGCGACGACGACGGCAGCTACCGCGCCCGCGGGATCGCCGTGCTGACGGTCACGCCGGCCGGTATCGCGCGGATCGTGCTGTTCGGCGATCCCGGGCTGTTAGACCGGTTCGGGCTGCCGGATCAGCTCGCCTCGGGGTGACCGCCCCACACCATCCGGATGTCCGGAGCGTGCTCCTCGTTGGCGGCACCGTCGGTTCGTCGTACCTCGAAGAAGCCGTGCCCGGCGTAGAACCGCTGCGCCCGGGTGTTCGACTGGAACGTCCACAGCGCCAAGCCGTCCGGCCGTAGCGACTTGGCCAGGTCCACCAGCATCGACCCGATTCCCTCCCCCGACCGCTCCGGGACGACGTACAGCTGGTCGAGGTCGTCACCGTCCAGCGTCAGTACGCCGACGATGCCGCCCTCATCGGCCTCGGCGAGCCAGGTCTGGCCGTCGGGTAGCAGCACGTCCGCGAACCATCGACGTACCTCGTCCTGGGTGTGCACCGGAGCCGGCAGCTGGGTGGAGTCCGCGGTCCGCGACCGCCACCACACCGCGGCGGCCTCCGCGCAGTCCGGCGACTCCAGCGGCCGCACCTCCACACCGTCCACCTCGCGGACTCTACTGACCACGCGCGAGCGGCGGGCCGGTCGCCGGCCCGCCGCTCTCGGCTCGCTACCTGTCGTTCAGCGCGGCGTCGGTCACGAGCCTGATCACCTGGTCGCGGGTGATGCCGCCCTGCTGCGGTCCGGCCGTCGACGTCGAGCCGGCGCCCTTCGGCCGCGGTCCCGCGCGGTCGACGGTGTCCCACGGAGCGACCGCGACGAAGGCCACGTCACCGTCCGGCTGCTCGTACCGGGCACCCATCCGGCCCGCCGCCTTGTTCTCACCGAACCAGACGACCCGGCCGTCCGGCAGCGTCACCTTCTCCGTGCAGTCGACCCTGACCTGCTCGCTGCACTCGCTGACCATCGACTTCACGTCGACGCTGACGGCGACGAACTGCTTGGCCGCCGACGACTTCGCGCTCCAGGTCGCCGAGGCCTCGGCCTGCTCGGACACGAAGTACTCGTAGGGGTCGCTCAGCCGCCCGTTGGCGAGGACCCGCTCGAGCGCGCCGTACATCTGCGTGGTGTCCGGGCCGAACCTCAGCAGCCGCTCCTTCTCCGCCTGCTCGGCCGCGGTCAGCGCCGGTAGCCGCAGGCTCTCGTCCTGCACCAGGGCCAGCAACTGGTCCTGGGTGATGCCCAGGTCGTGGACGGGGATCGTCGTGTTCTGGTGGAACCGCGCCCCGACGATGACGTAGACCACGCCGCCGTCAGGCCGGGCGTATCCGACCTCGAACTCCCCACCGCGCTTCGCGACGTGGGCGGTCCGGCCGTTCTCGAGCCGCACCTCACGGCAGTCGGACGGCCGCACCTTCGCGATCATGACCCTGGACGCCCCGCACAACTTGCCGATCGCGCGCTCGGTGTCCGCGAGCTCGAGCCAGATCACGCCCTCGCCCGACTGTCCAGCGATCCGCCAGCCCACCTGCGCGGTCGCCTGCCGGAGCCCCGGCTGGCCGAACGCCGGGATGACCGCCTGGTCGAGCCGCAGGTGGTCCTTCCCGGGATCGAGGTGCCGGACGAGCGCCGCCCGCATCGTAGGGCCAAGGTTCTCGTTCGCCCATGACCTGGGCGGGGTCTTCGACGGCGCTTTCGACGGGACCTTTGTCGCCGTCGCGGTAGCTGTGGCGGAGCTGGTCGCCGCGGGCGTCTCGAGCCCCGGAGTGCGGGAGTCGCCCCACACCGTCGCGCCGACCACCACCGCGGCGACCGCCGCGACGGCGGTGAAGATGCCGGTCCCGGTGACCAGACGTGTCCGGACCAGCCGCCGACGGCCGGCCGCGATGTCGTCCTCGACCGCGCGTGGGAGGAGATGGTCCTGCCGCTCCGCGGCCTCGGTCATCAGGTCGTGCAGTGCCTTCTCGTCGAGCATGCTCAGCTCCTCCTGGTCTCGAACTGAGGGGCGAGCAGCTGGTTCAGCGCCGCGAGCGCGCGTGACGTCTGGCTCTTCACCGTTCCCGTGCTGCAGTCGAGGTCAGCGGCTGCCTCCTCGACGGACAACCCGAGGAAGTGCCTGAGCACGACGACCCGGCGCTGGCCCGCGGGAAGCTGTGCCAGTGCGGCGACGATCGCCGACCGGTCCTCGGCCGCGAGGCCCTCCCGCGCCGACGTCTCGATACCGTCCAACCCGGGAGCCTCCCGGCGCCACGGTCGTTTGGACTCGTCGATGCTCGAGTTCACCAGGATCCGCCGCGCATAGCCGTCGGCGGACGCACGCTCGACCCTTGGCCACGCTACATACAGCTTCATCAGCGTCGTCTGGACCAGATCCTCCGCGCGGTGCACATCACCGCACAGCAGGTACGCCGTCCGCCGCAGCTGCGCTCTGCGCTGAACGACGTACTCCTCGAACTCGTCGTCGCGTGCCTGCCGTCGCATGCTCACCCCTTTGTATCCCGTCATCGACGAATACGGGGCGACGAGCCGATCGGTTGTCAGCCTTGCAGACGGGTGCCGTCGGGGATCCGGAGCCGCTCGCCGGCCGGCGCCTCGACCTCGACCTCACCGACGACCGTGACGTCCTTGCCGAAGGCAACGTCACCACGAACCTCGAGCCGGTCGGCACCGGCCAGGCTGGGTGCGCCGTGCGCGAACCGCTCCTCGAAGTCGGCCAGGATCTTGAAGTGCTCGGGGTCCAGCGCGACGTACGGCTGATCCCCTTCCCGCGTAGTGACCAGGGTGCCGTCGGCGGCGAGCTCGTACACGTCCGAGCGCAGCACCAGCAGGTCGTCGGTGGTCTTCACCGGCTTGAACCGGCGGCGGTCCACCAGTACCGCGCGAGCACCCTCGAACGTCTCGATCGCGGTCCCCATCGCGGTCTCCAGCTGGATCACCTTCGGCGAGTCCGGGTCCGCCGGGTCCACGGTCTTGCGGTTCACGATGATCGGCAGCCCGAGTACGCCGTCGTGGTCGGCCATCAGCTCCGCCAGCCGATCCAGGTCGATCCACAGGTTGTTGGTGCTGAACGTGGTGTGCAGCGAGGTGTCCTGGAACAGGTCCTCCTCGCCGTCCGCGACCTGGGCCGAGTCGCGCAGCACCAGCCGGCCGTCGGACCGGCGGACCGCGATGTGCCCGCCCTTGCGGTCGGACCGGGTGCGGCGGCAGACCTCCATCCCGAACGGCACCTCGTGCTCGGCCATCCAGGCGACGATCCGGCCGTCCGGGACCGCGCCGAGGTTGTCGGCGTTCGAGATGAACGCGTGCCGATAGCCCTTGGCCCTGAGCGTGTCCAGCAGACCGGAGGCGACCAGCGCGACGTACAGGTCGCCGTGCCCGGGCGGGCACCACTCGAGCTCCGGCGCCTGCGGCCACTCGACGGGGGTCAGGTCGTCGGCGCGCAGCTTCGGCTCGGCGTTCTGCAGGAAGTCCAACGGCAGCCCCTCGACCGGCAGGTCGTCGTACTTGCCGAGGATGGCGAGCGACTCGTCGCGGGTGCGGAACGAGTTCATCAGCACGAGCGGCAGCGCGACGTCGTACCGCTGCCGGACGCCAAGGATCTGCCGGGCGATGATGTCGAGGAACGTCAGCCCGTCGAGCACCGGGAGCGCCGACTTCGGGCCGGTGACGCCCATCGACGTACCGAGTCCGCCGTTCAGCTTGATCACCGTGGTCCGGGCCAGCGCGTCCCGCGCCGCGGACTCGTCGGTGTCGAGGTTGTCCAGGTTCGGCAGGTCCCGGACCGGCTCGATCTCCGACTCGGGGATCGTGCCGCGCTCGCCGGACTCGAGCAGCTCGTAGTAGTGCGAGAAGACCGTGACCGCTACCTCGGCGACTCCGGCCGCGCGCATCTTCTCCTGGGCCTGGCGGAGACTTCCAGCGCTCATGCGCCAACGATAGGTGGCCTGGTCCGCGACGCGCCTGTGGAGGCAAGTGCGGTGGGCGATGTCACATACCATCGCTGCGTGTCGCAGCGTTCGGAGCTTTCGAAGCTGGAGTGGCGGCGGGACCTGCTCGAGGTACGGCGTTCGCTGAGCGCGCCGGACCTGCAACGCGCCGCGGAGGGCCTGTTCGCGACCGCGTGCCGTGAACCGCTGGTGGCGTCCGCGCGGACGGTCGCGGTGTACGCCGCGCTGCCGCCCGAGCCGGAGGTCGGACTGCTGACCAGCTGGTACGAGTCGCGCGGCACCCGGGTGCTGCTGCCGATCCTGCACGACGACAACGACCTCGGCTGGGGCGAGACCTCGGCCGGCCTGGTCCCGGGCCGCTTCGGGCTGTCCGAACCATCGGTCGACCTCGGCGTCGACGCCGTCCGGGCCGCCGAGCTGGTCCTGTGCCCGGCGCTGGCCGTCGACGAGTCCGGCGTACGGCTGGGTCGTGGCGGCGGTTCCTACGACCGGGCCCTGGCGCACCTCCCGCCGGAGACCCCGGTCGTCGCCGTCGTCTACGACACCGAACTGGTGGCCGAGCTGCCATCCGACCCGCACGACCACCGCGTCGGCTTCGCACTCACCCCCACCCGTCTCGTTCCGCTCCGCCCCCATATGCCCTGAGTCAGACGCTGGCCTCGATGCGGATCGTCACGAGGGGTTACGTGACTGTCCACGGAGGGAATACCCTGCCGAGCAAGGGGAGGTGCGCCATGGCGCAGCGGGATATGAGGGTGACCATCGGCACGGCTGCGAAGGTGCTGCTGTGGTTCGTCTACGCCTGGCTCGTTTTCAACCTGGTGCTGTTGTTCCTCGCGTTCGTGCTGCAGCTGCTCGGGGCGAACCCGGACGCCGCGTTCGCCGAATGGGTGTACCGGTCGGTGCAGCGGTCGATGGCGCCGTTCCGCGGGCTGTTCGAACCGATCGAGGTCAGCGACAAGTCGGTGCTCGATACGTCACTGCTGTTCGCGATGATCGTCTACGGTCTCATCACCCTGTTCCTCAAGGCCGGCATCGACTGGCTGACCGAGCATGTCAGGCGGCGGCAGCGGATGCTCGCGGCGCAACCACCGAGTGCGTACCCGGGCCAAGCGTCACAGGCGCAGGTCACCCCACCGGGGACAGCCTTCCCGCCGACGACAGGTCCCCCGTCGGCGCCGGTCCCCCCACCGACGGCCGGCGTGTTCCCTGACTCCGACCGTTGACGGCGGCGGCCGACGGCTCAGGCCGGTCCGGCCGTGCTGAACACCAGGAGCTGCCGGTCGACTGCCCGGATCGCGCTGCCGGCCCGGGCTTAGCGGTCAGTGCCGCTGCCCGGTTGCAACATGAGCCCGGCGCCAGAACCCGAGCACCAAGAGGCCAGCACACCAACTGGTCACGCCGCAAGAACCTGTGCATCGTCCCCACATCCTCTGCCGCGAACACTCAGAACCCGGCTGTGCTCGGCTTCTGGGACCACTGCCAGCTTGTAACCCGAGGGCGGCGCCACAACCCGAGCACCAAGGTGCCAGCACACCGCACGACCACCCCAAGCACGCGATCGGAGAACCCGCTCTCGCCGCTTGCCGGGCGCAGAATGCCCCAGATCGGCCGGCGAGACTCCCCCCACAGCTCTCGGCACGATATGACTAGCCGGTCAAATCACAATCCACAGAACCGGAAAAAGTGACCGATGATCGCCAAATAGGGAGGGGCGGGGCACCGATGGGGGCCGGACGGGTGAGCTGCTTGGTCCGGCTGCGCGCTTGGTCAGCCGGAGGGGCGGAGGGTGAGGGTGTGCTCGCGGCGGGCTGTGACGGACTCGCGGGTGTGCGGCCACGGGAGGGTCTGGCCGACGGCCCAGAGCTCGGTCTGGTCGGTGTAGTTGCCGTGGAACGCGTGGCCGGACACGCCGGTCAGGCTGATCCAGCGGGAGCGGTCGAGGTCGGCCAGGTCGACCACCATCCGCATCGACGGGACCGCGGTCACCTCGTAGCCCTCGGCGGCGTTCCAGCTGGTCGCGTTCACGATCGATGAGCCGCCGCCGAGCTTGTACGGCCCGCGGTTGAACAGCCGCTCCACAACGCCGATCCCGGATGTGCCGAGGGTCTGGTTCGTCAGCGTGAGGGTGTGTAGCTTGCCCCACTCCCAGTACTCCGGGTCGCGCGCCATCGAGGTGGTGATCTCGTTCCGGGCGTCGACCAGGGCCTGCCGCAGCACGTCGTCCCGGGTCTCCTTCTCCGGAGTGTCCACGTTGTCCCACCAGGCGTTGCCGGGCTGCCCGATCAGCGTGCGGACCACCTCGAACCAGCGCGAGCCGCCGTCCGGCCAGGTGTCCTGCGGCATCTGGTCGTGGAACGTCAGCGCGAGGATGTCGCGCCACACCACGTTGAAGTACGCCGCGGCCGCGGAGTTCGCCGGCTGCCGGAAGTCCCAGCCGCGCAGCGTGTCCTGGCCCTGCCGGACCCATGGGTCGCCGAGCTTGATCCGGAGCAGGTGCGGGACCACCATCGCCGCGCTCCGGTTCAGGTCGTCGGACTGGATCCGCACCATCGTGCCGACGTCGAGCTTGCCCGCGGCGGCGAGCCGGTCGGAGATCTGCTGGGCGCGGTAGCCGTAGTCCCAGGTGGTGCTCAGGTGGAACGGGTATGACGGCGGCACCACCGCCTGGTTCGCGGTCGTGATCATCCCGTCCGCCGGGTCGAGCTCGTACGGCAGCGCCTCGAACGGGATGTAGCTCTGCCACTCGTACGCCGGGTCCCAGCCGAGTGACGGCCAGTCGCCGGTGCCCTTGCCGCGAACCGGGATCCGGCCCGGCGCCTGGTACCCGATGTGGCCGGAGCGGTCGGCGTACACCAGGTTCTGTGACGGCGCGTCGAACAGCTTCGCCGCGGTGCGGAACGCCTCCCAGCCGCGCGCCGCGTTCATCGCGAACAGCGCGTCCGCGGTGCGGCCCGGCACCAACGCGGTCCAGCGCAGCGCCACGGCGTACGTCTCGTCCCCGGTGCGCGCCCCGGACGCGGGGCCGGACTCGGCGGCGAGCCGGCCGAGGGTGCGCTGGTCCTCGGACGCGTCGGAGATCACCGGCCCATGCCGGGACTCGCGGACGGTCATCGTCTCCGGCTCGTCGCGCCCGGCGACCCGGAACGTCTCGGTGCGAGTCTTCAGCGGCTCGGTCTTGCTGCCGTACACCGTCGCGTTGCCGCGGACCTTCTCCAGGTAGAGGTCGGTGACGTCCGGGTCGAGGTTGGTGAAGCCCCACGCGATCTGGTTGTTGTGCCCGATCACCACACCCGGTACGCCGGAGAACGTGAACCCGCTGACGTCGAACGGGCACTCGGCGCTGACCTGCCGGCAGTGCAGGCCCATCTGTTCCCAGACGCCGGGCATCGACGGGCTCAGGTGCGGGTCGTTGGCCAGCAGTGGCTTGCCGGACTCGGTGTGCTCTCCCGACACCACCCAGGAGTTCGAGCCGAGCCCGTCACCGCGGCCGAGCAGCTGCGGCAGCTGCGCGGTCAGCCGGTCGATCCGGTCCAGCGCCTCGGTCAGACCGGGTGCCAGCGCTGCCCGCCGGGCCTCCTCGGAATCCCCGACATACTTGCCCTGGGCAACGGTTGCCGTGCTGAGGATCGGCTCGTTGCGCTGGTACGGGTACGGCGGGAACAGCTCGTCGATCTGTTCCAGCGACAGGTTCGGCGCAAGCCGGACCCGCTCGATCTCCTCCTCCATGTTGCCGCGCAGGTCCCAGGCCATCGCCTTCAGCCAGGCCAGCGAGTCCGCCGCGGTCCACGGCTCGGCGTGGTAGTCCAGCCCGTTCAGGCCGAGTACGGCGTACTCCAGCGACAGATCGGTGCCCTGGTGGCCGTCCAGGTACGCGTTCACGCCCGACGCGTAGTCGTCCAGGTAGCGGCGGGTCGCCGGCGCGAGCATCGCCAGCTCCTTCTCCGCGACCCGGCGCCAGCCGAGGGTACGGACGAACTTGTCCGTCTCCAGCGCGTCCTCGCCGAACATCTCCGCCAGCCGGCCCGAGGTCACGTGCCGGCGGAAGTCCATCTCGAAGAACCGGTCCTGCGCGTGCACGTACCCCTGCGCCGCGAACAGGTCCGCGGTGGTGTCGGCGTAGATCTGCGCGATCCCGGCCTCGTCCCGGACCACCTCGACCTCGGCACTGAGCCCGGGCAGATCCGCCTCCCCGTCGTACGACGGGAACGAGTCGCGGACCACGTACACCACAGTCCCGGTCAGCGTCAGCAGCAGTGCGGCGAGCACGAAACCGGTGACGATCAGGACACGGAGTAGGCGGCGCACGAAGACAACCTAGTAGGCCCGCGACGCCGGTTTCACCCGCGGGCCGTGCCGTCAGCCCGTCGCGATGCTTACCTCGGTCGACTTGAACAGCGCGGTCACGCGGTCCCCCTCGGCCAGGGTCAGCTCCTGCGCGCCGTCCTTGGTGATCGCCGCAGTGAGGTCCGGCCCACCGTCGACAGCGATCTTCACCGTGGTCATCACCGCACCGTGCTCGACGGCCGTCACGGAGCCTGCCAGCCGGTTCCGGATGCTGATGCCCTGCACCGGCCCGGTCGCGACCGCGACCTCGGTGGACTTCACCAGCACGGTCACCTGCTGCCCCTCCGCCAGGCCGAGCTCGTCGACCGCCTCGAGCGTGATCACGGCGACAACCTCCTGACCGGCGGCGAGCCTTGCCCGCACGGTCGCCATCACCTCGCCGCGGGCAACGGCGACGACGACACCACTCAGCTGATTCCGGATGCTCAAGCCCATGGCAACCCCTCGGGTCGTGACGGTTCAGATTCCCAGCATGCAGATACGATGCACTGCTCGCTACAGCGGCTCGATAACGCAATGAAGATTGGTGCGTTGCCTTGGAAGATGCGAGGCCCTACTGTGTGCGGGTGACCGCATTCCGGATCGGAGAGGCCGCCGAGCTGCTGGGGGTCAGTCCGGACACTGTCCGGCGCTGGGTCGACACGGGCCGGCTCGGGGCGGCCCGTGATACGCACGGCCATCGGCTGATCGAGGGGACGGACCTCGCGGCGTTCGCACGCTCGCTCGGCGCCGATCCCGACGACCACACGGACCAGTCCTCAGCCCGCAACCGGCTCCGCGGAATCGTCACCGCGGTGGTCAAGGACACCGTGATGGCGCAGGTCGACATCCAGGCCGGGCCGTTCCGGATCGTCTCACTGATGAGCCGCGAGGCGGTCGACGCGCTCGACCTGCAGGTCGGCTCGGTTGCGGTCGCCGTGATCAAGTCCACGACCGTCGTGGTCGAGAAGGCCACGCCGGTCGCCGTCGGCAAACCGAGGACCACCTGATGAGGAGACCGTCGTCGATCCTGGCCGCGCTGGCGGCGACCGCCCTGCTGCTCGCCGCGGGCTGCGGAGCCGACGCGGGTGGCGAGCCGGCGGCCGGGGGCGGGGCTTCCAGCGCCGCGGTGAGCGGCGACGTCACCGTGCTGGCCGCGGCCTCGCTGACCGAGTCGTTCAAGCAGATCGGCAAGGACTTCGAGGCCGACAACCCGGGTACGAAGGTGACGTTCAGCTTCGCCGGCAGCTCCGCACTGGCGACGCAGATCAACGAGGGGGCGCCGGCGGACGTGTTCGCGGCGGCGAGCCCGGCCACGATGAAGACGGTCACCGACGCGGGCAACGGCGACGGCGAGCCGGTGACATTCGTCAAGAACCAGCTGGTGATTGCGACTGCGAAGGGCAACCCGAAGGGCATCAGCGGCCTGAGCGACCTGACCGAGCCCGGGGTGAAGGTCGCGCTGTGCGCCGAGCAGGTGCCGTGCGGCGCGGCGGCGAAGAAGGCGCTCGACGCGGCGAACGTGAAGCTCACGCCGGTCACGCTCGAGCAGGACGTCAAGGCCGCGCTGTCGAAGGTGAAGCTCGGTGAGGTCGACGCCGCACTCGTCTACCGGACCGACGCCAAGGCTGCCGCCGCCGATGTCGACGGGCTGGAGTTCCCCGAGTCCGCGGACGCGATCAACGACTACCCGGTCGTCGTGCTGAAGGACGCGCCGAACAAGTCCGCGGCGCAGGCGTTCGCCGGCTACCTGGCCTCGGAGAAGGCGAAGGCGGTGCTGACCGCCGCCGGGTTCCAGGCGCCGTGACGCCGACGCGGCGGCAGACCAGGGCGCGGGTGCCGCTGCCGCTGCTGCTGCCCGCCGGTCTGGGCCTGGTGTTCCTGGTCCTGCCGCTGGTCGGCCTGGTGGTCCGAGCGCCCTGGACTACGCTGCCCGAGCGGCTCACCGAGCCCGGCGTACTGACCGCGCTCCGGCTCTCGCTGCTGACCGCGACGCTGGCGACCGTGCTGTGCCTGCTGCTCGGCGTACCGCTCGCCTGGCTGCTGGCCCGGATCACCTTCCCCGGCCGCCGGTTGGTCCGCGCCCTGGTGACCGTCCCGCTGGTGCTGCCGCCGGTGGTCGGCGGGGTGGCCTTGCTGCTGGTCTTCGGTCGGCGCGGGCTGGTCGGGTCCTGGCTGGACTCGACCTTCGGGATCTCGTTGCCGTTCACCACCGCCGGCGTGGTGGTCGCCGAGGCGTTCGTCGCGATGCCGTTCCTGGTGATCGCGGTGGAGGGTGCGCTGCGCGGGACGGACACGCGGTACGAGGAGGCCGCGGCCACGCTCGGAGCCGGGCGGTGGACCACGTTCCGGCGCGTCACGCTGCCACTGGTCGCGCCCGGTGTCGCGGCCGGCACGGTGCTGTGCTGGGCCCGGGCGCTCGGTGAGTTCGGCGCCACGATCACGTTCGCCGGCAACTTCCCAGGGCGCACGCAGACGATGCCGCTGGCCGTGTACCTCGCGCTGGAGACCGACCTGCAGGCCGCGATCGTGCTGAGCCTGATCCTGCTGATCGTCTCGGTCGGGATCCTGGCCGGACTGCGCGACAGGTGGATCGCATGACCGGCGTACTCGACGCGCACCTGGTCGTGCAGCGCGACACCGGGTTCCGGCTCGACATCGAGGTCTCGATCGCGGCCGGCGAGGTGGTCGCGCTGCTCGGCCCGAACGGCGCCGGTAAGACCACCGCGCTGCGCGCGCTGGCCGGACTCACCCCGCTGACCGATGGCCGGATCCGGGTCGGCGGCGACGTCCTGGACGACCCGGCCGCGCGGGCGTGGACGCCGCCCGAGGACCGCCCGGCCGGGGTGGTATTCCAGGACTACCTGCTGTTCCCGCACCTGTCCGTGCTGGACAACGTGGCGTTCGGGCCGCGCAGCCGGGGTGCAGGCCGATCGGAGGCGCGGGCGCTGGCCGCGGACTGGCTGTCCCGCGTCGGCCTGTCGGAGTACGCTCGCCGCAAGCCGCGCCAGCTGTCCGGCGGCCAGGCCCAGCGGGTCGCGCTGGCCCGTGCCCTGGTCGGCGACCCGGCCCTGCTGCTGCTCGACGAGCCGCTCGCCGCCCTGGACGCCAGGACCCGGCTGGACACCCGCGCCGAGCTGCACCGGCACCTGTCCGAGCATCCCGGAGCCACCCTGCTGGTCACCCACGACCCGCTGGACGCGCTCGTCCTGGCGGACCGGCTGGTCATCGTCGAGGACGGCGCCGTGGTCCAGCAGGGCGACGCCGCCACCATCACCGCCCGGCCGCGCACCGACTACGTCGCCCGGCTGGTCGGGCTGAACCTGTACCGCGGGCCTGCCGCTGACCGCGTCGTCCGGGTCAACGGCGACTTCGCCCTCACCGTGGCGGAGCCGATCGACGGCGACGTGTTCGTCGCGTTCCCGCCCGCCGCCGTCGCCGTGCACTCGCACCGGCCGGACGGCAGCCCACGCAACACCTGGCCGGCCACCATCGCCGGGATCCAGCGCCACGGCGACAACCTCCGGGTCCAGCTGGACGGCCCGATCACCGCCGCCGCCGACATCACCCCGACCGCCGCCGCCCAGCTGCGGCTGGCCCCGGGCCAGCAGGTCTGGGCCGCGGTCAAGGCCACCGAGACCCTCGCCTACCCGGCCACCCCGCGAGGCTGACTCACAGGATTGTCGTGGCAGCCGTTCTATGAGCATGACGACCTTCGCATACCTCCCCGTCCCCGCCACTGATCTGGAACGGATCCGCCGCAACGGCCATGACGACCAGGGCAACACGCTGGTGCCGCGGGACGCCTCTGCTGGGCTGCCGCTGCGGTGCTGCCTGACGCTGTCCCGCGCGGGCGAGCGGGTCGCGCTGATCGCGTACCGGCCGTCCGCGCTCGGTGGACCGTACGCCGAGACGGGCCCGGTCTTCGTCCACGCCGAGGACTGTGGCGGACCCGCGTCCACTTCGTCGTACCCGGCGGAGTTCGTGAACCGGCGTGCCGTGCTGCGCCCGTACGACGCGCAGGGGTTGATGCTGGACGGGTTCGTCAGCGAGCCGGGCGAGGGTGAGACCGGACTGAAGCAGCTGTTCGACGACCCCCGGGTCGCGCTGGTCCACCATCGCAACCTGGTTGCCGGCTGCTGGAACTTCTCCGTCTGCCGGGCCTGACCTTCGCTTGCGTCCGCCGACGTGAGGTCAGGGTGACTCGCTATCGGCGGACGCCAGCAGGTTGGCGTAGCGGTCCAGGTCGATGTTGCCGCCGCTGACGAGGATGCCGACGCGCTGACCGGCGAGGTCGGCGGCCTCGCGGCGGGCGGCGGCGAACCCCAGGCAGCCGGTGGGTTCCACGACCAGCTTCAGTGTGGTCGCGAAGACGCGCATCGCCTCCACCAGCTCGTCGTCGGTGGCGGTCAGCACGTCGTCGACGTCGCGCTTGATGATCGCGAATGTGTGCTCGCCGAGGTGCTGCGTCTGCGCGCCGTCCGCGATCGTCGTCGGCGTCGGGATGTGCACGATCGTGCCGGCGCGGAAGGACTGCTGCCCATCGTCCCCGGCCGCCGGCTCCACGCCGTACAGCCGGCAGTTCGGCGACAGCGCGCGGGTGGCCAGCGCGGTGCCGGACAGCAGTCCGCCGCCGCCGAGCGGTACGAACAGCGCGTCCAGCTCGCCGGCCTCCTCGAACAGCTCCATCGCGGCCGTGCCCTGGCCCGCCAGGATGTCGG
>Ga0075419_10000756_pt1 | contig 20711 bp, 23 predicted proteins | sample SoiMetdeltSBSDD3_FD_76900 | JGI IMG/M metagenome (GOLD analysis project Ga0075419, IMG submission 76900) | Bulk soil microbial communities from a Populus tree surrounding site in Tennessee, USA - Soil MetaG P. deltoides SBSDD3 | ecosystem: Environmental > Terrestrial > Soil > Tree plantation... | reverse complement strand
TGCCGCTTGCGCTCGTCGCGCAGGCATTCGTCCTTCTTCGCGCCGGTGAGCGCGTCGCACCAGCCGCCGATTGCGGCGTTCGAGGCATTGTCGGGACGCGGCGGCCTCTCGCCCTCCCTCGCCTGCTGTGCAAAGGACGAGATGGCGACGAGCGCCGCCGCCCCCGCGGCAAGCAATGTGTGCGCGTTCATGTCCGCTCCTGCTGCAAGCGCCGTTCCAAAGGAGTAGAACCAGCGTAACGATGCGTCCCCTCGCACTGATCGCAGTCGCGGCGGCGATGTGCAGCGCCTGCGCGGCGGAGCCGCTCGCGCCCGTCGCCGCGCCGACACGAGCCTCGTTCGACCCGTCGCTGATCGCCAAGGGCGCACAGCTCGCCGCGATCGGCAATTGCCGGGTCTGCCATACCGCCGAAGGCGGCAAATCGTTCGCCGGCGGCCGGCCGATCGAAACGCCGTTCGGCACGTTCTACGGCACCAACATCACGCCCGACCCCGGCACCGGCATCGGCGGCTGGTCCGAGCAAGCCTTCGTCCGCGCGCTGCGCGAGGGCATCGACCGCGACGGACGCCACCTGTACCCGGCCTTCCCTTACGAGTACTACACCCGCCTGACCGACGAAGACATCCACGCGCTGTACGCGTACATCGCGACGCGCGAGGCGGTTCACGCCCAGAACCGGCCGCACGAGCTTCGTGCTCCATTCAACATCCGCGCCCTGGTGGCCACCTGGAAGGCGATCTACTTCGAGCGCGCACCGTTCCGGCCAGACCCCGCGCGCGACGCGCAGTGGAACCGCGGCGCGTACCTCGTCAACGGGCTCGGACACTGTGGCGCATGCCACACGCCGCGCGGCGCCCTTGGCGCCGAAAAGAAGGATCGGCCCTTCAGCGGCGGCATCGCCGAGGGCTGGCATGGCCCGGCGCTCGACGCGCGCTCGCCCGCCCCCGTGCCCTGGACCGCCGAGCAGCTCTTCAAGTACCTGCGCACCGGGCTGGACGACGTGCACGCGATCGCCGCCGGACCGATGGACCCGGTGGTGCGCAACCTGGCCCGCGCGCCGGAGGAAGACGTGCGCGCGATGGCGGCCTACCTCGAGGCGCTCGCGGGGCCGCCCTCGGCCGAGCGCCGCAAGAAGGCCGACGCTGCCCTGGCGCAAGCAAAAGCCGGCTCGCGCGCGAACGGCCGCGGCGCCGAGATCTATGCCGGCACCTGCGCCGCGTGCCATGATCGGGGCCGCGACGCGGGCTCGGGCGGCGCCCTGCCGCTTGGGCTCGGCACCGCCATGACGATACCCACGTCGAGCAACCTTTTGCGCATTACGCTCGAAGGCATCGCGCCGCCCGAAGGCCAGCCGGGACGCGCCATGCCCGGATTCGCCGACGCGCTCACCGACGGCCAGGTGAAGGACCTCGCCGCCTACATCCGCAGCGAGTTCGGCCGCGCCCCCGCGTGGCCCGACGTGGAACAGGAGCTCAGGAAGATTCGCGAGGAACGCAAATGATCAGCCTCGATGTCAACGGCAAGACCCAGGAGCTCGACGCCGACCCGGCGACGCCGCTCCTCTACGTGCTGCGCGACTACCTGCAGCTGAACGGAGCCAAGTTCGGCTGCGGCCTCGGCCAGTGCGGCGCGTGCACCGTGCTGGTCGACGGCCGGGCGGTGCTCTCGTGCGTGACGCCGATCTCGACCCTCGCCGGGCGGCGCATCACCACGCTCGAGGGGCTGGGAACGCCCGAGAAGCCCGGCCGCGTGCAGCGCGCCTTCGTCGCCGAGCAGGCGGCGCAGTGCGGCTACTGCATCCCCGGGATGATCATGCAGGCGCAGGCGCTGCTCGAGCGCACGCCCCATCCCACGAGCGGCGAGATCCGCAAGCACATGAGCGGAAATCTCTGCCGCTGCGGCACCCACATGCGGATCCTGCGCGCGGTCGAGCGCGCGGCGCGCGAACCATGAACCCGCGCGGCGCGCAGGGTATGAACCGCCGCGGCTTCATCGCCCGCAGCGGCGCGCTGGTGGTCAGCTTTTCGCTGCTGCCGCGCCTCGCCGGCGCGCAGGCCGGCAAGCTCCCGGGCAGCCTGAGCAAGGAGCCGATGCTCGACGCCTGGATCCGCGTCGGCGCCGACGGCCGCATCACCGTGTTCACCGGCAAGGCCGAGCTCGGACAGGGCATCAAGACCGCGCTCGTCCAGGTCGCGGCCGAGGAGCTGGTGGTCGAGCCCTCGCGCATCGAGCTCGTCACTGCCGACACCGCCCGCACTCCCGACGAGCAATACACGGCCGGCAGCCAGTCGATGCAGGAAAGCGGCACCGCGATCCTGCACGCCGCGGCGCAAGCGCGCGTCCTGCTCGCGGAGCTCGCGGCCAAGCGCCTCGGCATCCCCGCCGAACAGCTCAGCATTCGCGACGGCGCGGTGAACCGCGTTGCCTACAGCGAGCTGGTCGCCGGGCAGGAGCTGCACGTGCGCGCTCAGCCGCAATCGCCGTTGCGCGATCCGGCCGCGCGCACCGTGATGGGGAAGCCGCTCGCCCGGGTCGATATCCCGGCCAAGCTGACCGGCCAGCCGGTCTACGTGCAGGACCTGCGCCTTCCCGGGATGGTCCACGCGCGCGTGCTGCGGCCGCCGAGCTACGGCGCGCGCCTGAAGGCGCTCGACAGCGCTGCAGCCGCGGCAATGCCCGGCGTGCTCAAGGTCGTGCGCGACGGCAGCTTCGTCGCGCTCGTCGCGGAGCGCGAGTACCAGGCCGTCACGGCCGCACGCGCGCTAGCGGCGGCCGCGCAATGGGATGAGCAGGCCAAGCTCCCGGACAGCAAAGAGATTTACGCACTGCTTCCCAAGCTGCCTTCGCAAAACACGGTCATCCACGAGAATGGCAAGAGCGCAACCGGGGCCGGGATGATCGAAGCGGAGTACCGCCGGCCGTACCAGATGCACGCGTCGATCGGTCCCTCCTGCGCCGTGGCGCTCTACCGCGACGAGGCGCTCACCGTCTGGACGCATGGCCAGGGCGTCTATCCGCTGCGCGGCGCGATTGCCGAAATGACCGGCCTGCCGGCGGAGCGCGTGCGCTGCATCCACATGGAGGGCGCGGGCTGCTACGGACACAACGGCGCCGACGACGCGGCCGCCGACGCGGCGCTGCTCGCCCGCGCCCTGCCCGGGCGAGCGGTGCGCGTGCAGTGGATGCGCGAGGACGAGCACAGCTGGGAGCCCTACGGCCCCGCGATGCTGTCCAAGGCGCGCGGACGCGTGTCTGCGGACGGCACGGTCGAGGACTTCCAGTACGAGCTCTGGAGCAACACGCACTCGACGCGGCCCGGGCCGGCCGGCTCTCTCGCCGCCGCGTGGCAGCTCGAGAAGCCGTTCGCGCCGCCGCCGCCCCGGCCGATCCCGCAGCCCACCGGCGGCGGCGACCGCAACGCCATCCCGCTCTACAAGTTCGCGAACTCGCGCGTGGTGCACCACTTCGTGAGCGAAATGCCGCTGCGCGTGTCGGCGCTGCGCGCCCTCGGCGCGTACATGAACATCTTCTCCATCGAGAGCTTCATGGACGAGCTCGCCGCCGCGGCGCGCGCCGATCCGGTCGAGTTCCGCCTCCGGCATCTGCAGGACCCGCGGGCGCAGGCGGTCGTGCGCACGGCCGCCGAGCGCTTCGGCTGGCAGGCGTGGAAGAAGCAGCCCGGCCGCGGCCGCGGCTTCGGCTTCGCGCGCTACAAGAACCTCGCGGCCTACACCGCGGTGGCCTGCGAGGTCGAGGTCGACCGCGACAGCGGCCGCGTGCGCGTGCGCCGCGTGGTCGCGGCGAACGACAGCGGCGACATCGTGAACCCCGACGGCATCGTGAATCAGATCGAAGGCGGGATCGTGCAGTCCACGAGCTGGACGCTGCACGAGGCGGTCGCCTTCGACCGCCAGAGAATCACCAGCCGCGACTGGGGCGGCTACCCGATCCTGCGGTTTCCCGACCTGCCGGAAAGCGTCGAGGTGCACCTCGTCAATCGCCCCGGCCAGCCTTTCCTCGGCACCGGCGAGGCGGCCCAGGGTCCCACCGCGGGCGCGCTCGGCAACGCGATCGCGGACGCCACCGGCACCCGCCTGCGCGAGCTGCCGCTCACTCCGGCGCGGATCCGGCAGGCGCTCGGCGCCTGACCTAGGAGAAAAGCGCGCCGGTCGCGAGCCTCGCGCCTTCGACCAGGGAGCCGAGCTTCGCCCAGGCGATCTGCGGGTGGCTGCGGCCGCCGAAGCCGCAGTCGGCGCCGGCGATGACGTTGTCGGCGCCGACCCGCTTCGCGAAGCGCCGGATGCGCTGCGCGACCAGCTCGGGATGCTCGACCGCGTCGGTGGAGTGCGTCACGACGCCCGGCACCAGGATCTTCCCTTCGGGCAGCCTGACCTCGTCCCAGAGCGCGTACTCGTGCTCGTGGCGCGCGTTCGCCGCTTCGATGAGATAGCACTTCGCCTTCACCTTCAGCAGCAGCTCCACGATGAATTTCAGCTCCAGGTCGTGGGCATGCGGGCCGTGCCAGCTGCCCCAGCACAGGTGATAGCGCACCCGCTCTTCCGGTACGTTGCGCAGCGCGTGGTTGAGGGCCTCGACCCTCACGGCGCAGTAGTTGAGAAACGCGGGTAGTCCCATCGCAATACCGATCCGGTCCCAGAGCGCCGGCAGCCAGGCGTCGTCCACCTGCAGCGTCACGCCGGAAGCCGCGATGGCCTCGTACTCCACGCGCATCGCCTCGGCGATCGCATAGACGAACTCCTCGTCGGAGCGGTAGTACTCGTTACGCCGGTAGACCTCCAGGCTCCCGGGAGCGGTCGACGTCAGGAACGCTTCCTCCGGCTTGACGAACTCGAGCAGCGTGCCGATCTCGCGCTTCAGCGACTCGAGGCCGCGGTAGACGATCGGGTCGGTGCAGAACCACACCGGGCGCACGCGCTTGATCTGCTCGCCGGGGGAATAGAAGAGCGTGCCGCGCTCGGTGGCGTAGCGGTAGAAGTCGGCGAAGGCTTCGCGGTCGCGCCCCTGCGCGATCAGCGGCCGCTCGCCCTGCGTCGCCGGCCGCGGCTCGAAGCCGCCGAAGCGCTCCTCGACGTACGAGAGCCAGTCGCCGCCCTTGGTGTATTCGCCTTCGTTGATGAGGTCCAGCCCGATCTCGCGTTGCCTGCGCACCACGGCCGCCACGGACTCCAGGGTGGGCAGGCTTCCCACATGCGTCGTCAGGATGCGTTTCATGGCGCCTCGCTACTTGAGGTTAGAATCTGCCGCGATCCTACAGGACGAGATTCAAAATCACGGAGGAGGAACGATGAACAGGACATGGCTCGCCGCGGCCCTTGGCGCGGCATCGCTCGCCGCGGCCTTCGGTACCGCGCACGCGCAGCAGAGCGTAAAGATCGGCATGCCGCTCACGCTGTCGGGCCAGTTCGCCGACGCCGCCAGCCAGATGCTGAACGGCGCCCGCACCTACATGAAGATGCACGGCGACACGGTTGCCGGCAAGAAGATCGAGCTGATCACCAAGGACGTCGGCGGCCCGGCGCCCGACGTGGCGAAGCGCCTATCGCAGGAGCTGGTGGTGCGCGACAACGTCGATATCCTCGCCGGCTACGTGCTGACGCCCAATGCGATGGCGGCCGGCGACGTGTCGGCCGAGGCGAAGAAGTTCATGGTCGTGATGAACGCCGCCACCTCGGTGGTGATCACCAAGTCGCCCTACATGATCCGCACCTCGGTGACGCTGCCGCAGGTGATGGAGACCTTCGGCACATGGGCGGCGACCAAGGGCGGCATCAAGGGCGTCTACACCATGGTGACCGACTACGGCCCGGGCCACGACTCGGAGACCGCCTTCCAGAGCGCCTTCAAGGCGGCCGGCGGCAACGTCGTCGGCGCAGTGCGTTTCCCGGTGGCGAATCCGGACTTCTCGGCGTTCGTGCAGCGCACCAAGGACATCGGCCCCGAAGCGATCTTCATCTTCATCCCGGGCGGCGCGCAGCCGGCAGCGCTCGGCAAGGCCATCGCGGAGCGCGGCATCGACAAGAAGAAGACGCGCGTGCTGGGTTCCGGCGAGACGACCGCCGAGGCGGCGCTGAAGAGCATGGGCGACACCGCGCTCGACATGATCACCGCCTGGCATTACGACTACATGGACAAGAACCCGCTCAACCAGAAGTTCGTGAAGGCGTACCAGGGCGTGGCGAACGGCCGCAACCCGGACTTCTTCTCGATCGGCGGCTACGACGGCATGCACGCCATCTACGAGGCCCTGAAGAAGACCGGCGGCAAGACCGACGCCGAGGCGCTGATCGCGGCGGCCAAGGGCCTCAAGTGGGACAGCCCGCGCGGCCCGATGATGATCGACCCGGACACGCGCGACGTGGTGCAGAACGTCTACATCCGGCGCGTACAGAAGGTCGGCAACGAGCTGGTCAACGTGGTGTTCGACACCATCCCGATGGTGAAGGACCCGGCCGGGGAGCGCCGCAAGCAGCAGCAGAAATAGCCACAACAGAAGCAAAGCAAAGTCGATGCTGTCGTCGCTGGGGGGCGTGCTCTTCGACGGGTTCGCCTACGGGATGCTGCTGTTCCTGCTTTCCGTGGGCTTGTCGGTGACGCTCGGAATGATGAACTTCGTCAACCTGGCGCACTGCAGCTTCGCCATGATCGGCGGCTATGCCACGGTGACGCTGATCAACAAAGCCGGGTGGCCGTTTCTCGCCGCCCTGCCGGTCGCCTTCCTCGCCGCCGCCGTGGTCGCCATCCCGCTTGAGCGCGTGCTCTTCAGGCGGCTTTACCGCGCCAGCGACCTCGACCAGTGCCTGCTGACCATCGGCCTGGTGTTCATCTCGGTCGCGGCGTTCGCGTGGTTCTACACCAGCGACCAGCAGTCAGCGCCGCTGCCGTCGTTCCTGCAGGGCTCGATCCAGGCAGGCGGGATGACGTTCCCCTACTACCGCATCTTCCTCATCGTGGTCGCGCTCGTAGTGACCGGCCTTCTCATCCTGATGCTGGAGAAGACGCGCTTCGGCGCGCAGGTACGCGCGGCGGTCGACAACCAGCGCATGGCGCGCGGCCTGGGCATCGACGTCGACCGCGCCTTCCTGCTGACTTTCGCGCTCGGCGCCGGCCTCGCCGGACTCGGCGGCGGCCTCGCCATCCAGGTGGTCGGCCTCGATCCCGCCTTCGCCCTCGCCTACCTGGTCTACGTGCTGATCGTGGTGTCGGTCGGCGGCCTGGGGTCGATCGCGGGCTCCTTCGCCGCGGCGGTGGTGCTCGGCATCAGCGACATGGCCGGAAAATACTATTTCCCCTGGCTCGGCGCCTTCCTCATCTACCTCGTGATGGTGGCGCTGCTGATGTGGCGGCCGCTCGGTCTCTTTGGCAAACGGTAACCTGAGCGGTAGCCTGAGCGCGAGCCACTATTTTGCGCAGCAGATCCGCTGGCGGCGACTGGAGATCGCCTTCTGGCTGGCCTGCCTGCTGCCGTTCGTCGTCACTCCGAATTACCTCTCTTTGGCCAGCCAGGTCGCGATCACCGCCCTCTTCGCCCTGTCGCTCGACCTGCTGGTTGGCTACGCCGGCGTGGTATCGCTAGGCCATGCCGCCTTCTTCGGCGTCGGCGCCTACACCGCCGGCCTGATAGCAAAGCATTACTGGGCCGAGCCGCTAACCGGACTACTAATAGCAAGTATTTCTTCTGGAGTACTTGGTTACGCGCTGAGCCACATAGTCGTCCGCTTCCGCCACCTCGCGCTGATCATGCTCACCCTGGGCTTTGGCCTGCTGCTGCACGAAGCGGCGAACAGCGCGAGCGCGCTGACCGGCGGCGCCGACGGCCTGCAGGGCTTCCGCGTTCCCGGCGTGCTCGGCTTCCGCTTCGACATGTTCGGCAGGACTGCCTACGCCTACTCGCTGCTGGTTCTTTTTGTCTGTTTTTTGGTCTGTCGACGAATCATTCACTCGCCGTTCGGCCTGGCCTTGCGCGGCATCCGCGAGAACGCCACGCGCATGCCCGCGATCGGCGCGGCCAACCAGGCGCATCTGCGCAAGGCCTACACCATCGCCGCGGTGATGGCGGGCATCGCCGGCGCGCTGCTCACCCACACCACGTCCACCGTTTCGCTCGAGACGCTGTCGTTCGGCCGCTCGGCCGACGTGCTCGTGATCCTGATCCTGGGCGGCGCGGGCCGCCTGTACGGCGGCATCCTCGGCGCGATCATCTACATGGTGGCGCGCGACCAGTTCTCGGGCGTCAACCCGCAGTACTGGTATTTCTGGATCGGCCTGCTGCTGGTCGCGGTCGTGATGTTCATGCCGAACGGCCTTCTCGGGGGTTTTTCAAGATTCTTAAAACGAACAAACTGAACAAGCGGTTCGGGTCGCTCGTAGTGGCGCAGGACATCGACCTCGCGCTGCCGGGGGGCGTGCGTTACGCGCTGATCGGGCCGAACGGCGCCGGCAAGACCACGCTCATCAACCTGATGACCGGGATGCTGCGGCCGGATTCGGGGCAGATCTTCCTGGGAGATGGGGAAAACGCCACCGAAATAACCTGGCTGCGGCCGGACAAGCGCGTGCACCGCGGCCTCGCCCGCACCTTCCAGATCAACCAGTTGTTCCCGCAGCTGACGCCGCTGGAGGCCGTGACGCTGGCGATTCTCGAAAGAGAAGGCAGCTCGAAGGTGTGGTGGCGCAGCCTGCCCGCCTACGAGAAGGCCGCCGAGGAAGCGCATGGCATCCTGGCCTCGCTGAACCTGAAGGACTTGCTGAACCGGCAGGCCAAGGCGCTCGCCTACGGCCAGCAGCGGCTGGTCGAAATCGCGCTCGCGCTCGCCACCCGGCCGCGGGTGCTGCTGCTCGACGAGCCCGCCGCCGGCGTGCCGAGGACCGAAAGCGCGGAGCTGTTCGAGGTGATCGCCCGCCTGTCCTCGGAGCTGACCATCCTGTTCATCGAGCACGACATGGAGGTGGTGTTCCGCTTCGCCAGCCGGATCCTGGTGATGGTCGGCGGCCGCATCCTGGTGGAAGGCACGCCGGCCGAGATCTCGCGCGACGAGCGCGTGCGCGAGGTGTACTTGGGAACGCGCCATGCTGCTTGAGCTGAAGGATGTGCGCGCCGGCTACGGCGACTCGGTCGTGCTGGACGGCATCTCGTTCGAACTCGCCGACGCCGGCAGCCTCGCCGTGCTCGGCCGCAATGGGGTTGGAAAGAGCACGCTTCTCCTCACGATCATGGGCTTGACCCGCATGCGGCGCGGAAAGATCGTCTTTCGGGGAAGTCAGATCGATGCGCTCCCGGCGCACCGGCGCGCGCAGCTCGGCATCGGCTGGGTGGCGCAGGAGCGCGAGATCTTCCCTTCGCTCAGCGTCGAGGAGAACCTCACCGTCGCCGCGAGGCGCGGCCACTGGAGCCTCGGCGAGGTGTACCGCCTCTTTCCCCGCATGGAGGAGCGCCGCTCGAACATGGGGAACCAGCTCTCGGGCGGCGAGCAGCAGATGCTCGCCATCGCGCGCGCGCTCATGACGAATCCCGCCCTGCTGCTCCTGGACGAACCGCTCGAGGGCCTCGCTCCGATCATCGTCGAAGAGCTCGCCGCGGCGCTGAAGCGCCTGCAGGGCGTGGCGATCATCCTGGTCGAGCAGCACGCCGAGGTCGCGCTCGCTCTCACGCAGGAGGCGGTCGTAATCGAGCGCGGCCGCATCGTGCATCGCGCGCCCTCGGCCGAGTTCGCGCGCGACGCCGGGACCCTGGAGCGCTACCTGGGCCTCAAGCTGGCCTGAGCTTCAGTGCAGGACGCGGGCGAAGGTGCGGTTGCGCAGGACGACGCCCGCCGCCGGGTCCTCCGCCAGCAGCTCTGCGAGCGCAGCAGCGATCTCCTGGACGATCTCGCCGCACTGCTCCCTGCCGATGGGTGGCGCGATCCCGACATCGCCGATGAACAACTCCTCGTTGCTGTCGCCGCTGCGGGGACAGTTGTCCGGCAGCTCATCGAGCCCGTGGACCGAGAAGCCGCAGAGCGACGGATGGCGCACGAAGAGCGCTTCGATCTGCGCCGGGAAAGGCGTCGTCAACATACCCAGAATTTCCAGGTGGAGCGGGTCGGCCGAATCGTTTCCGCGGGCCGCGGCGCGCCGGTGTTCGTCGCGCGCGAAGCGCGCCACGCCCCGGTACGCAGGCAGAGCAAGCAACCCGGGCAGCGTTTCGGCGCTCTCAGCCCCTCGTCGGATAGATTGACACCCCTGCCGGCCATGACGCAATGGTGAGCGCTTCAAGGAGGCTTGGGTATCGCCACCCACGGCGCCGTTGCGTCGAAGCCAGCCTGAAATTGGCCGGCGACTTCGTCGACAGGCGCTTCCCCTCATGCCATCGGGTCATTCCCTGGCGGGAGTTGTTCCATGGCAGGGGTTGTTCCCTGCCCGCTTTCGATGATAATCGCCCCAAGGGAGGAATTCCGCATGGTCCAGCCATCGCGCCGCAAATTCGTGGCAGCCGCCGCTGCCGTCGCTGCATACGGGACGACCGGGTTGATCGCCAATGCGGTGCGCGCGGCGATGGGTCCGAACGACAAGTTCGACCTGGTCGTCAAGGGCGGCGAGGTGCTCGACCCGAGCCAGAAGCTGCGGGCGAAGCGCGACATCGGGATCCGCAACGGCCTGGTGGAGGCGCTCGAGGCCGATATCCCGGCCGAGCGCGCGCTGCGCGTGCTGGATGCGGGCGGCAAGCTCGTCACGCCGGGCCTGATCGACCTCCACGCGCACGTCTACCCGTACGGCTCGGCCCTTGGCATTCCAGCCGACGAGCTGATCCCCTACCAGGCGACGACCACGATGGTCTCGGCAGGCGACGCGGGCGCGAACAACTTCGCGGCTTTTCGCCGCCACATCATGGCGCAGACGCGCACGCGCCTTTATGCGTTCGTGCACATCGCCAACAACGGCCTCGCCGGGTTCCCGGTTCCCGAGCTCTTCAACATCAGCTACGCCGACGTCCCGACCGCGGCGAAAGCGCTCGCCGAGAACGCCGACGTGGTGCTCGGCGTCAAAGTGCGCATGTCGGAGAACGTGATCGACAAGCACGGCCTCGAGCCGCTGAAGCGCGCCATCGCGGCGTGCGAGATGGCGGGAACGCGCGGCAAGGTCATGTGCCATATCGGCGGCGTGCAAACCCGCGCGCTCATGTCGGAGATCCTCGATACGTTGCGCGCCGGCGACATCCTCACGCATTCCTATTCGGGCGCCCCCAACAACGCGGGCGACGGCACGAATATCGTGCAGGACGGGAAGCTGCTGCCCGCGGCCCTCGCCGCGAAGAAACGCGGCGTGGTGTTCGACGTCGGCCACGGCGGCGGCAGCTTCGACTACACGGTCGCCGAGGCGGCGATCGCGCAGGGCACACCGCCCGACACGATCTCCTCCGACATCCACGTGGTCTCGGGCAACACCCCGGGCATGCCCTTCCTCACCTGGGTCATGAGCAAGTTCCTCAACCTGGGGTTTACCCTAGAGCAGGTGATCGCGATGACGACCGCCAATCCGGCGCGGGTCATCGGCCGGCTGCCCAGGCTCGGGACGCTGCAGCCCGGCGCGCCCGGCGACGTCTCGATCCTCGAGGTGGTCGAGGGCCCGGTGCGCTTCGTCGACACGCGCAAGAACGAGCGGACCGGGAAGGTGCACTTGCGGCCGGTGCAGGCCGTCGCCGGCGGCGTGCCGTTCGGCCGGCCGTTCCACTCGCCCTTCTCGGTGCGCTAGGACGATTGCGGCATAATCGCGCGTTCTGAGTTCAGCGTGGCGCCGACCGACCGCTTCCAGCTGCCGCTGCGGTGGCAATTCGTTCCGACGGAGCATGCGCAGGACCGCTCGGTGCGCTGGATATGGCGCGCCTATACGCAGACCGGCAAGCTCGCCATGGAATCCGAGCGCGTGTTCGAGACCCTGACCGATTGCATGGAAGACGCCAAGGCGGCGGGCTATGGCCAGCCCTGACCCGCTCGTCGATCCGCGGATCTACCAGATCCTGGTCGAGCAGGTGCAGGACTATGCGGCGTTCGTACTCGATCCGGCGGGACGCATCATGACCTGGAACCTCGGCGCGCGGCGCATCAAGGGCTATGCGCCCGAGGAGATCATCGGCAAGCACTTCTCGGTGTTCTACACGCCCGACGCCGTCGAGCGCGGCTGGCCCGCCGAGGAGCTGCGCCTCGCCACGCGCGAGGGCCGCTTCGAGGACGAGGGCTGGCGGCTGCGCAAGGACGGCTCGCGCTTCTGGGCGAACGTGGTCATCACGGCGTTGCGCGACGAGCAAGGCCGGCTGCTCGGCTTCTCCAAGATCACGCGCGACGTCACCGAGCGCAAGCTCCATGAGGAAGCCCTGCGCCAGGCCGAGGAGCGCTTCCGGCTGCTGATCGAAGGCGTCGTCGACTACGCGATTTACATGCTCGACCTCGAGGGGCGGGTGACGAGCTGGAACGCGGGCGCCCAGCGCATCAAGGGCTACCAGCCCGACGAGATCATCGGCAGGCACTTCTCCCATTTCTATACCGACCCTGACGTCGAAGCCGGCAAGCCCTGGGAAGAGCTCGCCGCCGCGCGGCGCGACGGGCGCGCGGAGGACGAGGGCTGGCGGGTGAAGAAAGGCGGCGAGCGCTTCTGGGCGCGGGTCGTGATCGCCGCGCTCCACGACGCCGAAGGCCACCTGCGCGGTTTCGCCAAGGTGACCCAGGACCTGAGCGAGCGGCGCCACATGCAGGACCTCGAGGCGGCCGCGCGCCACGTGAACGAGTTCATCGCCACGCTCGCACACGAGCTGCGCAACCCGCTTGCGCCGATCCGCAACGCGGTGGAGGTGATGGCGAAGGTGCCGGCCTCCGACCCGGCGCAGCACGCCATGCGCCAGACGATCGAGCGCCAGAGCGCGCAGCTCGCGCGCATCCTCGACGACATGATCGATATCGCGCGCGTCACGCGCGGAGAATTGCACATGGAGCGCGCGCCGGTCGAGATCGCGGAAGTCGTGCGCCGAGCGGGCGAGACCGCCGCGCCCTTCATCGCGGCCGGCAAGCAGCGGCTCGATCTCGATCTGCCGGGCGAGCCGCTGGTCGTGCGGGGCGATGTCCACCGGCTGACGCAGGTTCTCGCGAACTTGCTGAACAACGCGGCGCGCTACACGCCGCAGGCCGGCAAGATCGTGGTGCAGGCGCGCCGCGAGGAGGGTTGGGTTGCCGTGCAGGTGCGCGATACCGGCCGCGGCATCGAGCCGGGCATGCTGGAGCGGATTTTCCACATGTTCGTCCAGGGCAAGGCGCCGCTGGACAAGATCGGCGACGGGCTCGGCAGCGGACTCGGCGTCGGGCTCGCGTTGTCGCGCCGGATCGCCGAGGCCCACGGCGGCTCGCTCGTGGCGGCGAGCGAGGGCGAAGGCAAGGGCGCGGTCTTTACCCTGCGCCTGCCGCTCAAGGACCGGCCGCACCCGCGGCACGCGAAAGCCGAGCCGCCGGCGAAGCCGGTGGTGGCGAAGCGCATCCTGGTGGTCGACGACAACGTCGACGCCGCGACCACCCTGCAGCTCCTGCTGAAGTCGCTCGGTCACGAAGCGTGCGCCGTCTACGACGGACAGCAGGCGCTCAGCACGGCGGTCTCGTTCCGGCCCGACGTCGTGCTGCTCGACATCGGAATGCCCGGACTCGACGGCTACGAGGTGGCGCGCCGGCTGCGCGCGCTCAGGCGAAGCGAGCCGCTGCGCATCATCGCCGTCACCGGCTGGGGGCAGGAAGCCGACCGCACCCGCTCGCGGGAAGCCGGCTTCGACGTGCATCTCGTCAAGCCGGTCGACCCGGGCCTCCTGACGAGCGTCATCGCCAACAACAACGGCGCCACGCTGCATTGACGGCGCCGGCTAGGGCGACTTGTAGAACAGGAAGTCGGCGCTGAAGGGCTCTCGCGCCAACCTGCCGACGCTGCCGGCCGTGCACGCGCCATCGGGCTCCTTGCCGACGGCGTTCAACCGCTGCACGTAGCTGACGTCGGAGAATTCCCCGTCGCCGGCGTGAGCGGCGGCGCTGTAGAGGTGGATCGGCATCTTTCCGGGATCGTCCGGCGAGGACGCGACCAGCTTCAGGGTTACGCGGCTGCCGTCGCGATACTCGAGCGTCGGGCCGGCGAAGTAGCGCCCGACGTGGAGCCCGGTCCAGTGCAGCAGCGCCGCGTCCGGCGCCTCGAGCACCCAGCCGTAGGCACCCGCCATTCCCGGCATCGGCCGGCATGCGTAGTTGAGCCGGCCGGTGGCTTTGAGCGTCATCGCATGGCGCTGCCCGGCGGGTACGCGCACGGCGGTCGGCAGCGGCGGCGCCGCCATGTTCTCCGGCATGCCGGCGCAACCCGCCATGCCGGCAGCGAGAAGCGCGGAGAAGGGGCGTTTCAGCTTGCGCCGTGCGGACGCCGGCCGACGAGATAACTGACGCCCTGCGCCCCGACGTCCTCGACGTGCGGGCAGCCGGCCTTCATGGAGAACTCGTCGCCCGCGCGATAGGTGTGCGCCTCGCCCTGCACCGTGAGGGTGATGTCGCCTTCGAGGACCAGGGCCAGCACGTCGAAAGGATGCGAGTGCTCGGCGTTATGCCGTCCCGCCTGCATGTCGTTCACGCGGATTTCGGGAAAGCCCTCGGCTCTCAGCCGCGCTTCGAAGCTCGCTCGGTCCATGCCCGCCTCCTGACGAATTGGATCGCCTATTTTTTCTTCTTTTTCGCCTTGGCGCGAGCTTTTTTGGCAGGCTGCGGCAGCCGCAGCATCCTGAGCGCGTTGCCGAAGTAGATCTTGCGCCGGTCGCCGGGCTTGAGCGCCATCCGGTCCAGCGTCTTGATGGTCTCGCGGATGAAGAGCGGCCCGCCCTCGGGGTCGAACGGGCAATCGGTGCCGAAGAGCACATGGTCCACGCCGAAGAAGTCGAGGCCGCAGCGGATGGCGCTCGGCGAGCCGTTCACCGAGGTGTCGCCGTAGAACATCCTGAAGAAGTCGAGCGGCCGCTTCTTCATGCGCTTGAGCAGCCCCTCGTAGTCCTCGTCGCTGGTGCGGCTGCCGAACTGGTCCATGCCGTAGCCGATGCGGTCGACGAAGAAGGGCGCCATCGCGCCGAGGTGGTGGGTGATGATCTTCAGATTCGGCAGCTGCTCGAACATCTGCGAGAACACCATGCGCGCCATGAACGCGCTCGTCTCGTAGGGCCAGCCGAACAGCCAGTAGATCTCGTACTTCGACTTCTGCTCGGTGGGGTAGTCGGCGAACTTCGCCGTGCGCGAAGGATGGACCCAGACCGGCAGGTCGTACTTCTTCGCCATGCGCTCGAAGATCGGGAAGAACTCGGGCTCGTCGAGCGGCCGCCCGTTGACGTTGGTGAAGATCTGGATGCCCTTGGCGCCGAGCGTGCCGATGGCGCGGTCCATCTCCTCGAGCGAGGCGGCCACGTTGTTCATCGGCAGCGAGGCGACGAAGCACGGGAAGAGATCCGGATGCTGCTGCACGATCTCGTGCATCCCGTCGTTCGCCAGGCGCGCAAGCTCCGGGGTTTCGTTCTCGTTCCCCAGGAATTCGATCGCCGGCATCGACAGCGTCAGTACCTGCTGGTAGCCGGGCCAGCGCTTCATCATGCGGATGCGCTGCTCGAGGTTCCACAGCACCGGGATGTTCATCCAGCGCTTGAGCGCGGCGGCGAGACCCGGATTGCCCTCGGCGATGCGCTTCATCCGCTCGAAGTACGCCGCGGGAAAGATGTGGGGAAAGATGTCGAGCTTCTTCTCGGCTTTGGGCATGCGCAGCCCTATCGGATGTAGGGATAAAAATTTGGGGCGGTCGGATTCTAGGGCTTACCCGTCGGCTGGCACAGCCCTTGCGACGGATGTTTCAACTGGCAACCCCGCCAGCAACGTCAAGATTGTTCCCGAAAGGAATCCCAAATGAAGGTAAAGACCCTTGTCGCTTGTGTATTAACGGTCGCGGCCTCCGCTCCGGCGCTCGCGCAGAATGCGGAGCCGAGCGGCCCTCAGGGCACCGGCTCGTATGGCGCGCGCAGTGGCGCCGTTCCGGTGCCGCAGGTCGTCGCGCCTGCGGATCCCTACGTGACGCCGGCGCCGCAAACCGCGCGGCCCGTGGATCCCTACAGCACGGCCCGCGTCCCGCAGGACGCACGCCGACCGGCGCGGGAGCGCGGCCAATACGACGGTCCGAGCTGGGAAACCAACCCGCCCGCACCGCCGGCGTAGCCGCGCCGCGGTCAGTCGAGCTTCGCGCCCGAGGCTTGCACCTTTTTCGCCGCCAGCTCGCGGTCCTGCCGCAGGAAGGCGGCGAATTGCTCGGGCGTGTCGCCGACCGGCTCGAAGCCGAGGTTGGTGAGGAACTTCTCCCTGAACTCGGCCGTATTCACGATCCTCGCCGCTTCCGCGGCGAACTTCGCCTGCGCCTCGCGCGGCGTTCCGGCCGGGGCTGCGACGCCGAAGTAGAACGACGCGTCGAGGTTCGGATAGCCCGATTCGCGAAACGTCGGCACCTCGGCGATGAGCGGATTGCGCGCGCCGCCCGAGACCGCGAGCCCCTTCAGCTTGCCGGCCCTGAGATGCGGCGCCGCGCCGCCGATCACGGCGAACATTACGTCGAGCCGGCTCGTCATGATGTCCTGCAGCCCCTGCACCAGGCCTTTGTACGCGACGTGCTGCATGTCGAGCCCGTTCTGGGTGTTGAACCACGCCATCGCGAGGTGATTGACCCCGCCCGCGCCCACCGAGCCGTAGTTCAGCTTGCCGGGGTGCGTTCGTGCGTAGTCGATCAGCTCGCGCACCGATGCGACCCCAAGATCGGGGCGCGCGACGAGCATGAGGTTGGCATTCACGAGCCGCGAGACCGGGGCAAGATCCTTGACCGGGTCGTACGGCAGCTTCGAGTACAGGAACGGGTTGAGCGAGAAGACGGCGTCTGAAGCGATCAGGTAGCTGTAGCCGTCCGGGGGCGACTTCGCGACGTCCTGCGCCGCGATGATCTCGTTCGCGCCGGGCTTGTTCTCGACCACGATCTGCTGCCCCCACAGCTCGCCGAGCTTTTGACCGAGGCCCCGGGCGAGGAGATCGGCCGGCCCGCCCGCGGTGTAAGGCACGACCACGCGGATCGGCTTGGCGGGGTAGGTCTGCGCGACTCCCGCGAGCGGAGCGGCCAGCGCCAACAGGAACAGGATGCGCTTCACTTTGCCTCCGAAAAGTCGACCAGCTTCGATTTGTAATCCGAGCGCGGCAGGCTTCCGGGCGCCACCATACGGAGCTCCGGCGCAAAGGTGAGCCTGTTTCGAATTTCCGCCGCGATGGCCGCGGCGAGATCGGCCTCTCCTTCGACCGTAACGCGAAGCGGCAGGTCCTGGCGCACGCCGCGGCTGCGCGGCTGGATCAGGATCGCTCCGGTGACGCGCGGGTGAAACCGCGCCACCACCTCGCGCACCGCCGAAGGAAACACGTTCACGCCCCGCACGATCAGCATGTCGTCGGTGCGGCCGATGCAGCGCACGCGCAGCGCCGTGCTGCCGCAGGCGCACCTAGAGCTCCACACCTGCACGTGGTCGCGGCTGCGGAACCGAAGTAGCGGCGCCGCCTCGCGCTGCAGGTGCGTGTACACGAGTTCTCCCGTTTCCCCATCGGAAAATTGTTTCGATTTGGTTGTGTTTGGATCGATCAGCTCGACGTGGATGAACTCCTCGGCCGAGAAGTGCATCCCCGCCTGCGCCGGACATTCGCCCCAGAGCGACGCGGCGATGTCGCCGATCCCCATGATCTCGTAGACCTTGGCGTCGAAGGCGCTCTGCAGCTTGCCGCGGAACGATTCCTCGCCGCCGCCGGGCTCGCCGCCCACGATGATCCGCTGGACCGGGGCGAGGCTCGCGCCTTTGGCCGCGGCCACCTCGGCGAGATGCAGGGCGTAGGACGGCGTGCAGGCGAGCGCCTCGGGCTGCAGCCGCTCGATCGCCGCGAGCAGCTTCTCGGTGTTGCCCACGCCTACCGGGATGTGCACCGCGCCGATCGCCTCGAAGGCGGCGAGCGAGGCACCGGCGACGAACGGGCCGGCGCCGTAGGTGGTCACGACGCGCTCACCCGGCTTCAGGCCGTTTCGCGAGTACGTGCGCCGCCCGATTTCGCGCCACTGCTCGACGTCGCTCCGCGTGAGCGGAATGTAGAGCGGCGCGCCGCTCGTTCCGCTGGTGGAATAGATGCGCGCCGCCTGCGAGATCTCGATCGCCGCGTGCGCGCCGAGCGGCGGCTGCGCCGCCTGGCTCGCGCGCAGCTCGTCCTTCTCCGTGAACGGCAGCGCCGCGATCCGGTCCAGGCCGCCCACCGCCCGCGGCGATTCGAAGCCCGCGCCGCGCAGCTTGTTTCGATAGAACGGCGAGCGCTCGTACAGCCGCTCGACCTGGAGCCGGTAGGATTCCATCGGGCCGAATGCTAAATCAAAACCCGCTGCGCGCCGCCCTTTGGATGAGCTGCGCCGTGCTCGCCTTCTCGTTCATGGCGGTCGCGGCGCGCGAGCTGCTGCGCCACATGGGCGCGTTCGAGATCCTGTTCCTGCGCACGCTGGTGACCATGCTCCTGGTCGGCGCGGCGGTGGCACGCGCCGGCACGGCGACGCTGCGCACTCGGCTGTTTCGCTTTCACCTCGCCCGGGCGCTGATGCACCTGGGCGGACAGTATTGCTGGATCTACGCGATCGGCGCGCTCACCCTCGCGACCGTGTTCGCGATCGAGTTCACCATGCCGGTTTGGGTGGCGCTCCTCGCGACGGCGTTCCTGGGGGAACGCATGAACCGTGGCCGGGTGGTGATGCTGGTCCTCGGCCTCACCGGAATCGCGATCATCGTGCGGCCCGACCTGGGCGGGCTTCATCCCGCGGCGCTGGTCATGGTGCTCGGCTCGATGTTCTACGCCGGCAACATGGTCATGACCAAGCGCATCTCGATGACCGATTCGCCGCTGGCGGTGCTCTTCTGGATGTCGCTTACCCAGCTCCCCCTCACGTTCGCTACCGCGCTGCCGCAATGGGTGACGCCGAAGCCCGTCGATCTATTCTGGGCGGCGGTGATCGGCAGCGGCAGCTTCGTCGCCCACTACTCGATGACGCGCGCCATGAAGCTCGGCGACGCCACCCTGGTCGTGCCGATCGATTTTCTGCGCCTGCCGCTGATCGCGGTCGTCGGCGCGGTCTTCTACCGCGAGCCGCTGCAGGCGGCGACCTTCGCCGGTGCGGCCGTGATCTTCGCCGGCACGTACTACAGCCTCTCTCGCGAAGCGCGCCGGGCCTAGGCACATCCCTTGCGAAACGGCAGGGCATGCACGCCACGCACCTCCACTGCCCGCAATGCCGAGCCGCAAGGCCGATCCGATTCGAGCCGCTGCTCGCCGGAGAAAGCTCGCTCGGCACGCGCATCGGCTGCGCGCACTGCGGCCGCTACGCGTTCACGCTGATCCGGCCGGCGCGGTTCTACTGCGAGATCTGCGACGACGTGCAGCCCGGGGTGCTCGAGCCGGTCGACATGGAATGCGCGCCCCTCGCGGCGCACGATGCCGACGCGCTCGGGGTCCTGCTCATCTGCGCCGGCTGCTTCGACGGCAAGGCGCTGCTCTACGCCGCGGCTACGCCGAATCGCTGCGCCGGCGCCGCGGCATCCGCCCCGACTGCTCCAGGGTTTCGCGCCGATCGTGCTCGGCGAGGATGATCTCCATCGCCTTCTCGAACACCTCGCGCGGCGGACCCGACTTTCCGCTCACCCAGATCGCGACCTGAGTCGGGTGCACGCCGAGGAAGGCGGCGAGGCTCTCGCGGCCGCCACGCACCGTCTCGCACTGCTTCAGGATCTGAGCGCACATCTCAGCCCACCGCGGTTTCTGCTCCATGGCCGCTCGCGCGATGCGATTTTCGTGCCGCTCAGCCGAGCTTGGCGGGGCTGTTCTTCTGCTTGAGACGCTTGATCAGCCCGTCGATCCCCTCCTGCTTGACCACCGCGTCGAACTCGCTGCGATAGGTGAGCACGAGGCTGATGCCTTCTACGGCGATGTCGTAGACCTTCCAGCTCTTGCCGTCGTTGCGCATCTGGAACTCGATCGGCAGCGGCTTGCCGCCGGCGCGCACAAACTGCGCGCGCACCGTTGCCTCGTCCTTTCCCTCGCCCTTGCCGCCGCGCGAAGGCATGACCTTCATCGTCTGCCCCTGGTAGGCCTCGATCGAGTTCGAGTAGGTTCGCACCAGCATGTTGCGGAACTCGCCCACCAGCTGCTTGCGCTGCTCGGGCGTGGCCTGCGACCAGGCCCGGCCCACGGCGAGGCGCGTCGATTCCTCGAAATCGATGTACGGCAGCACCTTTTCCTCGGCGAGCTTCAGCGCCTTTTGCTTGTCGCCTGCGGCGAGCTGCTTGTCGCTCTTGATGGTGGCGAGGACCTCTTCGGTCACTTTTTGCACCAGCTGATCCGGCGCGAGCTGCTGCGCGGCCGCGGTCAGGGAAAACCCTAGCACGAGGAAGCCGATGATTCTCTTGAGGATATTCATGCAGTCACCCTCTCCTTCTGGGCATTGCCCTTGAACATCCCCGGCTCAAGCGAATGGCGTTCCAGGAGGCGGTAGAACTCGGTGCGGTTGCGCCCGGCGAGGCGCGCGGCCTTGGTGACGTTGCCCCCGGTGATCTTGAGGATCCTCACCAG
>Ga0075419_10000755_pt1 | contig 20711 bp, 14 predicted proteins | sample SoiMetdeltSBSDD3_FD_76900 | JGI IMG/M metagenome (GOLD analysis project Ga0075419, IMG submission 76900) | Bulk soil microbial communities from a Populus tree surrounding site in Tennessee, USA - Soil MetaG P. deltoides SBSDD3 | ecosystem: Environmental > Terrestrial > Soil > Tree plantation... | reverse complement strand
TTTTTAAACTCACTTTCATAGATTCGTTTTCGAAAGCCTTCTGCAATCTTCGCGGTAATCGAACGTGATGATCGGACTACCTGGTCCGTTAATGAGTAGGTCTCCTCTTTTGGAAATCCTCTTCCGACTTCTTGCCTATTGCGCTAGCGAGATTGTCAGCCTCAATCCTGCTGCTGTATTAGTGATCGGTGCTGAGGTGGCGATTTTCGGAATGGTTTTGTCTTGCCTGAAGAATAATTCGGCCCTGATACGGCTGTTGATAGTATAGTCAATAGAGGGAGCTATGTGAATTACTTTTTGTCCCGCTGTACCAAATGATGTATTCTGATCAAGCTTGCTGTTTGCAGTAGCATCATCACGTATCGTCACATCAAGCTTGAATGTAACATCATTATCCAATTTCATTTTGCCGATGCGTTTGATCAATGGCATTCCTTTCACCCTCCAGTCACCACCGAGAGAAAACTCGGTAGAACGGTTCTCGGCCAATTGATAATCCACCAGACTAAGACTTAGCTGTCTTGATTTACGATATTCCATTCTCAATGAAAGCTGGTTGGTAAACGTCATATCAAGAGAAGCCAGCGGGCTGAATTCTTCATTGATAGTGATATTCGGAACAAAGAAATAAGGAACATAATTACCGGTCAGCGGATCGATAAAATAAGGGAACCCATGATGGAACGGATCCTGGAAGAACAATGCAGAGTTAAAGCTGTTCATGCTTAATGTGCTGCGGTAGCCGTGACGGATCGTAACATTGGTGAATACTTTATCCAATCCTTTTATTTTGCTCAAACCATTATAAGTAATATTCCAGTTTGGTTTTGCTTTTAACCCGCTGAATGGATTTGAGCTTGTTTTCGGATTTGAATTCTTCATTAGGGAAACACTCAATGGATCTTTATTCGTGTATGCAGCAATAAATGCTGGTATAATTACATCCTGGGCATATCTCCCATAACCCTGGTAAAAACCATCGGCGCCCGGTGTGGGGTTTGGTCCGTTGTACGGATTCGTTTTACCCAGTCTTTCAGAAAGGAAGATCCTGTTTGCTTCAAATTGTTCGAATGTTTCTGAAACAATATTCGGATCGAATTTTTTAAATAACGTCTGGAATGAAATATAACTGATGCTAAAGGTTCCAAGTGCGTAGGGATTTAATCTCTTAAATCCTTCGGTGAGTGTTGCACTGGTATCCTTGAACAACTCAGTATAATTCTTTGTGAATGTCTTATCGACATTGATATCGATACTAAGATCTCTTACAGGAGAAACCTGTGCTGTAATATTCAACCGCTGGTCAAAACGCTGTTGTATCAGGCTATTGAAACGAGGATCTTTTGACAACAATCCCTGGCTTCCTTTCTTGTTTATCCAGTTAGTATCCGGCTGAAATCCTAATATGAAATCAAATCCAGGTTGCATACTTGACCAGTTTTGGCCTAACACTCTTGTACTGTCAAGGTAACCCGGCAATAAAGTACCTGCCGTTTCAGTATACTGTATGCCTACACGTTTTAATGATGTTGCAAGTCTTGCAAACCCTTTTACAATTCCCTTTACTTCAGGTAACGTATTTGCCTTTCTAGCTCTTCTCTCCTGTCTTGCCTGTTTACGTTTAAGCTTTAATAATTTTCTTGCTTCCCTGTTGGAAAGTGAATCTGCCAAAGACTTCCTCGTTATCTTGGTTTTCGCCGTTTTTGGTGCCGGATTTGGAGGCGCAGTGCTATAAGCGGCTTTTAAAAATCTCCATTTATTATACAATTGATCAAAATTCAGATCACCTGTTACATTTTTAGTTTGCCCGTTAGTAAGAGTATTACCCAATGGTTTTGCAAGTAATGAAGCCCCGATCCAGTCGTACTCGGCCTTATAACTTGCCCTGATTGAAGTCCAGTCAAGGAATGGGAATTTACTTGTGGGGAAGTTGTAAGTAAATGTTGCATCCTGGTGGAAACGCGTATTTCTTCCGCCCTTAAAGAAATTCTTTCTCACCGAATCTTTTTTCTCTTTCGTATCGATGCGACCAAAAGGCTCATCGATCCGTGCATTATTTATAGCGCTGTAATCAAGACTGAGTGATCGTGTAAGGTCCCAGCGAACGATATAATAACGATCGAACGTGAAGTATTTATCGTAGCTCTCCGGGATCTTGTATGGGCCACCGCCAACCGTCTTAGGTTGCAATGCGCCAAACTGCCGGAACACATCGGCTTTGAAAGAAATTTGCGAAGGCCTGTAATTGATATTAAAATCTTTGATGAAGGATAACCATTTCGAATTTGATTTGACCAATTTCTTGAATGGTTCAAAGTATTTTGGTTGTGGCGCATAATTATAACCTAAGGCTGCACGGGTCCTCGTCATCTGATCATGATCGATCAGTGGATTTCTTCTCTCGATCTTCGTATAGGAATAATTACCATCAAGATTGGATATATCCCATGGCTGCGGTTTCTTATTATTCTGTTTTATCTTCTTTACATTGGTAAGTGTCAACGTTTTTATCGTTGTCGCATCGATCGCCTCTCTCTTGATTGAATCACGAATATGTTTAGGATTATCCCTCATCTTATCCTTGAGCTTTACATCCAGCTCATAAGGATCATACTCCGGCGTGGCTTGCGTATGACTTATGCCGGCATATACAGGCACCTGCAATCCCAATTTTCTTGGAAGCATTTTTCCAGCATCAATATTCAGCGCGACATCAAACTGTGCAAAGTCTTCACGGCTGCGTTCGTTCACTCTTTGTTCTAATGTGCCGAAGCCTGTACTTCTCGCAGTAGCAGATACACTTAAGTTAAAAAGATCAGCGCCGGTGATATCTAATCGGCCGATAGCTGCCCAACCACCTTTTTCGTCGAGTTGTGAGAGCCGCAATTCATTAAACCAAACCTCAGTAGTAACAGGTTCATTTTTTGTATTCTCAACACCCAATAGAATGCCTCTTACTTCACCAAGATTTGGATTACCAATAATGGCCAATTTCCGGTTTCCTATAGTTTCACTATAATATTGAGAAGGTGAAAACCCTGCTTTATTTCTTCGGCTTTTTAACCGGACCAGTTCCTGGAGATCTAGCGCAAGGTTATTTAGTTCGGGCCAGATGGCCAATGAATCACTGGCGCCCCATTTCGTCATCTTCAACGGAATTCTTACCTCATAATAATTACCAACAAAGTCATTGCCGATACGGATCACAGCATTCAGATCATCATCTTGTATAAATTCCCCGGGCAATCCGTTTTCAGCATGAATGAACATATCAAGTTTTCCATACTGGCGCAGATCGTAGTTGATCGTTCTGAATACACCTCTTGTTTGATGTTCTGTGAGGCTGATAAGCTTTAAACTGAGTGATTGCTCATTTAATAATAAAGGAACATTATTATTACTCAATTGCTGTTGTCTTACAATTCCCGGCGGTTGTACATAGCGTATCGGTTCGCGCTGATCATTCTCTTCGATATTCACGGCAAGCACATCTGATTTTACCGGGTCATTAGCAGGTAATCTTTTAAAGATGCTTGTTGTATCTATTTCATAAGTAAACCGGCGCCATTGATTGCGGATCATTTCGAGTTTTGCAAACCGGCACACAACCGTATCAGCAAAACCGGTAAGGAACATCCGGATAAAGCGGATCGATTTGAAATCAGGAATGTTTCCCACCTTATCGTAGTACTGGCTTACCGGTATTCTGAACAAATACCAGGTTTCTTCTCTTGGTTGCCCATTAACAAGAGTAACCGGCACTTTTCTTACATCGGTGATAAAATTAGTGCCCCTTATCATGTTGGGCTTCACCTCGATCATGTACTGGAAATATTCTTCAACTTCATTTAATGTGTTGTCACGGTTCAATTCTTCCTGGTCGGGATACAATGTAAACGCATTGATGAATTCCGCATCATTGTCGGAAACAGGTGAGTTGCCATGAGGGTTATTTACTTCTTTATACCTTCCCAGTATTCCTGTCTGGGGCTGATCATATGATGGATCACGATAGTTTTTAAAATTATCGTTGGATGGATCGTTAATTGCTTTTTGATAGATGGGTGAGTTAACACCAAAAGTTGCCGCAAGAGCAGCAAGGTAATTTGCCTGCTTCTTTTTTTCCAAAGAATCGGTCAATCCATCATAACCCACATCCTGGTAGGGACGATCATCGGGATCATTACTGAATGCGTTGGTAACCTGTATTGGATTTGACGGCACACGACCCCAGACTGTATTTGTATCAACAGGAATTGCGGGATTTTTTATGGTAGGCAGCCCGTTTTCATAAGCCCTCTTACCATCTTTTAAAATATCTTCTGAAATATTTCCAAGATTAATATAGAGTTGACCTCCGGCGCTGAGAGGTTTATTATAAAACGGATCCTGTAACCAAAACTCAATGAATTCAACATTACCTGTTTCAAAATCTGTTTGGTCGATATTACGCATCAAACCACCCCAGGCCTGTGTTGGGTTTACAAGATTACCATTTGCCGTAACTCGACCGTTCCGGTATTCAAAATTATAAGGACCTCTTTCTTTTGGATAGAATGCAAGGTCGAATGTTGTGATCAATGACTGGCCAAAATCAAAGGACCTGTTAGGAAAAATCTCATTTGAATAAACTTGCCTGGTTTCCGGTTTTGATAACTCATCGACATCACCACGAAGCGGGTTATTTTGATTTCTTGTTTCCTGTAATACCTGTTCAATATTATACCATGCTAATTTCCCGCGGTTATAACCACTGCCAAGGTCATTATGCAGCGCAGCTTCCGGAAATAATATATTACCGTTTATATCGGTTGCATTTTGGGGAGCAGATGCCAATGCCCAGCTTATTAAGGGGAAGCGAAGATCAATGCTGTTGCGTGTACCTTCAAAATCGTCGAGATATATCGCACCTTCACTTCCTTTTCCGATCTGTTTCGCATGTCCCGGATCCAGGAAAGCCGCTTCACCATAAGCTTTAATCGTCGACATCGTTTTTGTAGAATAGAAAGGAAGCTTATCCAGCCAGCGGGATAGTCTTGGAATTTCATTCTGATAATCGAAATCGAGACCATACATAGTATTGCGGATCGGGTCATCACCATAATTCTGTTTTATAAAAAACGGTCTTTCACCCAATCTTACCACTGTGGCGCCAAGTGTAAGTTTTTTGCTGGCTAAATAATCAAGACGTAATGCCATGTAATTTCTGTTCTGCAAACCAAACGTGGCATTATTCTCATATTGAATATTTACCGGAACACCTGAGTTGATGATCGCCTGGTTGATCACTTTCAATGAACCAAGATCATAGTTGATCTCGTAGTCAACGTTTTCCTGCAATATTTGACCACCCGCAGTGACCGTAACGGAACCTTTCGGAATATTAAAGCCAAGCTGGTATTCAGAATTACCCAGCCCCGATTTGCTTTTACCAACAAATTTGTAGCGGTTAAGATTCGCATAGGTTTGTGCGATGGCCTTAATGGTATCGTATAACGGGTAATACAAGAACCGTTCTCGCTTCTCAACACTATCGGCGTCTCTGAATACATATTCAAGATCACGACCGAAGGGCTCCAGCACGGGAAAGATGATGCGGCTTTGGGATGAAATGACTGTAAAACCTTCCACATAGTCAAACACACCATCCTGTTGAGGGTCATTTTGATTATTTAAACGATCCAGGTTCAATAAAGTGATCAGCGGTTGTCCTCTCCATGGAGCACTTACACTGTCCGGTGGCAGGTATCTTTTTTCGCCGAGGCTTGGTTCTTCATATAACACATCCAATTTGAAATCTGAACGTTCAAGCTGGCCAAAGCCGACTGAATAAACGTTCTTCATCATCAGGTCCCAAATAGGAAGATTGGTACGCTGCGATGTTGCTTTCAATAATTTTAAGAATATTACCGGCTGTGTTGTACCTGTTGAATCTGGCGGAACATCAGTTGAAAATTCACCCACCTGGTATACTTTACCATTATAAGTATATTGAAATGCGATACCCAATACTTCATCAGGCTGCAATTGTTGATTCAATGAAATAAAACCGATCTGCGGATTAAAGTAGTAATCAGATGGTGACAACTTACGGGCAAATGTTTTTTCAAAATCCTGTACGGGTTGTAAACCTAAGCCACTTAACACACTGGTAACTGCTGATGAACTTCTCGCATTGGGTGTACTAATTATTGTAGAATAAAGATTGTTAGCATCATTTCTTGGAGGAACACCTGCGCCTATTCCACCCCATGGACCATAAGGCTGACCTTCTCCCAGGTCCATTAAGGCAACGATATCTCTTGTTTCAGTTGTTGCACCGGTTCTATTGGTAACCCATACTTCCACACGAAGAATTTGTGCCAGCGAGTTAACGATAGGGATATCTTTCATTGCCGTTTTATAATTCTCGCGGAAGAATTGCGCCATTAAAAAGTGACGGTTCTCTTCATATTCGTCAGCTTTGTAAGTAAAAGTTTGAGTAGCCGTACTTCCCTGAACTCCTAATGACTGACGTTGTGAACGCTGATTGGCAAAAACGGTTGTGATAAAAAGTTTACCAAACTGCAGTTGAGTTTTCAAACCAAACAGGCCCTGGGCACCGGGGATCAGCGTTCCTTTCGAAGTAAAGCTTGTATTACCGGCCTGGAATACTTTTAATATTTCATCATCTTTCCCCTGGTAATCCAGCTTCAACTGGTTCTCAAAATTGAAATTGGCAAACGTGCTATAGTTGATCGGTAGTTTTAATTTATCACCGATGCTGGCATCTACCTGGAACTGGCTGTTCATATCAAAATCCAGTCCACCGTATTTGCGCGAACGTTCAGGAAGCGTAGGGTTATTGATCTTCTGGCCCTGGTAACCTATCAGGAAACCTACATTACCGGCGGGCTTAATATCTATCTTTCCATTACCAACTATCCTGTTCACCCAATCATTTACGAAATTGAATTTTGGTTTGTATTGCCGGCGGTTAAGATTGGTAAGCAAGCTTGATCTTCTTCTGAAATATTCCTTCTCATCTTCTTTTCCCTGTAATGCAAGAAATTCCTGCATTGAAAAGGTCATTGGCGTACGATAGTATTTGTTGCCGATCTTTTCAATAATGTAGTATTGTTTTGTTACAGGATCATATTCGATATTTCTTTTTATAAAACCTGTATCCTGTAAATAAAAGGGATTACGATTTGGATAATTATAAGGATCGCCGTAACGGTCAGTTTGAGGTGGCCGGATAGTATCTCCGGGAAAGTATCTGGGGTCAGGCCATGTCCATGGTGCTGCGTTTGCCTCCATACAAAGGAAAGCAAGGAAAACAACTGTTGCCAGCGTTCGTAATCTAATGGTCAACTTAGGGCTCAAGTCTTTCTCAAGAGAATTAGTTAGGTAGATCTGAGTTCGATAGGCTTACAGAGTTTTTAGGGATTTCTTGATAACATCCTCGAGGGAGGTTAGCGAAGGGTCAGATTGTATGACCCTTTGAATTGCCTGATCGGCGGTAGTCCGGGCGATTCCCAGGGCCATCAGGGCATTTAACGCATCTGTGTGCAAAGTATTGTTTTTCATAGTCGAAATATTTATTTCTAACGAGTGTTTCGATAGTTTGTCTTTCAATTCCAACACCACCCGTTCTGCTGTCTTTTTACCAATCCCTTTTATCTTTTCAAGGCCGTGAGTATCACTATGTACGATTAATCTCGTAATCTCTTCGGGCTTCATGTAGGACAGCATCATGCGGGCAGTTGTTGCACCAATTCCGGATACAGAAATTAAATTAAGAAACAATTCTTTTTCGACCTTATCGAAGAAGCCGTAAAGGATATGAGCATCTTCGCGGATCAAAAGACAAGTGTGTAACACACCTTTTTCAAGGTTTTGGATCCTGGAAAAAGTGTTTAAACTTATCTGTACTTCATAACCCACACCGTTTACATCCACATGCACAAGTGCGGGGCTTTTGAAAACAAATTTTCCATCAAGATAAGCGAACATGGCTGCAAAATAAGGGAAAACAACGAGGTTAACGTTCCGATTGAGCTTGAGAATAAATATCTTGAGTGGCTCATGCGTCGTGCGTTAGCCCTGGCCTTAACCTTAACCTCAAGTCCATTATCTTCGTGCCCATAATTTTTTTTAATGACGAAAAAAGTTACAGCCGCCATCACCGCTGTTGGCGGATATGTTCCACCAGATAAGCTAACCAATGCCGACCTGGAAAAAATGGTAGATACAAACGACGAATGGATAAGAACCAGGACAGGAATCGTTGAGAGAAGAATATTGAAAGGAGAAGGCAAAGCCAGCTCCGATCTTGGAGCACCGGCTGTTTTGGAGCTTTGTCATAAAAGAGGGATAGATCCAAAAGAAATTGATTGTCTGATTTGTTGTACGGTAACTCCGGACATGCTTTTCCCGGCAACTGCAAACATTATTTGCGACAAAATAGGTGCAATCAATGCATTTGGTTTTGATCTCAATGCTGCCTGTTCGGGATTTCTTTATGGAGTAACAACCGGTACTGCATTTATTGAAAGCGGCAGATATAAAAAGGTTGTAATTGTTGGCGCAGATAAAATGAGTTCAATAGTTGATTACACTGATCGCACAACGTGTATCCTTTTTGGCGATGGTGCCGGCGCCATTTTACTGGAACCTAATCATGAAGGTTACGGCGTTCTCGATAGTATTTTACGAAGTGATGGAAGCGGTCGTCATTATTTATATCAGAAAGCCGGCGGTTCGCAAAGACCCGCTTCTCTTGAGACAGTGAAAAACAAAGAGCATTTTATTTACCAGGACGGGCAACCGGTTTTCAAATTTGCAGTAAAAGGAATGGCCGATGTGAGCGCCGAGCTCTTAGAAAGAAATCAACTCACCGGTGATGATATTGCATGGCTTGTTCCGCACCAGGCCAACAAGCGAATTATTGATGCTACTGCGAATCGCATGGGTCTAAGCGCTGAAAAGGTAATGCTTAATATCCATCGTTACGGTAACACAACAGCGGCTACCATCCCGCTTTGCTTATGGGATTTCAAGCATGATATAAACAAAGGTGACCTGATTGTACTTGCAGCGTTTGGTGGTGGATTTACCTGGGGCGCCACATTAGTGAAGTGGGAATATTGATTATAGTCCCGATAGCTATCGGTATCAGATTTCAGACCTCAGATTTCATACTTCAGATTTCCCTCCTTTATAACCGGACATGAAAAGACATCTTTTTTTTATTACAGCCATATTATTGACGTTCCTGCTGAGCGCACAGAAACCAGGTGATGTTCAAAAAACAAGCAGCAGGAAAATGAAAACTCTCGATAGCTCAGGTTGGGAAAAAACCGGCTTCTTTATTTTTAATGTGAACCAGGCAGCATTAAGTGATTGGTCAAGTGGCGGCGAAAGATTTTTAATAGGAATAAACGGGATACTGAATTATGCACTGCATCATCAGAAAGGAAAATATTCAAAAGACAGTTATATAGATATAGAATTAGGCGCAGTGGAAGCATCAAGTTTTAAGAAATTCAGAAAAACTACTGATCGTTTCGACATCACAATGGAACTCGATCATAGTACCAGCCACAGAAATTTATATTATGGTTTGCTTTTTAACCTTAATACACAATTGCTGGGAGGTCACAATTATGCAATTGCCGGTCACAACAAGGTGTCATCATTCTTATCGCCGGGAAAATTTCTTTTAGCCCCAGGCATTGATCTTAAAATAAAAAAGACCGCCAGCTACTTTTCATTTTTTGTTTCTCCTGCAACCGCCAGGTGGGTAACAAAAATTGATAATGATTTTTACGATCAGTATAAATTTGGTGTGGACTCGGCACAAAAAATGAATACAGAATTCGGCGCGTATATCACTACACATTACAATGTGAAAGTTTCAAAAACGACAAGATACATTGGTCGTCTTGATCTCTACAGCAATTATTTAAGAAAGCCTGGCAATGTGGATGTACTGATGAATAACCTCTTTACCGTAAACATTTCACAGGTATTTGCTGCCAACATTCTTCTTGATATCATTTATGACGACGATATAAAAAGAAGAACACAGGTACAGGAGATATTTGGATTGGGATTAAAGCTAAAACTCTGATATCATGTCCTTCCCTGCCTGCAAAATTTACATCTAATAACTCGACCATCCAATTGTAGTTTGAAACCGCTCTTATTAGGATATGCAATAACGTTTACTCTTGACTATAAAAATTTTACCTTAATCGTTGCCTTTCGCCCGATCAATTGATAATTGAGGGGAAGTATTTCGACATACAGCGAATTTAAATAAATCCAATACATGTATTGAACCGGTATTGACGGTATATAAAATTCTCTTGATTTTGCTTCGACCCAATTGCTGGCAGTGTCAAACTTCATGAAAACTTGTGCGTTTAAATATGTGCTGTTTGGTAACCATGGAAACAAATCTGCCCTTGGGGGTGTTTTAAGATAAATATCATCCACCCCCACATCAAAACTCCCGTCATAAAAATTCCAGGTCAGGCTATCAAATAGAAATTCCTGTCCCGATAATGATCGTGGCGGTGGCGGTGGTAGCGGAAATCTATTTGGTTGTGGCACTTCTGGCTTGCTACAGGATAAGTAAAATACAGCTCCTATTATAACAACTATCGCATTATGTTTTAGACTGGGTTTCATGATCGTAAATGTTAAACAAGTAAAAAGGGTATCCTTAGTTTTGAAAGGATACCCTTATGTATTTAGTCTTTCTTAAACTTCAGAATGCTTAAAACATTTTCAGCGATCTTTTCTCCCATCCTTTTACCTTCCACACATGAATAAGTATAATGAATGCCTGCATACACTCTCGATCTGCCAACATCAACTGCCATTTCATCAAATGAATTATAAGTGCGTGGCGCCATTCCAAGATTGTCATACGTATGAAGCGTGAATTGATAATTGTCGCCCAATAAAGTTGTCATAACTGCTGCAAATGCACCGCCATTTTGTGAATGCCCCGAAGGATAATCAGGATGCCCCGGTGTTGTGAACACTGGGCTCCAGGTTGTATGACCCAATACATTTCTGATATACCTGATGGGTCTGTCAACAAGCGCTTCATATTTTATTTTCCAGCAACTGATCATTGACTCATACAAAGCAAGTCCCACTTTAACATGTGCCAGTGCATACTCATCCAGTTGCGGCTTTTCAACGTTCATGACCTGCTGAAACATGGATACATATGCAGTGCCAGCCTGGAAACCTGGTTGATCCCGGAAATACAAGGCTGTTGCAGTTTGTGCAGGAGTCAACGATTGAGAAACATCGTACACTTCTTTTACCATGTTATAATAATCGGAACCGGGAATAGTGGAATAAGGTGGTGGCAATGGTGATGCAATTCCGGTTATACTTCCCTGCACCATTAACCTGTTCTTACCCCAATAGGGATCCGCGATGCCTGTTGGATTAGGTGCTGTATTGGACCATAGCGGTGGAGAAGGAGGTACAAAGGGTGGATATGTAGCAAGCGAACCATCAGTAGTCGACCAATCAAATATTCTTTCAGCAACAGTTCTTCCAAAATCTCTTGAACGTTGAAATGTCGCCGTATTATTTATTGCTGCCTGGTATTCGGCATTCAAAGCATTCTCCAATGAATCCATAGCAGCAATATTGGTTGCGCCTGTATTTGAAACTGTAAAAAACTTCTTATTTAAGTAGGCAAGTGCGGCATTTGCCGAAGTGGGCCAATGATAGGCTTTGCCCGGTTCGGTTTCGGGCATATCAGGCATGTCAGTGAGTTGATCATCCAGCGATTGATAGGCCGGCATTCCAGCTACCACCGATTCATATAATGCCACGCCACAATATGCAAACCAACGATGCCCATGCCGGCCAAATGGATTTGTAGTTGTTGGAGTGCGCAACATCCTGTTTTGAAGGTCCTGCCATTTGCGTCCAACTTCAGAAGAAAAAGTTTTGGTTTGCCATAAATGACCGTGTTGGTTGTTAGTGTTTGCAGTCGCTGAAGATTCTTCATGTTGAGGCGGCTGATCCGTTCCTTTCTGACAAGAAGAAAACAACAATGCATTACCGGCCAGCACTGCGAGAGCGGTCAAAAGTTTAGTTGTCTTTTTCATAACAAATTTTTTTTGATTAATAAATTTTATGTTCCTAACAGGATACCGTGAACTTGTAAGTTGATTGTTGAGCTCAGTTTTCCAGCAAAGAATGTGTTGCGATCCAGTCGCCAATACTCTTACCTAATGCTTCACCATCCATACAAGCTTTGCGGAAATGATAACCCACATAAAGCCTGGACAATGAATTTTCCCTTGCAGCTTCTGATAAACTTGAAAAGCTTCTTGGATTTCCCGGTAGTGTTATGCTTTCAAATGAAAAGCTGAAATCATCCTTATCAAAAAACTGCTTCATCAATTCAGCTGCTGCGCCGCCTGCTGCTGCATGTGCTGAAGGATGATCGGCAATGGGTGGTGTAGGGAACCATAACACCTGCCAGGTTGGATCGCCAACTGTATTTGGATTGCCATCACTATCGCCAAGCTGAATAGCTGTGACAGGTCTCCAGAAGAAATGGATCATTTTTGATTTGAGGCAGGCAATGTATGCATCGGCCACAGTCATTTGAAGTAAGGCAAACAATCGGGCTGTTTTCCATGCGTCCATATTTTTTTGGACAATGATCTCTTTGGCAACTTTATTCCAACCAAATGCAGAACTCTCTACCCAAAACTTTGCAAAGTTTTCCTGGTCCTGTGTGCGTCCATCAACGCCGGTACATGTAACACAACCCAATCTTTTTATTTCATTATAATCAGCTGTATATTCAGCACTGTTAACAAGATAAGGAGGCGGAACTGCAAACTGAGTGCTATTCTGAATTCCGAAAGTTGAAACATCACCCCATCCCGGTGAATCGTAAAAACCGTTAGCAATAAAGGGTGCGGTAAATCGATATTCACCCGGCTGCGTACCTTGTGTTATCGAATAGATCGCATTAGCAGCGCCATCATTGGCCCTGTCTTGAATAATTGCCTGTGCCGCGGCGACGCCCAAAGCAATGCCTTTTGTTTTTGCTTCACCATCCGGAATAGAGGTCAAGACTGCTGCCAGCAAGTTGTGAATAGAATCCTGTACAAGCTGTGGTGTATTATTTGCAGGTGGATTCAATTTTCCAAAGAAGTAAGTAATTACATCATGTGCAGCCTGGGCTACTGCGGCGTCAGGATCCGCATCCTTGTCTTTTGCCTCGAGCGCATACGTTTCGTATTTGGGTGCAATATTATTCAGTGCATCATGCACTGCAATATTCACCATAGCATAATACCGGCTTTCACGAAACGGTGGGATTCTTGGAGTTGGTTGTAGCTGCAGTGTCTTTAGCACTACATAAGTAGCTGCATCATTCCAGCGCAAAACCATTTCCGGACTTGTCGTTCCCCAGCCGATACCATTGTTTTCAAATCGGGCATTGGTCGCTGGCTCGTCGGTATTGACTGTTGTTGTTTGTTTTTGACATCCGGGAATAAATATTGTTACAGCTATTATTAACGACAATAACATTTTGTTGGTAGATGTTTTGTTTGCATGCAGATAACTGATCATAATAATTATTTTTAATATTGAGAAAAAATTTCCGATCGAAAGTAGATTAGCCAATTGCCGGAAATTTTTTATTTCGGCTGATCATATTATCCTGATAGCAGACGGCTCGACTTATAGAATTATTACCATCAACCGACGACCAAATGCATTTGCAGAAAAAAAAAGTGCTTTCGCCTATTAGCTTGTGATGGTGATAAAGTGACCCGTAACTTCCGGTATAAATATTTTTAAATGAAAAATCTTTTCCTGTTATTCTTCAGTGTATTGTTTCCAATAGTTTGGGTTCATTCACAGGGCTGCGTAGCCGTACGCGGCATTACCGGTTTTAGTTCCGATGTTTTATTCGAAAACACTCAACCAACAAACAAATGGCTTATGAATGTAAATAACCGGTTCTTCGAGTCGTCCAGTACTTTCAGGGGTAAACGATTTATAACTGATACACTCGTGACCAATCGCTCTTATACCTTAAATATTGCTGTGAACCGTATGCTTGCAAATGGCTGGTCGCTTGGCCTGACCATACCGGTTTCGGCAAACTCACGTAATAATACAGCTGATCACAAAGGCCTGGGAATACTTCCGCGCTATACCACCCGTTCTTTTGGATTAGGAGATATCCGTTTTGCGGTTTACAAGAGGCTACTGCCTTTGTCAACAAATAAAAAAATGAATATCCAGGCAGGATTAGGAATAAAATTGCCGACAGGTGATCACGAATACAAAGATTATTTTGTTAGAAATGACAGTACCAAAGTGCTGGCGCCTGTTGACCAGTCTATTCAACTGGGTGATGGGGGAACCGGAATTACTGTTGAAGTGAATTCGTTTTATCGTCTTAATAAGGTCGTGCTCTTTTTTGGGAACTTTTATTACCTGATTAACCCAAGAGAACAAAACGGTGTTTCTAATCTTAAAGGCAGAAATGCCACCCAGCGGCAAATCCATAACAATACAACAGTAATGAGTGTACCGGATCAATATAGTCTTCGTGGCGGTGTAGATTTTCAATTTCGGAAGATCTCATTGACAACGGCCCTTCGCTATGAAAAAGTACCGGCTAACGATCTGATCGGGGGCAACAAAGGATTCAGGCGGGCAGCAACGATCGCATCAGTTGAACCGGGACTCAATTATAAACTGAAAACGACCTTGATCTTTGTTTCAATTAGTATACCATTCAAACGAGAGATCGTTCAGAATTTGGAGAATGATGAAACGCCTGCAGGTTTCGCAGATTACATCGTGTATACCGGAATTTATTTCAGATTATAAAATGTATTTATTTGTTGTGGAGCTCAAGCAATTTTATTTATGGGCATTAATTTTTTGCCGTCGACCAACTGCGTTTGCAGAAAAACAAGGGACGCTCGCCTAAAATTCAAAAGAGCATATTCATTTGACTTGCCGATTAAGTAATTTTAGTAAAGTAAGAACTGTGAATGAGCTTTTATGATTTCATATTTTCCGACCAACGTCGCTACCGCATCTGCCGGCACCTGCTTTTTTGGATAGCATGGTGTATTTATTACATGGCAAGTTTTATGATACCCACCCATTGGATTCCCGCGTGGAATCTTCATGGCCCCATGACCCACGTTCAACAATATGGCGTTGCTCTTGCGGCCTTAAGTATCTTGTCCTCTGCCATTTTAATTACGTCAGTTCATGCATTGCTTGTTTATGGCATTTTATATTACATTTTACCAAGGTATCTTTCAAAAGACAAAAACTGGGTCGTTACCACCGGCTTATTGCTGTTGCATATTTGTATCGTCGCATTTATCAACTATTTCAATTTTATTCTCAGCTTTTATCTGAGTACCCGTAAAGGCTATTTCACCAGCTTTCCATCCATGGAGTTTATCGTTCCGGTATGGCTCCGTCATATACTGATAAATTATCCTACAGTCGTGGGTCTTGCCCTGGCCATCAAACTGCTGAAGAACTGGTACCTGAAACAAGAGGAGATGGTTCACCTGACGCGGGAAAAAATCAATGCCGAATTGCAGTTATTAAAGGCACAGGTACACCCGCATTTCCTGTTTAATACACTAAATAATATCTATTCATTTATTCTTAATAGCTCGTCGCGGGCTCCTGAAATGATCAAAAAACTTTCTGACTTGCTGAAATATATTCTGAATGAATGCGACCATCCTCTTGTCCCCCTTTCTAAAGAACTGTCATTGATACAGGATTATATGGAGCTGGAACGTATCCGGTATGGCGATAAACTTAGTATGACCCTGCATATAGAGGGGAATGCCGCAAACAAGATGATCAGTCCGCTTCTATTGATCCCATTCGTGGAAAATAGCTTTAAGCACGGTACCAGCCGTATGCTGACACATCCCTGGGTGAAGCTTGACGTTACTATTGAAGATCATTTCCTGGAATTCAGAATATCGAATAACAAACCAGCGCAAATCAATGATCCGGGAACAAAGAGAGGAATTGGACTCACCAATGTAAAAAAACGATTGCAATTGCTTTATCCCGGAACACATTCACTTTATATCACGGAAAATGAAATGAGTTATGATGTGGCCATGAAAATCACATTACAAGTGGAAGATGAAAACAGTAAACAAATTATGAACCTAACAGAAAAAAAAGTTTATGAATTGGCATGAATTCATTTTTTCTGAAAAACCAGCGGATCGTGTCCGGCGTCACGTGATCTTTTGGCTGCTGTGGTGGGCTTATTTTACTGCTACCTATGATTATTATCTCCAGGTTGGTTTACAAAAAATCGTCTTCGAGCATCTCACAGCAATTATGATTGTGCAATCCATGCTGCTAATATTAATTCACCTGGTTGCCTGTTACTTTTTTATTTATATCTTATTACCCAACTACCTTATTCAAAAAAAATACCTGCAACTTACCGGAGGCGTCATTGTCTTAGTCCTTTTCCTTTCCGGCGCCGGTTATTTTGTTCACAGTTATTTATTCCCGGTCATTGATGCTGAATATTATTCCAGGATTTCTTCCAACAACACGCTCTGGTGGACAAATATCAATTCTGGTCTGTTGAGTGCACCGAAAGTGATCACTGCCGCTGCAGCTATCAAATTAATAAAGCGCTGGTACCTGAAACAAAAAGAAAAAGAACGAATAGAAAAGGAAAAATTGATCACCGATCTGCAGCTGATGAAGGCACAGATCCGCCCGGGTTTTCTTTTCAATTCACTTGACCAGATTCATAATGCGGCAAGAAAAAACTCGCCGCAGGCCCAGGAGTTATTGTTAAAACTTGCTGACCTGCTCAGCTACCTGCTTTATGAATGTGATGAAGCAAAAGTTCCGTTGGAAAAAGAATTAAAGATGATGAAAGAATATATGATCCTGGAAAAAGCGCGATTTGGCGAAAGGCTGGAATTGGAAACAGTGATCAAAGGTGATGCAAGTAATAAAAAAATTGCTCCGCTGCTCCTCCTGCCCTTTATTGAGAACAGCTTTAAACATTGCGATAACGAGGACGAACAAGCCTGGATAAATCTTGACATTAAAATTGATGATGAATGTTTATCTATGAAGCTGATACATGGTGTACCGGAAACCGAGTCAGAAGACAACGTTTCATCTGCTGCTATTTTAAACATTCAAAAAAGATTACAACTATTATATCCCGGCAAACATGAACTGAAAAAATATATCGATCATGAAATTCATGTAACGCATTTAAAGATCAGGTTCAGTGAAAAAAGTGAACAACAATCTTCTGAAATGTTAACAGGACTTAAGTTAAAAGAAAACTATGCACTCAATTAAAAAAATAAGATGCCTGGTGATAGACGATGAACACCCGGCGCGGGATGTTCTTGAAAAGCATATATCGGGAGTCGACGCGCTGGAACTTTCCGGGAGCTGTACCAATGCGGTTGAGGCCCTCTCCTTCTTACAATCCAACACTGTTGATCTGCTTTTTCTGGATATTCAGATGCCGCATATCCTCGGCACTAATTTTATAAGGACATTAAAAAACCCGCCAAAAGTAATTTTCACTACAGCGTACAGAAAATATGCTATTGAAGGTTTCGAACTGAATGCGGTTGATTACCTGCTGAAGCCGATCAGCTTCGACCGGTTTTTACAAGCAGTGAACAAAGTTCTTGAATTGAATCTTCAGAGTAATGTAAAAAACAGTTCAGCAGAAAATCATACCGAACCTGCCCAACCTTTTTTGTATTTGCGTGTTGACCGTAAAATGATAAAGGTTTTGTTCAATGACATTCTATACATAGAAGGCCTGAGAGATTATATCCGGATCTTCACTACATCAAAAACAATTATAACGAAACACCTGCTGTCATCGCTGGAAGAAATGTTGCCATCCGATGCTTTCCTGCGCATTCATCGCTCCTACATTATTTCCATTAGCAAGATCGACTCTTTCAATTCAGATACGATAGAGATCGGGAAAAAAGAATTGCCGATAGGTAGACTGTTTAAACATGATGTGAACAAACTACTGAATGCATCCTCGCTCCGGCCCAATGCGAATACCAATTCAAAGAACAAATCCGGCACTGATTAAAATAGCAGTTCTTAATCATTAAAAAATTTTTTATGAAAAAGATGATGTTCTTAGCATTTTCGCTGTTCATTATTTCGATGAATGGATATGCGCAGGGCTGCGTTGTCGTACGTAACATTTCGGGCTTTGGACAATACAATTTTACCGACAACTCCTTTTCCAGTTCCGATTGGTTTATTAGTGTCACCAATCGGTATTTTAAATCGTACAGGGATTTCAGGGGAACAAACGAAATGAAATTCCCGGCAGATTCGGTACAAACCGTTCGCTCATTTACTACAGATATCACTATAAACAAGTTACTCCAAAATGGATGGTCACTCGCACTAAGCGTACCGATCAGCGCCAATAGCCGTTCCAGTAAAACAGAGCATGGGGGTGTTAGTAATCCCCGGCATTCAACACAATCATTTGGTATTGGTGATATCCGTTTTACAACCTATAAATGGATGCTGAAACCAACTCCAAGACAAAGGATAAATTTTCAGCTTGGCCTGGGAGTTAAGTTTGCCACCGGTGACTATCAATACCAGGATCATTTTTACAGAAAAGAAGATAGTCTTGTTTTGGCCGCGGTAAATCCCTCTATTCAACTTGGTGACGGGGGAACAGGAATGATAACTGAATTGAACACATTTTACCGGTTAAGCAGAACTGTGATACTATATGGGAACTTCTATTACCTGCTAAACCCAAGAGATCAAAACGGTACATCAAATCTTTTGGGAAAGATCCCTTCCAATGCTGACCAAAAAGCACAGGTAAGATCAGGGGGTTCAGTGAATAGTGTACCGGATCAATTCACGATGCGGGCAGGTGTCAATTATAAATTTAAAGACTGGCTTTTGTCGGCAGGTGTCAGAAACGAAGGCATACCGGTCCATGACCTGATCGGCGGTAGCAATGGAAGCAGAAGAGCCGGACACAATACTTCAATAGAGCCGGGAATTGTGTATTCGATGAAGACAATTTCAATATATGCTTATGTTCCGGTTATTGTATCAAGAAAAACCAGGCAAAGTGTAACCGATAAAATAGAATCTGAGATCTTAAATAAAATCGTCTACAGGCAAGGAGGCTTTGCCAATTATCTTGTTTTTGTTGGTGCACAGGTCAAATTATAACTTTCGAAGAATCATTTAAGGAGCCGGGGTGTATCCTGCTTTTAAGTAACTCCAGCCTTCCTGTTGTTTAGAAGAAACTTCAAGACTTGCCAAAGGCACTGTTACGACCTGCGGCAATAATTGACTCTTACTGATTCCTCTTCTTTCCATGGAAGCTTCGCATGCAGCAAAAACGACTTTATATTTCTCATGAAATTCTTCAATCCGTTGCTGCACGGTCGTCTTTTCTGTCATCAGCATATCAAGACCAGGACCATAACAAACCACTTCCAACTTTGCAGTCCCGCCGGTCGCTTTCACAATGTTATTAAGCTGGCGCATCATTGTAGAGAAACTAGCCGTATCGCCTTTGGTAAAATCAAAAACAATTCTATGTTCTTTTTGTTGTGAAAAGACCAGGTTGGCAAGGAAAAAAATGGGTACAAGAGTTCCCGTTAGTTTTTTCATACCCTTATATTTTACTAAAGGTAAGAAACACACGTAACAGATGGTGATTTACAACCACGACACCGATACTAATGACCGGAAAGGTTTTTCTGTTGCTTAGCAGCAACCCTTTTCTGCATGTAATACTTTTTCTTCTTTTTCTTCGTTTTAGAAAAAATAAATTAAACCTAAAACTAAAAACTATGAAATTCAGGCTTCTACTTCTACTCTTTCCCGTCTTGTTTTTAAACAGCTGTGGCAAGGACAATGATGATTACTTTGTAAAAGCAAAGATCAATGGCAACTGGGTAACCTGGAAAAAGGTTGCGGGTGAGCTTGGACCTGACCTGGCGAATGCTTCTAAAACCGATCTTGGGGTGCATGCAAATGATGAGGGTTTGACACAGGTATTTGATATTAGCATCCAGGTTGATGGACCAAATTTCAATACTGGTACCTATGTAAGTGACAATTTCACGGGTTATTATATGCTGGTAAGTTATGTGACCGATGCAAATACGAACAATCCCCTGTTTTATGATATCCAGGATGCACCAAACCGGCCCAGTTCAAAATATACTGTCAACATATCTTCAATTACAGACGAAGTGATCACCGGAACTTTTACCGGAAACTATCTGTATGAATATAGTGAGGATAAGGTAATTGATATGACAGAAGGCGAGTTTAGGGTAAAACGTATACGGTAACATTATTGATCATCAAATTGCTAATTTATTTTCATTCTTCTCCAAACGGCTTTTACTGTTTGGAGATTTTTTTATTTTAAAACTCCCCGCCGGTAATTAATTCGCCTGGAAAAAATATTCCCTTCATCTGCTCTCCCTGCCCAATCAATATTATCATCAACTGGAAGTGCGATTGCCCTGTCCTTTAGGACAGGGTGAACGAGTTCAATCAAAATAATTCGTAGGGCTTTAGCCCTTTATTCGCCAAAATGATAATTTTTTATAAACTCATCATATTCCTGCTGAAATGTTTTT
>Ga0075419_10000749_pt1 | contig 20762 bp, 20 predicted proteins | sample SoiMetdeltSBSDD3_FD_76900 | JGI IMG/M metagenome (GOLD analysis project Ga0075419, IMG submission 76900) | Bulk soil microbial communities from a Populus tree surrounding site in Tennessee, USA - Soil MetaG P. deltoides SBSDD3 | ecosystem: Environmental > Terrestrial > Soil > Tree plantation... | reverse complement strand
TCACCCGGCCCGGGAGTGTTCCCCCCTTTGCCTCCACGAACCGCCCCGATGGGGTGGGCGGGCAGGAGGTTCGGCGTCGGGCCGCGCCACGAGCAGCATCCGCAACCGGCGCCGGGATGTCAATGCGGACTACGGCTTGCGTCCCACCGCGCCGTAGACGGGCATGACCCAGCCCTCGGACGTGTCGGGGTCCTCGTCCTCGGCTCTGCCCCACTGGTCGATGCGGACGACCCCGCGCCCGACGAGCTCGAGGCCCTCGAAGAAGCGGGAGACCTCCGCGTGGCTGCGGACGATCATCGCCTCGTCGACCTGCTCGTCGTAGCGCTCGGCCATCTCGGCCATCTGGTCGCCCTGGAGGTCGCTGGCCAGGTGGCTGATCGCCAGGTAGCTGCCCGACGGCACGGCCTCCATGAGGCGGGCGACGATGCCGTAGGGGTCGTCGGACTCACGGACGAAGTGCAGGACGCCGATCAGAACGACGGCGACGGGCTTGCTGAAGTCGAGCGTGTCGGCGGCCTGCTCGAGGATCGGCCCCGGCTCGCGCATGTCGCACTGGATGTAGGACGTGGCGCCCTCGGGCGTGCTCTCCAGCAGCTGGTGGGCGTGGGCCAGCACGATCGGGTCGTAGTCGACGTAGACGATGCGGGACTCGGGCGCGGCCTGCTGGGCGACCTCGTGCACGTTGTCGCCCGTGGGGATGCCGGTGCCGATGTCGAGGAACTGGCGGATCCCGGCCTCGGTGGTCAGGTACCGGACGATCGTGCCCAGGAACTCACGGTTGGCGCGCACGATGACCTTGGCGACCTCCTCGCCTCCGATGGCCGCGGTCGCATGCACCGCGGCCTCCCTGTCGACGGCGAAGTTGACGGTCCCGCCCAAGAGGTAGTCGTAGACGCGCGCCGGGTGGGCGACGTTGGTGTCCACGACCGGGTCGCGCTGTGGGCCGGACGACGGGGACGCTGTGCCTGTCACAGGAACCTTCCTCAGCTCAGCTGGCCGGCGCGCTCATCTCCGACACCATCGCCGGTCGCTCATCCGGAGTATCCATCGCTACGCAACGTGCGGCAAGTCGGGGTTGGGAGACCCGCACGAAGGGCGGCCACGGCGACAGCGCGTTCAGCGGACGACGCGGTAACGGATGTGGGTGACCCCGTCGGACGGGATGGCCCAGAGCTGCTCGAGCCGGATCGGCGCCACGGCCTCGATCTCGTCGAAGAGCCTGACGCCGCCGCCGAGCAGGACAGGGGCGATGCTGACCTCGATCTCGTCGAGTCGCCCGGCCCGCAGGAGCTGCTGGACGGGGCTGGCGGCGCACACGGCCACGTCCTTGTCCCCCGCCGCCTCCAGCGCCAGGTCGAGGGCGCGGTCGATGCCGTCGGTCACGAACCGCACCTGGGGGTGCCAGCGGCCCTCCGTGGGAGGGTGGTGCGTCACGACGAAGTTCGGTGCGTCGATGGGGTGGCCGTCGGCCCAGCCCCGGGCGATGTCGAACGTGCGGCGTCCGGAGACTCCGGCCCCGGTGTCCTGCACCCACGCCTCCACGACCGAGACGCTGGCATCGGGTGGGCACAGGAACCGGTCGCGACGGTTGCGCGCCGGCCCGGCGCTCATCCAGGCGAACAAGGCCTCACCGCCCTCGCCCATGGGCGAGTCCATGCCGTCGCCCGGTCCGGCGATGTAGCCGTCCAGCGACACGCTCAGGCTCACGACCACGCTGCCCACGGCGACCCCCTCGCTCGGCCTCCCCGCAAGCTAGTGCCGTTCGCCCGCCAGGGCGGGGGCGGCCGCGACCTCGACGTGGCGTGCAGCTCTCGGACATGTCGACGCCGACGTCCTGACCTGCCACGTGCACGGCCGGCAGCCCGACCTCGACCGACGACGTATCAGCGCGGCGCTGCGTCGCACTCCTTCAGTACCCAGTACCCGGGCGACCTGCATAGGCTCGGGCGCGACAGGTGCGGAAGGAGCCGACATGTCCACCACCTTGCTCCACACAGTCCCGTGGCCAATGCTGCGGAAAGGCCAGGCACACGACCAGGTCCAGACCGCGCAGTACCTGCTCCGGGAGCATGGCCACCAGATCGTCGCGGACAACATCTTCGGGGCGAAGACCGACGCCGCGGTCCGGGCGTTCCAGTCTGCTGCCAATCTGGCCGTCGACGGCATCGTCGGTCCGAGGACGTGGGCCGCGCTCATCGTCACCGTGCGCCGAGGTGACCGCGGCGACGCCGTACGAGCCGTCCAGGTGCAGGGAACCATCCGCCACGAGTCGAACCCCCCGGCCGTCGACGGGATCTTCGGACCCGTCACCGAGACCTACGTCCGGGGCTTCCAGGAGCTGCTCGCAATGCGATTCCCGGCGGACAACGTGGCGATCGATGGCATCGTCGGCCCGGTCACCTGGCACGGGTTCGTCGCCGGCATCGCCGGGCTCGACTGAGCACCCTGACGACCGGGGGGTCAGCCGGAACCGTGGAACCCGATCAGCTCCATCCGCTCGATCGCCTCGCTGCGTGACGAGACGCCGAGCTTGCGGTAGATGGACATCACCTGCGTTTTCACCGTGTGCCGCGACACATAGAGCCGTTCGCTGATCTCGGGGAACGAGAGGTGGGTCGGGAGCAACGGCACCAGCCGTAGCTCTGCGGCGGTGAGGGCCGATGCGCCGACCACGTGCGCGCTCATCGTGTCGAGTTGGCGACGGAGCTGGTCCGCGTGGACGGGCAGGATGCCCAGGTCGCGCCGGCGCTCGGTGATCTCGGCCGCCTGTCTGAGTACGGCTCGTGCGCCCGCGATGTCGGCGAGCGACACGTACGCCCGAGCGAGCTCCAGCAGGGCCTGCATCGAGACGACGGGCAGGCTGTACGTGAGCAGAGGCCGCAACCGGACGGCCCTGTCGAGCCACCCCGTGGCCTCGCCGACGTCGCCCCTGCTGAAGGCCACCCGCGCCGCCCAGGCGTAGACGAGAGCGCTCGTCCAATACTCGCTGAACCGCCCCTCCGCCATGATCGCCAATGCCCGATCGCTATGGGCCTTGACGGCGGACCAGCGATGCTGGTCCGCCGCGATCATCGCCCGCTCCGTGAGCACCACCGCGGTCAGAGGGGCCGCGCCGGCGACGTCGGCGGCGTCGACGGCGGCGGCCAGGATCGGATCGGCGCGGTCCTGGTCGTCCTCGAGCACGTAGGAGAGACCTTCGGTGAACAGCATCGTGGCCCGGTACGGGCTGCGAAGCTCGAGCCCACGGTACGCGGCCTGCGCATGGGCGCGCATCCGTGCCACGCCGTCCCGGGCCAGTAGCGCCCGGAGATACGCGAGCAACGCCTCCGTCGGGCCCCCGTCGGCAAGCGTGCCGGTCATAGGACCGGCCTCCGCTGCTTCGACCCACCGGTCGGCCTGACCGGTCCGACCGAGCAGGGCATGGATCAGCGCCCCGTGGATCGCCACGGCCGGGTGGCGGGGAAGCGCGCCGCGCTCCTCGAGCCAGTCCATCCAGCGCCGCACCGTTTCGACCCGACCGCTGGCCCACACCGGCTGGGCCAGGTCGAGGACGAGACGGGCCACGTCGTCGACGTCTCCCGCGGCCTGGGCATGACGCAGCGCCTCCTCTGGTCGGCCGTTGGTCTCGCACCAGCCGGCGGCGTTGCGGTGAAGGTCCCGGATCGTGTCCGGCTCGCGGCGCGCCAGCTCGGACCGAAGCAGCTCCCCGAACAGGTGGTGGTATCGGTACCACTCGCGCTGGCGGTCGAGCGGCACGACCAGGAGGTTCTTCGACTCGAGCCTCTCGAGCACGAGCTGCGACCCGGTCGTCCCCAGCAGCGCATCGCACAACGGTCCGCTCATGGCGTCGAGCACCGAGGTGCGGGTGAGGAACTCGACGTCCTCCTGCGAGACATGGTCGAGCAACTCGGAGCGCAGGTACTCCACCATGAAGCGGTCATTCCCCGAGAAGGTGAAACCGACGTCCCGGTTCGTCGGTGTCGCCTGCATGGCGAGCGCCGCCAGGTAGAGGCCGGCGGGCCAACCCTCCGTTCGTTGGACGAGACGGGTGACCTCGGTGTCGTCGAGGTCCACGCCCGCCCGCCGCAACAGCTCGGGTGCCTCGTCGATCGACATCGCCAGGTCGCCGACGCCGAGCTCGAGGAGCCCGCCGGCCGCCCGCAGCCTGGCGGTGGGTAGCCCGACAGGATCGCGCGATGCCAGTCCCAGCCGCGTACCGGGCGGCAGCCGCAGCGCCAGCTCGGTCATGACGTCCCTGCTCTCGGCGCTGGTCACCGTCTCCACGTGGTCGAGCATGAGCGTGATGGGCGCCGACATCCTGTCCATGGCCGAGGCCAACTGCCGGGCGCCGACGAGTGCCGCCCCCGGCGAGCCCGGCAGCTGGTCGACCTCGAAGTCGATCGGCTCGACCCGGGCGATGGCGGCATCGAGGTACCGCAGGAGCTCGGTGGGGTCGTCGTCGCCGGCATCGAGCGACAACCACGCGACCCGGGGACGACTCCTTTCGGCCCACTGCGCCATCAGGGTCGTCTTGCCGTAGCCGGCGGGTGCCTGGATGAGCGTGACCGCGGCGTCGTCGGCCTGGACGAGCCGCTGCACGAGGGCCGCGCGGTCGACGAGGCCGCGCCGCTGACGAGGCACCTCGATCTTGGATGCCGGCAGGCCCAACGGCATCAGCACCACCCGGGGGGTCGACGAACCACGCCTGATCGCCAACGACCGGCCCATCATACTGACCCCGTCCATACTGACCCCGTCGTCGAGGAACCTGCCGCTCACAGCTACGACGAGCACGTCGTGACACGATCAAGGATCGTCGACGCCCTCGAGCGCGGCGTCGATGTCGTAGCCGAGCGCGTACGCGAGCTCGGGCGCGGCGGCGACCACACGCGCCAGACCGACCGTCGCCGCAACGACCTGCATCGTGTCGACGATCTCGTCGACGCTCGCGCCCGCGGCGAGCGCATCGGCCGCTACCTGGCGGTACACCGCGGGCGCCACCCCCGACGCGACCGAGGCGGCGAGGCGAGCCACGGCGGCTGTCTTCGGATCGAGGTGCGCCGGCAGGACGGACGCGCCCCCGGCGGCGGCGAGTTCGATCAATCGCTGCTGATGGTCCATCTGGGGTCCTCGGTCGAGTCACGTCCGCTGGTGTACGAGGTCCTAGCCCACATGCGGTCTCGGTCCGTGGCGGGCTGTTCGAGCTCGCACCCGAGTGCGGCCGCGACCTCGGTCACCGCCGAGCTCAGCCGCACGACACCCACGAGCGGGGCCAGCGCCACCATCACGCCGACGACCTCACCCTCGGTCGCGCCCGCGGCCAGCGCGTCGGCGACGCTCCACTGAAGGCTGGCGGACGCGCCACCGAGGGCGACCAGCCCTGCCAGCCGCACGAGCGCCGCCGTCTTCGCATCCACCTCCACCGTCGGCCCGGTGAGGTCCGTGATGAGCACGCGCTCCAGGGCCCCGACGTCGTTGATGGCGAGCCTCCGCAGCAGGTCCCGGTGCTCAGGTCTCACGGATACCTCACTCGCTCGGAGCCAACCGGCGTCCAGCCGGCTCCCCACCCTCAGCGTCCAGTCAGACCGCTCTGCGGCTCGAGATCATCCCCCCAACGACATGATTCGGTCGGGCACGACCCGATCTCAAGGCACCGGATGAAGTGCTCCGGTCACACAGGGAGAGGCGGTCATGGACTGAAAGGCCCTCTCGGACGACACCGCGCCGTTTCGAGTCGCCACTGCGCACGGGCGGGGACTTGACGGCACGGGGCCGCATGGAGGCCTGGCAGGACTCCCCCGAGGGCTGGCCGGAGGGCAAGCAGCCGGGCTGGTTCTGGCGAAGCCACGAGGACGGCGTCAGGAACAACTGGACGGGCGGGCGGCCGACCGTCCAGTGGACCCGCCCTGGCGCCACGCCCGTGCCCGCCTCCAGCGAGCACCACCACTGAAGGCCGCCTGACCCCATGATCGACAAGGAGGCCGCCCGATGTTCCACCGTCGAGCGCGCCATCGCCGCTCCCATCGTCGCGCTCGGCCAGGCCACAGGCGCTAGGGAGACGTGGGCCGTGGAGGACTCGAACCTCCGTAGGCGACGCCGGCCCAGTCGTTCGAGCGTTCGACGGTGCCCCCGAGACTCGTAGTCGCTGATGACCGAGGCGAGCAGCCGAACGAGCGCTCGCGAATCTGCTGCCCTCGAGACGTCGCCGCAGGTGCGACTCCATGTCCGAGCCGGCGGAGCATCACGCCAACCTCCGTGTGCGGGCCCGAGCCAGCCCGCCGAGGACGATGCCGATCGTTCCCAGAACCATGGCCACGACGGCCCCGCCTAGCCCGTTGCCCGTGCCGAGACCACCGTCGGCCGTGGCCACGATCAGGCCACCGAGAACCACGCCGATCAGTCCTAGCCCCATGGCGACGCCGCCCCCCGCCCTCCCGTTGCCGATGCCGCCGGCGGAGCGCGCACGACCAGCGGAGCGCGCCAGAGCCCGCCCGCCGATGACGATGCCGAGCAGCCCCACCACGCCCGCGACGACGGCCCCGAGCCGACCGGAGCTCATGGCCAGGACGCTGGCGGTGACCGGATGGACTAGGGCTGATTCGGTGGTGTGCATACCGACGAAGATCAGCCAGAGAAGTGAAGGAGCCGTGAAGAGACCGTGAGGAGGTTGAGCACGCGCGTCCCGCAGGGTCGCCCGACCTCGCGGGGCGGACCCTCATAGGTGTTGGCCACAACGAAGCAGGCCCGATTCAACCCCTCGCGCTACCAGCGAAGGATGAGCAACCGCTCTGAGCGGTTCATCGCGACCACCCGTGAACTAGCCTCACGGCTGAAGCTGGGCCTGGGAGGGAAGGCAAGGCTCTCGATGACCACCGCTCACCAGGGCGGCCCCGGCCGCGGGCGCCCGCAGTCGCCGTCAGCCGCAGCGTCCGGCGGCCCCGCCGGCCGCGGCCGAGCCACCGGCGAGCCCATCACCGTCAGGCATTGGCCGGCGCCGGAGGGCGACCGGCCCACGCGGCCCCGGCTCGACGGTTGGGCCGGCCCTCCGCCGCAGCCGGACGTCGATAACGGCGACGGTCCGCAGTCCCGCTACCCGCGCTGGCTGCTACCGGCAGCGGCCCTGGCGGTGGTGGCGGCGTTGAGCCTGGCGGTCGTGGTGCTCGTCACCCGCGGGGGCGGCGAGGCGACGAGCGAGGTGGGCACGGTGCGCTCCGCCTCGGGCGCGCGGGTGCGCACGTCGGACGGGTCCGAGCCCCGGGCGCTCGAGGACGGCGAAGCCGTGCTCTACGGCTGGTCGGTGGAGGCCGGGGACAGCCCGGGGGTCACGATCGACCTGGCCGCGGGCGGCGTCCTCCGCTTCGACGGCGGGGCGACGCTGACCTTCACCGCTGCCGGCGAGTCCGGCGAGCCGGGGCCCCGCGTGGATATCGCCGGCGGCCGCACGTGGTTCAACCCCACCGTGAGCGAGTCCGCCGCCCTGGTGCTGCGCACCGATGTCGTCACCCTCAGCTCCACCCGCAACCCGGTGGCGCTCGACTGCACTTTCGACTGCACGGTGGAGGCACCCGCGGGCGGCGTCAGGGCGTCCGCCGAGCCGGGCGTCAACGTGGCGCCCGCGACCGACGAAGCCCTGATCGTCACCAGCGACGGCGGCCTGGTGGTGCGCACCATTCCCCAGCCGTCCGCGTGGACCCGGGGGAACCTGGAGGCCGACGCGGTGGCCCTGCCAGCGCCCGAACCCGCGCCGCCCGACGGGGTCACGGCCGGCGCGGTCCCGGCCGCCGCCTATGCCTTCGACCTGACCGTCACCAGCGACGGCGAGGGGGCCGTGCTCGACCCCAGCGTGATGTTCCGGAGCGGGTGGATCGCCCACTACGAAGCCACGATCGACACCGGGTCCTGCGCCCAGGTGCCCTGCGACGTAACCGTCGCAGCCACTTCCGAGCGCGTCGCCACCACCCTGAGGCTCTCCGGCTCGTTCCACATCGCAGACCGGTCGATGGCCCTGACGTTGAACCGGCCGATCGACTGTCCCGGCTCTGCGTCGCGCTCGGCCGGGACCGTGACCATCACGGTCGACATGACCGTCAGCGAGGCCGCGTACGACGAGAGCTCACAGCGTTGGATCGCCACGGTGATGGGCGGCCCGGGCACGTCGGTGGCCGAGATCAGCGACACGAGCTGTCTGGCCTCGGCCAACCCTGCCGGGACGCGCACGAACGAGCTGGAGATGACCGGCCACGCGGCCGGCTGAGCCGGATCGCGGGGTCAGTTCTGCCTCCGGCCGGACAGGCCGGATTGCCGATTGAGTTCGACATGCTGCGTCCGACGGCGCTCGAATGCGGGGGTGGGCCACGTCGAGGTGCTCGTCCTACACGGATCGCCTGGCTCGGGGAAGACAACGGTCGCAGAGGCGGTAGCTGAGCGATTGCGTCAGACGAAGATCGCCGACGTCGCCGGCCGTCAGAATCGTCGACATGAGTGAAGCCCAGCTCGCCGCCGCCATCGACGAGCTCCTCGATGACGTGGTGAGTTCCGGCCAGGAAGTTGGGGTGCAGGTCGCGGTGATCCGCAACGGCCGCACACTCGTGGACACGGCGCGAGGTACGTCCGATGCCCACACCGGAGCGTTGGTCGATCGCGACACCCTGTTCTGGGCCGGTTCCACAGCGAAAGCGGTGGCGTCCTCGGTGGCGCACGTCCTCATCGAACGCGGTGACGTCACCGACGACTTGCGCGTCGTCGACGTGTGGCCGGAGTTCGGGGCCCGCGGCAAGGAGAACGTGACGCTGCGCCATGTGCTCCTTCACACCGCTGGTGTCCCTGGTCTCCCGCCCGAAACGACCGCGGCGGATCTCTGCGACTGGGGCGCCATGTGCGCCCACATTGCCGACGCCGAGCTGTGGTGGGAGCCCGGGACCCGAATCGGATACCACGCCAAGACCTTCGGGTTCCTGCTCGGAGAGGTCCTTCGCCGGACGACCGGCGACACCATCTCGACGCTGCTCCGCGATCGTCTCACCGGCCCGCTCGATGTCGTCGACGACGTCCACTTCGGTGTCCCCACCCGGTTGTTGCCACGGATAGCCACGCAGGTCCCGGTCGACCGCCAGGAGTTCCCTCGACCCGAGCCCGGCTCGCCGCTCGACCGGGCAATGCCGCCGGGGGTGGTCCCCGACGCCGACTACGCCAACCGCCCCGACCTCCTCACCTGCGATATCCCTTCGGAGGGCACCATGAGCGCTCGCGGTGTCGCCCGCATCTACTCGGCGCTGCTCGGGCACATCGACGGAGTCGAGCTGGTGTCGCCCGCCCGCCGGGCGACGATGGCGGCGGTCGCGTTCACCGGAATGGACGAGGTGATGGGGTTTCCGACGTCGTGGGCGTACGGCTACAGCCCCGCTCGACCGAGCGGTCGCGGCAAGCCCGGCTCCGTGTTCGGCATGATCGGGATGAACGGCTCAGCCGCCTACGCCGACATCGACTCGGGCGTCGCCGTCGCCGTGATGCGCAACCGCTTCACGGGCGACTTCACAACCATCGAGCGGATCGATCGATTGATCGAGGACGAGTTGGCATAGACCGGATGCGCCTCGGCGCGAACAAGAGGGGACCTCGGATGAACGAACCGACGACCACGCTCGACGACCGCTTCAGCGACTCGGGGGGTGCGCCAACCTCGTGGGACGAGACCGTGAGCACGCTCGAGGCCGCTGAGCTGTTCTGGATCACCACCGTCCGCGCTGACGGTCGACCACACATGAGCCCCCTCGTCGCCGTGTGGCTTGACGGCGCCCTCCACTTCTCCACCGGTGCGGCCGAGCAGAAGGCCGTCAACCTGCGTGCCAACCCGCACGTGCTCCTGACGACCGGGTGCAACCAGTGGGACCAGGGGCTTGACGTCGTCGTCGAGGGCGAAGCGATCCAAGTGACCGACGACACAACACTGCAGCGGCTCGCCGACGCGTGGCGTTCGAAGTGGGACGGACGCTGGCAATTCGAGGCCCGCGACGGCTGCTTCCACCACGATGTCGGCGCAGCGCTCGTATTCTCCGTGGAGCCCACCAAGGTCCTCGCCTTCGGCAAGGGCACGTTCACCCATACCCGCCACCGCTTCTGATCGCGGCGGGCGACACCGTCGCGGTTCCCGGCTCGCCCACCGGACGATGCCCCTGATGTGCCTGCCTGACGGTTCGCGCGGAATGGTGGGCTGCTCGCCACCCGCACGCTGCGTGACGAGATGGCCGTGTCCGGGCAGTCCCTGTGGACCGCCAGGGCCAGACGGCCAAGACTACGTGGCGCTGAGCAGGGGAGACGTGGGCCGGGGAGGATTCGAACCTCCGTAGGCGATGCCGGCAGATTTACAGTCTGCTCCCTTTGGCCGCTCGGGCACCGACCCAGGACCGAACACGCTAGCGCCTCCGCTGGAACCCCCTCCACACGGGAAATCGCCCCGGGCCACGGCGGGGCCGACCGGTAGCTTGCCCGGCGTGGGGTACCCCAACTTCCCCGGCAAGCACGATCACGATGCGCTGGCCGAGCCGGCGGCGCTGCTGGAGTACTGGGCGGGGCACGGGTTGCTGCCCTCCGACCGGCCGGCGCCGGACGGGCTGCTCATGCTGTACCAGAAGCCGCTGTTCTCCGCCGTGCTCCGGGGGCTGGCCGGGCCGGTGACGCCGTACGCGCCCGGCGCCCGGCCGTCGGCGTTCCTCGACGTGCACACGTTCGACGACACGGACGGGACGGTCGGGGTCGTGGGCGGGTTCGGGATCGGGGCGCCGGCCGCCGTGAGCATCCTCGAGATGCTGGCCGCGCTCGGCGTCCGGCGGTTCGTCGGCGTCGGCACCGCCGGGGCGTTGCAGGCGCACCTGGACACCGGGGCCGTCGTCGTGTGCGACCGGGCGGTGCGGGACGAGGGCGTGTCCCACCACTACGTCGCCTCCGGCCAGTGGGCCGAGCCGTCGCCCGGCCTGTCGGAGCGGCTGCACGCCTGCCTGGACGATGCCGGCCTCGCACCGACCACCGGCAGCGCCTGGACCATCGACGCCCCTTTCCGGGAGACCGTGGCCGAGGCCAAGCACTACGCGGACGAGGGCGTCGCGGTCGTCGAGATGGAGGCGTCCGCCCTGTTCACCGTGGCCCGGGTGCGGGGCGTCGAGGCGGCGTCCGCCTTCGCGGTCAGCGACTCGCTGGCCGACGGCGAGTGGACGCCGCAGTTCGGCGACCCCCGGGTCGCTGGCAGCCTGACCCGCATGGTGCCTGCGGCGATCGCGGCACTCCAGCGTTAGCCTCGCCCTCATGCCGACGTTCGACGTCGTGTCCGAGATCGACATGCAGGAGGTGACCAACGCCGTCGACCAGGCGCGGCGCGAGGTCGCCAACCGCTTCGACTTCAAGAACACGAACAGCACGCTGGACCTGAGTGACAAGGAGATCGTCCTCCACAGCGTCAGCAAGGACCGCCTGACCGCGCTCCGCCAGGTCCTGGAGGAGAAGCTGGTCAGGCGCAAGGTGTCGCTGAAGGCGCTCGACTACCAGAACGTCGAGGACGCGGCCGGCGGCACGGCCCGCCAGCACGTGCACCTGGTGGCCGGGATCTCGCGCGACAAGGCCACGGAGATCAACAAGTTCATCAAGGGCCTCGGCATCAAGGGCATCCAGAGCCAGGTCCAGGGCGAGCAGCTGCGGGTGACGAGCAAGAAGCGCGACGACCTGCAGGCTGCCATCCAGGCGCTGCGGGAGGGGGACTTCGGGATCCCCCTCCAGTTCAGCAACTTCCGGGACTGACCCCCGCTACCAGGCCTTCTGCCACTCGCCGGCCCGGAGCCGGGCGACCCGGTCCTCGGTCGGCGGGTGGGTGCGCCACAGGTTGCCGAAGCTGATCTTCCGGCCGGACAGCGGGTTGACGATGAACGCCGACGCGTGGGCCGGGTCGATGTCCATGGGGATCTGGCGGGCGCCGGCCTCCAACTTCTGGAGGGCCCGGGCCAGCGGCTCGCCGTCCTCGATGAGCCGGGCACCGGAGCGGTCGGCCTCGTACTCGCGGCTGCGGCTGAGGGCCATCTGCAGCAGGGCCGCGGCGATCGGGGCCAGGATGGCCAGCGCCAGCAGGACCAGCGGGTTGCCGTCGTCGTCGTCCCGTCCGCCGCCGAAGATGGCGGTGAACTGCAGGATGTTGGCAATCAACGTGATGCCGAGCGCGATGGCGGCGGCGACCGAGCCGATCAGGATGTCGCGGTTGCCGACGTGGCTGATCTCGTGGGCCAAGACGCCCCGCAGCTCGTTCCAGTCGAGGATCCGCAGGATGCCCTGCGTCACGGCCACGGCCGCGTGCTCGGGGTTGCGCCCCGTGGCGAAGGCGTTGGGCTGCTGGTCCGGCGTGACGTAGAGCTTGGGCATCGGCATGCCCGCCTTCTCGGTCAGCTCGCGGACGATCGCGTAGTACTCGGGCATCTCCTGCTCGGTCACCGGGACGGCCCGCGCGGCCTTGATGGCCAGGGTGTCGCTCTTCCAGTAGGAGAAACCGACGACGGCAAAGCCGATGGCGGCGCCGATGATCGCCCCGGTGCCGCCGAAGAGGAGCCCGCCGATCAGGATCAGGAGACCGCCGAGACCCGCCAGCAGGACGAAGGTCTTGAACGTGTTCTTCACGCCGTCAACGCTATCGACCGTTCCTGAGAGCTACCTGTGAGCACGCTCAGTCGTAGTAGCCGGAGTGGATGTAGACGCAGGGGATGCCCTCGTGGTGGAACATCTCCACGTTGCGGCGGTCGTCCTCGAACGCCAGCCGCAGGTCGAAGCCGTAGTGGCGCAGGTCGTCGACCGCGTCCCGCTTGAACGTGCGGGACGCCGAGTAGTCGCCCCACTCACGCATGATCAGCAGGTCCCAGCGCAGGGCGTACCGCTCCAGCCAGGCCAGCGTCTGGGGCTGGACCCGCAGCGGCCGGGCGGTCAGCAGCACCACGCGGTGGTCGGGGTCGAGCACCTCCAGCAGCCGCCCGACCTCGTCGATCAGGGCGTCGTCGCCGCACGCCTCGAAGAACGCCTCCCAGTCGCGGCGGGGGTACTCGAGGAAGTGCTGGCGCCGGGAGGCATCGGACAGCACGCCGTCCATGTCGAACACGACGGCCGGGCCCGGCTCGACCGCGCCGTCGCGCCAGCGCCAATGCCCCGGGATCTCCATCGTGCCCACGACCCGTGACGCTACCGGGGACCAGAGCCTGCCCGGATCACGCCGGGTCACAGCGCCCGCAGATAGCAGACCTCGTCGACCCCGGGGAACTGGGTCTGGCGGCCGGGCGTGTCCCGCCAGCCCCAGCGCTCGTACATGGACCGGGCCCGGACGTTGGCCTCCAACACCCACAGGACCACGACCCGGTAGCCGGCCTGCCGGAGGTGGGCGAGGGCGACGTCGTGCAGCCGCCGGCCGATACCCCGGCCCCAGTGGCGGGGGTCGACGTACAGGCGCACGATCTGGGCCCGGGTGCTCTCGTCCGGGTCGGGCAGGGCGCCGATCGTGCCGACCACCGTCTGGTCCGACCCGGCCGAACAGGCCACCAGCACCAGCGAGTTGTAGCCCTGGCTGGCGATGGCCTGGCGCGACCGCTCGGCCAGCGCCTCCGACGTCGGCTTCGGGGCGTTCGCCGGGAAGATGCCCTCGTAGCCCGCGAGCGCGGCGCGCCGCCACACCGTGCCGATGGCGACGGCATCCGCGGGCTCGGCCGGACGGATCAGGACGTCCAGCTGGTGCCCCGAGTCGTAGGTCCGTCCGCAGCTCCGGCGAGCCCTGGGCGTCGCTCGCAAGGACGCACGACGAAGGCGCAGCCGGAAGCTGCGGCGAGGAGGACGACGCCGCGAGCGGCGATCAGGGCCGGCGGAGCTGCGGCGAGACCTGCGACTCGGGGCACCTAGTCCTCCTGCGGCATGGCTTCCGCCCGCTTGCGGATCTCGTCGACGACCGTCGGGTCGGCCAGCGTGGTCGTGTCGCCGAGCGCCCGGCCCTCGGCCACGTCCCGCAGCAGGCGGCGCATGATCTTGCCGGACCGGGTCTTGGGCAGCTCGTCGGTGAAGATGATCATCTTGGGCCGGGCGGTGGGGCCGATCTTCTTGGCCACGTGCGTCCGCAGCTCCTCGCCCAGCTCGGGCGTCGGCTCGACCCCGCCCCGCACGGTCACGAAGGCGACGATCGCCTGGCCGGTGAGCGGGTCGTTGGCGCCGCACACGGCCGACTCGGCCACGGCCGGGTGGTCGACGAGCGCCGACTCGACCTCGGTCGTCGAGATGCGGTGGCCGGAGACGTTCATCACGTCGTCGACCCGGCCCAGCAGCCACAGGTACCCGTCGTCGTCGACCTTGGCCCCATCGCCGGCGAAGTAGCGGCCCTCGTAGCGGGACCAGTAGGTCTCCTTGTAGCGCTCGGGGTCGCCGTAGATGCCCCGCAGCATCGACGGCCACGGGCGGGTCAGCGTGAGGTAGCCGCCGCCCCGCTCGACCCGGTTGCCGGCCTCGTCGACCACCTCGGCCGCGATGCCCGGCAGCGGGAACGTCGCCGACCCCGGCTTGAGGGTGGTGGCGCCGGGCAGCGGGGCGATCATGATCGCGCCGGTCTCGGTCTGCCACCAGGTGTCGACGATCGGGCAGCGGCCGCCGCCGATGTGCGTGTGGTACCACATCCACGCCTCGGGGTTGATGGGCTCGCCCACGGACCCGAGCAGCCGAAGCTTGGACAGGTCGTGGCGCTCGGGCTCCTGCGCCCCCCACTTCATGAACGTGCGGATGGCGGTGGGTGCCGTGTACAGGATCGTGACCCCGTAGCGCTCGGCGATGTCCCACAGCCGGTCCTTGCCCGGCGTGTCCGGCGTGCCCTCGTAGATGACGCTGGTGGCGCCGTTGGCGAGGGGGCCGTAGACGATGTAGCTGTGCCCGGTGACCCAGCCGATGTCGGCCGCGCACCAGTAGACGTCGGACTCGGGCTTGAGGTCGAACACATAGCGGTGGGTGAACGCGACCTGCGTCATGTAGCCGCCGGTCGTGTGCATGATCCCTTTGGGCTTCGCCGTGGTGCCCGAGGTGTACAGCAGGTAGAGCAGGTCCTCGCTGTCCATGCGCTCGGGCTCGCAACCGGCGTCGGCACCCGCCATCAGGTCGTGGTACCAGTGGTCGCGGCCCTCGGTCATGTCGACGCTCGCATCGCCGGCGGCCTCGTGGCCGGTGACCCGGCGGACCACGACGACGTTCTCGACCGACGGGGCGCTGGCCAGGGCGACGTCGGCGATCGGCTTGAGCAGGTGGGCGGCGCCACGGCGGAAGCCGCCGTCGGCGGTGACCAGCACCTTGCACTCGGCGTCGTTGATGCGGTCGGACAGCGAGTCGGCCGAGAAGCCGCCGAACACGACCGAGTGGGGCGCGCCGATGCGGGCGCAGGCGAGCATGGCCACCGGCAGCTCGGGGATCATCGGCATGTAGACGGCGACCCGGTCGCCCTTGCCGACGCCCAGGCCCTTCAGCACGTTCGCGAACCGCTCGACCTCGCCCAGCAGGTCGGCGTAGGTGACCGTGCGGGTGTCGCCGGGCTCACCCTCCCAGTGGTAGGCGACCTTGTCGCCCCGGCCCGCCTCGACGTGGCGGTCGAGGCAGTTGGCGGACACGTTGAGCGTGCCGCCCACGAACCACTTGGCGAAGGGCAGGTCCCACTCGAGGATCGTGTGCCACTCGTCGTACCAGGTCAGGAGGTCGGCGGCCTGACGGGCCCAGAACCCCTGCCAGTCGGCCTCGGCCTCGTCGTAGATCTCCGCGCCGGCGACCAGGGCGTCGGCCTTGAAGCCGGCGGGCGGCGGGAAGGTGCGGTCCTCGACGAAGTAGTCCTCGATCGCCGGCTCGTCGGCCATACGGTGTTCCCCCTCGTTGCGGTTCCCCGAAGCGCCGCGAGCCTACTGGCAGCGCCCCGCCCCCCGTCGTGGCCACGTGACATGTGGCACGTCGCGCCCGGGGCGTGCCATCGTGCTGCCCATGGTCACCCGCCGCAGGCCCCTGTCACGGGAGCGCGTGCTGCGGGCCGCGCTCGAGCTGGTCGACACCGGGGGCGTCGAGGCGCTCACGATGCGCCGGCTCGGGCGGGAGCTCGGCATCGAGGCGATGTCGCTCTACGGCTACGTCCGCTCGAAGCAGGACCTGATCGAGGGCGTGGTCGAGCAGGTGTTCCGGCAGATGCCGCTGGTCGTTCACGGCCCGGGCGACTGGCAGGACCGCATCCGCCGCCACGCCGCTCTGTACCGGCAGGTGCTGCTCGACCACCCGAACGCCGTGCGGCTGGTGGCCGGGCGCCCGCTCGTCACCGAGGGCACCGCCGCGTTCGTCGAGTCGGCGCTCGCCGAGCTGCGGTCCCTCGGCCTCGACCTGGACACGGCCGACCGGGTGCTGGGCGTGATCGCCGGCTTCACGCTGGGGCTGGTGGCCGAGCAGGTCGGCAACGTGGGCCGGGCCTCCCCCGACCATGCGCCCGTGGACGCCAGCCGCTTCCCGCTGGTGGCCGCCCTCGGCGAGATGAAGGCCGTCGACTACGACCGGGAGTTCGAGCTGGGGCTCGACTTCATCGTGGCCGGCCTCGAGCACCTGCTCTCACCACTCGAGGACGCGGAACGCGCCTAGCCCCGCGGGGTCGAGCAGGGCCGCGGCCTCGGCCACCCGGCTGCGGGCGGCCACGGCCGCCAGGTCGGCGACATGGGCCCGGGCGGCCCACTCGGCCCGGGCCGCCTCGACCAGCCCGTCGATCCCCCAGCGGCGCAGCCAGTCGGCCTGGCCGAGGTCCGAGCCGGGCGGCCGGACCAGCGCCAGCTGGTCGACCGCCACCTCGCACGTTACGTCCTGCGTGCCCAGGCCCTCCAGGAGCGGGCCGCCCCGGGCGTGGCCCCGGTAGGTGCGCAGCCACTCGTCCTGCGGGCGGGACGCCAGGTCGGCGGTGGTGGCGGCGTAGTCGATCGCCACCACCCGCCCGCGGGGGCCGGCCACCGCCAGGGCGTCCCGCAGCCAGTCGCCGGCCGCGGCCTGGAGCGGGATGCGGGCGCCGCCGGGGGCGTTCGGCGCCAGCCGGGACGCCAGTGCCGCCCGGTCGGGGTCGAGGGGCACGAGCAGCTCGCACAGCGCGTCGCCCTCCACGTCGACCCGGACCTCGCTCCAGTCCCCCGCCCGCCGCTCGGCCAGGGCGAAGGGCAGGTTGTCCAGCAGCTCGTTGGCCACCACCACCGCCGGCCCGGTGATCCGGGGCAGGTCGGCCAGGCTGACGCAGATCGGGCCCCGGGGAGCCTCCGGCACCGGGACCTCGGTGTCGCGGTCGACCGGGGCGAAGGCGAGGGCCGGCTCCTCCAGCGGGAGCGCAGCGGCGTGGCGGGCGCGCTGGGCGGCCGATCGCTCGACCAGCACGTAGCGCAGCGCCGGCGCGCAGGCGGGCTCGGCGGCCAGCATGGTGCGGGCCAGCGTGCCCGGCCCGGCGCCGGCCTCGACCACGACGTAGGGGTCGGGCGAGCCCAGGTCCCGCCAGGTGGCGTCGAGGAACCGGGCCACCACCGCCCCGAACAGTGCGCCCACCTCGGGGCTGGTAAGGAAGTCGCCGTCCCGGCCGCCCGCCCGTCCCCCGGCCTCGTAAAACCCGCCCTCGGGGCCGTAGAGGGCCCGGTCGAGGACGCGGTCGAGCGGCAGCGGCCCGTGGCGCCGGATGTCGGCCGCCACGGCCGCCAGGACGGGCGAGGGCATCGCGCCACTTTCTAGCGGGTGCGCAGCGCTGGGCGACCGGGGTCAGCTGCTGTCGTCGTCGTTGATGATGACGAACCCCAGGCCGAACCAGCCACCGACGGTGGCGTTCTCGGGGTTCTCGAACGCCACCACCACGATCTCACGACCCTCGGCCAGGTCGTCACCGAGCACCTCGATGGGAACCGACGTCTCGGTCTCGCCGGGAGCGAAGGTCGCCGTCCCGCTCGCGGCGGTGAAGTCGAGCCCGGCGGTGGCCGAGTTGCTCACGGTCCGCCAGCGGACGCGCACGGTCTCGGTGCTGGACTCGGAGAGCGTCAGGGGTACCGCGGCCGTGGTCGGCGTGTCGCCTTCGGTGACCGCGACCGAGCCAGGTCGGGCCACCGGCGCCCCGTCGTCATCGGTGATGATGGCGAAGCCGATACCGAAGACCCCGCCGAGCCGTGCGTTGGCCGGCTGGGCGAAGCGGACGAACACCATCTCGTCGGCCTCGGGCGCGTCGTCGCCGATGAGCGTGATCGACACGGCCTTGCTGGTCTCGCCCGGCGCGAACGTCACCGTTCCGCTGGCCGAGGCGAAGTCGTCGCCGGCCGAGGCGGTGCCATCGGTCGCCCGCCAGCTCGCCGTCACCGGCTCGTGCGACGGGGCGGACAGCGTCACGGGCACGTCCACCGTCACCGTTCCGGCGTCGCCCTCGGCGATCGTGACGACACCCGGCTCGACGCGCGGATGGAACACCGTGACCGGTATCGGGGTGGTGCGGACGTGCACCTTCCCGAGGGGGTCGAGGAGGAGCGCCGCCGCGGACAGGTGCACCGTGCCTTCGCGACACAAGATCGCGTTCCAGGTGCCGACCACCGGCTCGTCTCCGGGGGGCACGAAGTCGGCCGACGGGGCGCAACCGACGGACAGAGCCATCGAGGGGAACTGGCCGCTGAAGCCCGGGGTCCGGACGAACTCGTAGGTCTCGGGTCCCGACACGACGTCGCCGGGGGCCGGCTTGGTGAACTCGCCGGGCGTCAGGCTCGACACGTGCCAGAGGACCGTCCGCGCGGCCGTGGCCGGCGGGGTTCCGCCCGAGCTGTCGGTGGCCAGGAGCTCCAGCCGGTAGTCCCCGTCGGGAACGACCGCGCCACCGTCGTCCCGGTAGTCCCACTCCAGCACACTCACGGGAGGGTTCGCGTCGCAGGGCGACGCCGGGAAGGGTTGGTCGGTCGCCAGCGTGCGGACCGCATTGCCGGACGCGTCGCGCACGACCGCGTCCACCGTGCCCGACCGGGACAGGCAGAGGGACAGCCGTCCCGGGCCCTCGAAGGCGAAGCGGTACTCCTCCGGTGCGGAGTAGTTGTCGACGAGGCCGATCTCGAACTCCGACGGCAGGGGCAGCGCGAAGGTGACGCGGTGGTCGCAGATCCAGCTGTGGCCCACCCCGAACGGGTCGTCCCAGGTGAGGTCGCAGCCGAGCAGATTGAACGCGCCGAGGGGGCAGGGCGAGGAATCGCCGGGCACCAGCGCCTGCCCGTCCGGCGGGACCGTGTCGATGCCGCCGATCGTGGTCGGGACGCCGCCGGGGTAGCACTCCAGCGTGATGCCGGTCACCGTGGCGATGTCCATGAACCAGGGGGCGAGCTGCACCGACATCTCGAACGCCCCACGGATCTCCCCTGGCGAGGTGAACTCGCCGATGCCCTGCTGCCGGATCACGCCCCGCTGGAACGTCTCGATGTCCGTCGCGCCCGCCTCGGTGCGGGCGCTGATCTCGACGGTGTAGACGCCGTTGGGGACACCCTGGCCGGCGTCGTCCGTGAGGTCCCACTGGGGGGCGGAGTAGTCGTCGCACAGGGTCGACCAGGGCATACCCTGCCCGAGCGTGCGGACCAGGTCGCCCGCCGCGTCGCGGACGACGATGTCGACGACCGCCGGCTCGGTGGTGCAGAAGAACAGGTTCGTGAACGTCGCGCCGGGCTCGAGGTACTGGCTGCCGCTGCCCGGCTGGACGCGCACGTCGAAGGCCGCGGCGCCCGCCGGGGCCGCCGCCCCGATCGCTCCCGACGCGGCCAGCAGGGCCGCGGTGAGCAGAACCCCCAGCCGCCGCGGCCAGTCGACCGAAGGCGGACGTTGACTCGAACGCATCGCGCCTCCCCCAGTTAGATGGGGGAAGCATGGCATACCCGAGCGGAGCTCAAGCGATTTGGCGGCGTATACGCCGGATATCCGGTGTAGACGCCGCCAAATCGCTTGGAGTCAGGGGACGACCGAGGCGGCGAACGTGGCGGCGTCGCCCAGGTCCGTGGCCCAGGCCGTGACCCCGAACGCCAGGGTCAGGCCGGCGGTGATGACCAGCGCCGCGCTGAGCGAGACCGGGACCCGGACCGGGGCGGTGTCGCCCTCGGTCGGCGGGTTCATCCACATCTCCTTGGCCACGTTGGCGTAGTAGGCCAACGCGATCACCGAGTTGACGGCCATGACGACGGCGAGGGCATAGGCCCAGCCGGTGTCCGCGTCGACCACGGCCCGGAAGGCCACGAACTTGGCCAGCCACCCGCCCAGCGGCGGGATGCCCGCCAGCGAGAACAGGAACACCGACATCAGCACGGCCAGCGACGGGGCGTAGGTGAAGAGCCCGGCGAAGCTGGGGATCTCGGCGCTGCCCGTCTTGCGGGCCACCGCCATCACCACGGTGAACGCCCCCAGGTTCATGGCCGCGTAGATGAGGAGGTAGGTGACGACCGAGGTGAGGGTGGACTCCCCGATCTGCCCGACCACCGCCATCGGCGCCAGGATGAACCCGGGCTGCGAGATGCCGGAGTACGCCAGCATCCGCACCAGGTTGGTCTGGCGCAGCGCCACTACGTTGCCGATCGTCATCGACAGCACCGACAGCACCCACAGCAGCGGGCGCAAGACCTCGGTCTGACCGGCGAACCCGATGACGACCAGCAGCAGCAGGGCCACGAACCCGGCGGCCTTGGACGACACCGACAGGAACGCGGTGATCGGCGTGGGGGCGCCCTCGT